>Ga0134125_10004282_pt1 | contig 16350 bp, 16 predicted proteins | sample KB31751_FD_96464 | JGI IMG/M metagenome (GOLD analysis project Ga0134125, IMG submission 96464) | Terrestrial soil microbial communities with excess Nitrogen fertilizer from Kellogg Biological Station, Michigan, USA - KB3-175-1 | ecosystem: Environmental > Terrestrial > Soil > Unclassified ...
CGCCAGGAACTTCTCGGCGGCGAACTTGCGGTCGGCGAATTGAGCGCTGAAGAAGAGCGCCACCAGCGCGCCGATGTTGAACGCCCCGAAGACGAGCGGCAGTTGCCACTCGTTATTGAAGCCGAGTTTGGGGATGTAATCGAAGCCGAGTTCGTACCAGGCGCCCCAGATGAAGAACTGAAGAAACATCATCAGGGCGAGTTTGAACTTGAGGAGTCCGCCGGCGGGGGAAAGCGACATCGGTGCGAGTCCTGTGCGATGGGGATGTTCTCGGTGTAAAGGCCGCTACGAGTCTCGGCAACGGGAAAAAGCGGATAAACGCCGTCGTTGAGTCTACCGCTCGGATGTGGTAACTTGGTTCCATGCGTGCCCGCCTCATTCCCTCCGACGGCAGCCCGCCGATCGACCTGACTAAAGATCTCACGCTGCTCGGCCGGGACGACGATTGCGACGTTCGCTTGCTGCAAAAAGGCGTCTCCAAGCTGCACTGCATCGTGGTGAAGACGGACGGCCTCTTGTTGCTCCGCGATCTGGGCAGCACGAACGGCACGCGGGTCAACGGCCAGCGGGTGCGGCGCGCGGCCCTGCTCCCCAACGACTACCTGACGATCGCCACGATTTCCTACCAGGTGAAATTCGGAGTGGAACTGGAAGAGTCGCTGGCGGCAGCCACGCCACTGGCGGACAATCGCTCCGATCCCAAGACGCCGCGGCCGTGATGCCGCTTCCGCGAGGGCCAACCATGCGTCCGATCGCGCCGATGCTCGTGTTCGGGTTCCTCGCCGCCGGCGCCTCGGCGGCCGAACCTGCACCGAAGAAGCCGCCCACGCCCGCCGAGGAACTGCAGAACTTCCAGGGCACCTGGCAAATCGAAGCGTGGCAAGAGAAAGGCAAGGCGGTCGCGGCCGCCGACCTGAAGAAACGCGGCGTCTTCTTCGGCGCCAACCTCTTCGTCTATCGCCGCGACGGCAAACTCCACCAGGCCGGCTCGCTGCAACTCGAACCCAGCCGCTCCCCGAAAACCGTCAACCTCTCCGTGAAAGAAGGCGATGGCAAGGACGGCGTCATGCTCGGCATCTACGCCATCAGCGGCGACGCTCTCAAGCTCTGCTACGACCCCGAGGGGCAGAAACGCCCCGAGAACTTCACTCCGGATGCCAAGGCCGGCTTCACCGTGATCGAACTGAAGAAACCGAAACCGCCCGCCGATGAAGCGATCGAGATCGCCGGCAAGTATCGCTCGGAACTGCTCGAAGCGACCGGCAAGATTGTCGTCACCGATGCCGTGGTGGAGCGCCGCGGCGACGGCTACCTCGTCACGTACACGAAGAACGACAAGGTGCTCTTCGTCGGCACCGCCCTACGCCGCGGCGATCAGCTGTCCATGTGTTGGATCAGTTCCGGCCAGGTGGGCGTCAGCGTTTACAAGATCGAGGCCGGCCCGAAACTCGTCGGCGAATACGCCACTCTCGGCGGCATCGGCGTTCTCGGCAAGGAAGTTCTCAAACCCTGGAAGCGCATCGATTGAACTATCTGGTGGCACAGGCATTCTTGCCTGTGAATAATGCTCGCGCAGGCAGGAATGCATGTGCCACCAAGAATTAGACCGATGCACAACCACCGACTGCTTGACGAGGCACTGTCGTCCGGTAGCATGTAACAGTGCCGACTTGCTCCCTGCTTCCTCAATAATCCAGCGGACCGCGCCGCGAGCGGCGTTGCCGTCCTTCCCCTCATCCCGGGTGATCCATGCGCCATTTCGTCTCACTCTCGCTTGGCTTGATTGTCGCGATCGGGCTCGCCTCCTTGGCCGGCTGCGGCGGCAAGAGCAAGAGCTCCCAGGGCGTCGTCACCGGCACCATCACCTATAAGGGGCAGCCGGTCAACGCCGCGGGCCTGCAGCTTTACAACGAGAAGAGCGAACTGGGCGAATCGATCAACGTTCCCGTGAACCAGGATGGAACTTATCGCGCCGCCGACATCGCGCCGGGCACTTACAAGGTGGTCGTGCTGGTTTCTTCTGGCGAATCGCCGCTGCACATTCCCAAGACCATGACCGACCCGGCCAAGCTTGCCGAGGCCAAGGCCAAGCAGGAAGCCGCCAAAACTCCCGCCACGATCAAGATTCCCTCGAGTTACACGATGCCGGCGACGACCAAACTCACCATGACCGTGCAAGCGGGCGAGCAGACTATCCCGCTGGAATTGAAGGATTGAAGCGGTGACCTGCAATGAATCCGACTGACTCGAGCGCCGCGCCCGCGACCCCCCAGCGGCGACGGCGCTGGCCGTGGGTGCTCGCGGTTGTCGTTCTCATTCCCACAACGGTCTGGCTCGGCGATCAGTGGTGGGCCGGGCGGCAGGAACGCTCGGCGCTGGCCGCCCTCGACGACGACAAGTTCGACGATGCTCGCCACCACATCGCACTCGCCTTGAAAGTCCGTTCCAACCGATTCGATACCAATCTGCTGGCGGCGCGCATCGAACGGTCGCGCCGCGATTACCCCGCCGCCGAGAAGTACCTGATCCGCTGCAAGGAAATCGGCGGCATGACCGAACCGCTCCAAATGGAGTGGTTCTTGCTGCGCTGCGAGCGCGGCGAAGCGGCCTCGCTCTCTGGGCAACTTCTCGCCGCCGTCGCCCACAACCACCCGGCTTCCCCCGCAATCCTCGAATCGCTCGCCCTCGTCGCCATGCGCGAGGCCCGCTACCCGGACGCCCTCAAGCTACTCGATCAATGGGTCGAACGGGTTCCCGATTCGCCGCGGGCGCTCGACTGGCGCGGTTGGGTGAACAACCAGATGGACATGCGCGGGCCAGCCATCGACGATTACACGAAGGTGCTCGAACTGCGGCCGCATCGCTCGTCGGTTCGCCTTCGCCTCGCCCAGGTTCTCATCAACGCCAAACGGCATCCGGAAGCTATGCCGCACCTGGAACGACTGCGAGCGGAGGATCCCGCCAATGCGGAAGTTCTCACGGGGATGGCCGCGTGCATGGCAGTGCAATTGAAGGGAGCCGAGGCCCGTCAACTTCTCGACGGCGTGTTGGCGGCCCACCCGGATGACTACACCGCCCTCTTGCTCTACGGCGAGATCGAACACCAGGAAGAGCACTATCCCGAGGCCGAGCGCTGGCTACGCAAGGCGCTGACCGTGAAGCCGAACGAAGCGCGGGCTCGTTACGCGCTCCACCTGGCGCTCCAGGCCCAACCCGATCGCCAGGAAGAAGCCGCCGCTGAACGGAAGCGCTGGGAATGCGATCGCGACAGCACCTTGCGGCTGACGAATCTGTTGCGCGGCGAACTGGCGAGTCGCCCCAAGGATCCCGATCTCGCGGCCGAGGCGGGCGAGATGTTCCTGCGGTTGGGCGAGGATCAACGCGGCTTGTACTGGTTGAACGCGGCCTTGAAGTTGAACCCGCAGCATGTCCGCAGCCACCGCGCCTTGCTGGATTACTACGAACGCCTCCACGACACTGCCCACGCCGAGCAACACCGGCAATTCGTTCCCAAGCAGTAACCGAGCGAGCCCGCTCCAATTCAGACTGCGCGCGTCTCGAACACCTCATCGAGTGTTGCAATTGCCGGCGGGCAGGCGAGGCCGAATTCACGGCGAAGGCGGCCGGCATCCAGGGTCGTGTGCAGCGGCGCCGCGGCGCGGGTGATCTTTCGCTCGGCAATCGACATGGGCCGAACGAGATCGCGCGAAGCACCGATCCGTTTCGCCAACCGCAGTGCGACTTCGAGATAGGAGATGTCGCGCTCCCCGGAAACATGGAAGATTCCAGTGGCTCGCGCGGCGCCGATCGCAGTCAGCGCTTCCACGGCAAACGCCGCGGGAACCGGGGCCATCACCATGTCCGCGAAGGCGGCGATCGGTTCGCCCTGGCCGAGCGCCGCCGCCCAGTCGCCTATCAGCTTCCACCCCGGCACGACCACCTTGGTGAACCGCACGATCGCTGCCCGGCCGCCGGCAAGCAATTTCGCTTCCACCTCGGCCTTTTGCCGACCGTATTCCGTCAGTGGGCAAACGGCATCCTTCTCGGAGCGCATTGGCTTGGCGCCGTTGAAAACCTGGTTGGTGGAAAGGAAGACGACGTGGCCGCCGCGGGCGTGAAGCCGCTCGACCAGTTCCAGGGTGCGCTCGACGTTGATGAGCCGCGTTCCGACGGGGTCGCTTTCGCACTTGTCGATGGATGCGATCGCGGCACAAAGGTAGGCGACGGCGACGCGCTCGGGAAGCTGCCATTGTTGCGGCGGCCCGGCCAGATCGAGGGGCAAGAGGCCTGGTGAATCGCGCCGCGTCGTCCCGACAGCGGGTCGTCCTTCCGCCTGCAAGCGGCGCAGAAGTCGCTGCCCAATCTGCCCGTCGGCGCCGACCACCAGCCATTCGCCTCGCGGTTCCATCCGATTCTCCATGCGAAGCCTCCGCAGTTGCGTTATACTCGCGGAATTCACCCCGCGCGGAGCCACCATGCGGTTCGTTCTGACTTTGTGTTCGTTCGCTTGCGCCGGTTCCTTCGCTTTGGCCGCACCGGTCGATTTCGCGCGCGACGTGCGGCCCATTCTCGCGGATAACTGCTTCCAGTGCCACGGCCCGGACGCCAAGGCGCGCAAGGCGGACATGCGCCTCGATACCCGCGAAGGGCTCGCAGTGGCCACCAAGGAGATGCTCGGGCGGATCACTTCCAAGGACGCCGACGAGGCGATGCCGCCGCCGAAGAGCGGCAAGAAACTGACGGCGGCACAAATTGCGACGCTGAAGGCGTGGCTGGCCGCCGGCGGCAAGTGGTCGTCGCACTGGGCGTTCTCACCCCCGCGGCGCGGCGACATTCCCCGAACCAAATACCCGACCACTAACGCCATCGACGCCTTCGTATTCGCGCGGCTGGAAAAGGAAGGACTGGCGCCGTCGTCGCCCGCCGCCAAGACCACACTGCTTCGCCGCGTCACGCTCGACCTCACCGGATTGCCGCCGACGCCGGAAGAGATCAACGCTTTCCTGAAGGACGATTCGCCGAGTGCTTACGAGAAGGTGGTCGATCGATTGCTGGCGTCGCCGCGCTTCGGCGAACGGATGGCCTGGCGCTGGCTCGAAGCGGCCCGCTACGCCGACACCAATGGCTACCAGACCGATGCCGGCCGCGACATGTGGCGCTGGCGCGATTGGGTCATCGATGCCTACAACCGCAATCTGCCGTTCGATCGCTTCACCATCGAGCAGCTCGCCGGCGACCTGCTTCCGAACCCAACGCTCGAGCAGCGGATCGCCACCGGGTTCAATCGCAATCATCGCGGCAACGCCGAAGGGGGCATCGTTCCCGAGGAATACGCGGTCGAGTATGTCGCCGATCGCGTGGAAACGACGGCCACCGTCTGGCTCGGCCTGACGTTCACCTGTTGCCGCTGCCACGACCACAAGTTCGATCCGTTCGCGCAGAAAGAGTTCTACCAGCTATTCGCCTACTTCAACAACGTCCCGGAGAAGGGGCGGGCCGTGAAGTTCGGCAACTCGCCGCCATACATCAAGGCCCCGACCCACGAGCAGCAGAAGAAGATGGCCGAGTTGACGGGTCGGGTGAAGATGGCCGAATCGCGTTTCGAGGGCTTCAAGGATGAGCTGGCAAAGCAGCGCGAGGAATGGTTGAAAAACGCCTCAACCAGGGCAATCGAGCTTCCCGACTGGTCGCCCGAGCGCGGCCTGGTTCGCCGCTGGAAACTCATAGGCCCGTCGATGCGCTTCGACGGCAAACGCCTCGTCGAAGACAAGAACGCCGGCCATTTCGGCTTCGACGACAAGTTCACGCTGGGCGCATGGATCAAGCCGAGCAAAGCGAATGGCGCAATCCTGTCGCGGATGCCCGAAGCCGAGCACGCCGACGGTTACTCCGTGCATCTCGTCAACGGCCGCATCCAGGTTCACTTGACCAAGCGCTGGCTCGACGATGCCCTGCGAATCGAAACCGAAGCGGCGATTCCGCGGGAGAGATGGTCGCACATCGCGGTGAGCTATGACGGCACTCGCCTGGCGGCCGGCGTCAAGGTTTTCATCGACGGCGTGGAGGCCAGGAGCCGCGTTCTGCTCGACGAACTCAATCAGTCGTTCGATTCGCCGGAGCCGTTCCGCATTGGTTCGGGCGGCGGCTCGGCCAGTCGGTTCACTGGCAAAATTGATGACGTGCGCATTTACAACCGCGTCCTTTCGCCGCGCGAAGCGCTGGTGCTTGCGGTTCCCGAACCCATCGCGGAGATTGTGAAGAAAGCCGGCAACCGCACGCAGAGCATGCTGGCTAAGCTCGAAGATTACTTCCTGGACCAGGCCGCCCCCGAACCGATCCGAAAAGCAAATCAAACGTTGCAAGCCCTTCGCGACGATCGCCAGAAGTTCCTCGATTCCCTGCCCACGGTCATGGTGATGGAAGAGATGCCGAAGCCGCGGGAAACGCACGTGCTCATCCGCGGCGACTACGAAAAGAAGGGCGAGCGCGTTTATCCCGGCGTCCCGGCAGCAATCTCAAGCCCACCCGTGGCAACGGGTGGGCTTGCCAATCGCCTCGGTTTCGCCCGCTGGCTCGTCGATGGTTCCAACCCACTGACCGCGCGCGTCGCCGTCAATCGCGCCTGGCAAATGCACTTTGGAACCGGCCTCGTCAAAACCACCGAGGATTTCGGCACCCAGGGCGAGTTCCCCACGCACCCCGAATTGCTCGACTGGCTGGCGGTCGAATTCCGAAAGGACTGGGACGTGAAGCGCCTCCACAAGCTGATCGTCACGAGTGCCGTGTACCGCCAGTCGTCGCGGATCACCAAGGAACTGGCTGCCCGCGACCCGGAGAACAAGCTCCTCGCCCGCTTCCCGCGGCAACGGCTTTCCGCCGAGATGGTCCGCGATCAGGCGCTTTTCGCCAGCGGCTTGCTCGTGGAAAAGCGGGGCGGCCCGAGCGTGAAGCCTTACCAGCCCGCGGGCTTGTGGAAGGAACTTTCCGGCGCCGACGATTACGTGGCGGACAACGGCCCGGGGCTTTATCGCCGCAGCCTCTATTCGTACTGGAAGCGGACGTCGCCGCCGCCGGTATTGGCAGCCTTCGACGCGGCCGGCCGCGAAATCTGCTGGGTGCGCGAATCGCGGACCAACACGCCGCTGCAAGCGCTCGCCCTGTTGAACGAACCGGGCTTCGTGGAAGCGTCGCGGAAACTGGCCGAGCGGGTTATGAAGGAGGCGAAGCCTGCCGATGAGCGCCTTTCGTTGGCATTTTTCCTGGTGCTCGGCCGTAAGCCGAAGGCAGAGGAGCTCGGCGTCCTTCGCAAGAGCCTGAAGGCGCGCCAGCAGCAATTCGGTAAGGACCGCAGCCGGGCTGCGAAACTTATCGCGATCGGTGAATCGAAGACCGATCCAAAACTCGATCCCACCGAACTTGCGGCTTGTGCTGTGATATGTGGAATGATCCTAAACCTGGATGAGACGGTAACCAAGGAATAAACGCTGGCGCTCGCCCAGTGCATCGACAACGAGAAATCGGAATGGAGATTGCGAAATACGAGTGGGAGACATCGACAAGGCCATGCCGCTTTTGCCTGTGCCTTCAGGGTGGGAGCGTCTTCGCCGATTTCGATGTTGATTCGGAAGGGCGAGCTCACATAGTGCGGATCTCCTTTGACGGATACGGTTGTTGCGCGACTGCGGGCAAGGTTTCGCGATTGTCCATTGAAGACTCTCGGGCTCTCATCGAAGGCATCGATTCGGACGAAGTCAACTGCGACGAGGTAAGCCGAATCCTTTATCGGTATCTTGACCAAAACAAGGATGTAATCTGGCGGGACGCACTCGCGGAACACGAACTGCTCAAACGGTGACTAAGGAATGAACCCGATGCATCCTGACCGGCGAATGTTTCTGACGCGCAGCGCCGCCGGCCTCGGTGCGCTCGCCACCTTGATTGGCAGCAGCCCACCCGTTGCCACGGGTGGGCTTGCGCCCGCTCCCAAGGCAAAAGCCAAGCGCATCATCTACCTGTTTCAGTCCGGGGCGCCGTCGCAAATCGATCTGTTCGATTACAAGCCGGGACTCAAAGACCGATTCGCCGCGGAACTGCCGGCGTCCGTGCGCATGAACCAGCGGCTCACCGGCATGACTTCGCGCCAGGCCTCCTTCCCCGTCGCACCCACGAAGTATGCCTTCAAGAAGCGCGGCCAGAGCGGCGCCTGGGTCAGCGATCTCCAGACGCACACGGCCAAAATCGCCGACAATCTCTGCTTCGTCAAATCGCTCCATACCGAAGCGATCAACCACGACCCGGCCATCACCTTTTGCCAGACCGGGGCGCAACTCGCCGGCCGGCCAAGCATGGGCGCGTGGATCGCCTACGGCCTCGGCACCGAGAACCACAACCTGCCGGCCTTCGTCGTGCTCGTCTCGCAAGGCTCCGGCGACCCCGCCGATCAACCGCTGTACGACCGCCTGTGGGGGAGCGGGTTTCTGCCGTCCAGCTATCAGGGCGTGAAATTCCGTTCGCAAGGCGACCCGGTGCTCTTCCTGAAGAACCCGGCCGGCGTCAGCCGCGGCGCCCGGCGGCAATCGCTCGACGACCTCGCCGCCTTGAACCGACTGCACGCCGCCGAGACCGGCGACCCCGAAACGGAGACCCGCATCGCCCAGTACGAAATGGCCTTCCGCATGCAAGCGAGTGTGCCCGACCTTACCGATCTTTCGAAGGAAGACGCCAAGACGATTGCCCGCTATGGCGACGACGCGAAGAAGCCCGGCACCTTCGCGGCCAACTGCCTGCTCGCCCGCCGCCTCGCCGAGCGCGGCGTCCGCTTCATCCAGCTGTACCACCGCGGCTGGGACCACCACGTCAACTTGCCGAAGAAGATCGAGGCCCAGTGCCGCGACACGGATCAAGCGTCCGCGGCCCTGGTGACCGACTTGAAGAACCGCGGCCTGCTCGACGACACGCTGGTCGTCTGGGGCGGCGAGTTCGGCCGCACCATCTATTGCCAGGGGAAACTGACCGCGGACGATTATGGCCGCGATCACCATCCGCGTTGCTTCACGGTCTGGTTGGCCGGCGGCGGCATCAAGCCAGGCACCAGCTTCGGCGAGACCGACGACTTCAGCTACAACGTGGTGAAGGACGGCGTGCACGTCCACGATCTGAACGCGACGATCTTGAAGTGCATGGGCATCGACCACACGCAACTGACGTACAAGTACCAGGGCCGGCACTTCCGCCTCACGGATGTGCACGGCCGCATCGTGAAGGAAATCCTGGCGTAAGGGAGCGGGCTTGTAGAACGAAAGCTTGGCTTCGGCGGCCATCTCGTGTAACCTCGACTCATCGGAATCGGTGGGTCGGGGGGAAGGAATCGTGCTTATCGCGTTGGCCGCTTCGTTGGTTTCATTCGCCATCGCCCTGATCGGCTGTGGAGGCCCGGCGGAATCGCAGCAATCCGAAGCCAGTTCGCCGGCGGCCACGGCGCGAACCGCCCCGCTGGCAATGGGAACCGATTGGCCGCGCTTCCTCGGGCCCAATCAGGACAGCGTTTCCACCGAAAAAGGGATCATCGCACCGTGGCCGAAGCAAGGCCTGGGTAAAGTGTGGGAATGCTCGCTCGGGCTCGGCTACACGCCGCCCATCATCAGCGGCGGCAAGCTGTTTCACTTCGACCGCTTCGACGACAATTGCCGGCTCACCTGCCGCGGCGCCGCCACCGGGAAGTTCCTGTGGAAGTTCGAATATCCCACGAGCTACGAAGATTACTACGGCTACGATCCCGGCCCGCGCGCGACGCCCACCGTCGACGGCGATCGCGCCTACATTTATGGCCCGGACGGCATGCTCTTCTGCCTCAAGACGGACGACGGCAAGGAACTGTGGCATCTCGATCTGCGGGCCAAGTATCGCTTCCACCAGAACTTCTTCGGCGTCGGCGGTGCGCCGCTCATCGACGGCGATCTGGTGATCGTCGCGGTCGGCGGCAGCGACAAAGGGCCGCGCCCCCCGGACCTCCGCCTCGCCAGGCCGAACGGGACGGCGATTGTCGGGATCGACAAGAAGACCGGCGCCGTCAAGTACGCCAAGGGGAATGAACTCGCCAGCTATTCCAGTCCAATAGTTCGCACGATCGACGGCAAGCGCACCGGGCTTTACTTCGCTCGCGGCGGCCTCCTCGGCTTCGACCCGCAATCTGGCGATCCGCGCTTCCACTACAAGTGGCGAGCCCCCATCGAAGAAAGCGTCAATGCCGCCAACCCAATCACGGTCGGCAACCGGGTGTTCTTGAGCGAATGTTATGGCCCCGGTTCGGCGCTGCTCGAAATCGCAAGCGACAAGCCGAAAGAAGTGTGGACCGATCTGGAAAAAGAGAAGTTCGACAAGTCGCTGATGTGCCACTGGAATACGCCGATTTTTCACGACGGATTCGTTTATGGCTGCAGCGGCCGCCACGATACCGAGGCCGATCTCCGCTGCATCGAGCTGAAGACCGGCGACGTCAAGTGGATCGAGAAGCGCACCAAGCGCTGCAGCCTGCTGATGGTGGACGGCTACTTCGTCTGCCTGTCGGAATACGGCACGCTGTCGCTGCTAAAGGTGAACGCTGCCAAGTATGACGAAGTTTCCAAGTACGAGGTCCCGGAGCTGCAGTATCCGTGCTGGGCGGCGCCGGTGCTCAGCGGCGGGCTGCTCTACGTCCGCGGCAAGGGGAAACTGCTCTGCCTCGAACTGATTCCCGAGAAGAAGTGAGCGTCGCGTTCGGCTCCGCGGACTTCGCCTCGCGGCTAATCCTTCCCTGGAGGCCCGTCATGTTCCGATTCCTGATGTTGGCGATTGCTGTCGCATTCGTTTCCACATCCGCGGACGCCGCCGACAAAAAGGATAGCGGCAAGGCCGCCGGCATCCTGATCGAGAAGAAGAACGACATCATCAAGATCAAAGTCGACGGCGACGACGAGCCGACGGAATTCAGTCTCGGCACCGATAAGAAAGTGACCGACGCCATGAAGGGAATCTTCGACGCCTGCCGGGTGTCGCTGACCTACAAGAAAGTCGGCGATGCCAAGCAAGTAACGACCATCAAGCGGCAGATCATCAAGGCGCAGGGGACGATAACCGGCAAGGTAGTGAAGGTATACAACGACTTCTGGGTGGAAGTGAAGCCGAAGACCGGCCTGGCCGACGCTTTTGCCCCCGGCGGAGCATTCTTCAAGAACAAGGCTTCGATGGACTTGCTCAAGGGACTGCAGCCGGGCGATTCCGTGACCATTACCTATGGCACGGATTTCGAACGGCACCGCATCGCCACGCTCAAGAAGAATAAATGAGGCTTTGGTGGCACAGGCATTCTTGCCTGTGCCACCAAAAAACGAGGTGATTCGCTATCTGGGTGCGCCCCCGCTTGTGAGCCGCCCCCGCCGTTGCTATCGTTGAAAGAGAGTTGCCTTCCAGAGAGCACCGCCATGGCGGAACAACGAACGATCCTGATCGTGGACGACGATCGCGAACTGGTGGATGGCCTCCGCGCCGTTCTGGAGCGGCAGGGCTTCCGCGTCATGCAGGCCCACGACGGCCACCAGGGGAAATCGGCCATCTATAACCAGGTGCCCGACCTCGTGATCCTCGACATGATGATGCCGCGCATGGGCGGCTACCCCGTGCTCGAACACTTCCGCGGCAAGACCGACGCCCCGCCGATCATCATGATCACGGCCAACGAGGGGAGCCGCCACAAGGCTTATGCCGAATACCTCGGCGTCATCGATTACATCCGCAAGCCGTTCGCGATGGAGCGGCTGCTTGAAGCGGTGAACAAGGCCTTGAACATCGAAAAGCCCGAAAAAGAATAAACCGGCCGCAGCCCATCAAATCACGGAAGATGATTCCATGCCGGAGACGCCGACCGTCTGGACCATCCGGGCCCTGCTCGCCTGGACGACGGATTTCCTGGCGAAGAAAGGGGCGGCGCCTGCCACCGCCCGCCTCGAAGCCCAGCTCCTGCTCGCCCACGTCCTCCGCTGCAGCAAGATGGACCTGCTCCTCCGCCACGAGGAGCAACCGGGCGAAGCCGAGCGCGGCGAATACCGCACGCTCATCCAGCGCCGCGTCGACGGCTTTCCGGTCGCCTATCTCATCGGTTCGCGCGAGTTCTACCTGCTGTCCTTCGAAGTGACTCCGGCAGTGCTGGTGCCGCGGCCGGAGACCGAAACGCTCGTCGCCGAGGCCTTGCGATTGCTTAAACCGCTCGAACAACCCAAGGTGCTCGACATGTGCACCGGTTCGGGCTGCATCGGCATCAGCGTCGCGCATCAAAAGGCCGACGCGATAGTGACGGCGGCGGACGTGTCGCCGGACGCACTCGATGTCGCGCGGCGCAATGCCGCCAAGCACGGCGTCGCGAACCGCATGCACTTCACCCAGGGCGATCTCTTCGCGGCACTTCCTCCCGGCAGCCTGTTCCATGCGATCCTGTGCAATCCGCCGTACGTGACGCCCGGGGAACTCGCGAACCTGGCCCCGGACGTGCGCGAGCACGAGCCGCGATTGGCCCTCGACGGCGGCCCGGACGGTTTGGCGTTCTATCGCCGCATCGCGGCCGAAGTCGAGGGCTTCCTGGCGCCGGGCGGCTTCTTGCTCCTGGAAATCGGAGCGACCCAGGATGCCGCGGTGGCCGCAATCCTGGCGGAACGGCCGGGCCTGGAAGTCGGCAAGGTGCTGAAGGATGCCGCCGGCCTGCCGCGCGTCGTCGCTGCCAGACGCCGCGCCGCCTAAGATAATTCCCTGCCAGGCGCCGCGTTCCCAACACGAGTCGTTCCCATGCTCGATGCTGCCTTTATTCGCGAGAATCTGGAGGCCGTGAAGGCCAACTGCGCGAACCGCAACGTGCCGACGTTCCCCGTCGATCGGGCCATCGCCTTCGACAACGAACGCAAGCGGCTGGTGCAACTCCGCAGCGAAACCGCCGCCCATCAGAACAAGCTCTCCGAAGGTTTCAAGACCGCCGCGCCCGAGCAGCGCGCCGCCCTCAAGGAACAGAGCGCCAAGCTCAAGGCCGACCTGGGAACGATCGACGCCGAACTCAAGATCATCGAGGACGACCTGCGGGCGAATCTCTACCAGATTCCGAACGTGACGCACCCGGCGGCGCCGGTCGGTTCGGACGCCGCCGCCAACAAGGTCGTCGCCCGGTTCGGCCAACCGCGGCAGTTCGACTTCAAGCCGAAGGAGCACGTCGCCATTTGCGAAGCACTCGATCTGGTCGACTTCGAGGCCGGCACCAAGGTCAGCGGCCAGAAGTTCTACTTCCTCAAGAACGAAGCGGCCCTCCTGGAAATCGCGCTAGTGCAGTACGCGATCCAGACCGCGGTGAAGGCCGGATTCACGCCGATCATTACGCCGGACCTGGCCCGCGTCGAGGTGCTCGAAGGGATCGGCTTCATGCCCCGCGACCCGAACCCGAACACCCGGCAAATCTACACAGTCGCCGATACCGACCTCTGCCTCATCGCCACGGCCGAGATCACGCTCGGCGGCATGCACAAGGACCAGATCTTCGACGAAGCCGCGTTGCCGAAGCGCTACGTGGGGCTGTCGCACTGCTTCCGGACCGAAGCCGGAGCGGCCGGCCGCGACACCCGCGGCCTCTACCGCGTCCACCAGTTCACCAAGGTCGAGATGTTCGCATTCTGCGCGCCGGAAGCGAGCGACGCCATCCACGAGGAAATCCGGGGCCTGGAAGAGCAAATCTTTCAGGGTCTCGGGCTGGCGTTCCACGTCATCGACACGTGCACCGGCGACCTGGGCGGCCCCGCCTATCGCAAGTACGACCTGGAAGCGTGGATGCCGGGCCGCGGCGAAAAGGGCGAGTTCGGCGAAGTGACCAGCACCTCGAACTGCACGGACTATCAGGCTCGTCGCCTCGGCATTCGCTACAAGGGGAAGAGCTTCAAGGGCACGCGCTTCGTCCACACGCTCAACGGCACGGCCATCGCCTGCACGCGGGCATTAGTCGCGATTCTGGAGAATTATCAGCAAGCGGACGGCAGCGTTATCGTTCCGCAAGTGCTCCGCCCCTGGGTCGGCAAGGATCGGATTGCGAGGTGATGCTTGTCGGCGCGGAGGAGGTCCGAATTGGCTATGAGTTCGAGGCGCCGGACGGGGCCGCGTGGGGAACTACCTCCGTCGGCTGGCGACTTGCCCGCCACTCGGCCGAGCGGTTCGGGTGGCAGCCAGCCGGGACAGAACCGCCTGAGGACTGGAAAGAGGGTTGCCCGTGGAGCGGATTGTACACCGGAGACTCGGGCAAGCGAGTCACTGCATCGGACGCCAGCGCCTTGGCGGTCGCGCTGTGTGCCGCGCTTGGTACCGAGGAGTTCGATAGTCTGGTCGCCGCGTTCGGGGCCGAGTTCAGGGGGCAACTGGCCGCTGCATCAACAGCGACGGTTAAGTTGAAGGATGGGCCGCTCCGGCCGGACGAGTGGCGCCGTGCACTCAAAGAATTGGCGTCCTTCTGTGAACGCGGGCCATTCACGATCTCCTGACGCAAGAAGGCTGAACAAGGCCTTGCGCTGTTGAGTTCCGAAAAGTGCTGAGTTTGAGCGAGTTATTCGTCGACGACATCTTCCAGCAATGAAATGGCGACCATCTGGTCGCGGCGCAAGAGCACCCGTTTGCGGTTGCGTTTGATGCCGCTGGCCACGGACTCGGCGACGTAATTCTCGCGCGTGGTATCCGTATCGCGGAGGTCGTGCAGGTCCGCGTTCTTGAGTTCCAGGAAGTGGTCGTCAACGCGGGTCAACTTGCCGAGGCAAACGAACGTGCTGCTCAAATCGACGACGACCCTGCGATCGCGATATTCGTCCAGCATGGGAACCACTCCGGAGCGAGCGTTCGGGTTAAAGTACGTTTTTCTGGGGAGCCCATCATCATGGCGGTCAAGAAGAAGGCGGCCGGGAAAACTACCGCGGCTTTCACGGCCGAGGAAAAGGCCGCGATGAAGGAACGCGCCAGGGAATTGAAGCGCGGCGCGGAGAACGGCGAAAGCGACGTCGTCGCGGCATACGCCAAGATGCCGGGCCTCGATCGCACGCTAGGTGAACGCGTTCACGCCATTGTGAAGGCGGCCGCGCCGAGCCTTACGTCCCGACTCTGGTACGGCATGCCGGCGTACGCCAAGGATGGGAAGGTTGTCTGCTTTTTCCAGAGCGCAACGAAGTTCAAGGCCCGCTACGCGACCCTCGGCTTCATGCATGCCGCCAACCTCGACGATGGCGCGATGTGGCCAGTGGCCTTCGCGCTGACGGGGTTGACCGCCGCCGTGGAGAAACAGATCGCGGAACTGGTTAAGCGAGCAGCGAGTTGAGGCCGCGCTATTCGAAGCGCAGCAGCAGGTCGCCGCCCTCGACTTGCGAACCGGGCCGCACCAGCACCTCGGCGACGCGGCCGGCTCGCTCCGCGTACAGCGTCGTTTCCATCTTCATCGCTTCCAGGCTCAGCAGTTTCTGCCCGGCGGAAACCTCCTCGCCGATCGCCACGGACACCGTGGAAATCGAACCAGGCATCGGCGCCGCCACTTGCTTGGCATTCCCCACTTCCGCTTTGATCCGGCCCTTCACCGCTCCCTCGCTGAGCGACTTGTCCGCCACCAGCACCTCGCGCGGCTGGCCGTTCAACTCGAAATAGACCATCCGCTTGCCGTCCGGCTGGCCTTCGCCGATCGTCAAGAACTTCACGATGAGCGTCTTGCCCGGCTCGATCTCGATGCTCACTTCCTCGCCGGTTTCCATGCCGTAAAAGAAGACCGACGTGGGCAGCACGCTGAGGTCCGAATAGCGGGCCTCGGCGGCGACGAAATCGAGGAACACTTTGGGATAAAGCAGATACGAAATGACGTCCTGATCGGTGGGCTGGCGGCCGAGTTTCGGTTCGAGTTCGGCGCGGGCGGCGGCGAAGTCCGCATCGGGAAGCAGCGCGCCGGGGCGGTCGGCCAGCGGCACTTTTCCGCGCAGCACCCGCGCCTGCAACTCCGGCGGGAAACCGCCCGGCGGCTGGCCGAGCTTCCCCTCGAAGAATTCAACGACCGACTCGGGGAAGGCGACCTCGCGCTTCGGGTCGAGCACGTCGCCTGGCGACAGGTTGTTCGCCATCAAGAAAAGGGCCATGTCGCCGACGACCTTGGAAGTCGGCGTGACCTTGACGATGTCGCCGAACAGGCGGTTGACCTCGGCGTACGTGCGGCCGACCTCGTGCCAGCGGTCGCCGAGCCCGAGCGACTGGGCTTGTTGATAGAGGTTCGCGTACTGGCCGCCGGGCATCTCGTGGAGGTAAACCTCGGCGGAACTGGCGACCTGGCCG
>Ga0134125_10004283_pt1 | contig 16349 bp, 10 predicted proteins | sample KB31751_FD_96464 | JGI IMG/M metagenome (GOLD analysis project Ga0134125, IMG submission 96464) | Terrestrial soil microbial communities with excess Nitrogen fertilizer from Kellogg Biological Station, Michigan, USA - KB3-175-1 | ecosystem: Environmental > Terrestrial > Soil > Unclassified ...
CGCCATCTCCATCTGCGTGCCGACGCCGCTGCGGAAAACCAAGGACCCCGACCTGGCCTTCATCATCCAGGCCGTGGAGCGCGTGCGCGCCACGCTGCGCCCGGGCCAACTGGTGGTGCTGGAGAGCACAACCTATCCCGGCACGACGGAAGAAGTAGTCCTGCCGATGTTGGAAGGGGGCGAGTTGGCGGTCGGCCGCGACTTCTTCTTGGCCTTCTCGCCCGAACGCGTGGATCCGGGCAACACCGAGTACCAGACCCACAACATTCCCAAGATCGTGGGCGGTGTGACGGCGGAGTGCGGCCGGGCCGCGCAGGCGCTGTACGCCGCCAGCGTCGAGCGCGTGCTGGTGGTTTCCTCCGCGCAAACGGCGGAGATGGTGAAGCTCCTGGAAAATACCTTCCGCAACGTCAACATCGGCCTGGTCAATGAGATGACCCTGATGTGCCGGGAGTTCAAGGTCAACATCTGGGAGGTGATCGGGGCGGCCGCCAGCAAGCCCTTCGGCTTCATGCCGTTTTACCCCGGTCCGGGTTTGGGCGGGCATTGCATCCCGATCGATCCGGTCTATCTCTCGTGGAAGGCGCGGGCGCAAGGCTTCGAGCCGCGCCTGATCGAAGTGGCGCAGCAGATCAACAGCAAGATGCCGGAACACGTGGTCGCCCGCATCGCGACCGTGCTCAACAACAGCGGCAAACCGCTGCGCGGCGCCCGCATTCATATCCTGGGGGTGGCCTATAAGCGCGACGTGAGCGACATCCGGGAATCGCCGGCGTTGGATGTCATGCATCACCTGCTCAAGCAGCACGCGCTGGTCAGTTACTCCGATCCCTTCGTGCCGCGGCTGACCGCCCTCGGCCTCGATTTGGAGTCGCGCCCGCTGAGCGAGCTGAGCCGCGCCGATTGCGCGGTGATCATTACCGACCATGCCGCTTTCGACTACCGCCACATCGTCCGCGAGGCGCGGCTGATCCTCGACACCCGCAATGCACTGGCCTCGTATCGGCAGCAGAAGATCCATGGATTATAGGGCCGGCCACGCAGCCGTCGCCAGCCCGGAGCGGACGCGCATGCCGGCCGGCGTGGGCGCGCAAACGATGCCCGCTCGCGGGGGCGGCGGGGAACGCTTGCGCATCCTCGTGGTCGACGAAGCGCTGCCCTATCCGCCCGACAGCGGCAAACGGCTGCGCACATGGAACCTGCTGCGCCGGCTGGCGGCGCGCCACGACCTCGTCCTGCTCTGCTACAGCGGCGCCGGCAATAGCGACGGCGCGGCCGAGGCGGCCCTGACCGCGGCGGGGATTGCGTGCCACACCCTGGCGCCCCCGGCGGAAGCCTGCGGCTGGCGGCTCTATGTCCGCCTGGCGCGCAATTGCTTTTCCCGATGGCCTTATTCGGTTGCCAAACACCACACCCGCCGGCTGCGCTCCGCGATCCAGGGCTTGTGCGACGGCGGCGGGGGCGGGCGCGGCTTTGACCTGGTCCAGATCGAGTGGACCCCCTACGCCTCCCACCTCGGGCGGGTCGCACCACCCCACTTGATTGCCAGCCACAACATCGAGACCCAGATCTGGCGGCGGCGGGCGGCGGTCAGCCAGGGACGATGGGCGCGCCTGTTTTTCGGCTGGCAGGCGGCCAAGATGGAACGCTTCGAGCGCCGGGCGTTCGCGCGCGCCCGCGCGGTGACGACCGTCAGCGGCGACGACCGCGACGCGGCCTTGCGGCTGGGAGCGCTCCAGGTCGGCGTGGTGGCCAACGGCGTGGATGTGGAATCGTTCCGCCCGGTGCCGGGCGCCGGCGCGGTCAACCGTCTGCTCTTTGTCGGCTCCCTGGATTGGTTCCCCAACCAGGACGCGGTGCGGTTTTTCGTGGACGCCATCCTGCCCCTGATCCGCGCTCGCGTACCCGCGGCAACGCTGCAAATCGTCGGACGCCGCCCGGCGGAGGCGCTGCGCCGCCATCTTGCCGGCCGGTCCGGTGTGGAACTCGTGGGCGAGGTGGACGATGTGCGGCCCTTCCTGGCGGGAGCCGCGGTGGTGGTTGCCCCCCTGCGCGTGGGCGGCGGCAGCCGCATCAAGATTATCGAGGCCTTGGCCATGGAGAAGGCCGTGGTGGCGACCAGCATCGGCGCCGAGGGGCTCGATCTTCTCTCCGGGCGGCAGCTGCTGATTGCCGACGGTCCGCAGCAGTTCGCTCGCCTGAGCGCGCAGTTGTTGACCTCTCCGGTACAGGCGCAGCGGCTGGGATTGTCCGGCGGGCGCTGGGTGCGCGAACACCACAATTGGGACGATTGCGCCCTCGCCCTGGAAGCGGCGTGGCGGCGGGCGGTCGGTGCGCGCCCCTCCCCGGGCGGCTCCCGATGAGGCCGGCCCTGACCCCAGCCCCCGCGTACCCGCCGACGGTGCTGCATCTGCGCGCCAGCAATGACGTGGGCGGTCCGGAACGGCAGATACTGCGGTATTGCGCGGCGCCGCCCGAGGAATCCGCACTCCCGCGTCAGATCCTCGCCACCTTCACCCGGCCCGGCAAGGGCGGCGCGGAGGGTGAAGGTTATAGCTGGCTGCGCGCGGCGCGCGCCGCGGGCATCTCCGCTTGGGCGCTGCCCGGCGGCGGGTGGCGCGACGCCCGCGCGCTCGCGGCCTTGGACCGGCTGACCCGCGAGCAGGGAGTGGCGCTGATCTGCGCCCACGGGTACCGCGCCGACCTCCTGGGCGGGCTGGTGGGGCGGCGGCGCGGGATTCCCGTGGCGTGGTTCCTGCGCGGATGGACCGGGGAGAATCGCGCCGTGGGCGCCTATGAGTTCCTGGATCGCGCTCTTCTGGGCACCGCGGACCGCGTGGTTTGCCTCTCCCGCACCCAGGCGGCGGCGCTGCCGGCGCGCATTCCCCGCTCCCGCGTGTCCGTGGTGGTGAACGCCATCGCAACGGCGGCCGGCGAGCCCGACGCTGCGCGCCGGAACCTGCTGCGGCATTTCGCCATCGCCGGCGATGGCCGCGGCGGACCTTTTCTTGTGGCCATCGCCGGACGTCTGAGCCCGGAGAAAGGCGCCTCGGTATTCCTGCAAGCGGCGACGCTGGTGCGGCGCCAGCGGCCCGCGGCTCATTTTCTGGTGTTTGGCGATGGCCCGCTGCGGGCGGCGCTGGAAGCCCAGCGCCTGGAGCTCGGCCTCGCCGGACGATTGCATTTCGCCGGCCATGTCGCCGACTGGACGCGCCTGCTGCCCGGGGTGGATGTGTTGGTCAATCCGTCGTGGAGCGAGCAGTCGCCCAACGTCGTGCTCGAGGCCATGGCGGCGCGCGTCGCGGTGATCGCCACGGCGGTAGGCGGGGTGAGCGAGATGGCGGGAGTGGGCGAGTTGCCGGCGCCCTGCCTCGAACTCGTCGCCGCCGGCGCCGTGGCGCCGCTCGCCAGCGCCATCGGCGGCTTGCTCGACGATTCGGAGCGGCGGTTGGGACTGGCCGAGGCCGGCTGGAGGCGTGTGCGCGACGCCTATTCGCCCGAGCGGCAACGCCGCCAATTGGGAGACTTGTACGACAGCATTGATGGGCGCGGGCCCCGGCGCGGCTGCGCCGCGCGCCCCGCTTGTGCTCGCCCCGGCATGGGGACCCCGGAGCCCCATGCCGGGGCTGCGCTCCAGGGCGATGCCGCCTCCACCCAGCGCGCGCGACCGCCGGCAGAGGTGTCGCCGCTGATTTCCATCGTGCTGCCGGTGCGCAACGAGGCCGCCCATCTGGGCACGCTGCTGCAGCAGTTGTTGGAACAGGATTACCCGCGCGACCGCTTTGAAATCCTGATCGCCGATGGCGGCTGCCTCGACGCCGGGGATGGAACCACGGAGCTGGCACGCGAAGAGGCGCGGCGCAGCGGCGGCCGGGTGCGATGGCTGGCCAACACCGGGCGTACCTCCTCCGCCGGGCGCAACTGCGGATTGGCCGCGGCCGCCGGCGAATGGATCATCTTCGTGGACGGCCACTGCCGCCTGCCGGGGACGCACTGGCTGCGCGATACGGTGCGGACGGCGCGCGCCACCGGCGCGCTTTGCCTGAGCCGCCCCCAGCCCCTGCGGGCCGAGCGCGGACAGGTGTGGCAGCAGGTCATTGCCGCGGCACGCAGCGCCCGCATCGGTCACGGCGCCGACTCCACCATCTTCGACCCCGGCGCGCGTGGCTGGGTTCACCCGGCCAGCTCCGGCGCCGTTTATCATCGCAGCCTGTTCGAGCGGGTGGGACATTACGACGAGAGCTTTGACGCCTGCGAGGACGTCGAGTTCAACCAGCGCCTCGCCCAGGCCGGGCTGCGCGCCTGGCTGTGCCCGGAAGCGGTGGTGTACTACGCCGCGCGCTCCACGCCGCGCCGGCTTTGGCGGCAGATGAAGCGCTATGGCCGCGGGCGGGTACGGCTGGCGCGCAAGCACGCCGCCGCGCGTTCGGCGGCGCAGTGCCTGCCCGCGCTGTGGCTGGCGTGGCTGCCGCTGGCCCTGGCGACCGCGGTCCTCGCCCGCGGCGCGTGGCGCGCCGTCAGCCTCGCCAGCCTCGCCGCTTATGCGGCGGTGGTCGGCGGCTACGCCATCGCCGCCGGCCGGCGCCATGGCTGGCGCCATCTGCTGGCCGCGCCCGTGGTCTTCTTCCTCATCCATGCCGGCCTCGGCGCGGGGACCTGGCTGGAGTTGGTTTCCTGGCGCGGCCGCGCGCCAGGGAAACCAAAGCCCGTGCCACGCACAAATCCAGATTCATTTTCCGGGAGCAACCTATGACTCAATCTTCCACGCGAACCCTCTCCGCCGGCCTGGCCGCCATGCTTTGCCTGGCGGCGGCCGGCTGCGCCCGTGTTGACCAGCGCGAGGCCAAGCTGGAGGCCAGCGCGCAATCCTATGTGCGGCAAGAGCGCTACAGCGAAGCCATCATCCAGTACCGCAACGCCATCAAGCTAAAGCCCAACTCGGCGCCCCTGGAGTACGCCTTGGGCGAGGTGTACACCAAAAATCAGCAGTACCAGGATGCCTTCGCCGCCTTTAACAAGGCGCTCAGCGTGCAGCCGGCCTATGAGCCCGCGCAGTTGGCGGTGGGCGAGTTCTATTTGGTCGCGAAGCAATACCCCAAAGCCGCCGCCAGCGCCCAACTCACCCTCTCGCAGCATCCCGGCGACGTGAGCGCCTCGATTCTGCTGGCCAACCTGGATGCGGCCCAAGGCCGCGCGCCGGCGGCCATCGCGCGGCTGGAAGCCCTGGCGCAGCTCCACCCCGAGAGTGGGCCCGTGCGCCTGACCCTCGGCATCCTCTATGCGGTGGGGGGCCGCCACGAGGACGCGCAACGGCAATTCCAGCGCGCGATCGCGCTCGATCCCAGCTCCGCCATGGCGCGCAACGATCTGGCCAACCTGCTGAGCAGCCAGGGAGACTGGAAGGGGGCGGAGACCGTCTACCGCGCCGACGTCGAACAAAACCGCGCCTCCGTGCCGGCGCGGCAGGCCTTGGCGGCATTTCTCTTCGCCCGCGGCCGGTACACGGAAGCGGAACCGGTCTACCAAAGCCTGGTCACCCTGCAAAACAACTCGCCACAGTCCCAGTTCGCCCTGGCCTCGTTCGAGCTGGCGGCCGGCAAGCCCGCCGCGGCCGAGGCGATCGATCAAAAGCTGGCCCGGGAGGCGCCCAGTTTCCTGGCGGCGCGCGAGCAGTGGGCGCAAATCGCGGGACAAAACCAGGACTATGCCCAGATGAACCGCGTCCTCGACGCCCTGCTCAAGGATCGGCCCAACGATCTGAACGCTCTCCTGCTGCGGGCCGGCGCGCAGCTCAACCAACGCCAGCCCGGACCCGCGCTCGAGACCCTGGCCGCCGCTCAGCGCCTGAATCCCAATGTGGCGCGCATCGCCTTCGAGACCGGGGAGGCCTACCTGCAACAGAGCAACTTCGATCGCGCGCAGGACAGCTTCACCCAGGCGATCGGCCTCGACCCGCGGTTTATCGAGGCCCAGGCGGCATTGGCGGAGTTGACGCTGGATCGGGGAAACTCCCGTGCCGCCCTGGGGTATGCGGCCCAAGTGCAGGCGCTGGCGCCGCGGCGGCCGGACGGCTATTTGTTCGCGGGCAATGCCCTGGCGAACTTGCGCCGGCTCCCGGAGGCCGCTACCGCCTTCCAGCACTACGCCGAACTGGCTCCGGGTTCGTCCCTGGGACCCAGCCATCTTGGCTATGTGTACTTGATGGAAAAAAAGCTGCCCGACGCCGAGAGTCAATTCGAACAGGCGCTCCGGCTGAATCCCAGCGACACCGACGCGCTGGCGGGGCTGGTCACCTCGTACCAAAATGCCGGTCAGGGCGCCCAAGCGCTGCCGCGGATCCAAAAGCAACTGGCCTTGACCGAGGCCGCCCACGCGCCGGCTTCGACCCTGGCCACCATCGGCAATCAACTCGCCCGGGCCTTTGTGAACCAAAAGCGCATTCCGGAGGCCGAAGCCAGCCTGCGGGCGTCACTGACCAAGGATCCTCACAACTACAACACCTATGTGCTGCTCGGTACGCTCTATGCGCAGGAGAACGCCTTCGGCCCCGCCCAGGCGCAATTCACCCAAGCGGTGGCGGTCAACCCCAATAGCGCCGGGCTGTGGACGCTGCTGGGGATGCTCGACGAACAAATGCAAAATCCCACCGCCGCCGAACAGGCCTATACCCACGCCGTGGCGATCGATCCCAACAACGGCGTCGCCGACAACAACTTGGCGGCGCTGTACGCCAACCGGCCCGGAAGCCTCGATCAGGCGCTGGTGCTGGCGCAGCGCGCCAAGCGGGCGCTCCCCAACGTGGCCGATGTGAGCGACACCCTGGGCTGGATTTACACCAGCCAGAACCTCTATCAAATGGCCATTCCCTTGCTCCAGCAGGCGGTCAAGGGGCAGCCCGGCTCCAGCGGATTCCGCGTCCATCTGGCCACCGCCCTGTTCCGCGACGGGCGCAAGCCGGAAGCCTATGCGGAGCTGCACGAGGCGATCCGGCTCGACGGCAGCCTGAAGCAGCGGCCCGATATCCAGCGGATGTTGAACAACTAGGCGCGCCGTCATGTTCCCACTCACCGATATCGCCGTGATGCCAGGCGTGCCGCCCCGCGACCGGATCGCCATCAGCATCGACCTGGAAGATTATTTTCAAGTCGAGGCCATGGCCGGTGTCATCGGGCGCGCGGCCTGGGCCTCGCTGCCCGCGCGCATCGAGGCCAATGCCGCGATTCTGCTGGACCTGTTCGCGGCGGCTTCGGTCCGAGCCACGTTTTTCGTGGTGGGATGGCTGGCCCGGAGATTTCCGCGGTTGATCGCGCGGATTGCGGCCGCCGGCCATGAATTGGGCTGCCACAGTTTCTGGCATCGGCCTGTTTTCGGTCTGGCACGGGACGAGTTTCGCGATGATACGCGGCGCGCCAAGGAGGCGATCGAGGCCGCCGCCGGGGTCCGTGTCCACGGCTATCGCGCGCCCAACTTCTCCATTCGAGCCGGCATGGAGTGGGCCTGGGCCATCCTCGCGGATGCCGGGTTCAGCTACGACTCCAGCGTTCATCCCGTGCACCATCCCTTCTACGGAGCCGCCGGCGCTCCGCGCTGGCCCCACCGGGTGGCGGCGGGCCGGCTGTGGGAGTTTCCTTTGTCCAGCGTCGCCATCGCCCACCACCGGCTGCCGATGGCCGGCGGAGGCTACTGGCGGCTGGCGCCGCTCGCCTACACGCGCTGGGCGCTGCGGCGCGCGCTGCGGGAAGGACTGCGGCCGATCTGTTACCTCCATCCCTGGGAACTCGATCCCGGCCAGCCCCGCATGCCGCTGCGCCCGGACCGGCGCTTCCGGCACTATGTCGGCCTCGCCACCGCCGAAACCAAGTTGCGCGCCCTGGTGGCGGAATTTGGCTGTCAGCCGATCGCCCGGCTCTTTGCCCCGGAATTGGATGCGGCGCAACGCGAGGCGGCATGACCAGCGCCTGCGGACCGAGGAAGCGAGCATGACGACTTGGACCCGGGAATTGGCGCGCACGACCCTATACCCGCTGTTGCAGCGCCACCGGTATCCCGGCGCGCGGGCACACTGGCGCCGGTTGCAAGCCCTCGAGTTCGCCGGCGCGGCCGTGCTGGCGCGCCATGGCCTCGAGCAGCGCACCCGCCTGCTTCGCCATGCCGCCGCGCATGTTCCCTATTACCGCGACCTGTGCGGCGATTTGACCGCGGCTGGTTCGGGCGACGGCGCGATCGGTTCCGTAGACACCTGGCGCAGTTTGCCCATTCTGTCGAAGACGATCTTGGCGGCGCAACCCAAGCGCTTCCTCGCCGACACCCACGTGGCCTACCGGCTGCTGGCCAATGCCACCGGCGGCTCCACCGGCACGCCGGTTCACTTCTTTCAAGATCAATCGTATTGGGACCAGGCGCGGGCGGCGCAGCGCCTGATGGAAAGCTGGTGGAATATCCGGCCCGGCGATACCACCGCGGCGCTGTGGGGCGCCGACCGGGATATGGCCGATCTCGGCTGGAAGCACCGGCTCGCCGGCCGCATCGAGCAACGCCGTGCTTGCAACGTCTTCAAGTTGGATCCCAACCGCCTGGAAGCGTTTGCCGGCGAACTGCAAGCCTGGCAGCCTCGCCTGTTGATGGGCTACGCCTCGGCGCTGCGGCTCTTCGCTGAATACGTGCAGCACCACCCGCGGCTGCGGATCCGGCCGATCGCGGTCAAGTCCAGCGCCGAGGTCTTGACGCCCGAAACCCGGGCGGCCGTCGAGGCGGCCTTCCGCGCTCCGGTTTTCGACTTTTACGGCTCGCGCGAGGTCAACAACCTGGCGGCCGAATGCGGCGCGCATCGCGGTCTGCACGCGAACATGCTGACGCGCTACATCGAGATCGTCGATGGGCACGGGCGCGCTGTCCCCCCCGGCGTGCCGGGGCGCATCTTGGTGACCGACCTGAGCAACTACGCCATGCCGTTCATTCGCTACGAAAACGAGGATATTGGCGCCTGGAGCGGCCGCCCCTGCGTTTGCGGCCGCTCCCTCCCCCTGCTGGGGCGAATTTGGGGACGGCAAAGCGATTTCCTCACCACCACCAACGGATCGCTGATCCACGGCGAGTACTTCACCCACTGGTTCTACGAGTTGCCGCAGGTGCGGACCTTCCAGATCATCCAGTCCGCGCCCGACCGGGTGGACATGGAGGTCGTGACGGCGGAAGGCACCAGCGCCGCCGCCACGCGCGAACTCCTGCACGTGCTGGAGCGCCGTTTGCAGGAGACCCTGGGCGCCGGCATGCGTTGCGAGGCGCGCGCCGTTCCCGCGATCGAACGGGCCGCCAGCGGCAAACACCGGTTCACCGTATCCACACTGAACCAGCACTGGACGGCGGCCCGGCCGCCTATTGCCGGGGTCGCGCCCGTTGGTCACAACACACCGGCGGCGCGGCCGGAGGAGAATCCCGATGCGGCTGCCTGAAGCACTGTATACCCGCGCGATCTGGCCGCTGACCGATTCTTCCTTCCGCGGCATGAGCCGGCACCTTCCCGGCCTGCGGGCACGCGCCCACGCCAGCCTGGAGGACAATCAGGCGCAACAGTGGCAGGCGCTCACCCGCATGCTCTGGCACGCTTGGGAAACGAGTCCGTTTTACCAGCGGCGCTTTCGGACCGCCGGTTTGCATCCGGAGGATATCCGCACGCCGGCCGACCTGGAGCGGCTGCCGGTCCTCACCCGCGACGACCTGCGCCAACACCTGGACGAAATCTGTTCGAACCGCTACCTGCCGGGGGATTTGCAGGTGGCCGCCACCGGAGGCACGACCGACACACCGGTCTCCTTGCGCCGGGACCGGCCGGGTGTCGCCCTCAAACGCGCCATCCAGCACTCCTTCCTGGAGTGGGCCGGCGCCGGCGCCGGCGACAAGGTGTTCTGGCTCTGGCAGGCGCCCGCCGACTTCAACCAACACCCGAGCTGGCGTGGACGGCTCTTCGACCGCTACGTCATGCGCCAAGCCTGGGCGCCCATCGCCCGCATGAATGCGGCCGTCATGGAGGATTACCGGCAGCGCCTGAATCGCCTGCGCCCCAAGCTGGTGTGCTCGTATCCGAGCCCGCTCTATCTGTTCTGCAAGTTTCTTCGCGACACCGGGCGCCCCTTCCACCGCCCGCAAACCGCCATCTGTACCGCCGAGGTGCTGCTCCCCGGCCATCGCGCCCTGATCGAGGAGGTGCTGCAGTGCCGAATCTTCGAGCAGTATGGCAGCCGCGACTTCGGCATGATCGCGTCCGAGTGCGAGATGCACCGGGGTCTGCATCTCCACTCCGCGGCCGCGTTTGTGGAGTTCCGTCCGGTGGGCGAGGCCGGCGCCGGGGTGCGCGAACTGCTCGTCACCGACTTGAATAATTTCGGCATGCCGTTGATCCGCTACCAAATCAACGACTGTGTGGACGGGCCGCCCCCGCCGCGTCTCTGCGCCTGCGGGCGGGGATTCCCCGTGCTGCCCAGCATCGTGGGCCGCGCCACCGACATTTTCCGCCTGCCGGACGGCAGCTATGTGCCCGGCATCGCGCTCGCCAATCGCCTCATTCGCGTCGCCCCCAAGCTCGCCAAGACCCAGGTGGTGCAGGAGACCCTGCACGACTTCCGCTTCCGCTATGTCCCGGGCCCGGGCTTCGCGGCCGCCGATTTCGATCGGCTGCGGACGCAATTGGCCGAGTACTTTCCCGCCGAGGTGCGCTGGGAGTTCGAAGCGGTGGCGGATATCGCCCGCGAAGCCTCCGGCAAGACGCGCTTTTGCATCTCCAAGCTGAGCGCAGCGGAACTGGCGAACTAACCCGTGACGCCGGCCGCACTGCCCCGCCCCGGAATGCCTATGGGTGCCTCCTCGCTGGACGGCGCGCGGCGGCGGGTTCCCTGGAACGTGGGCGCGAACGTCCTCGGCTTCGGCGTCAACCTGGCCTTGACCGTGTTCATCACGGCGCGGCTGGCGCACGGCTTGGGCGAAACCGGTTTCGGCATCTGGGCGCTGATCGGCCACATCGCCGGCAACATGAATCTGCTCGATTTCGGCATGCAGGTGACGGTCACCCGCTATTTGGCCCGGCATCATGCGCTCGACGAGAAGTCCAAGATCAACCAGGTGATCTCCTCCGGCCTTTTGTTCTCCCTTCTGCCGGCGGCGCTGGCTCTCCTGGGCGGTATGGCGGTGGCCGCATGCGCGCCGCGTCTGTTCCATCTCCCCGCCGACTACATTGCCTCCAGCCGCACCGCCATTCTGCTGGTGGCGGCCAGCGTGGCCCTGATTTTTCCCGGTGGCGTGATCAACAGCTGCCTGCCGGCGCTGTCGCGCTACGACTTGTTGAATCTGCGCAACATTTTCTGGAGCGTGGTGCGGGTGGGTCTGCTGTGGTGGGTGCTGGATCGCGGCGGCGGCCTGGTGGCGGTGGCGTGGGTGTGCTTGGTGGCGCAGGCACTGGCGCTGCTGCTGGGGGCCGCGCTCTCCGCCCGCCTGCTGCCGTGGCTCCGCCTCGGCTGGCGCCACTGCACGCTGCCCACGCTGCGCTCGCTGTGCCAGTTCAGTTTTTGGGCTTTCCTGTTGTCCATCGCCTCGCGGCTGATTTTCACGGCCGACAACGTCGTGGTCGCCATCCTGCTGGGGCCGGCCGCGGTGGCCTTCTACGCCATCGGCGGCTCCATCGCCGACCAACTGCGCAACGCCATGTCCACCGTCACCATGCTCTACGCGCCGCTCGCGGCGCAGATGCACGCCCTCGACCAGGGCGAATCCCTGCGTCACCTGCTGCGCCGCGGCACCCGCGTGGCCGTGTTGGTCCTGTTGCCCGGCATTCTGGTGCTCACCTTGACCGGAGCCCGTATCCTGCGTTTCTGGCTGGGCGCCGACTACGCCATCCGCACCACGCCGATCTTGATCCTGCTCTGCCTCGGCGCCGGCGCTTACGCACTCGCCTTCACCTGCACCCAGGTGCTCTATGGCATGAACCGGCACCGCGTCAGCGCGTGCCTCTCCCTGGCGGAATCCGCCGCCAATCTGGGGCTGAGCATTGCGCTGGCCACGCGCATCGGCGCCGTCGGCGTCGCCTGGGGCACGTTCCTGCCCGCGGCGGCGATGGAAGCGATCATCCTGCCGGCCTATACCTGCTGCCTATTGGCCATCCCACTGCCAGCCTATTACCGCGAAGTGCTCGGCCGGCCGTTGCTGGCCGCGGTGCCCTTGGCCGTTTGGTTGACCTGGCTGCAGCGCCAGCCGCTCATCCAGGGATGGGTATCACTCGCCGGCTGGCTCCTGCCCGGCTTGGCGCTGTATGCGCTCTCGGCGTGGCTTGTGGCACTTCACCCCGATGAGCGCGCGGCCGCTTTCGCTTTCCTCCGCCGCCGGCGCCAGCTCGCTGCCGACACCGCCGGCGGCCAAGCGCGCGCCTAGCAGCCCGTGGTGCCATGAACTTTGGTCTGGAGTCCGGCACACGAGACCCGCTCCGTTCTCTCATCCGGGCATGGAAGTGGCCGCACCGCGGCTCACGCCGGGACACTCCAATCGACCGCGGGCCTGGATTCGGCGGCCCCCCCGCTGGGCGGTGCCGCCGGGAGCACGGGCACCGCGGCGGCCTGGATAGAGGAGAAGCTCGGCGCGTGGCCTTCGTCCGAAAGCAGGATCCAAAGCCCGCCACTCAGTCCGGCGACGAAGTACCAGGTGTCGCGGTAGAGATCGTGGGCGCCGTACCCCGCGACCACCAGGATAACGATCAGCAGATTCGCCGCGCGCGGATAGTAGCGCTGCCACGAAGGGATGTCGGGCAGGCCGGCCATGGCCCGGCTGAGCGCGCGGTTGGTGCGCACCAGGCAGATAACGAATCCCAGAAACACCGCCGTCCCCACCAGCCCCAACTCTCCAATCACCTTGATCAGGAGGTTGTGGGCGTCCATCCAGTGGTGCGGCCAATAATAGGTGCCGTCCGCCATGTTGAAATCGCCCACGCCGACGCCGGTGAGCGGATGGTCCAGGAACATGTGCCAGCCCGACCGCCAAATGTGCAGGCGTCCCTGATACGACTCGTCCTGGGCGAGATACGCGCTGCTCGTCTCGTTGGTATACCGGTTCTTGTACTGCGCCGGCAGGACCATCCAAACGATGAGAGCCCCGCACACCAGCGCCGGGCCAAGGATCAGCTTGCGGCGATGGTTCATGACCAGCACGCACACCATGGCCAGGAAGGCGATCAACGTGATGCGGGATCCGGTGAGCAGCATGGTCCACAGCGCGGCGCCGGCGATACCGAGCGCCAGCAAGCGCACCACTTTCCCGGAGCCGCGGCCGGCAAGGAGCAGAACCAGCGGGACCGCGCAGGCCATCGTGAGCGCCAGACCATCGGTGGTGTTCGCATCGCTGGTCAGCCCGACGATCCGGTCGATGCCTTCGGCGTAAGCGAAGTGCCCCGCGTAGTAGCTGACCAAGGCCGAGGTCGAAAGATACCCGAGCAGCAGGGCGAACACCGCGAGAAACAGGAAGAGGCGGCGCCGGGTATTCACCAACGCGGCGATCAAGAGCATGTAAATCATGGTCTTGCCGAATTCCGCCGCCGCGTTGACCGAATTGGAGATCCACACCGCGAGCGGAATGCTCGCCACGGCCGCGCCGTAAAACGCGATCCCCCAGCGGGTGATGGGCGTCAGCGTGAACCGGGGCCGATGCAGCAGAAACGATCCCAGCACCAGGATGGCAATCACCTTTTCCAGGTGAAGCGGCGCGAGCGCGGGATACAGTTCCCCCGGCTGAATGATGTTGACGGCGACCAGGCTCAACAGGCCCACAAAGGGATCGAAGAGTCCCCAGAGCGCGGAGATCACGATCAGGCTGCCGATGGCGATCGCGGTCAGGCCGGGCCTCCCCGAAAACATTTTGATGGGCGCCAGCGCGGCTGCGCCGCGCGCCCCGCTTCTGCTCGCACCGTAAGTGGCCGTACCACCGCGGCGCCCGGCGCGGCGGCAATCCGCTCGGGCGTCACGCCGGCACTCCGTCCGCGCCCGGCTTGCGCAAGTGGACGATGAAATTGGTGCGCAGCGACTGGAGAGGCCTGGTCATCGTCAGTCGAATCCACAACAGCTCGAACGGAAGCAGGATCGGCAATGGGATGGTCTGGGGCGTGGACGGAATATGGTTGAGTTCGTGCACGCTCAACCCGGCGGCATCCGCGAGGCGACGAATGGTGGCGTCGCTGTTCGCACGGTAATGTGTCGGGTATACGTCGGCCGCCTCCCGCCCTTGGAGGAGCCGCGCAAGAAATCCTTTGCACCCCTCCGGCAAAAGCCGGGAACACAGGATGTAGTAGCCGAAGATATTTCCGGTATGCAGCAGAAACGTTCCACCCGGGGCGAGGACGCGGCCGATTTCGCGGAACTGCGCCTCCGGAGCGTCGAGGTGCTCGACCACCATGTTGGCGGTCACGAGATCGAAACAACCCGGCGCAAAGGGCAAATGGCGGATATCGGAACAGACGCGGTCCCGAATGGTGCGATGCGACCGCATCGCGGGTAGATCCCGGTCGGCCCCCACCACCACGCCGGCCGAGCGCACCAGCGCGTCCTCTTGTTGCCGGCGCCACTCGGGCAAGACCTGATGACCGCACCCCAAATCCAACCAGCGCACGCGGGGCGCGATCAGGCCGGCCAAGGCCGATTCGTAGGACTCCTGGCTGTACCGGAGGCGCGGGGCGATCACTCGCGCGCTCTTCCGGTAGAACCGGTCGCACAGCGCTCGCCATTGGCCGCCGATCCCGTTCATCGATCCATGCTTGCTCACGCAGACGTCACTGCCTGCATATTGGCAAATTGACCGGCGGGTATCTGTTCAAAAGCGGACAGGTGGCACAGCCACTTGTTGATGCCGATGGCCGGCGGCATCTGCAAGCTACCGTAGTGCGTCACACAGGTGGCACGGCCACTTTTTGCCTGGGTCGCTCCCGTTGGTCGCTCGGAGGCCGGACTTCGATTGCCGGCAGGGGATGCCCGCTCTGCTCAGGGCATCTGCGAGCTGCCGCCACATGCGGGGCATTGGCATAATGCCTGCTATTTGTGACGCACTACACTACCGCCACGGCTGTGCCGAATAGCACAGTAGGATCGCCGTCTCGCATGCTACGGTCTTGATGGAACCGGACGCATTACTGTGACTACAACCGCACGCGAACCGCGGGGGCGTGACGCCGCGGGTGCGGCCTCCGGCGGTGGCATGAGGGCGATGCTCAAGGCTCTTGTGTTCGCATGGCTGCTGGCATGGCTGGCCCCCTGGGCGGCCCTGGAGCGCATGGCGCGGCGTTGGCGCGGGCACGACGTGTGGTTTGGCACTCACGCCGAAATTCTCAGCATGATTCCCGGCGGGCTGGGAATATGCTCCCGCGCCGCCTACTATCATATGACCCTGGCGGCCTGCCCCCTGGATGCCGCCTTTCACTTCGGCTCCCTGTGCACCCACTCCGGTACCGAGATCGGCCATCGCGTCTATATCGGGGCCCACACCATGCTCGGGTGGGCGAGCATCGGCAGTGACACACGCCTGGCCGACAACGTGCAATTGCTGAGTGGCGCGCATCATCACGCGCTTCCCGGTCAACCCACGCGCCGTACCCGTGTGACCATCGGCGAGCACTGCTGGATTGGGGCGCACGCGGTGGTCATGGCCTCGGTCGGCGACCACGCGGTCGTCGGGGCCGGCAGCGTCGTCACCCGCCCGGTCGCCGGCGGTGTCACCGCGGCCGGCAACCCCGCGCGCGTTCTCGTGACGAAGGATCGGCTGGAAAGCACCCATTGATGGGCTCCAGCCCCGCGTTTACTCGCACCGGCAGTGGCACGGCCACTTTTTGCCTGGGTCGCTCCCGTTGGTCGCTCGGAGGCCGGACTTCGATTGACGGCAGGGGATGCCCGCTCTGCTCAGGGCATCTGCGAGCTGCCGGCATAGGCCCCGAAACCGCCACCCGCCCTGCGCTCACTACTGCGAACAGGCGCCTCCGGGCGCGGCCGTGGCAAGGCACACCATCGGCGACTCATTGTCCTGGCGGTCCACCGCGGTGATTCCGAGAACCGGGGGAAGGGTGGGATCCAATTGCCAGAGAATCCATTTCGTAATGCCCGCCGGCGGCGTGGCGATTAAATAGGTTTGGCTTGCGGCCGGGGTCGCGCCGCCGCCGTAATAGATTCGGTAATAGCGCACCGCGGAGGAGGGACTGGCGCTCCAGGTCAGGGTGAGAAACTGCCCGGCGGGGTCGGGCGTGGCGGTGAAATGCGAGGGAGGCGCCGGCGGGGTCGTCATCCAGCCGGTGAGCCCGGCCGGCTGGCGTTGGGTGGCAGCGCCGCCCACCGTGA
>Ga0134125_10004284_pt1 | contig 16348 bp, 15 predicted proteins | sample KB31751_FD_96464 | JGI IMG/M metagenome (GOLD analysis project Ga0134125, IMG submission 96464) | Terrestrial soil microbial communities with excess Nitrogen fertilizer from Kellogg Biological Station, Michigan, USA - KB3-175-1 | ecosystem: Environmental > Terrestrial > Soil > Unclassified ...
AAAGCCATATTGATACACATAAACTTCTTTTTGATTATCTGTATTTATAATAAGATACCCTTCTTCTTTTCGTAAAGGGGCAATGCCAACCATGGTTAATGATAAGTTTTGTTCTACATAATCGTACATTTTTTTTCCGACGTTTATTTTGTCGGCAAATAAAGGCATTGAAAAATCTATAATCATTTCAAGCTCCTGAAACAAATCATCTGATAGATTTTCTTGCTTACGAATAAACTCCATTTTTTGCCAGTCAATTCCGGTAACGTCTTTCGAAAAACCTTTTTTTATGTGATTAGCATTGTCTTTAATCTGTTTCAGGTTTTTGTAATGGGCAATAACATCTGCCAACGCAGGATATAATTCCTGGCGTTCATAATGATTTTTTACATCTTGCATGTAACCGAGTACCATGTATTTTTTGTACTCAAAATCTATATGATTTTCAGTAAGCCAATTGTTTTTAAGTGTACTCATATTAATCTATTTATACGCTTTTAATTGTTTAAAAGTTTCGAAAAAAACGGTAATTATTTACACTTGTAAGCATATTTTTGCTAACAATAAACTGTTTACCATGATAAAAAAATCGTTTTACCTAACTATAGTAGCAATTGCTTTTTTAACTTCTTGCGTTCCGCAACGTCAGTTAGAGGAGTGCCAGGATAAGCAAAAAGCCTGTGAAAATGAGTTGTCGGCTCTTAAAACAAGCTCGCAAGCTAACGAAGCAAAAATGAAAGATATGAGCGACCAAATTGTTCGCGACACCAAGGATATTGATGGTTTACGTCGAGATACTAATGTAATGGGGTCTAATTACCGCATACTAACTGTTAAATACGATAAACTTAATCAGTTAAATGATGAGTTAATGGATAAATTAAACAGGCAATTATCTAGCAGCGAAAAAGATAATGCTAAATTGAGTGGTGATTTACAGGCAACACAAACCCAATTATTGAAAAAACAGGATGAATTAAATGCATTGTCTATACAGCTTAACAAACAAAAACAAAGTTTAGATTCTTTATCTACCCAATTGCAATTACGCGAAAAGCGTGTGAATGAATTAGAAGCAGTTTTAAAACAAAAAGATCAAGCAGCAGCCGATTTGAAAAAGAAATTGAGTGACGCACTTTATAATTTTGAAAACAAGGGTTTAACCATTACGCAAAAAAATGGTAAAATTTATGTGAGCATGGATGAGTCTTTACTTTTTGCAAGTGGAAAAACGGCTGTGGAACCTAAAGGAATAGAGGCTTTAAAAAATGTAGCTAAAGTTTTAGACCAAAACCCAGATATAAACATTATGGTAGAAGGACATACAGATGATGTGCCCATGCATGGCAATGGTGAAATTAAGGATAACTGGGATTTAAGCGTAATGCGTGCTACATCGGTTACTAAAATTATTTTGCAGAGCAGCCCTGGCATAGACCCAAAGCGTATAAGTGCAGCTGGCCGCGGAGAATTTTTTCCTTTAGACCCTGCTAAAACAGCCGATGCTCGTAAGAAAAATCGTCGCACTGAAATTATCCTAACACCTAAATTAGATGAATTACTAAAAGTTTTAGGTACCAACTAGAAAAGTCAATTTATTTAAAAATCAAAAAGTAAGGTTATGGGATTTGTATCTGAGTTTAAGCAGTTTATAATGCGCGGCAACGTTATTGATTTAGCGATTGGTGTTATTATAGGTGGCGCATTTAATAGTATAGTATCTTCTTTAATTGAAAATGTTATTACGCCACTAATGTTAAAGCCTGTATTAGAAGCAGCAAATGTAACTACTTTACAAGCTTATAGTTGGCATGGTGCTAAATTAGGACTGTTTTTAAGTTCAGTTATTACATTTATACTTACGGCTTTTGTTTTGTTTATGATTGTTAAGGGAATGAATGCAGCTAAAAAGAAGGAAGTTACTGCTGCACCTGAACCTACTTCTACCGATAAATTGTTAATGGAAATCAGAGATTCATTAAAAAAATAAAAACATTTCTGTTTTTTTAAGAAAGGATAATGCTACGCGTGTTATCCTTTTCTGTTTTTATACAAAGGCTGTAATACTTTTCTGGCAATAAAGGCAAGGCAACTTCGGGCCACTCAATAAAACAATAATTACTGCTATATAAATATTCTTCCATGCCTAAATCAAGGCATTCTTCTGTGTTTTTTATACGGTATAAATCAAAGTGATAAATAGTTTTTTCTCCATTTGTATGATATTCGTTTACTACTGAAAAGGTTGGGCTACTCATGCTACCCATAACACCAAGCTGCTTGCAAATTTCTTTAATAAGGGTAGTTTTACCTGTCCCCATTTCTCCATAAAATAAAATGATTTTGCTATCGGTTAAATGTTCTATAATATCATGTGCTACATGGTTTAAAACATCTATGGTAACCGAAGCAAAAGAAAGTTTATCCATTACTTGGTTTCGCTCATCAACAAAATTTTATCAAACTCTTTATCAGTAACCTTTGATACAGATAGACGTGAAATACGAATCAACTCCATTGTTTTTAATTGAGGCTCGTTTTTTATTTGCTCAAGTGTAACCGGTTTTTTCAATGCTTTATATGGTGCAAAATCTACACCGTACCATTCGCCTTCAGTAGCCGTTTTATCGGGTGTATGTTCCTTAACTACTTTGGCAATGCCAACAATGCAAAGCCCTTCGTTACTGTGGTAAAAAAAAGCGAGGTCACCTTTTTTCATGGCTTTTAAATTGTTGCGCGCAGCGTAATTACGTACACCATTCCAAAAAGTTTGCTTGTCTTTTACAAATTGTTCCCAGCTATAAGCAGAGGGTTCTGATTTAATGAGCCAGTAGTTCATTGTATTTATTTTAATTAATGTAAAATTTTAAAAACCATTTCTTTTAGCAAATCACCATCCTCTATACTAACATTATCAACCCCCTTAGAACGGGCATCACACTCATGCAAGTAGCCAAAAATATATTTTAGTTTGGCTGTATTATAATTGCGTGCAGCACGTTCGTAACCTTCAACAAAAAACGGGTTCATGCCTAATGCACTGGCAACACTGCCCCTGCTTTTATCAGGCACAAAGTGATATAATAAAACTTTTTGAAAATAATTATATAAAGAGGCATTAGTCATTACCAAAGGGTTTTCCTTTGGGTTTGCTGCAAAATACTGTACTATTCGATTCGCTTTTAGCACATCTTTTTTACTAAGTGCATCTTGCAATTCAAATACATTAAAATCTTTACTGATACCAATGTTTTGCTGAATATGGTCTATGCTAATTTCGCTATTGGCAGGTAGGTTTATACAAAGTTTACCAATTTCATTCGCAATTTTAGAAAGATCATTTCCTAAATACTCTGCCAACAAAATAGCAGCCTTCGGGTTGATACTGTATTTGTTATCTTGTAAATAACCGTTTATCCAATCAGGAATTTTGTTGTCGTATAATTTTTTGGATTCAAACAGAACGGCTTTTTTTGCAATTGCTTTTGATAGGGTAGAGCGGGCGTCTAATTTTTTGTACTTAAAGCAAAAAACTAAAATGCTGGATGGTTGCGGGTTATCTAAATAAGCTGCCAGTACATTTTTAGTATCTGATGCAGATTTTTTTTCTTTTACTTCATCTCCATCACCCGTAGATTTTGAGAGTTCTTTTAAGGTTTGGGCTTCTTTTACAATAATTACTTGTCGCTCGCCCATCATAGGGAAACCTTTCGCCAAGCTAATAATGCTTGCTAAATCAGTATCTCTGCCATATAGCACAGTTTGGTTAAATCCTTTTTCGGTTTCATCTAATACATTCTGTTCTATGTAATTGCTTATCTCATCAATAAAATAAGATTCTTCGCCATGCAAAAAATAAACGGGCTTATAAAGCTTACGTTTTAAATCGAGCATAATATCGTTGAAGTCTGACATAGTATTTGTAGGATTATTTACCTAACAACTTTTTAATTTCATTTAATTTTAAAAGTGCTTCAACTGGTGTAAGTGTATTTACATCTGTTTTTAAAATCTCTTCTTTTATTTGTTGAAGAACTGGATCATCTAACTGAAAGAAACTTAATTGATAATCACTATCTGTATTTTTTTGAACCAATCTACCTTCGGTATCTACCAATGTTTGGTTTGGTTCAAGCTCATGTTCTTTTTCCAGTTTCTTTAAAATTTCTCCTGCACGCTCAACCACATCTTTAGGCATCCCTGCCATTTTAGCTACATGTATACCAAAGCTATGTTCGCTTCCTCCCTCGGCAAGTTTGCGCATAAAAATTACTTTATTGGTAAGTTCTTTTACCGTTACATGGTAATTTTTTACGCGTGGAAAATATTGTTGCATTTCATTTAACTCATGATAATGCGTTGCAAATAATGTTTTTGCTTTATATTGCGGATGCTGATGTATATATTCTGCAATGGCCCAAGCAATTGATATACCATCATATGTTGCAGTTCCTCTTCCTATTTCATCTAATAAAATTAAACTGCGATTACTTAAGTTATTTAAAATGCTGGCAGTTTCATTCATCTCAACCATAAAGGTTGATTCACCTGAAGAAATGTTATCTGAAGCTCCTACACGGGTAAATATTTTATCTACCAAACCAATGTCTGCACTTTGTGCCGGAACAAAAGAGCCTGTTTGTGCTAACAATGTAATTAAAGCTGTCTGTCGCAACAAAGCAGATTTACCACTCATGTTCGGCCCGGTTATCATCATAATTTGTTGCGCATCGGTATCTAAAAAAACCGAATTGCTTACATACTCATCTCCAACAGGTAATTGTTTTTCTATAACAGGGTGTCGACCTTCCTTAATATCAATGGCAAACCCTTCGTTAACGGTAGGGCGCACATATTTGTTGTTGTTTGCAACGATAGATAGGCCAAGCAGACAATCTAAACGAGCCAGTAAGGCGGCATTTTGTTGTATATTAATGGTAAACTCGGTAACATAAGCTACCAGTTCTTCAAATAATTTTGTTTCAAGTGCGGTAATTTTTTCTTCGGCGCCTAAAATTTTTTCTTCGTAAACTTTTAATTCAGGTGTAATGTAACGTTCTGCATTAGTAAGTGTCTGTTTACGTACCCAATCTGCAGGAGCTTTATCTTTATGTGAATTGGTAACTTCTAAATAATAACCAAATACATTGTTGTAGGCTACTTTTAAGGATGTAATTCCTGTGCGTTCTACTTCGCGTTGTTGAATTTTTAATAAATAATCTTTACCCGAATAAGCAATTTGTCTTAGCTCATCTAATTCAGCATTTACACCATCAGCCATAACTTTTCCTTTAGCTATAGATACTGGTGCATCTTCGTTTAATGAATTTAAGCGTTGTTGAAGTTCTTTGCAATCTTGTAAACCTGCAATAGTGTCTTCAAAATATTTATTATTAAAGTCTTTCAGGCTTTGTTTAATGTTTTCGGTAATGGTAAGCGATCTTTTTAATTGCATTAACTCACGCGGATTGATGCGCATAGCTGCAGCCTTTGATATCAAACGCTCTAAATCACCTAACTGACTTAATTCGCTGTGTAATTTATTAGCTTCTTCGGTATGTTTGGTAAAAAACTCAATAACATCTAAACGCTTATTTATTTGCGTGATGTTTTTCAGTGGCATTGCAATCCAACGTTTTAATAAACGAGTACCCATTGGGGTTACTGTTCCGTTAATAACATCAAATAGGGCTTTGCCATTTTCATGCAAAGGGTAAATTAATTCTAAGTTACGAAAGGTAAATTTATCTAGCCAAACAAACTCATTTTCATCAATGCGTTTTAAAGACGTGATATGCTTTAATTTATCATGACGGGTTTGATGCAGGTAAAATAACATAGCACCGCACGATGCAATAGCAGCCGGCATTTCTTCTATGCCAAAGCCTTTTAATGAATTTGTATTAAAATGCTTGGTTAACGATTCTTGCCCATAATCAAATGTAAAGGCCCAGTCATCAATGCCATATATATAATATTTGTCGCCCAGTAAATCTAAAACCTGAGAGCGTTTATTACGCTCAAATAAAATTTCGTTCGGACTAAACTTGTGAATAATTTTTTCTATGTATGATGCGTTTCCTTCAGCTACAATAAATTCTCCGGTAGAAATATCAAGTAACGAAATTCCATGAACATCTTTACCTAAATGCAGGCTGCATAAAAAATTGTTGGTTTGATGGTCTAATATTTTTTCGCTGTAGGCTAAGCCCGGTGTAATTAGTTCGGTAACGCCACGTTTAACAATGGTTTTAGTAAGCTTTGGATCTTCTAACTGATCACATATAGCTACACGATAACCTGCACGTACTAATTTGGGTAAATAAGTATCCATAGAATGATGAGGAAACCCTGCCAGTTCAATAAACTGAGCTGAACCATTAGCACGACGGGTAAGTACAATGCCCAAAACAGAAGCTGCTTTAATAGCATCTTCGCCAAAGGTTTCGTAAAAATCGCCTACTCTAAACAATAATAAAGCATCCGGAAACTGGGTCTTAATTTGGTTATACTGCCTCATTAAGGGAGTTTCTTTGTCGGGGCTATCAGTCTTTTGTTTCTTCTTTTCCATATTACAAACGGAGATGCAAGATAGGAAAGAGTTAGGAGTTTAGGATACGGAGTTATGAGCCTAATCTACTGAGTTTTAAAAGGTTTTGAACAGTTTTTCGGCTGTATTTTTGGATAAAATTCAACTAATATATAAATCTCCCTTCTCTGATTAGAGAAGAGGGATTTTATGTATTTACTTTTCATCTAACCGCATGTTAAGCGGATTTTTCCCATCGGTTATTATAATTTTTGAATTAGGCGAATTAGCTAATTCTTTAAGAACCTCAATGGTTTTATATTTAATTGACATGGGAGTTATGGCCGTATTTGCTAATTCTTGTGATTTTTTAGCAGCTGTAGCCTCTATAACAACACGCTCCGCTTCTTTTTTCTGTTTTTCAACCGAAAAATCTACGTCCATTCGTTCTTGTTGTATACTACTTTCTTTTTCGCGTTTTTGTTTTTCAAAGCTAAACTCCATTTCTTTTCGTTGCTTTTCAATAGAGGCATCAGTTGCTTTTTTTTGGGTAAGTATATCAACTTCTTGTTGTTTTATTTGTTGCTCAGAAAGTACTTTCTTTTCAATGGCTCTATCTATTTCATCGGGTACATCAATATCATGTATTAACACTTGGTCAACAATAAAACCATAATGTCCCACATCGGCATTAATGTTTTTGAAAATAGATACTTCGAGTGAATCACGCTGGGTCATCAAATCCATGGCGCGGTAGTGCAAACAAGTTTCTCTGGCAATAGCCGATAGATTATTCATGATAACTTCATTTTCATAATTCATGCCTAGCGTTAAATAAATTCCGCGTATGGCATCTGGTTTAATATGGTAAAGCATGGTTAATTCCACTTTAGCTTCTAAACCTTCTTTGGTTGGCAACATTGTTTTAAGTGAAAGTTCTTTTACTCGGGTACTAAATAATACATAGCTGGTTCTAGGGCCTTGAGGATACTTACCCGCAACAAAATTTTGATCAGATAAAACGCCTCGCTTAACCTTTAAACCAATTTCTCCCGGATCAATGGTTACACAACTTTGTCCAAGTAAAATAATGCTTAGGCAAAAAAATAGAATGCTGTGTTCGGCAAAAAAATTTTTCCTGCTACGAACTTTTTTAAAAATGTTTTTCATTGTTTAAGGTTTAGTTTTTAATGAATTGCTTAGTGGTTTACAAAACTTAAGCCACACTGTGCCAAACTTTAAAAATTAACAATGGTTAACTGTTGAAGAAAATAATCTGTTATAAAACGTTAATTGTATAAAAAAGAAGTGATTGAAGGAATTTAATCAACTTGTATATGATACACATCACTTTTTGTACGTGCTATATTGCGGACTACAAAAGGGTCGGGTAGAGGAATAATTTCCATTAAATCAAACATAGTGCAACCTTTACTTAAGCCCTCAAAAATCAACGTAAATTTATTATTTCCGTTGTAAGCGAAAGTCCATTCAGGCGCAAAAGAAATATTGAAAGCAGTTATTAGTTTAACTCGTTTGCCACTTTCTTTTTCAATTAAAAAAGTACTTGGCCAAATGCGTACAGCATTAAGGGGATTATAAGTACAATGTATAATAGTTTGACGCTCTTCACTTTCAAGCGTTTTGGTTTTCTTTTTTGTTTGTACTTCTTCTTCAACGTCTATCATTGCTCAGTATATATACGTAAAGGTAATTTACATTCTTTGGCTAATGATGCGGCAAGTTTCTCTCCTTCTTTAGTAAAAGGCCAAACAAAAAGCGTTTCTATAGGGTGGTCTTTACAAATGGCATGTATTGCCTGTAAGCAAAGTTTTTTACTTTCACCTTTACCTCTATATTCCGGCAAAGTAGTTGCTGAGCATAAATAAATGCAAGTATATTTTTCTCCCGGTTTTGTTTTAGTTAGAATATCGTTCTCTGAAATTTTTCCTGAAAGAAAATCATTCATTACAGATGTAGTAGTTGGTATAACAAGCACCCAAATGGCTGGTCCATTTTCATCCGCAACCTCTGATAAGGTTGCCTGGTGAATTTTCTCCAGCTTTTTCATTACTTGCTGGTTTACCTGCAATTGGTTGGGGTCTTTGCGTGTGTCAAAGACTTCGTCAATTAAAGATAACATGCGACTAAAATTGGGAAGGGGTTTTGACATAAATAGATTATCTACTTTTTAAATTTTTGCTTTAAAGCAGATAAAGCAGATTGCATATCATTTGCATCGTAAGCAATTTCTTTTTCTTTTTTAGCAGATGATTTTGCTGCTGATATATTTCCATTTCCTTTCATAGATAAGGCAATACGGTTGCGTTTTAAATCCAATTCTAAAACGGTTACCATCACTTGCTGATGCACCTTTACAATTTTATTAGGGTCATCTACAAATGTATCAGCTAAATGAGAAATATGTACCAAGCCATCCTGATGCACTCCAATATCTACAAAAGCCCCAAAGTTTGTTACGTTAGTAACTATACCGGGTAGTTTCATGCCTTCGCGCAAATCTTCAGGTTTTTCTATCCCCTCTGCAAACGAAAATATTTCGAATGATTTACGTGGGTCACGTCCCGGTTTTTCTAACTCGTTTACAATATCTCTAAGCGTTGGCAAACCAATAATATCGGTTACGTAATTGGTAATCTTAATTTGTTTGCGTAATTCTTTATCAGTAAGTAAATCAGCAACTGAACAATTTACATCTTTCGCCATTTTTTCTACCACTTCATAACTTTCAGGGTGTACAGCACTTTTATCTAAAAGATTTTCTGCTTTACTAATGCGTAAAAAACCGGCACATTGCTCAAAGGTTTTTTCCCCTAATCCTGAAATTTCTTTTAACTGAAAACGATTTTTAAACGCACCATTCTCATTTCTATACTCAACAATATTTTGCGCCAAGCGACTATTTAACCCAGATACGTAAGTCAGCAATTCTTTACTGGCAGTGTTTAATTCAACACCCACTGCATTTACACAACTACTAACTACTTCATCTAATTTATTTTTTAGTTTGGTTTGGTCAACATCATGCTGATACTGACCAACTCCAATAGATTTTGGGTCTAGTTTAACCAACTCAGCTAATGGGTCGGCTAACCTTCTGCCAATAGAAACAGCACCGCGTACTGTTATATCCTTATCCGGAAATTCTTCACGAGCTACATCAGAAGCCGAATAAATAGAAGCTCCACTTTCGTTTACCATTATAACCGGAATTTCTTTTGGTAAAATGTCTATCCCTCTAATAAACGTTTCAGTTTCACGCCCTGCGGTACCATTACCAATAGCAATAGCTTCAATAAGGTGTTTAGCACAAAAAGCCAGCACAATATTTTCTGCTTCCGATTTTTTTTGCTGAGGGTAAATTACAGTATCCGCTAATAATTTCCCTTGTTTATCAAGTGCTACTACTTTGCAGCCGGTTCTAATACCGGGGTCTATAGCAAGAATTGCTTTTTGTCCTAAAGGTGATGAGAGTAAAAGTTCGCGAATGTTTTGTGCAAATACATCAATAGCTTTATCATCCGCTAACTCTTTTGTTACCGAACGCGTTTCGGCTTCTATTGATGGTTGTAATAAACGCCCGTACCCATCTTCAATGGCTAATTTTAATTGATCAGCACAAGCATTTTTTGATTTAATAAATATGCGATTTAAAATATCTATGGCATCATCAACCGGAGGTTTAATATCTAAAAATAAAAAGTCCTCTTTTTCTCCACGACGCATAGCCAACAAGCGGTGCGAAGGACATTGAGCCAGTGGTTCTTCCCAATCAAAATAATCTTCAAACTTGGCTCCTTCTTCTTCTTTTCCTCTAACAACTTTACTTTTTATAGTTGCTTTTTGTTTAAATAAATTTCTTGTTTGCTCACGAGCATTTACATCTTCGGTAATTATTTCAGCAATAATATCGCGTGCACCATGTAAAGCATCTTCAATAGAAATAACTTCTTTTTCTGCGCTGATAAATTTAGCAGCTTCATCATCTAATGATGCATTGCCTTGTGCTAAAATAAATTGTGCTAGTGGTTCTAAACCTTTCTCTCGTGCAATAGTTGCTTTTGTTCTACGTTTAGGTTTGTAGGGTAGATATAAATCTTCCAGTTTGCTGATGGTTTCAGCATCCAGTATTTTTTCTTTCAGATCTTCGCTTAACTTGCCCTGACTTTCAATAGATTTTAAAATGGCTTCACGGCGTTGCTCTAATTGGCGTAAGCGCTCTATCTCATCACGAATTTGCATAATGGCAACTTCATCTAAGCTGCCGGTGGCTTCTTTACGGTAACGAGCTATAAAAGGAATAGTGCCGCCTTCATCTAATAAACGAATAGTAGCAACTACCTGTTTGGTATCAATATTTAACTTATCTGAAACTTTAAAAAAAAGTTGTGTATCGGTCATAAAATGTTTTTTGTAAATGTACTTGAGGAGTACTGAAAATAAAAAATGATTTTTGAACAAAGAATTTATCTAAGTTCAAAAATCATTTCAATAAAAAATTAGGCTAAGCTAAAAAATGTGCTTCAGATGTAATAGGCACGCTTAATGCTTTTGATATAATACAATTTTTTTCTGCATCTTTTGCAACCGCAGCAAACTCATCTGCCGTAATGCCGGCAACTTTTCCGGTAATAGAAAGATGAATGGCAGTAATGGTTAAGTTTTCCATCGTTAAAATTACCTCGGTATCTAAGCTGGTTGGGTTTAATTCTTTACGAGTTAAAGCAGCACCAACAGCCATAGTAAAACAACCTGCATGAGAGGCAGCTAATAATTCTTCTGGGTTAGTGCCTTTTTCTCCTTCAAAACGAGTTTTAAAACTATAGTTTGTATTGTTTAAAACTCCGTTAGAAGTAGTAAGTGAACCTTTGCCTTCTTTTAAAGTGCCTTGCCAATGTGCTTTTGCTGTGTATTTCATTTTATTATTGTTTTAGGGTTTAACGTCTAATTTTTCTTGTTTTTCCTTAGCTCTAGTTTCCATTTTTTTACGACGACTACGATTAAAAGAATAAAGCAGTCCGGCTAAAAAAGTAAGTGCAATAAAATAAAGTGCCTGTTCTCTATCACTTCTTATAAGACAATATGCAGATATAAGAACAGACAGAATGGTGAAACCTAACCATAAATATTCTTTGCCTTTGTAAGCTAAATACAAATAATCTTTCTCTGGTTTTTGTTTAGCCATGTTATTTAGAAATAATAATTTTTTTAGTTGAAGTATATTCTGGTGTAGAAATTTTGAGAAAATAAATTCCCGCATCAAGCCCTGAAACATCCATTGTTAAAGGCTCACCCATATATCTATTTTCTTTTTGTGAAACCAAACTTCCGTTAATGGCATATATACTTGTAATTATATTTTCATTACGGTTAAAATTTGCAATTACATTTAGTTGATTAACTGCAGGATTTGGATAAACAGATACTTGATTAGCGCCATTCTCTATTTGTTTTATACCAGCCGGATAACTTATATATACATAATAATCTTCAGTTTCGCCACTTCCAAAAGTTGTGCACACAGTAGAAGAATCGTTGGGGTTTCCGCTAGCCCTGCTTCTAACGCGTAATAATGTGTGACCTATTTGTGCGTTTAAAGGAACTGTAAAAGTGGTTTTAAAAACACTATCAACCTGTGTTGTTAAAACACCGCCCACAGTTGCAGTATCGTATATTGATGGGGAATGAGTACATATTTGTGTCCACTCAGCATTTTCTAGTATACCATTCTGGTTATAATCTATCCAAAAAGAAGCACCTACATTCCCATTAAAACGAGTGTCTAATGTATAAGATGAGCCTTGGTCTAAAATTGCTGTAGTGTTTCCGTTTTCCGGATAAAGTTTATAACTGTTAACCGAACAACCGGTTAAGCCATTAGCAAGTGTAGTGTTTTCAATAGCTACGGAATCGATAGCAGTGTTGCTTGAACAATCTCCACCCAAATTACTGCAATAGCATTTCATGAAATCACGAAGTATAATTTGTTTAATGGTTGAGTAAGCTGTTTGCCCGGTGCAAGTTATAGCACATCTGTACCAAACAGTATCGTGTAAGGTTTGTAATAATGTAGTTGAGTCAGCTTGTGAAATATTAAAAAAAGTTAAACCATCTGCTGATTTTTGCCATTGATAAGATAAACCTGTTGCAGAAGTATTTCCTTGTAGCGACAAAACGAAGTTTTCATTTAAACATAATGTGTCACTTGTAGAAAGTATAGTTCCGGCATTTGGCATTCCACTGCAAACAGAAATTGCAGTCATGGTAATTTGTGCATTTGGCCTACTAAACGAAGCTATACCATTGCTTGTAGGTGCAGTGTTGTCATTATTCCAGTATTGTGATGTATAGTAACTTGAAGTGGCAGTATAGTGGGTAAAAAATTTACCTGAAACACTTTCGTTTCCTGAACCTGTGGCATTAGTTTCAAAAATAAATTCAACAGGCTTAGATGTGGCATGTGTAAAAGGGGTGTTAAAAAGTATATTTACCCATTGGTTTTTTACAAAAGAGGTAGATGGAATAGTTCCCGAATAAACCAAAGTAGCGCCCGATTCTTCATTAGCAACGGTTGATAATGAAGTAAATGCAGAATCAGAAGTTTCTCTTACATATATATTTAAAGGCACATTGCCAGGGTGGTTAACCGAATCGCAATAAATAGCAATAGCATTAATTTGCCCGTACATGCCAAGCTCACTATGCCTATATATAAAAGCAGTACGTTCGTACCCAAAATAGGTGCCTAATGGCTTGCGATGTTCAACATTTGTAACACTTACAGTATTGGTAGGAGGATTGCCCGTAGGAATAGTAATTGTAACCTGAGCCGAAAAAATCTGTATAAATAATACAAATGCAAAGGTTAAAACAAATTTTATTTTTTGGCACATAATAACTAAATTTAGAACAGCCCAAAGGTAAAATTTATTTAATGTTAAGCACTGTAACAACGCGTTAAAATAATAGATTTGCGATGTCTTTAAAAATGAGCAATACAAGTTTAGGTGATAGGTTAGGAAGATTTCGTTCATTTTCGGCAGTAACGCAGATACTGCTTATTAATGGAGTTGTTTTTTTATTATGCAATGTTGTTGCCAACATAGCTAAAGCTGATTTTATATCATATTTTATGATGCCTGCCGATTGGCATGAGCTATTGCTTAAGTTTTACACGCCGCTTACATACATGTTTACGCATCAAAGCCTTGGGCATGTTTTTTTTAATATGATGTACTTTTACTTTATGGGCGAAATTTTTGCGTCTATTGTAGGTGAAAAACGTTTGTGGTTTGTATATATTTTAGGTGGGCTTGTGGGAGCAATTTTTTTCTTGTTTTTTTTTAGTTTTTTTGGACATGGACACTACACTTTGTTAGGGGCTTCTGCTTCTGTAATTGCGGTATCTATTGTAGCAGCTATGTATGCCCCTAATATGCCGGTAAGTGTTTTTTTTATAGGCTCATTTCCCTTAAAATGGGTTGTGCTTGTTTTGTTTTTGCTGTCAACTATTATAGATGTTGCAGATAACACGGGGGGTAAAGTAGCGCACTTGGGTGGAGCAGTTTTTGGTTTGTTGTATGGGATGCAATTAAGAAAAGGAAACGATTTAATGGACTTATTTAAAAGAAAACCAAAAGCAAAAAGCAAAAACTTAAAAGTAATTCACTCAATTAAAATGGATGCTGATGAAAAGACTTTAGACGAAATTTTAGACAAAATAAACAAAAGCGGCTACGAAAGTCTAAGTAAATACGAGAAAGAGACTCTGCAAAAAATTGCTTCTAAAAAATAACCCTGTATGACATTCTAATGACAAATTATTTGTCATAAAACAGGATATTTGAAAAGGCGTATGAAGCAAGAGTACTTTTACACAATAGCAGTTACACACAAAAAATTTTCACTGGCTGAAATAGGCAAGCTGCATGCCGATGATTCTTCTGTAAAAGATATCCTTGCTAAAATTAAAACCAACCTTCACTTAAAAGAACTGGTTTACCTTTCTACATGCAACAGAGTTGAGTTTTTATTTACTACCCAAAAATCTGTAAACAAGGCATTTATAACTAATTTATTTTCATTGCTTAACGCCAATTTAAAAAAGGCAGAGGTGAAAAAGTTGGTTACCTACGCTAAAGTTTATACGGGAAGTGAAGCAGTTAATCATATTTTATGTGTGGCATCTTCTTTAGACTCTTTAGTAGTTGGTGAACGTGAAATCATTACACAGTTTAGACAGGCATATGATAAATGTAATGAATTTGGCTTAACAGGTGATGTTATGCGCTTGCTTTCAAGACATACCATAGAAACCGCTAAACAAATTTTTACTGAAACCGATATTGCTAAAAATCCGGTATCGGTTATGTCTTTAGCCTACCGTTTATTAAAAGAAAAAAACATAAAAGACAACGCGCGTTGTGTGTTTATAGGTGCCGGGCAAACCAATGCCACAATGGCTAAGTATCTTAAAAAACATGATTTTTCTACATTTGCTGTGTTTAATCGTTCGCTACCAAAAGCAACTCAATTAGCTACAGAACTTGGAGCTGAGGCCTATAGCCTTACTCAACTAAAAAATTACACTAAAGGTTTTGATGTGCTTATAACCTGCACAGGCTCAAGCGCTAGTTTAATTACAAGCGATGTGTACAAACAACTTGTACAAGGAGAAACCGATAAAAAAATAATTATTGATTTAGCCGTACCCGTTGATGTACATCCACAAGTGTTAAAAAAACATAACATAGATTATATCTCTATAACCGACATTAAAAAACAGGCTAAGCAAAATGTTTCTCTACGTAAAAAAGAGATAAAAATTTGCGAAGAAATTATTGCTAAAAAAACTGCTGAGTTTGCTAGTATTTTACGTGAACGAATTATAGAACTTGCCTTTGGTGAAATTCCGCAAAAAATAAAAGAAATAAATAACTTAGCTCTAACAGAGGTGTTTGCTAAGGATGTAAATGTACTTGATGAAAATTCGAGACAAACGGTAGAGAAAATAATGGGTTATCTCGAAAAAAAGTATAACGCCGTTGCTATAACTACCGCCAAAAAAGTTTTTCTGCAAGAAAAATAACTTCTTTCCTTCAACTTCTGTTTTTTACTCATAAATTAGCCCCATGCTAACCATTGATATCCACACTCATATTTTGCCCGAAAATTTGCCCGATTGGGGTAAAAAATTTGGCTACGGAGAATTTATTCATCTCGACCATCATAAACCTTGCTGTGCTCGTATGATGAAAGGCACCAAGTTTTTTAGAGAGATTGAAAGTAATTGTTGGAGTGCCGAAAAGCGTATTGAGGAATGCGATATGCATGGCGTAAGTATGCAAGTACTATCAACTATTCCGGTGCTGTTTAATTACTGGGCTCAGCCAAAAGATTGCTTAGAAATATCAAAATATTTAAATAACCATATTGCTGAAGTAGTTAGCCTTCATCCAAAAAAATTTATTGGCTTAGGTACCGTGCCTTTGCAAGACATAGATTTGGCTATTAAAGAATTAGAGCGTTGCAAAAGCATTGGTTTGGTTGGTGTACAAATTGGCAGCAACATTAATCAACAAAATTTAAATGAAACACAGTATCATGCCTTTTATGAGGCCTGCGAGGCATTAGATATGTGTTTATTTATTCACCCTTGGGAAATGATGGGTGAACAAAACATGCAAAAATATTGGCTGCCTTGGCTAGTTGGCATGCCTGCTGAAACATCACGAGCTATATGCTCTATGTTATTAGGTGGGATTTTCGAAAAATATAAAAAATTGCGTGTGGCTTTTG
>Ga0134125_10004285_pt1 | contig 16346 bp, 15 predicted proteins | sample KB31751_FD_96464 | JGI IMG/M metagenome (GOLD analysis project Ga0134125, IMG submission 96464) | Terrestrial soil microbial communities with excess Nitrogen fertilizer from Kellogg Biological Station, Michigan, USA - KB3-175-1 | ecosystem: Environmental > Terrestrial > Soil > Unclassified ...
CGCTGCGTGAAGGCCAGAAGATCTCCTACGAGATCGTGGCGGATCGCCGCTCTGGCAAGTCGTCGGCCGACAATCTGCGCGCCGCCAACTAGGCGATCGGGCAAGGCCTCGAGCCTTGCAAGGATCGCGCCCGAGAACGTTCGAGAATGCCAAAAGGCCGCGCTTCAAGCGCGGCCTTTTGTTGTGCTTGCGGGAGATCACCCCTGCGAGCAGGCGTTGTTCACGAGCGCCGGGTTACCGTTGTAGGTGATGCACAAGGCCTGGCGTGGCCTCGTATAGGAGACGTCGTTCAGATTGACGCTGCTCTTCATCACGTAGCCGATGGTGGGCACGTATCGGTAGGTCACCTCGCTGAAGATCAGATAGGTCTTGTTGACCAGGAGCTGTGCCGGGACGACGCTCGTCACATCGTCGCCGATATTGCGCGTGGATGCGACCAGCGTCGCCTGCGAAGCACCGCTTGCGATGATCGCGGCCTGGCTCCACTGAATTTTGGCGACGCCGGTCGAGTCGACGTAGATTTCCGACAGCGTCGATTTTGTCGGCGACGGATCATAGCCCGCCATGATTCCGATGCTGGCGGTGAAATTGTTCTGCAGATCACTTTGCGAGATCACCGCAACGTTGTTATCGGTATTGCCATTGGCCGACGATGATTGCTGCGAGGTCAGGTCAGTCAGGGTGCGCGCCGTCAGCGTCACCTTGCGGTCGATGGCCACGGCCGAGCAGAACTCGACGGTGCCGAAGAACACCAGTAGCATGATCGGCGCGATGATCGCAAATTCGGTCGCCGCAAGGCCGCGGCAATCGCGCCAGAGCCCGGCGAGGCGCGGTCCGGTCCGCATGGCATTTGAAATCATCGCTCTCATCGTGCCGCCTATGTGCAGGGGGTGCCGGCCATGAACGGCTCGTTCTTGAAGGCGGCTGACGCGATCAAGAGGCGCTGACTGTTCGACATGTTCGCAATGTTGTAGCCGAGCCCGGTGACGAACAGTTGCCACGGATAGAACACCCGCACAACGACGGTGCAGCCCGCGCCGCCGGGATTATAGCCGAGGTTGTTGCTGATGAAATTGCCGTTGCCGTCGATCTGGTCGGGGAAGGTGATTTGCGAGAAGGAATTGTAGCTCTCCACGTCGACCGCGAGATTGTTGCAACTGAACAGCGCAGGGATCTGGCTGCAGACGTAGGTCTTGAAATTCTGCTGGGTGTAGTTTGCGTTCTGCGCCTGACCGGTCAGGATCAACCGCGCGGAGTCCTGCGTGATGGTCTCGAGCACCTGGCTCGCGAAGAACATCAGCGCGGTCTCGAGGATCGCAAACAGCAGCACGAGGAAAATCGGCGCGACAATCGCAAACTCGAGCGCCGTCGCGCCGCTGCGGTTGCGCCGGAAGCGACGCAGGAGTCTCCCGAAGGACACGAGCAACGACATCAAACAATCCCCTGATCGATCCTGGACGCGGACAGCGATCACTCAGGGGCCAGAATTAGCCGAAACTGATTGTGGAAGTGTTTCGCGTAATCGTCGCAAAGCCGCCCACGCGGTTAGGAGGTCGTTAACCAGCCACGTGGCGCGCGGACGCGGCAGACGGAGCTACTTGTTGGCGGAGGCCGAGCCGCTCGCCTGCGAGTTCAGCGCGTTCGCCTGGTCACTCACCGATTTGAAATATTTGTCGCCGTCGCCGAGCGTCATGCGGCGCTGGCACACGGGCGTGCAGCTATAGGTTTCGCGATCGAGGCCGCGATACACCGTAACCAGCTCCTCGGTGGGTCCCTCGACCTGGATCTCACGATCCACCAGCACCTCGCCGCTGCGGTCCATGGCAATGAAGTTGGTCGCGCCATAGCCCTTGCCCGTCACCACGACGACACCGCCGTTCTGCAAGGTGACGTCGGCGATCAGCGGGTTGCCAACCACGATGGTGGCGACCTTGGCAGGCAGCTTCACGAGCTTGGCCTGATCGACATTGACGGCGATGGCGTCCGGGGCAACCTCGGCGAATGACGAGCATGGCCAGAGCAGTGCTCCGATCGCCAGCGCGAACAGGGGACGTGCAGGATTACGCAGGAAACTCAACAACATACTAGACCCCGGGACGTTGACGAGCCGGCAAAAGCGATACGCAGCGGAGCCGGCGCCCGACGTGGCGAGTGTGGCTTCAATTCATGAAGGAAGGGCAAAGATGGTCGTTGCAGGTTGATGCATCCGTGCAGTTTCTCATTTGGCGGCGCGGATATGCACGACGGCGTTATCATCGGCATAGATCCGCTGCCAGCCGGGCGCATGATCCATGAAGCTGACCGCCGGTGTTGCGGGCGTCAGCACCACCGCATCGATGTCATAGGTCTTGAGCAGGCCGAGCAGCACGTTGACGTCCTTGAGCTGCATCGCGCGGTAATAGGCCATGACGAAAGGTTCGCCATAAAGCTCGGCACGGCCGTCGATGAAGACCGGAATCCCCTGCGCGATGAAATAGCCAGCGAAGGGTAGATCGTTGAGGATGCGTTTGGCGTGATGGGCCTTCAGCACGTCGAGGGCCGCGGCCGGTGCCTGACTGGCCGGCGGCACGAACGGATGGGTGGCCGCAAACGCAAAGCTCGCGGCACCGACGATCATCGCGAGCACGACGCTTGACGCAATCGGGAAGGCGATTCTGGCGAATCGTGCCGGCGCCAGCGCGAGTTGCGAGGCCAGCGGCGTGACGACGACCAGCGGCGCCAGCATGGCAAAAATCTCGACGTTGCGGACGTGGGAAAGCGCCATGTGCAACAGACCCACGAGCAGGACGATCCGCGGCGGCGGCAGCCTCACGCCATAGGAAAGCCCGAGCGCAAGCGCGCCGAGGATGCACGCTTCGAGCGGGCCGAAATGGCTGAAATCCGCCGGCATCCATTCGTAGATGAGATGCAGCAGTTCGCCCAGGTCGAGGATCTTCCGCGACGCCAGGATCGAACCCCAGCCATACGGCGTCACGCAGCACGCCGCCAGCGCCGCCAGCGCAAAAACGCCCCAGCGCAGCGCCAATGACGGCCGCCGCAACTTCTCCGCATTCCACAACGCGTCCAGCGCGAAAGGCACGACCAATGCGAGCCCGAACACGAAGCTGCCGTGCAGATTCGCCCACAGCGCCAGCAACGGCAGGAGCCAAAATGATGGCGCCTCGGCGCGCTCGCTCGCGCGCAACAGCCCGCTCACCCACACGACCATAACCGGCATGACCAGCACATGCGGACGCGCGAACAGGTGTGACACCGAAAGCAGCAGCGCCACGCAGGCGATAGTGACGGCAGCCTTGGCCGGAATGCGCGCGCCGAGGTTCAGCGCAAGCAACGCGAAAGCCGTCGCGATCGACGCGGAGGCGAGAATGACCGGTCCGGCCCAGCCGGCGGCGCGATAGCTCGCCGCGTACAGGATTTGGGCCAGCCAGGACGACGAGACCCAGGGCTCGCCGGCCTTTGTGAACGAGTAGATATCGGTGTGCGGGAAGGCGCCGTGCGCGAGGATCCATTTCCCTACGGCGATATGCCAATAGGTATCGGAATCGCCGAGCAGCAGGCTGCCATTGATCAGGACCAGCGCGTAGACGACGAGCCCAAGCGACAGCCAGGCCGGCAGCGCGCCGATGCGGATCGCCCGCTGCTCACCGATCGTGCCGATATCCGCGCTGGTCAACCGAGCCTCCGAAGGCGACTGCGTGGCCGGCTATTGGCGGCGGAAGGGATAGGCGAGTTGCCCGACGATCTCGGAAGGCATGGCCGCTTCGTCCTTTCCGTACTGATGGGGAAGCTCATCTGCCGGCATCCGGAAGGTGCCGAACAGGATATCCCAGAGCGGAAACGTCCCGGCAAAATTGGTATTGCCGCCCGTTTCGAGCTGCGTGTGATGCCAGCGATGGAACACCGGCGTCGCCAGCACATATTTGAACGGCCCGAGCGTCCAGTTCAGGTTGGCGTGCACGAACGCCGAGTGGAAGGTGTTGAAGGGGCCGACCCAGAGCATGATGTTGGGCGAGATGCCGGCCATCAGGAGGATCACGTCGACGCCGATGGTGCCGAGGATCAGGTTCACCGGGTGGAAGCGCGCGGCCGAGATCCAGTCGAGCTCCTCGGAGGAATGGTGGATGGCGTGATACTTCCAGAACTCTCCGCCATGAAACATGCGGTGCAGCCAGTACAGCATGAAGTCGGACGCCACCAGGAAGAGAATCGCCTGCGCCCACAGCGGCATTTGCGCCAGCGGTCCGTGGCCGTTGTCGTAGAAGGCGATCAGCTGATCGGCGTCATGAATGTTGAAGACGAATCCGGCGCCGACCACGAGAAGCCCGATCCGGATCACCCGCGCGAACACGGGCACGAAGAACCAGTAGACGACGTCGGTGAGAAGCTCGCGCTTGCGCCACCAGGGCGCGGCGTCGTTGCACGCCCAGAAATGCGTGAGCACCGAGAACACCACTGCCAGCGCGATCGTAATCGGAATCACCTTCTCGACCGTCTGGCCGAGCATGACGACGACTTCCATCGTAAGACCGGGCATGTGCGCCTCATCAAGAGAGATGATCAGGCGTACTCCCGCGGACTTAAGGAGGCGTGAAGCGGGTCATCGCGCACGCTCCATGATGATACGCGATCGAAACCACGCTCGAATTATAACCAACCCTTTAATGGGAAATTTACTCTGCGGAAGAACAGCGAATTGCAGCGTAGTTTCCGCAATCGAATTAACTGCGCCGCAATGCTCCGACCTTAGGGTTGCACCATGGTCACGGTGCTGAGAACGCCGGAGAGACCTACCCTAGTTCGACCAGCCACGTGTACACGGAGTTTATCTGATGAAGAATCTGATTGCGCGTTTCGTGAAGGACGAGTCCGGCGCCACCGCCATCGAATACGGCCTGATCGCCGCCGGCATTTCGCTCGCGATCATCGCCGTGGTGAACGGCCTCGGCACCAGCCTGAACACGAAGTTCACCTCGATCAGCAGCTCGCTCAAGTAAGCGATCGCTTCCCGAGCAGCGAAGGCCCCGGTCATCCGGGGCCTTTGTTGTTTCGAGGCTCGTGTCTGTGGTGCTTGCGTATGCGTAGGGTCGATGCCGCGGCGCTCGCCGCGAAGAAGCAGTCAACTACTGCAGGCCGGGATCACGCCTGCCTGCAGCTCGTGTGCCTTGGGCTGGCATTGGCGCTGGTCACCCTGGCCTGCCGGATCTACAGCGTCTGGTGAGCGTCGCCTTCGTTACCCGATTATTTATCTCTCGCCGCTAGATTTCGGCGAGTTTTTGCGCGAGCCAAAGCCCGTTGTCATGATCCTCGATCTCGTACGCCTGCTCCTGTTCCCCGCCCTGATGGCGTTTGCGGCGGCCAGTGACCTCCTCACCATGACGATCTCGAACCGGGTCTCGCTGGCGATCGTCGCCGGCTTCCTGATTCTCGCTGCCTTGAGTGGGATTTCGCCGACCGACATCCTCTTCCATGTCGGCGCCGGCGCAGTGGTGCTGGTGGCCGCCTTCCTTTGTTTCGCGATGGGATGGGTCGGCGGCGGCGACGCCAAGCTGGCGGCCGCCGCGGCGCTCTGGTTCGGCTTTGCCCATTTGATGGACTATCTGCTCCATGCCGCGCTGTTCGGCGGCGTGTTGACGGTGCTGTTGATGCAGTTCCGGCAATGGCCCCTGCCGTATTCCCTGGCTGGCCAGCCTTGGCTCTTGCGCCTGCATGCCAAGGAGAGCGGCATCCCTTACGGCATCGCGCTCGCGATCGGCGCCCTGATGATCTATCCCGAAACGGACTGGGTGAAGGCGGTCGACCTGACGCACTTCATGGTGCGCTAAACAAGACGTTAACCCGCTCAAGTAACTTGCGATTAACGCAATTTACTCACGCCTCATTAACCATGCTTTGACGAATAGCTGGTCAACTCCACTGCACGGCGGCGCACGCGTCGCGGCGTAATGTGGAAAGTGAAGCGTATGAATAGGGCACGCATCGTGGTCCTGGCTATCGCCATCGGCGCTGGCGGCGTCGCCGCATACCTTGCGAGCAACTCCACTAACAAGCCTGCTCCCGCCCAGGCGCTGCCGCAATTGCCGACGGTCGACGTGCTCGTGGCGAAATCCGAGATCTCGCTCGGCCAGACCGTCAAGCCGGAGGATCTGCAATGGCAGACCTGGCCGACGGCGAGCGCCAGTGCCGCTTTCATCAAGCGCAGCGAGCGTCCGAACGCCACTACCGAGATCACCGGCTCGATTGCGCGATCACCGTTCATCGCGGGCGAGCCGATCCGCGACCAGAAGCTCGTCAAGGCCGACGGCTCGGGCTTCATGGCGGCAATCCTGCCGAGCGGCATGCGTGCGGTTTCGACCGAAATCTCCCCGGAAACCGGTGCCGGTGGCTTCATCCTGCCGAACGACCACGTCGACGTGATCCTTACGCGCCATGAGAAGAATCCCGATCACGCGGCAATGCCCGACACGGTCGTCTCCGAGATCATCCTGTCGAACATCCGCGTGCTCGCCATCGACCAGGCCCCGAAGGAGAAGGACGGTCAGACCACCGTCGTCGGCAAGACGGTGACACTGGAGCTGAAGCCCGAGCAGACCGAAACACTGGCCCGCGCGCGCCAGCTCGGCACCTTGTCGCTCGCGCTGCGCAGCATCGCCGACCTCAAACAGGTCGCGCAGACAGAGGACAAGCCAACCCGTCGCGGCGAGAGCGTCAATATCATTCGTTTCGGTATTCCAAGCTCGGTAACGACGCAGAAGTGACGATGAGGACTTGAGAGATGAAGTACGGGGTCAACAAGCGGATGCTGCGGCCATTTGTGGTCCGCGCCCTGTCGTTTTCGGGCGTCGCCGCGCTGACACTGAGCCCTGCGCTCACGCCGGTGATTGCCAGCGACTATCGGCTGCCCGTGCCTGTTGTCAGCGACGGCCAGAGCAACGCGCGCCCGATTTCGCTCGGCGTCGGCAAATCGATCGTCATCGACCTGCCGCGTGAGATCAAGGACGTGCTGGTCGCCGACCCCAAGATCGCCAACGCCGTGGTCCGTTCCTCGCAGCGGGCCTATATCATCGGCGCCGCCGTCGGCCAGACCAACATCGTGTTCTTCGACAGCTCGGGGGCGCAGATCGCCGCCTACGACATCGCGGTGACGCGCGATCTCAACGGCGTTCGCGCCGCGCTGAAGCAGATGTTTCCGAACTCGGACATTCACATCGAAGGCGTCGGCGACGGTGTCGTGCTGTCGGGCGTTGCGGCGACGCCGATCGAGGCGCAGCAGGCCAACGATCTGGCGGCGCGCCTTGCGGGCGGCGCCGACAAGGTCGTCAACTCGATCGTCGTGCGCGGCCGCGACCAGGTGATGCTGAAGGTGACGGTGGCCGAAATGGCGCGCTCGATCATCAAGCAGATGGGCATCGACCTTTCCGCGAACCTCAATTACGGCACCGCGGTCGTGAACTTCAACAACACCAACCCGTTCACGGCGTATGGCCGTCCGCTGGTGGCCACCAACGCCATGACCACCTCGTTCGGCGCCACCCCTTCGGTGTCGGCGACGCTGCGCGCGATGGAAAGCGCCGGCGTGGCGCGCACGCTGGCGGAGCCGAATCTGACGGCGATCTCCGGCGAATCCGCCACCTTCATCGCAGGCGGCGAGTTTCCGATACCCGCCGGTTATTCCTGCGACCCGACGACCCACGTCTGTACGACCCAGATCAGCTTCAAGAAGTTCGGCATCTCGCTGAACTTCACGCCCGTGGTGCTGACCGAAGGCCGGATCAGCCTGCGGGTGATGACCGAAGTCTCGGAGCTTTCCAACGACAACTCGCTCACGATCTCGCAATCGGTGACTGCGGGCACCGTGAACTCCGTGACCATCCCCTCGATCAAGACCCGCCGCGCGGAAACCACGCTGGAAATTCCCTCCGGCGGTTCGATGGCGATGGCCGGCCTGATCCAGGAGCAGACCAAGCAGGCAGTCAACGGCCTGCCCGGCCTGACGCAGCTGCCGATCCTCGGATCGCTGTTCCGCAGCCGCGACTTCCTTCACAACCAGACCGAACTGGTGGTGCTAGTGACGCCCTATATCGTTCGCGCCGTGGCGCAGAAGGATCTGTCGCGTCCGGACGACGGCTTCGCCTCGGCGTCCGATCCGCAGTCCGACCTGCTCGGCAGCATCAATCGCATCTATGGCGTGCCCGGCCGCACCGGGCCGGCGCGGGCTTATCGCGGCTCGTACGGCTTTATCACCGACTGAGGCGGGATGGGGATTTGACAACGATGAAAGCCACTACCTCCCACAGGGGCCTGCGCGCCGGCCGCATGGCGATAGCCCTGCTCGGCCTCGGCCTATCGCTCGGCGGCTGCATGCATGATGATCCGGTCGCGACCACCGCGAGCGTTCCCGACGATTACCGGCTGCGTCACCCGATCGCGATCGAGGAGGCCGACCATTCGATCGTCGTGTTCGTTGGCCGGGGCCGCGGCGGCCTTTCGGCCGAGCAGCGCGCCGACGTCATGGGGCTCGCCGGAACCTGGGTCCATGACGGCACCGGCGCGATCTATGCCGACGTGCCGGTCGATACGCCCAATGCACGCGCGGCCGCCGACGCTTTTCACGAGATCCAGGCGATGCTTTCGGCCGCCGGCGTTCCGCCGCGCGCCCTCGTGGTGCGCCGCTATCATCCCGACGATCCGCGCCATTTCGCCGCGATCCGCCTGAGCTACCCGAAGCTGAAGGCGACCGTGGGCCCCTGCGGATTGTGGCCGGAGGATCTCGGTCCTTCGATCAAGAACCCGAGCTACTACGAGAACAAGGACTACTACAATTTCGGCTGCGCCTATCAGCGCAACATGGCCGCGATGGTCGACAATCCTTCCGATCTCGTGCAACCGCGCCCGGAAACGCCGGCCTACACGATGCGACGCAACGCGGCCTTCGAGAAGTATCGCAAGGGCAACACCACCACCACGCAATATCCTGAAGCCGAAAAAGCCAAACTCAGCGACACAGGCAAATGATCAGCTACGCCCGCCAGAACACAGAGCAAACGCCGGAGGTCGCGCCGCCGCCTGCGGAGGATCACATCGCGCCCGCGCCGCGGGTGTCGGTGCAGGCCTTCTGCGAGACGGTGGAAACCGCTGCCGCCGTACAGGCGGCCGGCGAGGACCGCCGGCTCGGCAAGGCACATCTGAAGATCCAGATGGGCGGCATGGCCGCCGCTATCGAGGCCTACCGCTCCGCCCCGACGCCGAACGTGATCGTCCTGGAGGCCGACGCCCGCAACGACATCCTTGCCGGCCTCGACCACCTTGCGAGCGTCTGCGATCCGGGCACCCGCGTCGTCGTGATCGGCCGCATCAACGACGTCGGGCTGTACCGTGAGCTGGTGCGCCGCGGCGTCAGTGACTACGTCATCGCGCCGATCAACGCGCTCGACGTCGTCCGCTCGATCTGCAGCCTGTTTTCGGCGCCCGAGGCGAAATCGGTCGGCCGTATCATCGCCGTGGCCGGGGCCAAAGGCGGCGTCGGCGCCTCCACCGTCGCCCACAACGTTGCCTGGGCGATCGCCCGCGATCTTGCGATGGATTCGGTCGTCGCCGACCTCGACCTTGCCTTCGGCACCGCAGGCCTCGACTACAACCAGGATCCGCCGCAGGGCATTGCGGATGCGGTGTTCTCGCCCGACCGCATCGACACCGCCTTCATCGACCGCCTGCTGTCGAAGTGCACCGACCATCTGAGCCTGCTCGCCGCGCCGGCAACGCTGGACAAGGTGTATGATTTCGGCGCCGACGCGTTCGACGCGATCTTCGACACGCTGCGCACCACGATGCCGTGCATCATTCTCGACGTCCCGCATCAGTGGTCGGGCTGGAGCAAGCAGGCGCTGGTGGCCGCCGACGACATCCTCGTCGTCGCGGCGCCCGACCTCGCCAATCTGCGCAACACCAAGAACCTGATCGACCTGCTCAAGGCATCGCGGCCCAATGACCGCCCGCCGCTGTACTGCCTCAACCAGGTCGGCATCCCGAAGCGGCCCGAAATCAACGCGAGCGAGTTTGCCAAGGCGATCGAAAGCGAGCCGATCGTGTCCATTCCCTTCGATCCGCAGATGTTCGGCTCGGCCGCCAACAACGGACAGATGATCGCGGAGATCTCCGCGACCCATCGCACCACAGAGATGTTCTTGCAGATCGCCCAGCGGCTGACGGGCCGCAGCGAGACCAAGAAGCCACGAGGCTCCTTGCTGGCACCCCTGATCGAGAAGCTGCGAGGCAAGTAAAGCCTCGCCTGGAGTATTGTCGTGTTTGGTAAGCGTAGCGGAACAGAGAGCGATTCTCGGGTGATGAAGCCCGCGGCAAGCGTGCCGGAGCCTCAGCGGCCCGCGCCTCAGCCTGCCGTTGCCTCGCCGCCGATCGCCCCGGTGAAGCCGCCGCCTCCGCCGCCGCCGGTCGCCGAAACCCGCCGCTCCGACAATTATTACCAGGTCAAGGCCACGATCTTCGGAGCGCTGATCGAGGCGATCGACCTTGCCCAGCTTGCCAAGCTCGACGGCGAGTCCGCCCGCGAGGAAATCCGCGACATCGTCAACGAGATCATCGCGATCAAGAACATCGTGATGTCGATCGCCGAGCAGGAAGAGCTGCTCGACGATATCTGCAACGACGTGCTGGGCTACGGTCCGCTGGAGCCGCTGTTGTCGCGCGACGACATCGCCGACATCATGGTGAACGGCGCAGGCACGGTCTATATCGAAGTCGCCGGCAAGATCCAGCGCACCGGCATCCGCTTCCGCGACAATCAGCAGCTCCTCAACATCTGCCAGCGCATCGTCAGCCAGGTCGGCCGGCGCGTCGACGAATCCTCGCCGATCTGCGACGCGCGTCTCGCCGACGGCTCCCGCGTCAACGCCATCGTGCCGCCGCTCGCGATCGACGGTCCCGCGCTCACCATCCGCAAATTCAAGAAGGACAAGCTGACGCTCGAGCAGCTCGTCAAGTTCGGCGCGATCACGCCGGAAGGCGCGGAGATCCTGCAAATCATCGGCCGCTGCCGCTGCAACGTGCTGATCTCCGGCGGTACCGGCTCCGGCAAGACCACACTGCTCAACTGCCTCACCAACTATATCGAGCATGACGAGCGCGTCATCACCTGCGAGGACGCGGCCGAACTGCAGCTCCAGCAACCGCATGTGGTGCGGCTTGAGACCCGTCCGCCCAACATCGAGGGCGAGGGCCAGGTCACCATGCGCGAACTGGTCCGCAACTGCCTGCGTATGCGTCCCGAACGCATCATCGTCGGCGAGGTCCGCGGACCCGAGGCGTTCGACCTGCTGCAGGCCATGAACACCGGCCACGACGGCTCGATGGGAACGCTGCACGCCAACAACCCGCGCGAGGCGCTGTCGCGCTGCGAATCCATGATCACCATGGGCGGCTTTGCGCTGCCCTCGCGCACCATCCGCGAGATGATCTGCGCCTCCATCGACGTCATCATCCAGGCCGCGCGCCTGCGCGACGGCTCGCGCCGCATCACCCACGTCACCGAGGTGATGGGCATGGAAGGCGACACCATCATCACCCAGGACATCTTCGTCTACGACCTGGTCGGCGAGGACGCCAACGGCAAGATCATCGGCCGACATCGTTCGACCGGAATCGGCCGGCCGCGCTTCTGGGAACGCGCGCGCTACTACGGCGAGGAGAAGCGGCTTGCCGCGGCGCTCGACGCCGCCGAAGTCGACCCGCCGAAATAAGGTGCTGTCATGAACATGCAGATGCTCGCTCTCGCCTCTCTCGCCGCCGCCGCCATCGGCGGCCTGGCATGGGTCTTTATCTATCCCCTGCTGTCGGGCGAGAAGCAGGCGGAGAACCGCCGCGCCGCCGTGGCCAAGCCCGAGCCAGCTGCCAAGCGGCAGAACGAGCGCAACCAGCGCTCGCGCCGCGAGCAGGTCGAGGGGTCGCTCAAGGATCTCGAGGCGCGCCGGCAGAAGGCGAGCAAGGTTCCACTCAGCGTTCGCCTGACTCAGGCAGGCCTCGCCTGGTCGACGAAGAAGTTCACGGTGATCTCCGCGGTGCTTGGCGCCGTGTTCTTCGCCGGCGGGCTGTTCGCAGGTGGCCGCATCCTGGGCGCCATGGGCCTTGCCTTTGCGGCCGGCTTCGGCCTGCCGCGCTGGGGCCTGAGCTACCTGAAAAAGCGCCGTGAGAAGAAGTTTCTGGCGGGACTGCCGGACGCCGTCGACGTCATCGTGCGCGGCATCAAGGCCGGCCTGCCGCTGTTCGAATCGATCAAGGTCGTCGCCGCCGATGCGCAGGAGCCGCTCAAGGGCGAGTTCAACGCCATCATCGAGACCCAGGCGATCGGCATTCCCCTGGGCGACGCCTGCGCGCGGCTCTACGAGCGCATGCCCGTGCCGGAAGCGAATTTCTTCGGCATCGTGATCGCAATCCAGCAGAAATCCGGCGGCAACCTGTCGGAAGCGCTCGGCAACCTCTCCAAGGTGCTGCGCGACCGCAAGAAGATGGCCGAGAAGATCCAGGCGATGTCGATGGAAGCCAAGGCCTCCGCCGGGATCATCGGCTCGCTGCCGCCGATCGTCATGATTCTGGTCTACCTCTCCACCCCGGCCTACATCTCGCTGTTGTGGACCAACCCGACGGGCCAGCTCATGCTGGTCGGCTGCGTCGTCTGGATGTCGATCGGCATCCTGGTGATGAAGAAGATGATCAATTTCGATTTCTGACGGTGCACCATGGTTGATTTCCTCGTCGACAAGATCCACGACCCGCACTTCATGACCATGCTGCTGGCGGCGATCGCCGCGGCGGCGACGGTCTACACGCTGGTGATGCCGATGTTCGCCGGCGAGAACCTCAACAAGCGCATGAAGGCGGTGGCAAGCGAGCGCGAACGCATCCGCGCCCGCGAGCGCGAGCGGCTCAACAAGAGCGAGAAGGTCACGCTGCGCCAGACACCAAAGCAACTCGTCTCCAAGGTGGTCGAGGACTTCAACCTGACGAAATACCTGGCGCAGGATTCGGCGCGCGAGAAGCTGACGCTCGCCGGTTATCGCGGACAGGCGCCCTACGTCACCTTCCTGTTCTTCCGTCTCGTGGCGCCGATCGTGATGCTGCTTGCGTCGGTGCTCTACGTCTTCGTGATCTCGCACATGCAGAAGTCGCTGCCGGTCAAGATCGGCATCTGCATCGGCTGCGCCTGGCTCGGCCTGCAGGCGCCGATGCTGTTTTTGAAGAACGCCATCTCCAAGCGCCAGCTCCAGATCAAGCGCGCCTTTCCCGATGCGCTCGATCTGCTTCTGATCTGTATCGAGTCCGGCATGTCGATCGAGGCCGCCTTCCGCAAAGTCTCGACCGAGATCGTCGGTCAGTCGATCGCGCTGTCGGAGGAGTTCACGCTGACCACGGCGGAATTGTCCTATCTGCAGGACCGCAAGGTCGCCTATGAGAACCTCGCCAAGCGCACCGGGCTCGAAGGCGTCAAATCGGTCTGCCTTGCGCTGCAGCAGTCGGAGCGCTACGGCACGCCGCTCGGCCAGAGCCTGCGCGTGATGGCGCAGGAAAACCGCGACATGCGGATGAACGAGGCGGAGAAGAAGGCCGCCGCACTGCCGCCGAAGCTGACGGTGCCGATGATCCTTTTCTTCCTGCCGGTGCTGTTCGTCGTCATTCTCGGGCCGACCGGCATCCGCGTCGCCGCGATGCAGTGAGGTTTCAGCGCGTGATCCGGCGCCGCACATCATGTTAGCCGGAAGGCGTTCAAATAGCCGGTTTGTCATTGCGAGCCAACGGGTCGTGCGAACGCGCGCCCGATGACAGGCTCCGCGAAGCAATCCATTCCTCTGTTCGCTGAAGCATGGATTGCTTCGTCGCTGCGCTCCTCGCAATGACGAGCTTTCACCTTCCCGCGGCGCGATTCGCACCCGAGTCTTGCTTCAGCATCGCCCTCGAAATCCAGAGGGCGCAGGGAATGCCGGATGCAGGCCGCACCCGCGAGCCTTGCGTGCAAAAGAAATGCACTTTTGCGCACGCAAGAAACCACAGGGCAGCCAGAACAACCGGCATTCCCTGCGCGATGGTTTACGGCTTATACGTGGTCTCCTCGGAGTGCCGGGCTTGTTAGCCTCCGTCGCCTCGCGGTCATCATCCGCAAGACTTGACGCCAGCGTCGGGGCGTCGGGACCGCACGATTTCGCTCGTCCGCAAGAGATGCTTTCGTCGGCGCGGCAAGCCGCGCTGAGCACCCTCGCGTCCACCGCGTCCCGCCTCAACGTTCGTGACGATCGCGAAGCGCCCCTCTGGGTGAGGACGGGATACGTGGAGGGAACCACAAATTTCTGTAAAACGGAAGCACAATATTTTCGCGTGGACGGCTTGACGTAATCCCGATTATCGGAAGTGATTTGCCCGTCGGGTCATCGCACTCCCGCCACCATTCGACGTCGCGGAGGCGGTCTTTCAGATTGAGCGGCCGGTTTCGGCATTCGCGCAAATGCGTACAGAACGCCGCCATGGAGGTGAGTGGATTGAAATCCGGCAACTACGCGATCTGTTTGTGCCCGATGCCTTCATCCAGATTGTTGTGTCGGATCGGCGGATCGTTCTGCATCACGATGGAGATTGCTTCGTCAAGAGCGCTTCGATCTCCGCGCACCGCGGCATGGCCGGAGCTGTGCCCGGGCGGGTCACTGAGATTCCGGCCGCGGCCGACCCAAAGCGCGCGGCCTCGAGGGGATCTGCGCCGGCGGCGAGAGCTGCTGCAAAGCCGCCAACAAACGCATCGCCCGCACCGGTGGTTTCCACCACCTTGCCGGCCGCGAAGGGCGGAACGTGGACTGAACGCTGCCGCGTATGAAAGAGTGCGCCGCGCTCGCCAAGCGTGATCAGTGCAGTCCCGGCGCCCTTGGCAAGCAGCGCATCGCCAGCGCGGCGGGCCGCAGCGAGATCTCCCACAGCGAGACCCGTCAGCGCTTCGGCCTCGGTTTCATTGGGCACGATGTAGTCGCTCAAGGCGAACAGGTCGTCGTCGAATTTGGTCGCCGGCGCTGGATTGAACACCGTTATATTGCCCGCTGCGCGCGCCATTTCGAGCCCCCGGCGCGCGACGTCCACCGGCTGCTCGAGTTGGGTCACAAACACGCGGCTTTCGCGGATGGCGTCGGCCGCCGCCTCGACATCCGCAGGACGAAGATCCGCAGCCGCGCCGGGCACCACAATAATGGCATTGTCGCCGCGCGTCTCGTGGACGTAGATGAACGCCGCGCCGGTTGGCACCGTCGTCGTTTGTGTCACGCGCGGCAAAATCCCCTCGGCCTTCCAGGTCTTGAGGGCAAGTTCGCCAAAAGTGTCGCCGCCGATCCGGGATATGAAGGTGACACTGGCCCCCGCGCGCGCCGCAGCGACGGCCTGGTTCGATCCCTTGCCGCCCGGTCCCATGGCAAATCCGGATCCGGCAATCGTCTCGCCAATTGCCGGCAGTTTCCCGGCTCGGAAAGCCAGGTCGACGACGAAGGCGCCAAGGATAGCTACGCCATTCCTGCTCATGGTCACCGCTAATCGAGCTCCTCAGTCTCCATATGGAATCCAGATGTTCTTCACCTGCACTGCATGGCGAAGCAGAATTGGGCCTTCGCTGGCCGCCTTGTCGTGCCAGTCGAGCATCAGCCCATGATCGACCAGTGTGCGCTTGAGATTGCCGATCGACAATTTTTCCGCGGCGGCTGAGGCCTCCTTCGAGCCGAACACCCAGAGCGCATCGACATCGTCGTGCTCCGCCAGGATCTTCACGAGACTGTCGTGTCCGCCGGTCACGATATTGACCACGCCCGGCGGCACGTCCGATGTCTCCAACACCTGGTAGAGATCAGTAGCGGCGAGCGGATGCCGCTCGCTCGGGATGGCGATGACCCGATTGCCCATGGCGATCAGGGGTGCAACCAGGCTGATGAAGGCAAGCAGGGGAGCCTCATCGGGACAGGCAACACCCACCACGCCAACCGGCTCGTGCATGGCGAGCGCGACGCCGCGCAGCGGCGGTAGGTGGACAGTGCCCTCGTATTTGTCGGCCCAGGCGCCATAACTGAACAGACGCTCAATGCTCGCAGCGACCTCTGCCCTGGCCTTGACGCTTGTCACGCCGGTCGTGGCAACGACGCGCGCTTCGAATTCGTCGCAGCGCGCCGAAAGATTTTCGGCGAGATAGTAGAGGATCTGGGCGCGGTTATGCGCTGTGGCCTTTGCCCATGCCTCGGCAGACCGCGCTGCCGCTACCGCATTGCGGATGTCCTTGCGGTTGCCCTCGCCGACCTCGCCAAGGTGCTTCCCCTTCGGCGACA
>Ga0134125_10004287_pt1 | contig 16344 bp, 8 predicted proteins | sample KB31751_FD_96464 | JGI IMG/M metagenome (GOLD analysis project Ga0134125, IMG submission 96464) | Terrestrial soil microbial communities with excess Nitrogen fertilizer from Kellogg Biological Station, Michigan, USA - KB3-175-1 | ecosystem: Environmental > Terrestrial > Soil > Unclassified ...
CGGCATCGCGCCCGGCATCGCGCCCGGCGTTGCGGCTGAGCCAGCGGCTGCTGCGGCTGGCGAAGGCGACCGCGCAGGCGGCGCAATTGAAGGCAATCCAGCCCGCCTGGGAATGAAAGCCGTAAATGGCGACCGCCGGATGGCCGGCGTTGCCGATCAACACCAGCGCGGCGATGCGCAGGATGTTGAGAGCGAAGACGAGCAGCACGCCCGCGGGGATGATGAGGAGGGCGCGGGGAAAACGGTATTCGGCCCGGAAATAGAGCAGCCACGCCGAGCAGAAGGCGAACATCAGGCCGACACCTTCCAGGCCCGAGCAGATGCTGGACACCTCGACGGCGAAATGAGGTGTGCGCAAGACGCGGGTTGACGCGTCAGCTTGCAGGCTGGGCAGAACGGGCGAGAGAACGTCACGTACCAGATCGAAAGTCACCTGCGCCGTCGGTGCCCAGAGGTCCTGACTCCAGACAATGGCGCCGGTCCCGACCACCGCCGCGCAGGCGGCATACGCCCAACGCATGCCCATTGCTGACGCAGCACGATGCCAGAGGGGCCAAGGCGCGAGCGACAGGAGGAGAGCGGCGACGCCCAACACGGTGAGCAGCACCACCGCGCAACCGAGCAAAGCGAACGGCAGGTGGACGCCGTGATTGCCATAAAGGTTGTAGAGCGCCACAGCCACGACGAGTATCGACGCGAGATGCAGCGCCAGCCAGCCTGGCCGCATTGGCGCGCTGCGCGCTTCGGCGTTGACCTGCAGCAGCGGCGCATCGATGCGGACGTACACGAGGAAGGCGAGCGCCACGGCGAACGACACGGCGAAGCGAAGTCCGAAGTGCTGCGCGAGCCTCAGGATCGTCGCGAGTCCGCTCGCCGCATCGGCGAGCCGGAAGTCGACGGCCAGGTTGAGAGCGGATTTCTCCGCGAGGAGCGCGACCACCAGCAGGCCGACCCGAGCGGCGAGACTCATGCGACCGACAGGGGCGGCGAGCGGATTGCCCGCGAGCCCGGCTGCGGCAGGCTCTGCCGTAGCGGCAGACATGCTCGAATGAGTAGGGTTGGTCGCGCCCATCGGGCGCAGTCTATCCCGGCGTGCGTCTGGCGCGGTCCCGGGAGACGTGGGTTGTGTGACCTGCGGCACGCTGTCGCACGCGAAAGGCTTTACACTGCGCTGTAAAGCAGGGCGACGCGCCCTCGAGGCACCCGGAACCATGGCCGCTGAGATTTTGCGCAGGAAGCTCCTCATCCTGGAGAACGACCGGGCCTTGCGCCGCGAGCTCGAAGGGATGTTCTCCGACCTGGAGGTCACTTCGGGGGAGACCTCGGAGCAGGCGCTGGTGCAGGTGCGCCGCATGGAGCCGGAGGTCGTCCTGTTCGATCTCGGTGCCGCGCGCCAGCCGACCGTGGCCTCCCACAGCCTGGAGCTGCTGCGGCAGATCCTGCAGCTCGCGCCCGATACCAAGATCATCGCCATGACCGAGCACGACGCGCGGGAGCTCGCGGTCGCCGCGGTGGGGCTTGGCGCCGTGGATTTCTATTACAAGCCGCTCGACGCCGGCGTCCTCTCCATCGTGGTGCGGCGCGCCTTCCGCATCCGCGAGCTGGAGGAGGAGAACCGGCGGCTGCGCGAGCGGACCGGCGCCATGGCGCTCGAGGGCATCATCGGTGTCAGTGATGCGATGCGAAGCGTCTGCCGTGCCGTTGAGAAGGTCGCGCCGAGCAGCGCCACGGTGCTCATCCTCGGCGACAGCGGCACGGGCAAGGAGCTGATCGCGCGCTCCCTGCACCGGCTGTCCGGCCGCTCGCACAAGCCGTTCGTGCCGATCAACTGCGCGGCCATTCCCGACACCCTGCTCGAGAGCGAGCTCTTCGGCTACGAGAAGGGGGCTTTCACCGGCGCCGCCAAACGCACCCCCGGCAAGCTGGAAGCGGCTGACGGCGGCACGGTGTTCCTCGATGAGATCGGCGAGATGCCGGCGTCCCTGCAGGCTAAGCTGTTGCGGGTGCTGCAGGAGCGCACCGTGGACCGCATCGGCGGCCGCACGCCGATTCCGCTGGAGCTGCGCTTCGTCTGCGCCACCAACCGCAAGCTCGAGACGCTGATCGGCACGGGCGGCTTTCGCGATGACCTCTACTACCGCATCAGTGAAGTCACGATCAACATGCCGGCGCTGCGCGACCGCCAGGGCGACAGCCTGCTCATCGCGCAAGTGCTGCTGCAGCAGATGGCGGAGCGCTTCGGCAAGCCGACCCGGGGGCTGGCGCCGGATGCCATCCGTGCGATCCAGGCATATCCCTGGCCAGGCAATGTCCGGGAGCTGGAGAATCGCATCAAGGGAGCGGTCATCATGGCGGACGGAGCCGTCGTGACCGCGAGCGACCTCGGCCTGAAGGACCCGGGAGAGGATCCGGAGTATCTCAACCTGAGGGTCGCGCGCCAGCGGGCGGAAGTACAGGCGGCGCGCCAGGCGCTCGCCGTCGCCCGCGGCAATCTCTCGCGCGCCGCAGAGCTGCTCGGCGTCACGCGCCCGACGCTCTACGATCTTCTGGAGCGCCATCACATCGATGCGGCGACCTTCGGCCGCAACGGCTCGGCGGCAGTGGAGGCTGCGGACGAGGAGCCGGCGGCGCCGCCGTCCGATCCCGCCGCGGCGGCGTCCTAGGCTCCGCGCGGACCGCACGAAGCGAGTCACGAAGCGGCCCGGCGCCGTGGCCGTGGCGCGTGGGGTGATGGCGGTAAAACGGCTGCAACAGGCGACTTCGAGCCGTCAGAAGATAGCCGTTGCAATCCATTACAAGTCTTTGGAATTTTCCCCGTTTGGCTGGAAGGTGCCGCGGACGATAGGTGGTAGGCTGCGTCCCGGAACACGAAGCAGCGACCAAGGTCCAAGCTCGGTCCCGAGCTCAGTTGAGTCGCAATGGACAACAACGGCATGACCCCTGACGTTCTCGAACAGACGACCGTCGACCGCGAGTCGAGCCCGGTCACCGCTTCCCCTGAGCAGCATGCTGCCACTCGCCGACGGCGCATCGCCTGGCTCATCGGCCTGGTCGTGCTCATCGCCGGGATCGCCTGGCTGATCCATCACCGGCTGGCGGCGCAGTCCGGCGGCCCGGGCGGGCGGTTCGCCATGATGGGCGGGCCGATGCCGGTCAGCATCGCCAAGGTGACGACGGGCGATGTGCCGGTGGTGATCGATGCGCTGGGCACGGTGGCACCGCTCGCTACGGTGACGGTCCGGCCCCAGGTCAGCGGCCCGATCGTGAAGATCGCCTTTCAGGAAGGGCAGATGATCAAGAAGGGCGGGCTGCTCGCCGTGATCGACCCGCGGCCTTACCAGGCCGCACTCGATCAGGCCGTCGGCCAGCTCGGCCGTGATCAGGCGGCCCTTGCCGGCGCACGGGTCGACCTCGCACGTTACAAGACGCTGCTGGCGCAGAACTCAGTGGCGGAACAGACCTACTCCGACCAGCTGGCGACCGTGCACGCGGACGAGGCCGCCGTTGCCGCGGACAGGGCGGCCATCGAGACCGCCAGACTCAACCTCAGCTACTGTCAGGTCACCTCGCCCGTGAGCGGCAAGGTAGGGCTGCGCCAGGTGGACCTCGGCAACCTCGTGCAGGCCCAGCAGTCGACCCCGATCGTCACGGTGACGCAGATGCAGCCGATGTCGGTGCTCTTCACGGTGCCGGAGAACGACCTGACACAGATCTTCCCGTACACCGGCGGCGGGCAGAAGCTCGCGGTCCAGGCCTGGGACCACACGGTCACGCACCTGATTGCCACCGGGACGCTGTCGAGCCTCGACAACCAGATCAGCACCAGCACCGGCACGCTGCAGATGCGGGGCCTGTTCGACAACTCCAACTCCGAGCTCTTCCCGAACGAATTCGTCAACGTCAAGCTGGTCGTCACCACGCTGAAGAATCAGGTGATCGTCCCGGGCGCGGCGGTGCAGAACGGGCCGACGAGCAATTTCGTCTATATCGTCAACCCCGACCACACCGTGAGCATGCGCACCGTGGTCACCGGTCCGACGAACGGCAACAACATCGCCATCACGAAGGGGCTGACACCCGGCGAGACGGTGGTGACGGACGGAGCCGATCAGCTGAAGGATGGAGCGCAGGTGCTGCTGCCGGGTGAGAAGCCGCCCGGCGCCCCGTATGGCGCGCAAAGCGGCGCCCGCGGAGGCTCGAAGGCGCAGCGCTGCACGCGGCTCGCCGCGGCAATGAAGAATGCGAGCGGCGCGAAGGCGGCCCGGCTCGGCCAGCTCTACTCCCGACTGGGCTGCGGCAAGGCGGGACAGCAGGCCGGCCCCGCGACATGAACCCCTCCCGGCCTTACATCCTAAGGCCAGTCGCCACCTCGCTGCTGATGGTGGCCATCGTCATCCTCGGGGCGATCGGCTACCTCCTGCTGCCGGTATCGACGCTGCCGGAGGTCGACTACCCGACGATCGTCGTGAAGACGTTCCTGCCGGGGGCGAGTCCGGACGTGATGGCCTCGACAGTGACCGGGCCTCTCGAGCGGCAGTTCGGGCAAATGCCCGGGCTCAACGAGATGTCCTCGAACAGCTCGGCGGGCGCTTCGGTCATCACGCTGCAGTTCGATCTCAACCTCAACATCGATGTGGCCGAGGCGGAAGTGCAGGCGGCGATCAGCGCCGCGAACAGCCTGTTGCCGCAGACTCTGCCCGCGCCGCCGATCTACGCCAAGGTGAATCCCGTCGATGCTCCGGTGCTCACGCTGGCGCTCACCTCGGCCACCATGCCGATCACACAGGTGGAGGACCTCGCCGACACTCGCATCGCCGAGCGGATCTCGCAGGTTTCGGGCGTCGGCCTCGTCAGCCTCAACGGCGCGCCGCGGCCGGCGGTGCGGATCGAGGCCAATCTGCAGCAGCTCGCCGCCTACGGGCTCAACGTGGACGACCTGCGCACGACCATCTCCAACTCCACCACGGATGCGCCGAAGGGCAATTTCGACGGCACCGCGCACGCCTATACGATCGATGCGAACGATCAGATCACGACCGCGGACGGCTACGCCAATCTCGTGGTTGCCTACCAGAACGGCGCTCCCGTTTATCTCAAGGACGTGGCCCGGGTCGTGCAGAGCGCGGAAAACACCCAGCTCTCGAGCTGGGTGAACGATACCCCGGCGGTCCTCGTCAATGTCCAGCGCCAGCCGGGCGCAAACGTCATCCAGGTGGTCAAGCGCGTCCAGGCGTTACTGCCGGAGCTGCGCGCGTCGCTGCCGTCAAACATCAACCTCTCCGTCGTTACGGATCGCACGAACACTATCCGTGCGTCAGTTGACGACGTGCAGTTTGAGCTTGCATTGGCCGTCGCGCTGGTCGTGATGGTGATCTTCCTCTTCCTGCGCAGCGTCCCGGCGACGATCATTCCGAGCCTCTCGGTGCCGGTATCCCTCATCGGCACGTTCGCGGTGATGTACCTGCTCGGCTTCAGCCTCGACAACCTGTCGCTCATGGCGCTCACCATCGCCTCGGGGTTCGTCGTGGACGATGCGATCGTGATGATCGAGAACATCTCGCGGCACATCGAGAAGGGTGAGAAGCCGCTCGCCGCGGCGCTCAAGGGCTCGGGTGAAATCGCCTTCACCATCGTGTCGCTCACCATCTCGCTCATCGCCGTGCTGATCCCGCTGCTTTTCATGCAGGAGGTCGTCGGCAGGCTGTTCCGCGAGTTCGCGATTACGCTTGCGGTGTCGATCCTGATTTCCGCGGTCGTATCGCTCACCCTGGTGCCGATGCTGTGCGCCAAGATGCTGCGCTCGCACGAGGAGGCCGAGCGCGCGCAGGGAGTGATCGCGCGTAAGGCCGAGCAGTGGTTCAACGACCTCATCGCCGCCTACAGCCGCGCCCTCGATGTGACGCTGCGGCATCAGCGGCTCGTACTGTGGATCGCCGCCGGCACGCTGGTCCTGACGGTGCTGCTCTACGTGGTGATCCCGAAAGGGTTCTTCCCGCTGCAGGACACGGGACTCATCCAGGCGACCACGGCGGGCCCCTCGGCGATCTCCTTCAAGCAGATGGTGCAGCGCCAGCAGGCACTGGCCGATGTGATCCGCAAGGACCGGGATGTGGTCAGCCTGACCTCCTACCTGGGTGTGGACGGCACCAACATGACGCTCAACCAGGGGCGCATGCTGATCAACCTGAAGCCGAAGGAGGATCGCAGCGATTCGATTACCGAAGTGATGGATCGGCTGCGCCAGGAGGCGGGGCAGGTCGCCGGCATCACCCTCGCGCTGCAGCCGGTGCAGGACCTGACGATCAGCTCGATCGTCGGCAGCGCGCAATATCAGCTCATCCTGGGTGCGGCCAGCCGCGACATCCTCGATCCGTGGGTGCCGAAACTGCTGGCGCAGCTGCAGCGCTCACCGGAGCTGGCGCACGTCGCCACCACCTATCTCGACAACGGCCTCACGGCGCAGGTCGATATCGACCACAGCACCGCCGCGCGCTTCGGCATCACCGACGCGACCATCGACAATGCGCTCTACGACGCCTACGGCCAGCGCATCATCACGACCATCTACAGTCAATCGAACGACTACCGGGTGATCCTCACGGCCGACCCCTCGGTCGATGACACCGTCAATGCGCTCAATTACATCTATCTGCCTTCGGCCGGTGGCGGCCAGGTGCCGCTGGGCTCGATCGCCCATGTGAGCGTGCGCAGCGCACCGCTCTCGATCGATCACCTCGGGCAGTTCCCGGCGGCCATGTTCTCCTTCGATACCGCGCCCGGATCCTCCCTCGGCGCGGCCGTTACCGCCATCCGCCAGGCCGAGGGCGATATCGGCCTGCCGGTGAGCATCAGCACGGCCTTCGAGGGCGAGGCGCTCGCGTTCGAGTCGTCATTGACGAGTGAGGTGCTGCTGCTCCTTGCGGCCATCGCCGTCGTGTACATCGTGCTCGGCGTGCTCTACGAGAGCTACATCCATCCGCTGACCATTCTCTCGACGCTGCCGTCGGCCGGCATCGGCGCGCTGCTCGCGTTGATGATCGCGGGTCAGAGCCTGAACATCATTTCGATCATCGGCATCGTGCTCCTCATCGGCATCGTGAAGAAGAACGCGATCATGATGATCGACTTCGCGCTCACGGCCGAGCGCGAGCGCGGCAAGTCCCCCGTGGAGGCGATCTACGAGGCGGCGCTGCTGCGCTTCCGGCCGATCCTCATGACCACGGTGGCGGCGCTGTTCGCCGCCCTGCCGCTCATGCTCGGCACCGGCACGGGCTCGGAGGTGCGGTCGCCGCTCGGCCTTTCGATCACCGGCGGACTGCTGCTCAGCCAGTTGCTCACGCTCTTCACGACACCCGTCATCTACCTCTTCTTCGACAGGCTGGCGCGGCGCGCGCGGGAGTGGGCACACGGGCCGAGGGGCGCGCCGGGACTGCCCGCCGAATCGCGCGGATGAGCATCTCGACGCCGTTCATCAGGCGGCCGGTGGCGACGACGCTGCTCTCGTGCGGGCTCGCACTCGTAGGGATCGTCGCCTACTTCCTCATGCCGGTCGCGCCCATGCCGGAAGTCGATTTCCCGGCGCTGGTAGTGATGGCGCAGCTTCCCGGGGCCAGCCCGGAGACGGTCGCCACCAGCGTCACGACGCCGCTCGAGCGGCGCCTCAGCGCCATCGCCGGCGTCGACGAGATGACCTCGCAAAGCTCGGTGGGCAGCTCGAAGATCGTTCTCGTCTTCGATCTGAGCCGCGACATCCACGGCGCCGAGAGCGACGTGGAGGCCGCCATCCAGGCGGCCCGCCAGGACTTGCCGACGTCGCTGCGTCAGAATCCGACCTATCGCGCCTTCAATCCGGCCGACGCGCCCATTCTCATCCTGGCGCTGACCTCGGATACGCTCACGACGGGCGAGCTCTACGATGCCGCGTCGACCGTCATTCAGCAGAAGCTGCTGCAGATCGACGGAGTGGGCGATGTGACCCTCGGCGGCAGCTCGCTGCCGGCGGTCCGCATCGATCTCAATCCACAGGCGCTCTTCAAATACGGCATCGGTCTCGAGGATGTGCGTGCGGCGATAGCCGCCGCCAACGCCAACGCGCCGAAGGGCGACATCGATGAGAACGACCGCCGCTATCAGATCTACGTCAACGATACCGCCACGAATCCGCAGCAGTATCGCTCGTTGATCGTTGCTTATCGCAATGGAGCGGCAGTGCACCTGGGGGATATCGCCCAGGTGACCGACGGAGTGGAGGACGTGCGCAATCTGGGCCTCGCCGACGGCAAGCGCGGGGTCCTCATGATCATCCGCAAGCAACCCGGCGCGAACGTCATCGATACAGTGGATCAGATCAAGGCCGTGCTGCCGCAGATCCGGGCATCCATCCCGGCCGGCATCAACCTGATCCTCACCAACGACCGTACGCAGTCGATCCGCGGCTCCGTGCACGACGTCGAGGTCACACTGATCATCGCGATATTGCTGGTCGTGACGGTCGTGCTGGTCATGCTGCGTAACCCTCGCGCCGCGCTCGTCCCCGCGGTCGTCGTGCCGTTCTCGTTGGTCAGCACTTTCGCGATCATTTATCTGCTCGGCTTCAGTCTGAACAACCTCTCGCTCATGGCGCTGACGGTCGCCACGGGCTTCGTAGTCGATGATGCGATCGTCGTCATAGAGAACATCGCCAGGCACATCGAGGCCGGCATGCCTCGATTCCAAGCCGCACTCGACGGTGCGCGCGAAGTCGGCTTCACCGTGCTCGCCATGAGCAGTGCGCTCATCGCCGTTTTCATCCCGATCCTGCTGATGGCCGGCCTGGTGGGGCGGGAGCTGCGCGAGTTCGCGATGACGCTCGCGATCACGGTGGTGCTGTCGCTGATCATCTCCCTCACCACGACGCCGATGCTCTGCGCGAGGATCCTGCGGCCGCCGCCGCGCCCCGGCTGGCTGCTCGGCTCCTTCGAGCGCGGCTTCAGCGCGCTCAGGGATTTCTACGACCGCTCGCTCGCCGATGCGATCCGCCATCCGCGCGCCGTGATGCTGGTGCTCCTCGGCGTGATCGTGCTCAACTTCTACCTCTTCCATCTGGTGCCGAAGGGCTTTTTTCCCCAGGAAAGCTCCGGGTCGCTGATGGGATTCGTGCAGGCGGACGAGAGCATCTCCTTCCAGGCGATGCAGAAGAAGATGACGCAGATCGTGAACGTCGTCGCGCACGATCCCGCGGTCGAGCACGTGGTGGCTTTCACCGGCGGCGGCGGACCGGGAAGCGGAGCGACCAACACCGGCATGCTGTTCAGCGCGCTCAAGCCCGTCTCCGAGCGCAAGCTCAGCGATGCCGCGGTCATTGCCCGCCTGCGCAGCAAGCTCAACGGTGTCCGCGGCGCGCGCCTCTTCCTGCAATCGGCACAGGACATCCATTTCGGCGGGCGCCAGGGATTCGCGCAGTATCAATACACTCTCCTCTCCGACGATCTCACCACGCTGGATAGCTGGACGCCAAAGATCACCCAGGCGCTCGAGGACAATCCGGCTCTTCTCGATGTGAGCTCGGACCGCCAGGCGGCAGGGCTGGACGTGCGCCTGCAGATCGATCGCGCCACGGCCGCGCGCCTCGGCGTCAACATGTCCCAGGTCGACAACACGCTTTATGACGCGTTCGGCCAGCGTAACGTCTCCACTATTTATCAGGATATGAACCAGTATCACGTCGTCATGGAGGTGGCGCCGCAGTTCTGGCAAAGCCCGGAGACTCTGAACGACATATACGTCAGTACCTCCGGCGGGGCGCTCGGCGGCACGGAATCGACCGCGGGCGCGGTGGGAGCGTTCAAGGCCGGCAGCGGCTCGAGCTCCGCGTCGGGCGCCGCCGCGTCCGGCCGAGCCATCGCGGGTGCCGGAACCGGCGCCGGCACGGCAGCGGGCGGCGCGGCGAATGCCGCCACGACCGCGGGTAGTGGCGCGGCCGCGGCCTCGGGCACCATCACGGCCACAGCCACGAGCAGCGCTGCCCGCAACTACGCTCTGAACCAGCTCACCAACAGCACCGGCAGGGCTTCCACGGGCTCGGCGCTCAGCACGAACGTCGAGACGATGGTGCCGCTGTCGGCCTTCAGCCGCTACGGTCCCGGAATCACTCCGCTCGCCGTCAATCACCAGGGGCCGTTCGTCGCGGAGACTTTCGCTTTCAACGTGCCGGAGGGCGAGTCGCTCGGGACCGCCGTGGCGGCCATAGAGAGCACCATGCGGGCGCTGCACGTGCCCATCTCGATTCATGGCGAGTTCGCCGGCAACGCGAAGGTCTTTCAGCAGACGGTCACCGAAGAGCCGCTGCTCGTTCTGGCCTCGCTCGTCGCCGTCTACATCGTTCTCGGGGTGTTGTACGAGAGCCTGGCGCAACCGATCACCATCCTCTCGACGCTGCCGTCGAGCGGCATCGGAGCGGTGCTGGCGCTGCTCCTCTCGGGCGAGGCCTTCACGCTCATTGCGCTGATCGCGCTCATCCTGCTCATAGGCATCGTGCTGAAGAACGCCATCATGATGGTGGACGTCGCGCTCGAGACGCAGCGGCACGGCAAGGGCGAGGTTGCCGAGGCCATCCATGCGGCGTGCCTGCTGCGCTTCCGGCCCATCATGATGACTACCCTGGCGGCCATGCTGGGCGCGCTGCCGCTTGCCGTGATGAGCGGGCAGGGCGCGGAGATGCGCCGGCCGCTCGGCATCGCCATCGTCGGGGGATTGTTCATCAGTCAGATCCTGACGCTCTATACGACGCCGGTGGTCTACATCTATCTCGATCGCTTCCGGCTCTGGTTCATGAGAACGTTCACTCGACGCCGTCCATTGCCCCCCTCGCCAGTTGGGAGTCCCGTATGACCCGGCGCAAACCAACCCGCATGGCCGCCCATACGACCATTCATGCGGCCCTTCGTACGACCGTGGCGGCTGCGTGTGCGCTGTCGCTCTGCGCCTGCGCGGTCGGGCCCAACTACCACCGTCCTTCGGCGCCGCCCTCGCCGGTATTCAAGGAAGGGCAGGGGTGGACTCCCGCGACACCGGCGCAGATCGCCAATCTGCAGTGGTGGACGATCTACGACGATCCGGTGCTCTCGTCGCTCGAGCAGCAGGTCGAGGTATCCAACCAGAATCTCAAGGCTGCGGTGGCCTCCTACTATGCCGCCCGCGAGGCCGCGGGCGTGACCCGGGGCACCTTCTTCCCGGACATCGGTCTGGGTGCGGACGCGACGCGCAGCGGGGGCGCGGGCAGCCGCAATGGAGCCTTGTCCGGGCCTTCCGGCTTCGTACAGAGTGGCTTCGGGACCCGCACCCTCTACAGCGGCGATGCGACCGGAAGTTGGGATCTCGATATCTGGGGCAAGATCCGCCGCGAGCTGGAGAGCGATGTGTCCAAGGCGCAGGCGAGCGCGGCCGATGTGGCGGCGGCGCGCCTCTCGGCGCAGGAGACCCTGGCAGCGGACTACTTCCAGCTGCGCGCAGCAGAGGAGGAGCTCCGGCTGCTGAAGACCTCGGTGCAGGATTACCAGGTATCGCTGCAGATAGCTCAGAACCGTGTGAACGCCGGCGTCACGACCCTCGCCGACGTCTACTCGGCGCGCACCCAGCTCGAGAACACCGTGGCGCAGGAGAACACTGTGGAGCTCGACAGGGCGAAGTTCGAGCATGCCATCGCCGTACTGATCGGCAGGCCGCCCGCGCAGCTCACGGTGCCGCAGGGGGAGTTCACCTCGACGGTACCCGTCGTACCGGCTGGCGTGCCCTCCGAGCTTCTGCTGCGCCGCCCCGACATCGCTGCGGCAGAGCGTGACGTCGAGAGCGCCAACGCGCAGATCGGCGTGGCGGAGTCCGCGTGGTTCCCGAGCCTGACGCTGTCAGGCTCCTTCGGCTACGAGTCTTCCTCGCTCTCGCACCTCATCCGCGCCAGCAACCAGGTATGGTCTTTCGGCCCCTCGCTCGCGGAAACGCTGTTCAACGGCGGGGCGACCATCGCGCAGATCCGGGAGAATCGGGCGCTCTACGATTCCACCGTCGCGACCTACCGTCAGACGGTGCTGACCGCCTTCCAGCAGGTCGAGGACGACTTGGCGACGCTAGATCATCTACAGACAGAATACGCGCAGCAGGAGCAGGCAGTAGCCGACGCCGAGAAGTCGGAGGCGCTGACGCTCAATCAGTACAAGGCAGGCGTTGCCGACTACGCCAGCGTACTCACGGCACAGACTGCGCGCCTCAACAGCGAGATCACCGCGCTCAGCGTACAGAGCCAACGCCTGGTCGCAAGTGCCGACCTGGTCGACGCCTTGGGCGGCGGTTGGGATAGCGCTCAGCTGCACACGCGCAATGACGGTGTGCAGGAGACGCTGAAGAGCAGCGTCAACTGATCAATTCACCGTCGCGCTGACTTCGGAGGAGAGAGGGCTCTCCGTGCCGTCGGAGTTGTAGGCGGTCAGCGAGAAGTAGTACTTGCCGGGCGGGAGGCTGCTGACGACGTAGGTCGCGAGGCCCGGGTTGCTGACGGTGACACTCTGTGTGTACGCGCCTGATGCGGTGCCGTAGTGAATCTTGTACCCGGCAAGGTTCGTGAGCGCCGTACCGTTGACGTTCTCCGTCGGCGGAGTCCAGTTGAGTGTCACGGCGCCGGCGGTCGCGGCGGGCGGACTGCCGGTGGTGGCACCCGAGCCCGTGGAGCCGCTCGCTGTGCCGCTGCTGCCGGTAGTGCCCTGAGCGGATGTCGAGCTTCCTGTCGTCGTCGGGCTCTGCGCCGTCGAGCCTGAATCCGCAATCGAGCTTTGCGTCGGCTCCGAGCTCTGCGTCGGCTCCGAGCTCTGCGCCGAAGCGGCGCTCGAAGAGCCGTTGCCGCCACCGCAGGCGGAGAGTGCGACACCTAACGCTGCGACGGCGACCAGCCGTGCTACCCGATCCCATCCTGCCACCCGAACCCTGTTGGGCCGACGATGGCCTTGCCCCCGTTTGGCGTTCATCATGCTCTCTCCGAGCTGTGCGACCCGTTGCCGGCGTGGCGGGCGTGACCCAGCTCTGGAGATTGCTCGAAGCCTTCAGCCGCAGCGCGGCCGTTTCTTCACGAGGGTGGCTCGTTGCGCCGTGCGCTGATGCGCACGGTGCTCAGGACCGCCCCGGCAACCCCGCTGTCATGGGCTTCGCGCCGTTAGACCGGAAGTTTTGCGACACCCGCCTTTCGGCGGGTTGTGCCCTTGCGCGCGACCGAGTGCGAATCGGCCTCGCGCTGAACTACTGCAACGGCTGTGCCAGCGCTCGTATCTCCTATGAAGTCGTAACGCTGCCGGCCGTCGAGTCAGTTCACCCTTGCGGTGACTTCGGAGGACAGCGGACTCTCGGTACCCGTGGTATTCACCGAGCTGACGGAGAAGTAGTAGGTCCCGGGTGTCAGGTTATCCACCACGTACGTGGCGAGTCCTGCGTTGGAAACGCTGACCGACTGCGTGTAATCGCCGGATGCGGTGCCGTAATGAATGTCGTAGCCGGCAAGGTTCGTCAGCGGCGTGCCATCGGTGTTTTCAGTCGGCGGCGTCCAGTTTATCGTGACTGCGCCGCTGCTCGCCGCCGGCAGATTGCTGGCGGTAGCGCTCGCGGCAGCGGCTTGCGACGTGGCCGCGCTGCTCGCGCCGCCGCCGCCACCACCGCCGCAGCCCGAGAGTGCGAATCCCAGCGCTGCGACGGCACAGAAACAGACCCCACGGCGCGATCCGCGCCCCCGTTTGGCTTTCGTCATGCATTCCCCGTGTTGTGCGACCCGGTATGGCGGGCGAGCCCACAGCTCGGAGATTGCTCGAAGCCTTCAGCCGCAGCGCGGCTGTTTCTTCACGACGCGCTTCCGTGCTCTGCGCGCTGGCGCGCACAGTGCTCAGGACCGCCCCGGCAACCCCGCTGTCGTAGGCTCGCGCCGTTAGACCGGAAGTTTTGCGACGCCCGCCTTTCGACGGGTTGTGCCTTCACACGCTGCCTTGCGATTGGCAGCGCGAGTGACGTAGTGCAACGGGTATGCCAGGGGCCGCAAGTGCCTCTGGAGGGGATCAAGTCGGCGTGAGCGCAAGCGCTGCAGAAACGCCGACGTCCATCGTCGTCTGTGGATGCAGACAACTGGCGTCTGCTTCAGCGCGGCGATTTAACTAAATGCATGAATCTGCGGGAAAAATCGCTCGTCGCGGATGGCCGACAGGGCCGCCATACGACGTCAGCTTGAGGCATGCGTCACGCAATGGGCACCCGTCTTGCTCAGCTTCCCCACTCGCGCAGCCGGAACGCTAGCGTGGCGGACCTTCAAGTGTCTGTGGAGCGGGTCACGAGAATGGCATGTGCGGAATAGCGGGCTACCTCGCAACAGGGCAGCACGAAGGGCTCGATGCCTCGCTGCGCGCGATGGCCGCGGCGATCGCGCATCGGGGCCCCGACGACGAGGGCTTCCTGGAAGCGGTGACGCGGAACGGCGAGGTCCGGGTGGGCCTCGCCCACCGGCGGCTGTCGATCATCGATCTCGCCACCGGGCATCAACCGATGTCGAACGAGGACGGCTCCGTGCAGATCGTCTTCAACGGCGAGATGTACAACTTCCCGGGACTGCGCGATGAGCTGGTGGCGAGGGGGCACGTATTCCGCACCCATTCCGACACCGAGACGATCGTGCATGCCTACGAGGAGTGGGGACCGGAATGCGTCACGCGTTTCCGTGGCATGTTCGCCTTCGCCCTCTGGGATGCGAACCGTGAGCGGCTGTTCCTCGCACGCGATCGTTACGGCAAGAAGCCGCTGTTTCTCCATCAGGCGGGCGGTCTGCTGCTGTTTGCCTCGGAGATCAAGGCCATCCTCGCCTTTCCCGGCGTTGCGCGGCGGGTCGACCGCGAAGCCCTGTGGGACTACTTCGCCTACCGCTACGTGCCGGCGCCCGCGACGCTGCTGACCGGCATCCGCAAGCTGATGCCCGGGAGCTACCTGGTCTGCGAGCGCGGCACCGTGACCGAGACGGCGTACTTCGTGCCGGATGACGGCAAGCCTGCAGCGGGCCGGCCGCCGGATGGCGACCCCGTGTCGGTCTTTCTCGAGCAGCTCGACGAGGCCGTGCGGATACGGATGATCTCGGATGTCCCGTTCGGGGCTTTTCTCTCCGGCGGCATCGACTCCTCGGCGGTGGTTGCGATGATGTCGCGCCACTCCGCGCAGCCGGTGAAGACCTTCTCCGTGGGGTTCGCGGAATCCGCCTACAGCGAGCTCGCCTACGCCCGCGCCATCGCCAACCAGTTCCACACCGACCATCATGAGTTGACGGTCTCGCAGGAGCACCTGATGGAGCACCTGCCGGCGCTGGTTCGCTACCGCGACGCTCCGGTGGCGGAGCCGTCCGATATCCCGATCTACCTGCTCGCTCGCGAGGCGCGGCGGACGGTGAAGATGGTCCTCACCGGGGAGGGAGCCGACGAGTTTCTCGGCGGCTATCCCAAGCATGTGCTCGAGCGCTATGTCAGTACCTATCAGCAGCTGCCGGCGGCGGTGCGCCACGGCCTGATCGAGCCGCTTTGCCGTTCGCTGCCCTATCGCTTCCGGCGGGCGAAGACGGCCGTCGCCAATCTGGGGCTCGCCGACCGCCGTGAGCGGATGCCACGCTGGTTCGGTGCGCTCTCCGGTGCCGAGCGGTGCGGCCTCACACGGCTCACGGCGCCGCCGATCAACCCCAAGTCTTCTCCATCGTTCGACGCCTGCCGCGGTAACTCGGCGCTGCGCGGCATCCTCTATTTCGACCAGACGAGTTGGCTGCCCGACAACCTCCTCGAGCGGGGTGACCGCATGACGATGGCCGCTTCGCTCGAGGCACGCATGCCGTTCATGGATCATCGGCTCGCCGCCTTCGTTTCCGGGCTGCCGGACGAATGGCGGGTCAGCGGGCTCACCACCAAGAGGATCCTGCGCGAGGCAATGCGGCGGGTACTGCCAGCAGCCATCCTCGAGCGGCCCAAGATCGGCTTCCGCGTGCCGGTGAACGAATGGTTCCGCGGCAGCATGCGCGGCTATCTGGCCGATCACCTGCTGGGAACAGAGTCCCGCACGCGGGATTACTACCGTCCGGAGGCGTTGCGCCGTTACGTCGATGAGCATGCGGCCGGCCGCCAGAACCACGAAAAGCTGCTCTGGTGCCTGCTGAGCCTCGAAATCTGGCACCGCGAATTCGGGCTCTCGGCTTGAGCGAAAGCAAGCGGCCCAGGGCCGCGAGGTCGAAAGGGCCAAAGAGCGCCGAGCAGTGACGGGGCGGCGCACAAAATTGCAGGAGCAATTTTGGACGGCGTTAGCCGGCCCGCAGGGCGC
>Ga0134125_10004288_pt1 | contig 16340 bp, 8 predicted proteins | sample KB31751_FD_96464 | JGI IMG/M metagenome (GOLD analysis project Ga0134125, IMG submission 96464) | Terrestrial soil microbial communities with excess Nitrogen fertilizer from Kellogg Biological Station, Michigan, USA - KB3-175-1 | ecosystem: Environmental > Terrestrial > Soil > Unclassified ...
AAGAAAGTCGCGAAAGGCACAGGCATCATGGCACTTACGGCAAATGCGCGACTGCCTCGAAACAAAAAAAGCGGCCTCCAATTTTTAATTGCCGCGAAAGATCGAGGATTTCCGCAAAGAGGGAGTGTTAGCGGCCATTACGGCCGAGAATCGGCTTGACTGGCGGTTCCAGGAACGATGAATTCGGCTCGATCTGCTGGGCGGATAAAACCCACCCACTTTCCAGCTGCTTACCCGGCGCGGGTAAACGAACGGTAAATTGGGAATGCCAACTTTTCTTGAAGTAGAAGATCGTCGGGCACAGCCCGACCCACGAGGCGCCTTGTAGGTCGGGCTGTGCCCGAAACCCACCTACTGTAGACCCAAGAATCGCTTACACACCTAATAGCCCAGTTTCGCCGTGGCAAAACCCGCCGCGTTCGCGCACAATAGTGGTGCCACACCTGCAACCTTTCCCAGGGGCCGATCCATGAGTTCCGCGACCTCTTCCCGCCGTACGTTTCTCGCATCCTCCGCGGCTGCGGTGGCGGCTTCCTCAGCGGTTCTTCCCGGTGCGTATGCCGCCGGCAGCGACCTGCTCCGCGTCGGCCTGGTCGGCTGCGGCGGCCGCGGCACCGGCGCCGCCAAGCAAGCCCTCCGCGCCGACCCCAACGTCAAACTCGTCGCCATGTGCGACGCCTTCATGGATCGCCTCGAAGGAAGCCTTTCCGAACTGAAGAACATCAAGGACATCGCATCCAAGATCGATGTGCCGGCGGAACGCCGCTTCGACGGCTTCGACGGCTACCAAAAGCTGCTCGGCAGCGGCGTCGATGTCGTGCTGCTGTGCACGCCGCCCGGCTTCCGGCCGATTCACCTCAGGGCCGCCATCGAGGCCGGCAAACACGTCTTCTGCGAGAAGCCGGTCGCCGTCGATGCCACGGGAGCCCGTTCGGTTATCGCCACCGCCCGCCTCGCCAAGGAACGGAACCTCAGCATTTGTTCCGGCTTCTGCTACCGCTACGACCTCGGCAAGCGCGAGACGGTGAAGCGCATCCACGACGGCATGATCGGCGATGTGGTCGCCATGCACATCACTTACCTCACCAGCCCGCTCTGGCACCGCGGTTCCAGCCCGCAGTGGACCCCGATGGAATACCAGATGCGCAACTGGTATTACTTCACCTGGCTCTCGGGCGATTTCATCGTCGAGCAGCACTGCCACAACTTCGACAAGGCGTCGTGGGTGCTCAAGGGGGAGATGCCGATCGCGTGCACCGGCGTCGGCGGCCGCCAGGTCCGCACCGATCCGAAGTTCGGCCACATCTTCGACCACTTCTCGGTGGCATTCGAGTACAAGGACGGCAAGAAGCTGTTCTCCACCTGCCGGCAAATGGGCGGCTGCCCCGGCGACGTCAACGACCACGTCATGGGCACCAAGGGGTCGGCCCAGTTGATGAAGCACACCGTGACGCCGACCGGCGGCCCCGGCTGGGAACTCGGCGACGAACACTACAAGGACATGTACCAGGTGGAGCACGACGAGCTGTTCGCCGGCATCCGTTCGGGCAAGCTGATCAACGACGGCGAGTCGGCAGCTTACAGCACGATGACCGCACTGATGGCTCGCGAGGCGGCCTATAGCGGCAAGCGGTTGACGTGGAAGCAGATGATGGAATCGAAGCAGAACCTGGGCCCGGCGAAGTACGAAATGGCCGCCGCCCCGCCGGTTTTCAACACGCCGATGCCCGGCATCTACAAGTTCGCGTGAACCCGGATTAGCCGCGACCCGTCGGGGAGCGCGCTACGCCGCCAAATTATCCGGAACCGACAGTGCGGCACGGGCCGCGCTGATCGGTTTCATTGCCTTGAAGACCAGCACGCGGCCGAACAGCCGTTCCAGCACCACCAACGGCAGCACGCGGCAGATGTGCGGCAACTCCGAGCGGCGCAGATGCCGCTTGTACGCCTTGTGTTCCTCGAATTGAGCGAAGGCGCGGCGCAGCCGCCTGGCCGTGGTTTTCGGCGCCGCCGTCGGATCCGCCGGCCTCCGCCAGTACCAGTGCTGATACGGCAGGAGCAGGTCTTGCCAGAGCCCGGCATCGAAGCGGGCCGGGAAGAGACCGATCACTTTGCCGCCGCACTTCAACACGCGGAACAGTTCCTCGCTGAACTTCGCCACTTCGACCGTTTCATACAGGGCGTTGAGCACGACGATATCGAAGGCCCCGTCGGCGAATGGCAGGTGCGACCCCGCCAGGGTCACGATGGGCGCCATCCAACCGTGTCGCGCCAGGTTCGCGCGAATCAATACGGGATCATCGGCATCGGTAAGGGCCAGGGAAACTTCGCTGCCGTTGTTGAGGAAGCGGATAGCGTCGCTGCCGAGGCCGGGATTGATGAGGAGGATCGATTCGCCGGGATGGCGGCCGAATTCGAGCGCTTTGGGAAGCCAGGCGCCGTGCCGCGAATAGCGTTTGTGTTCGAGTTCGTCGAGCCAGGCGTTCGAATGGGGTTCGAGTCGGGAGTGGCCGCGGCGGTAAGACGCCGGGCGAATCAGTTCGCGGTTGGCGCGATCGGCGGCGCTGGCGGGGTTGGCCGGCGGCCGCACCGGCAAGGGCGGCGCTTCCGCCGAATCGCTCATCGCATACAATCGGAGGTGGCCTGAAACCCGGCTCATGTCGCGGCGTTTATCCGCCTTGCCGCAATGGGTCAAGTCCAGCCGCGGTTTGGGGGCGCCAACCATTCTTAGAGGCGCAGTAGGTGGATGTCGGGCACAGCCCGACCTACAAGGCGGGGTTTTGTAGGTCGGGCTGTGCCCGACGTTCTTGAACTCCGAGAATCGTTGCATCCCCGCGCTCATCAACCATCCTGCTTCGCATCGGGTTCGCTCGGTGATATGCTGAGCCGTGGGAGGCCGTCATGGATCGTCGTGAGTTCCTGTTCCACTCGGGCGGCGGGCTCGGCGGCGTCGCGCTCGCCTCGCTCCTCGGCCGCGAACGTCTTCTCGCCGATGCGGGGAAGCCGCGCCCGGATGGCGGTCTTCACCACGCCCCCCGGGCCAAACGCGTTGTCCAACTCTTCATGGCCGGCGGCGCCAGCCACGTCGATCTCTTCGACTTCAAGCCCGAACTCATCAAGCGCCACGGCCAGCCGGCGAACTTCGGCGAACGCGTCGAGGCGTTCCAGAACGGGCTCGGTCCGTGGCTCCGCCCCTTCTGGGAATTCAAGCCGTACGGGCAAACGGGCAAGCAACTCGGCGAGCCGGTCGCCCCGCTCGGCGCCGTCGCCGATGACCTCGCCTTCATTCACAACGTGGTCGGCAAGACCGGCGTGCATTCGCAAGGCACGCTCCTGCAGACGACGGGTTTCAATCGCCCCGGCTTCCCCGGCATGGGCTGCTGGGTCAGTTACGGCCTCGGGTCCGCCAACGACAACTTGCCGACCTTCGTCGTGCTGCCGGACCACCGCGGCCTCGCCTCGAACGGCACCAAGAACTGGGACTCGGCGTTCCTTCCCGCCCAGCATCAAGGGGCCGCCATTTATCCCGGCGCCAGAAACCCCATTGACGATCTGTTCCCGGACGAGCGGGCCAAGTTCATCACCAAGGCCAGCGACCGGGCCGGCATCGATCTGGTATCGGAATTAAACCGCGGCCACGCGGCGACTCGTCCTGGCGACGCCCGCCTCGATGCCCGCATCAAGAGCTACGAACTCGCCGCTCGCATGCAACTCGCCGCCCCCGAGGCGCTCGACATCGCCAGGGAACCGGCTCACGTCTTGAAGCTATACGGCCTCGATCACGGCAAGACCGCGTTCGACAAAGAGATCAATCCGATTGAGGAGACCGATTACTTCGGTCGGAAGTGCATGGTTGCGAGGCGTCTGCTGGAGCGCGGCGTCCGCTTCGTGCAAATCTGGAGCGGCAACGACAATGGCTTCCCGCGCCGCAACTGGGATAGCCACGAGGACGTGAAGCGCGACCATGGGCCGCTGGCGTACGGCATGGCTCGCGGCGCCGCGGCACTCATCGCCGACTTGAAGCGGCTCGGACTCCTCCACGACACCATCGTGCTGTGGACGACGGAATTCGGGCGGATGCCGAGTTCGCAGGGGGGCAAGGGACGCGACCACAATCCGTATTGCTTCACGAACTGGCTGTGCGGCGGCGGCATCAAGCCCGGGGCCATCCACGGGCCGAGCGACGACTTCGGTTACAAGCCCGCCGACCGCAAGCATTTTACCGAAGTGTACGACGTACATGCCACCATCTTGCACCTGCTTGGCATCGATCACACCAAGTTGACGGTGCGGCACAACGGCATCGACCGCCGCCTCACCGATGTTCATGGCCACGTCATCGCCGAAGTGTTGAACTAACGGCCTATTTCTTCGGCTGGGCCTTTTGGGCACGCTCCTGGAAGGCCTTGAGGGCGTCGGCGTAGCCGGGGGCGGCGACGGAAGGTCCGGCGGCGGCGCCGACGCTCGCGCCGTTGCGCGAGTCGCGCTTGCCGCCCTGACTCACGTTCTCCAATGCCGGCCCCTTGAGCGTCATGTTCTCGAGCTTGTCCAGATCGTCGGCCGATTTCTTCAGCTTGGCGGTTTCCTTCTTGAAGTCGTCCAGGAAGCGAGCGTATTCCTCGGGAGTCATGCCGAGGTCCTTGAGCAGTTTGTCGTTGGTCTTGTTCTTCTCGAACTGCTCGAGTTGAAGCTCGGCGGACTTGGCGCGATTGCGGGCGTCCTCCTTCATGGCTTCGAGCAAGGGGGCGGTCGGGTCGCCGCCGCCGTGGCCCAGGTCCTGCATCTTCTGCTTGAGGTCGGCGGCTTTCTTCGGATCCTTCATGGCTTCCTGGAGCGCCCTGCGGGCCGGTTCGCCGATCTGCTTGTCGAGGTCTTGCTCGGCGGCCTTGCGCTTGCCTTCGTCTTGGCTTTGCAAGTCGCTCATCTTCTTGGCCAGTTGCTCGATTTGTTCCTTGGAAGGCGGCGGCCCCTTCGTCTGCTGCTGCCCTTTCTTGGCCATCTGGTCGGCCTGTTTCAAGAGATCGTCGCGGCCTTTGCGTCCTTCGGCTTGCTTGTTCGGATCGTCCGATTGGGCCATCTTGTTGAACTGTTCGGCCTTGTCGCCGGCCCCTTTGCCGAGCATGTCGTCGAGGTCTTTCTTGGCCTGCTGGCGCTTGGCCGCGTCGTCGCTATTGAGGTCGTCGAGGGCTTGCTCCACTTTCATTGGGTCGGCCTTGGCGCCGCCAGGGCCGTTTTCCTTCTCCGGCGGATTGTTCTTGGCGAACTCTCTGGCCTGCTTCTTGAGGTCGTCGATTTCCTTCTGGGCGGCGGCGCGTTTCTTGGCGTCGTCGGACTTGAGATCGTTCTGGAGTTGCTCGGCCTTGTCACCGGCGCCTTGGCCCAGTGCCTTGTCGAGCTTTTCCTTGGCGGCGTCGCGCTTGGCCTTGTCCGGGCTTCCAAGATCCTTCATGGCGTCGGCGAGTTCCTTCGGATCGAGCTTCGGGTTCTCGGCGCCGATCCCGCCCTTTGGCTGTTCGGGTTTCGGTTCCTTCCCCTGGGCGCCGGCTTGCGCCTGGAGGTTCTTGAGCTTGTCTTGCGCCGCGGCCTTTTCTTTTGGATCGTTCGAATTCATTCCGTTCTGGATCTCCTCGATCTTCTTGCGGTTTTCCTCGCCGACGGTTTTGTCGAGGTTCCTCTGGGCCTCCTGACGGGTCTTGTCGTCCTTGGAGTTCAAGTCCTGGACGGACTTTTCGAAGTCCTTGATTCCCTTCTCGATGTCCTTGCGGTTCTTTTCGCCGATGGACTTGTCGAGCTTATCCTGGGCGGCCTTCTGCTTGGCGGGGTCGTTGCCGGCGAGGTCCTTGACGTCGTTCTTGAATTCCTGAGATTTCTTCTCGATCTCCTTGCGGTTCTTTTCGCCGACCATCTTGTCGAGCTTATCCTGGGCGGCCTTCTGCTTGGCGGGGTCGTCGCTGCCGAGGTCTTTGACGGCGTTCTCCAATTCCTTCTGCTGTTCGGGCGTCGGTTTGGCATTCTTCGGATTGCTTCCGGTACCCTGTTGCGGGTTCTGGTCGGGGGCGGACTTGTCTCCGCTCAAGCCATCCATGGGCGGCTTGCCTGCGGGTTTGGTGGAACCCGTCGCGCCCATTTCGGGCGTGCCCGGCTTCGGCTCGCTCGATTCCTCGCCGTTCATGGGGTTGGCGTTCTTGGGGGACGCCTTGGCTCCGGCGGGCGGCGGACCGGATTGCGGCTTGGCCGAACCGCTCTCTTGCTCGCTGCCGGGCTGGCCGTTCGATTCCTGGGCGCCGCCGGTCATCGGTTGCGGCTGCGGCTTCGGTTCGGGCTTTTCGCGGCCGGGGTCGGAATTCGGCATCGGCTTCGGTTGCGCGGCCCCCTGGCCGGGGTTCTTCTCGTCCGGCTTCTGCTGCGAGGCCGGCTTGGCCATACCGCTCGGCTTCTCCTCCGGCTGACCCTTCGGCGGCATCTTGTCCATGCCGGACGCGCCTTCCATGGGGTCGCCGCTCTTCGGGGCGGGCTTGGTCTCCGACGGCGGCTTGTCGCTCATCGGGTTCATCGGCGCGTTTTCGGGCTTGGTGGAAGCCGGCTCTTCGGGCTGCGGCCGCTTGCCCATCGGCTTGGTTTCGCTGCGGTCGTTGGAACCGGACATGGGGTTGCCGGGATTCGGCTGCCGCTCTTGCTTCGGGTTGGCCTCGGGCGGCGGATCGCTCATCTCGCCATTCATCGGCTTCGGCTTCGGTTCGCTGGGATTGGCGCGCTCGCCCGGGTTGGACGGGCCGCTCTTCGCCGAGCCGCCTTCCTTGTTCTTGTTGATCTGTTCTTGAATTCGCTCGGCTTCTTGTTTGGTTTGGTCTGGTTGCTTTTCGCTCGGCGGCGGCGCGGTCTCCGGATTCATCGGCTCCATGCCGTTTTTGTTCGGCGGCATCATGGGCGGGTTGCCCATCGGCTCCATGCCGTTTTTGGGCATGGGCTCCATGCCATTCTTGGTCATGGGCTCCATGCCGTTCTTGGCCATGGGCGGCATCATCGGCGGGGGATCGCCCATCGGATTCTCGGGCGGCATCGGCGGCTCGGCACCCATCGGCGATTGAGGAGGTTGTGGCTGGTTCGGCTGGTTCGGCTGGTTCGGTTCGCGCTTCTCCGCATCGAGCCGCTTCTGCTGCATCTGGTTGTTGGCCTGCTCTTCCTTCTCCCGCTGCTTCTTCTCCTGGTTCAGGTTCTGCTGCTCGTCCTTGGCCATAATGGGTGCGGCAATGCGAACGCGGCGAACCTCGGACTTGCCGAGATTCGGATCGGGTTCGGGGCCGTTCGCGCCGGGCTTGGTGCGGTTATCCGCCGCTTCGAGCCAGTATTCGAGAACCATCCCTTCCTTGAGTTCGACCGGCACTCCGGCGGCGTCCGTCAACTTTGCCAGGTCGATGGAGTCCTTGTAATCGAGGTTGGTGGGCCAGGAAACCATGCCGTCTTTTTCAGCGCGGCGGAACGATTTGCCGTTCTGGAAGGGGCGGCCGGCGAGGTCGCGCGGCGCCGGCTCCACGATTCGCAGTTTCATCGCGGCCTTGTCGATGCCGATGTCGTCGGCAATCGCGGCATCCACTGCCAACTGCCCATTGGCCGGCAGTGTGATCTCCTTCTCCTCGGGCTTGACGATCGTGATGCTCGGCGGCTGATCCTCATCCACCGTGATTTTGGATGGCGGCGGTTCCGGGCTGCGTTCCCCTTCCTTCGAAGTGAACGTCATGCGATAGAGGCCGCTCTCGGTCAGCGTGAACTGGAAGCGAATGCTGTCCGGCTTGTCCTCGGGAACTGTGCCCTTGAGCGGGTCGCGGAGCGGTGGGTCGAAGGTGAGTTTGCCATCCTTGACGGTGCGATTGGTCTTGCCGACGATGGCGACCTTGGTGCCGCGGATGCCGCGAATGAACGGTTCGTGCGTCGTTTCCGGCTTCAGGCGCGTGTAGGCCGGGTAGTCGTAGGTCACTTCGTATTCGGTGAAAAGCGGCAGCGACCGCACGGTGACGCGGTATTCGGGGGTCTCGGCGTCGCCGCCAACGACGCGATACCAGAAGCCGTTGCGGACGAGGTAATCGGGGACGCGGATTTGCCATTCGCGCGACGTGTCGCCCTGGGAAAGCGGCAGTTCCTCGAAGTCCGGGGCGGCCGGGTTGTGGCGAATCTGGATGCGGACTCGCTCCGGGCTAGTGGCCGAGGGCACTTTGCCGCCCACGTTGACCTTCACGGTGATCGATTGCCCAACGGTGATGGCGGCGTCGCCGGTTTCGGGCTCCAGGAGCGTCAGTTGCGTCCGCGAGGCAATCGGGTCCGCGGTGAAGGGAACGAAGGCGCGCGATGCAAGCGAGCGGAACTGCGCGGGGCGAAAGACGAAGAAGAGCGCGATCAGAACAAGAAAGAACACGACGGCGACCGCCCCGGCATAGATGAGGCTACGGTGGTCGACGGCGCGGTTGATATCGGCCTCGCCGACGCTGCGGGCGGCGCGGGCCCCCATCGCGGCCTTCACCGCCGGGTGCACTTCGCCCTTCTCCTGAACCGAAACGTAGCCGGCGACGCTGTTCTTGGAATCGTCGATGGTCTTCTCGACCTGCACGGCGGCGTAGAGCGGGTTGACGCGGCGGCGGAGCGGCCGAACGATCGTTCCGTAGGCGACCGCCCCGGCCGCGACAATGAACCCGAGCAATCCGGCCTGCCGCACCCATTCTGGCAGCACGGCGTACTTATCGACCAGGATCATCGCGGTGGCGTAGACGAGGAGCATGGCGGCGAGAACGAGGCCGCCGAAGGCGAGATCGTGAGAGCGAATGCGCTGCGTGGCCTGGGCCAGTTGCTCCTCCACCTCGGAGGCGAACTTCTCGGCGGGGGCGGGCTTCTCGAGAATCGCAGCCATGGTCGTCTCTCCGCTCTCGCAAAGCCCACCCGTTGCAACGGGTGGGCTTGCGACTTTACACACAAGCCATTCTAATCCAATTCGTTCTTGCCGCGAAGAGCTTTCACGGCCCGTTACATCCCGTTACGCGGCGAAAGGCGTTCCGTTGGTGCTCCTTCGGCCCGGAAGCGCTTACAATACCGCCAGGAGCGGCCATGATCGGGCAGACCATCGGCAGCGGCGCGTACCGCTTCAAGATCGATCGCGAACTCGGCAGCGGCGCCATGGGCACCGTCTATCGCGCCACGTTCTTCAAGAACGACGAAAAGAAGCTGGTCGCCCTCAAGTTCGTGGCCCTCGGCCTGCTAGGCAACGAATCGGCCATGGCCCGCTTCGACCGCGAAGCCAGCATCCTCAAGCAACTTCGCCACAAGCACATCGTCCATCTGGAAGCCGTCGGTCGCTACCAGAAGCAGCCGTTCATCGCCATGGAGTTCATCGACGGCGAGGCGCTCGACCGGGTGCTCGCTCGCCGCGGCAAACTGACCTGGGAAGCCGTCGTCGCCCACGCCAAGCAACTGTGCGAAGCCCTGCAATACGCCCACGACAAGGGAATCATCCACCGCGACCTGAAGCCTTCCAACCTCATGATTACCACGGATGGCACGCTCAAGCTCACCGACTTCGGCATCGCCAAAGACATGGACGTGACGGCATTGACCGGGGCGCAAAGCACCATCGGCACAGCGGCGTACATGTCCCCGGAACAGTGCAAGGGCGACAAGCACCTCACCAACAAATCGGACCTGTACTCGCTCGGCATCGTGCTCTTCGAGCTATTGACGGGGCGGAAGCCGTTCATCGCCGAGACGACGGTCGACATGTTCCTGAAGCACGTGAACGAACCGCCGCCGCGGCTCGGCAAACTCGTCCCCGAGATGCCGCAAAAGCTGGAAGGGCTCATTCTGCAACTGATGGAAAAGGACAAGGATCAGCGGCCGATGGATGCGGCCTGGGTGGTGCGGATGCTTGCGGAGGTGGAGGACGATCAGTTCGCGCGGAAGAGCGCCGGGCTGGACGCCGTGAATTCCCGGCGCGTCGATCGCCGCGGCGACGCCCCGGTTCTGGATGAAGCTGACCGCGACGCGGCCCGCGCCCTCAAAGGGATCAAGAAGAAGAAAAAGAAGAAGCGCTATCTCCCCTGGCACCAGCGAAAATGGGTGAAGGCTTCGGTGTTGTCCGGTTTGCTGCTGGCCATCGTGCTGGGCGTGTGGCTGGCGACGCGGCCGCCGTCCGCCGAGAAACTCGCGGCGCAAATCGACAAGGCCGAGACCGATCCCGAACGCCTCGCCGCCGCCGAGAAATACCTGGAAATCTACGGCGATGCACCGTGCGAAGCGACCGACCGGGCTGCCCGCGTGTTTCGCGACGCCAAGGTCCGCGAGCGCGAGAGACAACTCAGCCGCCGCTATGGCGTCGCCAAGTGGCGCGACGCCCCCGAAGAGAAGGACGACCCCACGGCGTACCAGCTCGCCATGAGCGCGATCCAGGCCGAAAAAGACGGCCGTCTCGCCAACGCCCGCAATCTGTGGACGCAAGTGCAGGCCGTCTTCCCCGACCAGGCCAAGTTGCCGCACCCGTTCATGGGTGGTTCCCTCAACGACGATTCCTTGCGGAAGGCCCTGTGGGGCTGGCTTGGGGAACAGCGCATCCGCGACGTCGACGACGTGGCCAAGCGCCAGGCGGAACTCGATCGCTCGATTGCCGAGGATCGCAATATCGAGAAGCCGATCGCTTTCGATCCATCGAGCGCCCGTTCGCTGGCCATTCGCGCGCGGCGGCTGGAAAAGATCGGCGACCCCGACAAGGCCGCCCGCACCTGGGAAACGCTGATCGATCTTCCCGACAACGAGCCGGATACCGGGGCCTTGCAACTCTTGGCCGGCGAGCACCGCGCTCAATTGAAGGACAAGCGGATCAACCGGCCGCTGTTCGTCCGGGGACTCGTCGATAGCGCCGAGAAGCGGTTGCATGCCTTGCAGATGAACAAACTGGCCACGGCGATCGAATGGAAGATCCTCCGCGCCGATTGCCGCGACATCGTGGAGCTCTACGGCGACGAAGCGGACAAAGCGATCGCCGACTCCGTGGCCCGCGCGAAGAGCGTGGTAAGCCAAGCAAAGGGATGACGTGGCGCGCGTCAGCGACCGGAGGCTGCCGGCGAATCGGTGCGTGATTCGCCGACGCAATAGTTAATCGATTTAACCTTTGATTCATTAGACGAATGCTAGACACGGCGGTTATGCATGGTTAGTATATCTCAATGGAATTTATCTGGAAACGTGCTTGGTGGCGAAGTTGGCTTACCGAGTTCTGGAGAAGTTCAGTTTCAGGTGCGCTGCGTGTATACAAGATCATCGGTCTCATTGTGAGTGTGTCAGCTTCCATTGTCCCGTCGCTTACTGGGGACCCATTCAGCCCAACTTTAATCATTGAAACAGGTTCGCGAACGAACCTCTTGTCTATGACAATCATTCAGTACACTGCCATAGCGGTACTTGGAGTATGGTTCTCCGCGTGCGCGGGATTTGCTTTCGCCCGTGCCTCCGCAATCAAGTTAAGTTTTGTAGGATTTAAAAACGACGATGAGGCAGGCGGAGACCTGCACTACAGGGTCATTGTGAAAAACATCAGCGTAAAGACGGTTAAAAAGTGCGTTCTGAGCTTACTTGACTCTTCCCCGGAAATTCCCAACCTCCCACTGCCAATCCACGTGATGCACCAAATTCGCCCCTCTGAGCCGATCGACATAGCGCCAGGCGAGAGCCGATATTTCGATTTAGCCCGTATCAAGGTCGGCGGTTCTCCTGTGTTAGAGATCATTGGTAGGGAGTGGATACCGCAGGTTCCTTCGGCATGCTCATATAAACTTCTTATCGAGGTTGTTGGCGAGGATGTATCCCCGATCATGATGAGGTGCCTCTTGGAACCGGAGAAAACGCGCCTCATCCTCCGAGAAGAAATCGCTTCCGCCTGAAGAGCGGATCTTATTGTTCAACCCTGTAACACCACGAAAATCCGTTTTCATCCGCTCGGATTGGTTTTCCAAATCATATCGAAACTGAGATCGATTAAACGGCCTTCTCCAGTTCCGTCATCAACGCCCTCAAAAAAGGCTCGGCATCGGAGACGATTCCCACCGTTTGCGTGCTGCCTCGGTCCATCAATTTCGTGACCGTGGCCGGGCTAATGTCCACGCAGGCGACTTTCACCGAGGCCGGCAGCAGGTTGCCGACCGCGATGCTGTGCAAAGTAGTGGCGACCATCAGGCAGAAGCCGACGCCGGGAAGCAGGCGGCGCATTGCGTCCTGGGCTTCGAGCGTATCGGTGACGACTTCGGGCAACGGTCCGTCGTCGCGGATGCTGCCGGCCAGCACGAACGGCACGCCGGCCTTGACGCATTCGTACATGATGCCGCCGGTGAGCCGGCCCGCCTCCACGGCCTTCGCGATTCCTCCGAGTCGGCGGATCGCATTGATCGTCCGCAGGTGATGTTCGTGCCCTTCAGCTGTCGGCAGGCCTTTCTCCAGGGAAACGCCGAGACTGGTGCCATAAAAGGCCTGTTCCATGTCGTGGGTGGCGAGGGCGTTGCCGGCGAAGAGGACGTGAAGGTAGCCCTCGCGGATGAGCCTGGCCACGATGTCGCCGCCGCCGGTGTGCACGACGGCGGGGCCGAGCACCGCGAGAATCTTTTCGCCCGCCGCCTTGCACCGCTTCATCGCCTGGGCAATCTCGCGAACGCTCACGGCCTTCGGCTTCTCGCTGGAAACGGCACTGGTCATGAACTCGAACAGTTCGTGCTTTTTGGAAGCCGCCTCGATGGGAAACACCCGGATGCCCGCGCGGCCGACGACGATGCTCTCGCCGAGCTTCACGTGAACCATCGGCAGGCAACGAGCCGTGCGCTTCTCAGCATCAACGGCGATGCCGCAATCCATCTCCTGATCGGCAACCTCGATCCACTGCCCCTTCAAGCGAACCTCGGTGCGAAAGTTCGTGGTGCAGTAGAACCCTTCCGGGAACGCCCCGGGCACGTCCGCGGCGGCCAGATGGCAATCGGTGGAGTGAACCGGGACGGCCCCATGCGAATGAAGCTCCGTCAGGATGCGTTCCAGGTCTTCGGCGGTGGGGGCCCGTACTTCGATCCGGGCATACGAGGGATCGTTTTGCCGCTTGCCGACGCGGAATTCTTGTACCTCGTACTCGGCGCCGCGCGTCATGATGGCATCGAGCACCTTGGGCAAGAGGAGCGAATCGATGATGTGCCCGGACATCTCGACGACTTCGACGTGTCGACCAGCCATGCTTGGCTCCTGGGGCGAGCGGTTTGCTGCTATCAGCTTACAGTGCTGGGGCGTTCGTCGCGAAGCCGCAAGCGGCATTCGCGACTGATCTGGAAACTCAGAAAGCCGATCCATTACGAAACGGCCAGGGTGGCCATCGCATCGCGGGAAAGTTTATCGCACTCCGCTTTCAGTTCCTCGGATTCGGGTGAATCCGCCAGCGAACCGATGCCGAGCTTTTCACTCACGAGAAGGTTCAGGAGCAAGCCGAGCGGTCCGCCAGCCAGGGCGCCGCTGTCGCCGTTCGCTCCATTGATGAACATCCGCTGCGGCACGAGCGGCTGAGCGCTCGCGGCGAGGCGTTCGGCCAGAAGCGATGCGGCGTAGAGGCGCGGGTCGCCGTAGGCCGCGACCTTTTTCATGACCACGGCCGCCTCGGAAAGGCCCACTTGCAAGGCCTTTTGGCCGTCGCCGCGGCCGGCCAGCGCCTTCTCCTTAGCGTGCGCCTCGGCCGTCATTACGGTCTGCTCGGCCTGACGCCGCGCTCGCGCCAGTTCGCCTTCCGCCGTCACGACCATTTGCTCCGACTGCTTGCGGGCCCGGGCCAGTTCCGCCTCGCCCCGGCTCTCGGCGATCTGCACCTCGGCCTTGGCATTGGTCAACTGCACCTGTACCGCGGCCTGGGCCTGCGCTTCGTTCAGCGACTTCAACTTCTCGGAAGCGGCCCGCTGCCGTTCGAACGTTTCCAGTTGCTCGATGGAAAGTTGCCGCAGCCGCAGCTGTTCCAGAAGCGTCTCGATCTTGGTGTCTTTCTCCTGGGCGACTGGTTTGCCGATCAGCACGTCGACGCATTCGATGTCGAAGCCGCGGAAGCGGTCGCGCAGTTCCGTCCGGGCTTCCGCCTGAATCTCGTCGCGCTCGTGCAGCAGTTGCAGCATCGTCTTCTTGTGGGCGATGTCGCGAAAGTACGCGCTGAGCATCGGATCGATGGTCTGCGTGATGAGCTTCTTGACGTCGCCGAATCGCTGGATGACGCTCGGCGCCCGCTGGTAATCGATGTGAACGACCACCGAGAGCGGCAGGAGCGGTTCGTAAGCATCGCGGGTGACGAGATCGATGGAACGGAGCCCTTCGTCGAACTTGTGGGACTCGGTTCTCCCCGTGATCCAGTGGAGAACGAAGTTGGTGGTCGGCACGAGGATGACCTGGCCGGCGTAGACGTTGAAGGGGTATTTGCCGGGGCCGAGCGGGCGTTCCCAGACACCGCGTTCGCCTTCTTGCACGCGTTCGCCGTGGCGGAAGGCGGTGCCGGAAACGTCGCGGCCGGCCCGGCCGACGTAGCTCACCACCACGCCGACGTGGCCGATCGACACCACGGTCTTGGCGACCTTTTCAATTGACGCGAACCAGCGGTTGATGAAGTAAGTGCCGTCGGTTTGAACGGCGTATTGCCGGCCGCGGCGGCCGCCGGCGGCGAGGAACGCCTCGGGATCCTGGAAGTTGTTGTGGTAGCTGGCGCCATCGGGTTCGGTGCCCACGGCCGGCGCGATGATCTCGCCCGGCGGCAAGCTCGGGCCGTCGTGCACCGTCGCCACGCCGATCAGGTCATCGTGCACTTCGGTTTCGCCACTGCGATTCGAGCCGCCGATCACCACGGGGTTGAAGCCGTCGTTTTGGGACAATTGCTGATGCCAGGCTTGCACCGAGGTCGTCTCGTGTTGGTCGAGCAGATGGTCGAGCGTGTAAGCGCGGCTTACGGTCATGACGACGAAAACCGCGGGATTGATGGCATAAACGCCTTCACGGAGGATGGCTCGCTGGCGGCCGCGCTGGCCGAAGTCGGCTTCATCGCCGGTGCGGTCGAGGAAGGCGCGGGCATCCTGGAAGTTGTTGCACTCGGCGACGCGGCCGAGCGTTTGGCTCGGCGGCAGTGGCTCGCCGTCGCGGGCATAAACATAGCCGATCTGCCCCTGCGGAACGGTCACCAGCGGGACGACGTGGACGCGGTACTGCCAGCGCCAGTAGCCGAAGTGGAGGCCGCCGCGGAGCAGTTCCGCTTGGTAGCCCGCTTCGTGGTTCAGGGCGATAATGCGGCCGTCGGAGACGGAACCGCGCACGGACCACAGTTTCTCGACGACGCCGACCTTGTCGTTGGGAATCACGCGCACCGTCAGCCACCAGGCGATGAGCAGCACGAAGAAGGCAACGGCGGCGATGACGGCATAGCTGACCAATGGCTCGGACCAATCGAACGAGGCGAACATGGGAAACCGGGAGTGGAAGACAGGGCGCAGTCGTCCGAGATGATTCGACGAGGGTGCCCGTTCAGTGGCGTCGAGTCCGTCTCGGCGCCGGCCTGCGAGGTTAGCTGACGGGCTAGGGCTTGAACGTGCCCCGGTGAGGAAACCTCACCTGCGCCCCAGGGAGCATCTCTCGTTGCTCCCGTTGGGTCCCCCGCTCCCGCGTTGTGCCGCGGGACTCGGCTGCATTAATAGTAGATTCGCATATTTTGGGGCGAAATTCAACGATAATCCGCGCGATGCAAGTGGAAGAGAGAAAGTAACTTGCGATCTCATTAGAGGAACAGGTCGGCGGCGAATGCTCCTAAATCGCGCGCGAAGCGATGATAGCGGCCCGAAGCCAGTTCGCGCACAGCGGGCACAATCCGCGCGAGGCGGTTGCCCTCGCGCATTCGTTGCTGACCCCGCGCGAACGCCGCCTTCTGGTGGGTCAAGCGGATCAACTGGGGATCGAACACGTCGTGTGAAAAGGATTCCAATCGCCGGGCGGCCGCCTCGAAGTTTTCGGCGACACGGCCGAAATACGCGGCATCGCGCCTCCGAGCATCCTGCAATAGCCTCCACGGGCCGCGCGGCGCGGAACCGATTTGCTGTCCCGAATGGGAACGGTAGCGCGTCAGCGGTTCGCGGATCAGGCGAATGGGCGCGACCGCGCCGGCGATGAATGCGATCCAGGCGTCGTGAACCCAACCCGCAGGAATCGGCAAGAGAATTTCGCGAAGATCAGCGCGGAAGGCCATGGCGGCGCCGGTGAGTGTGTTGGCGCGGAGCCAGAACCGCGGCCCGCGTCCCGCTTCCACCGCGGCTTGTTGCCGCCGC
>Ga0134125_10004289_pt1 | contig 16336 bp, 16 predicted proteins | sample KB31751_FD_96464 | JGI IMG/M metagenome (GOLD analysis project Ga0134125, IMG submission 96464) | Terrestrial soil microbial communities with excess Nitrogen fertilizer from Kellogg Biological Station, Michigan, USA - KB3-175-1 | ecosystem: Environmental > Terrestrial > Soil > Unclassified ...
CGCGCTGTTGCGCGCCACCGAGGCGCTCAAGCGCGTCAAGACCGGCAACGAGGATCAGAAGCACGGCGTCGACATCGTCCGCAAGGCGATCCAGGCTCCGGCGCGTCAGATCGCGTTCAACGCCGGTGAGGACGGCTCGGTCATCGTCGGCAAGATCCTCGAGAAGGATCAGTACAGCTACGGCTTCGACGCGCAGAACGGCGAGTACGTGAACATGATGTCCAAGGGCATCATCGACCCGACCAAGGTCGTGCGCGCGGCGATCCAGAACGCGGCCTCGGTCGCGGGCCTGCTGATCACCACCGAGGCGATGGTTGCCGAACTGCCGCAGAAGAAGAACGCGGCGCCGGCCATGCCGGGCGGCATGGGCGGCGGCATGGACTTCTGATCGCTCCGGCACTGCAAGACACGGGAGAGGCCGCGTCCGCGCGGCCTCTTTTTTATTGGCGCGGATGACGCTACGAAAGACGACGCATGAACCAGTCGTTCGACGTCATCGTCATCGGGCTCGGCGCGTTTGGAGCGGCGACCACCTGCCAGCTCGCCAGGCAAGGCGCCCGCGTCCTCGGCCTCGACCGGTACTCACCGCCGCACATCTACGGCTCGACCCACGGCGAAACCCGCATCACCCGCCTCGCCTGCGGCGAGGGCTCGGAATACACCGCCTTCGCGCGCCGCTCGCACGAGATCTGGCGCGACTTCGAGCGCGACACCGGCGAGACGCTGCTGGTGCAGAACGGGCTCCTCGTCATCTCGGGCCCGGGGACGCGTGCCGCCGCGCACGGCAAGGAGGATTTCCTCGCCAGTACGGTGAACGCCGCGCGCGCCAACGCCGTCGCGCATGAGCGCCTCGACGACGCCGCGATCCGCGCCCGCTTTCCGGCCTTCGCCGTCGCCGACGGCGACGAGGCCTATTTCGAGCCGGAGGCCGGCTACTGCTTTCCCGAGCGCTGCGTCACCGTCCTGCTCGACGCCGCGCGCAAGCTCGGCGCCACGCTCAACGTCAACGAGACCGTCGCCTCCTTCGCGCGCGACGGCGCCGGCGTCCGCGTCGTCACCGACAAAGGCGACTACCGCGCCGGCCATCTGGTGATCGCCGCCGGCCCCTGGCTGCCGCAGCTCGTGCCGTCGCTCGCACCGCTGTTCAAGGTTCGCCGCCAGGTCCTTGTCTGGTTTCGGGTGGCGGAGGGCGCACCGATCGCGCATTTCATGCCGGAGCGCTTCCCGGTGTTCTACTGGCAGGTGCCGCGGGACCAGGCGATCTACGGCTTCCCGTCCATCGACGGGCGGACACTGAAGATCGCGACCGAGCAATACAAGACCACGACCACGCCGGAGACGGTGCAGCGCGATGCCACGGCCCAGGAGATCGCAGAGGTCCACCGCGACTACGTCGCGCCGTTCTTTCCCGGCGTCACGGCCGAGTGCGCGAAGTCGGCGGTGTGCCTCTATACCTGCACCGAGGACACGCGCTTCATCGTCGATACCCTGCCCGGCCACGACAACGTCATCGTCGCCTCGCCGTGCTCCGGCCATGGCTTCAAGCACTCCGCGGCCATCGGCGAGGCGATCGCCGGGCGCGTGCTCGGGCTTGGCGGTATGCCCGGTTTGGAGGCGTTTCGCCTGCCGCGCTAGGCTCAGGCCGCAAAAGAAAACGACCACTCGAATGGCGCGCGTTCATCCGGCGTCGCCTGAGTGGCCGTCAGGCGGTGGCGATACGCAACGAACCACCGCACGCAACGACACTAGACGGCTGAAGTGACGAGATCATGACAAAGCAAGGTAAAATCTACACCGGCATCGGCGGCTGGACCTACGAGCCGTGGCGCGGCGTGTTCTATCCGAAGGGCCTGCCGCATGCGCGCGAGCTCGCCTACGCCGCGGAGCACTTAACCTCCATCGAGGTCAACGGCACCTTCTACCGCACGCAGGCACCAAAGACCTATCGCGCCTGGGCGAGCGAGGTGCCGGACGGCTTCGTCTTCGCGCTGAAGGGCCCGCGCTATGCGGTCAACCGCCGGGTGCTCAGCGAAGCCGGCGATTCGATCAAGCGCTTCCTCGACTCCGGCATCACCGAACTGGGCAGGAAGCTCGGTCCCCTGCTCTGGCAGTTCGCGCCGACCAAGAAATTCGACGCCGCCGACTTCGGCGGCTTCCTCGATCTGCTGCCGAAGACCTTCGACGGCCACACGCTGCGCCACGTCGTCGAGGTCCGCAACGACACCTTCAAGACGCCAGAGTTCATTGCGCTGGTGCGCGAGGCCGGCGCCGCGATCTGCTACGCCGAGCACGACACCTATACCGAGATCGCCGACATCACCGCCGATTTCGTCTATGCGCGGCTGCAGAAGGGCAACGAGAAGCTCAAGGCCGGCTATCCACCGAAGGCGCTCGACCAGTGGGCCGAGCGCGCGAAGACCTGGGCCACGGGTGGCGCGCCGAAGGATCTGCCCTATATCGGCAAGAAGGCGACACGGAAGGAGCCGCGCGATGCCTTCATCTACTTCATCCACGAGGCCAAGGTGCGGGCACCAGCCGCCGCCATGGCGCTGATCGAACGGGTGGCGTGATGGCAAAGACTGCGAAAAAGAAACCGGTCAAACGCGCGAAGAAGGCGGCGCCGAAGGCGCGCAAGCCGGCCGGCAAGACGCTTCCACTCTTCACGATCGGCTACGAGCAGGCCAAGCCCGCCGCCGTGCTCGACGAGTTGCAGCACGCCAGGATCGATACGCTGGTCGACGTCCGCGCCGTCGCCGCCTCGCGCCGCCCCGGTTTCTCCAAGCGCCAGCTTGCGGCCTCGCTGGACGACGCCGGCATCGCCTATTTGCACTTCCAGAAGCTCGGCACGCCCGCCGAGGGCCGCCAGGCCGCGCGCGCCGGCGACCGCGACAAGCTCATGACGATCTACGAGAAGCACATCCGCAAGCCTGAGCCGCAGGCGGAACTTGCCGATCTTGCGGCGCTCGTGAAATCCGGTAAACGCATCGCGCTACTCTGCTACTGCCGCGATCCCCGCATCTGCCACCGCTGGACCATCTGCACGCAGCTCGAGGCGCGGCTGCCGCTGAAGGTCGAGGACCTGATCCCGCCGCTGTTCTGATACGGCGGCGGCTATTCGGCCGCCTGCGCCGCGACCGCGACGGCCTGCCGCTCGACGGTGCTGGCGAGCGCCGCCATGCCGACCGTAAGCGCGAACATGGCGAAGGCGATTGCCGCGTTGACCGCCAGCACCATCGTGAAGCCGCCACGGTCGTGCAGCAGCGAGATCATGGCGATGGCAATGCCCGCGCTGATGAACAGCAGGAAATAGCGCACCGCGTAGATGCGGCCGCGCCAGGCGTCCGCCGTGTAGCGCGCCAGCACGATATCGTTGACCGTCACCTGCCCGTAGATGGCGGCGACCGCGACGGCCAGCGCGACCAGCAGCATCGCGCCGTCGGCGTATGCCGCCCACAGATTGCCGAGGAAGCCGATCGCGGTGATGACCGCGAACAGCATATGCGCCGAGAACCGCTCGACCAACCGGCCGACGCAAAGCTGGGCAATTGCGCCGCAGATCAGAACGAGCGTCGCGATGCTGCCCACGAGCACCAGCGGCACGTGGCTCGCCAGCCGCTCGTCGATGATCTTCGGCAGCGCGATGGTCAGCAGGTTGAACACGGTGCCGCCGGTCAAGGCGATGCCGATGAACAGCCCGAACAGGACCACCATGGCCCGCGGCGTCATCGACACCGCCGCCGTCTTCTTGCGCGTCTTGGCGTGATGGCGGTCGTCCGGCGTGGTCCACAGGTAGTAGACGCCGGTCGCCACCGCGAGCACCGACGGCGCGAGGAACGCGAAGCGCCAGCCGAACCACGCGGCGAGCGCCGCGCTGATGCCGGCCGCGAGCGAGACGCCGAGATTGCCGCAGACGCCGTTGAAGGCGAGCGTGCGCCCGCGCGCCTGCGAGGCTTCGATCAGCATCGCCATGCCGACCGGATGGTAGATCGAGGCGAACACGCCGATCCCGAACAGGCCGATGGCGAGCACGATCAGGTTCGGGGACAGCGCGGTGAGCGCCAGCGAGGCGCCCACGCCGATATAGAAGACGCCCATCATGTTGCGCCGGCTCCAACGGTCGGCGAGCAGGCCCGCCGGCAGCGAGAACACGCCGAAGGCGATGAAGGCGGCGGTCGAGAAGGCGATCAATTCGGAATAGGGCCGGCCGTAAACGGCGCCGAGGCCGAGCACCACCGTCGGGTAGATCAGCAGCACGAAGTGGTCGAGGCCGTGCGCCCAGTTGAGGAAGGCGATGGTGCGGCGCTTGGCGTGGTCGTCGGCGGCGGTCATGTCACTGATGATTCCGGATTGGACCATTCCTATACCTCGCCCCGCAGGCCTCGGCTAATGGCCGGGGCGCCCGGCTGATATTCCGAATCCACCTCCGCTCGGGTAGACATGCCCGTTATTTCCCGTCTAGATTGTATTGGTATCATAGTAAGTTGTACCGTTGCATTGGTGAAGCGTCATGCGTCGGGGCTGGGGCTGGAGCGCGGTGCTCGCCGCCGCGGCCGTATGGCTGTTGTGCTCCGCATGCTTCGCCGGCGACGATGACGACGCCACGGTCATCCTCTTTTCCGGCCGCGACATCTGGCGCAACGGCGCCTTCGCCTATGGCGGCTTCCTCACCGCGCCGGGCGGCTTCGACGACGACGGGCTCATGCTCAAGGTGCTCTTCTCCGCCGGCGCCTACCGCTACAAGGCCGGCGATCTCGGCGGTGGGCAGATCATCGGGATCGAGGGCGCGGCGCAGGTTCTGCCCGGCTTCCGCATCAAGCATCACGGCGTCGAGGCAAAGATCTTCTTCGGGCTCGACGCCGAGCGGCACAAGCTCTCGTCCGACGACCCCGGCAACCGACTCCAGGGCACCGATCTCGGCGTCCGCTTCGCCGCCGAGTTCTGGACCGAACCGACCCCGAAGACGATGCTAGCCGCCGACGTGTCGCTGTCCTCGATCGCCACCAGCAACTCGGCCCGCCTCGCCTATGGCTGGCGCGTCTTCAAGGACAGGTTCGAGGACGGCTTCTATGTCGGGCCGGAGGTGCAGTATTTCGGCGCCGACGGCTACCGTCATCTACGTCTCGGTCTCCATCTCACCGAGCTCAAGGCTGAGAACTACGAGTGGTCGGCCGCGGTCGGCTACGCCCGCGACTCCGACGGCTTCGCGAGTCCTTACGTGCGCATCGGCTTCAACGTGCGGCGGTAGAGGCGGCTGCGTCCGCCGGCACGCAGGGCGAAACCGCGCCTGCCGGCTTGGCACAGAGCGGAATCGCCCAGACGAAGTCGGCCTGGCGGAATTGCGGCACCTCGCGCGAGCCCGTGCCGATGAACCATTTCGGCCGCGGCGCGCCGACATTCGGGGCGGCCTTCGCCGTCCTGCCGCGGCGATCGAACGCCGCCTCGGCGTGGCAGGTGATGCAGGACGAGCGGCCGTGCGGCACGCCGGCATTGATCGTCTCGGCGACCGAGTTTCCGAGCAGCGTCGGCTCGCCGGTCGGCGTGATGAAATCGGTCTGCGTGCCCTTCAGGCAGTAATTGAGCCAGATGTCGGCGACGCCGGCCTTGCGCAGCAGCGCCCGCAACGCCTCGCTCGGCCGGCACTGCGCGTAGCCGCGCTCCGGCTTGGCGTTCGCGGCGACTGCCGGCTGCGCCGCGCCGAAGGAGTCGCGGCAGCCCTCGTCGTCGCAGCGACCCGGGTTCTTCCAGTGCTCGAAGGTCGCCCAGGTCCAGTTCGGCACCAGCTTGGTGGTGATGTGCACCGCCACCAGCGCCATCGGCACGCTCTCGCCGCCGATCTGCGCCGTATTGATATAGTATATCGCGGCCGCCTCCTCAGGTGTCACGCCGTTCCACGCCTTCAATTCCGACACCGGCAGCCATTCCGCCTTCACCTCGATCGTGTCGACCGGGAAGTCCATCGGCTTGCCGAAGAAGGCAGCAAGCCCGCGCTGCGTCGTCAGATTGTTGGTGGCGATGAAGTCGAAGGCCGGGCGATTGCGCAGCGACTCCTTGCCGATGCACAGCGCGACATGGCCCACGGCGCAATGCCGCGCCGGCGCGATCGCTCCCTGCTCCTTGCCGCCCACGGGCTGGATGCGATTGATCAGCACCTTGCGCACGCCGTCCGGCCAGCGCGGCTTGTCGATGAAGGTGTCGGCGTCCGAGGCCCAGGCCTCGAACGCGACGCCGCCGGCGACCGGACGCGCAATCTCCGCAAACAAATCCCACGCAAGCTGGTCGGGCCGGGTCATCGCTGGATTGGAATCGGCGGCCAGCGCCGGCGCAACGCCGAACGCGCCCGCGGCGAGCGCGAGGCCGGCCAGCACCGAACCACGCCACCTGTTCATCGAGCCTCCGCCGGCACCCGGATTTCCATGCGTTGCGAACCCCGGCGGCGCCGAGAAAGTCCCGCTCAGTCGAGCGTGCGGCGGAACCGCGTCACCGCGATCGTCATCGCCACCAGCATCAGGATGAGGAGCGCGATGCCGTCATAGCGCATGTCGCCGATCGACGACCCCTTCAGCATAATCGATCGCACGATGCGCAGGTAGTGCGTCAGCGGCAGCGCCTCGCCGACCCATTGCGCCCAGCGCGGCATGCCGGCGAAGGGGAACAGGAAGCCGGACAACAGGATGTTCGGCAGGAAGAACATGATCGTCATCTGCATCGCCTGCAGCTGGTTCTGCGCGATGGTCGAGAAGGTGTAGCCGATCGACAGGTTGGCGGCGATGAACAACGTGCTCAAGGCCGCGAGCAGCCCGAGACTGCCGATGATTGGCACGCCGAACAGGAAGACGCCGATGCCGACGATCATTGCGGCCTGGACGAAGCCGACGAGGACATAGGGAATGATCTTGCCGAGCATGATCTCGGTCGGCGAAATCGGCATGGATAGGAGGTTTTCCATCGTGCCGCGCTCGATCTCGCGCGTCACCGATAAGGCCGTAAAGATCAGCATCGTCATGGTCAGGATCGTGCCGACGAGCCCGGGCACGATGTTGAGCTGGGTCAGCCCGGCCGGGTTGTAGCGCGGATGGACCCGGATCTGGAACGGCGTCGCGCCCATCTGCGGGATGTCGCGGTCATGCGCCAGCGCCTGCTGCACCACCTGCCCGAGCGCGCTCAGCGCCGAGCCGGAGGCGACCGGATCGGTGGCGTCGGCGGCGACCAGCATCGAGGGCGAGTCGCCGCGCCGGACCGCGCGCTCGAAATTGGCCGGAATCTCGATCCCGAACAGCACCTGACCCGAGGCCAGCAGATGGTCCAGCTCGGCCTCGTTACGCGGCAGTTGCGTGATCTTGAAGTAGCGCGTGTTTTTCAGCGCGGCGAGGATCGAGCGCGACAGGTCGCTCGATTCCTGAAGCAGCACCGCCGTCGGCAGGTCCCGCGGCGTCGTATTGATGGCGTAGCCGAACAGGAGGAGCTGGATCAGCGGGATCATGATGATCATCGCGAACGACACGCGGTCGCGCTTGAGCTGGATGAACTCCTTGACCAGCACGGCCCAGGTCTTGCGCCAGAAGCCGGAACCCGGGATGCGCCTGGGCGGATCGGGAGGGATAAGGCGCGCGGACTGGGTCATTGGAAATTGTCCCGCGCGCGGCCCATGAGGTCGATGAACACGTCCTCGAGCGAGGGGTGCGACGGCGTCCAGTCGAGGCCGGCGCGATGGAACGGAGCGACCGCGGCATCGAGCTTGGCCTTGTCGCGGCCGGAGACATGCAGGCTGTTGCCGAACGGCGCCACCATGTCGATGCCCGGCGTGCGCGTGAGCTCCTCGGCGAGCGCCGAGAGGCCGCTGCCGTCCGGCGCCGCGACGACATAGGTCGTCAGATGCGAGGCTTCGATGACCTGGTCGACGGTGCCGTGCACCATCAGCTCGCCGTAGGCGATGTAGGCGATCTCGTGGCAGCGCTCGGCCTCGTCCATGTAGTGCGTCGAGACCAGCACGGTGAGCCCTTCGGCGGCGAGCGCGTGAATCTCGTTCCAGAACTCGCGCCGCGCCTTGGGATCGACGCCGGCGGTCGGCTCGTCGAGCAGGAGGAGTTGCGGCCCCGGCAGCGTGCAGGCGCCCAGCGCTAGCCGCTGCTTCCAGCCGCCGGAGAGTTCGTGCGCAAGCTGGTCCTCGCGGCCCTTGAGGCCGAGCCGGTCGATCGCGCCGCGCGCCGCCTCGACCGGGCGCGCGAGGCCGTAGATGCGACCGATGAACTCGAGGTTCTCGCGCACCGAGAGGTCTTCGTAGAGGCTGAAGCGCTGCGTCATGTAGCCGACGCGCGGCTTGATCTTGGCGGTCTCGGTGCGGATGTCGTAGCCGAGGCAGGTGCCGCTGCCCTCGTCCGGCGTCAAGAGCCCGCACAGCATGCGGATCGTCGTGGTCTTTCCCGAGCCGTTGGGGCCGAGGAAGCCGTAGATCGTGCCGCGCTTGACCTGCATCGACAGGTCGCGCACGACGGCGCGGCCGTCGAACCGCTTCGTCAGCCCGCGGACGTCAATGACGACGTCCGGCGTCATGATCCGGCTCCGGCCGGCAGCGTGACCGTGACCGGCTGGCCGACGCGGAATTTCTCCGGATCGATCGGGTGCGCCTCGATCAGATAAACGAGCTTGGCGCGCTCCTCGAGGCTGTAGATCACGGGCGGCGTGTATTCCGCGCTGCCGGATATGAAGGTCACCTTCGCGGTCAGGCCGGCGGCGCAGGCGTCGCACGTGACCGAGACGGTCTGCCCGTACTTGATGCGGGAGACCAGCGTCTCCGGCGCGAAGAAGCGAATCTTCAGGTTCTCCGGCGGCAGCACGGACAGCACTGCCCGGCCCGGCGCCACCGTCTCGCCGGGACGGAAATAGACCTGCTGGATGGTGCCATCGACCGGGCTCTTCATCGTGCGACGGTCGAGCCGCGTCTTCGACCAATCGAGATTGGCCTTCGCCTGGCGAAGGGCGGCTTCCGCGTCGTCATAGGTCTTCTGCGTGCCGGCGGCGGTCTTGAGCAGTTCCTGCGCGCGGGCATAGCCCTGATTGGCATTGACCAAAGCCGTCTCGCGCACCGCCACGTCCGACTTCTGCAGATCGTCGTCGAGCGTGAACAGCATGTCGCCTTTGTGCACGCGGTCGCCCTCGCGCACCTTCAACACCTCGACGCGGCCCTGCTCGTCCGGGCTGACGAAGACGAGATCGGCCTCGACCCAGCCCTGCAGCACGTTCGGATCGGACGAATTGCAGCCGGACAGCAGCGCGGCGCCGAGAACGGCGGCAAGCAACGGCAGGACTTTCATGGCACCCTCCGCGAGCCGAACAACAATTCGACGTGCGTCTTCATCATCGCCCGCACGTCGAGCGGCTCGAAACGATCGAACAGGCCGCTCCAGATCACGGCTATCAATCCGGGAGCGGCGATGAGTTGCGGGAAATCAACGAGGCCCGGCGGCACCTCGCCGCGGGCGGCGGCGCGGCGCAACAGCGCGCGCACGGCGGCGATGATGCGCGACAGCACCTCGCGGTAATAGAACTCGGCGATGTGGGGGAAGCGGCGGCCCTCGCTGATGATCAGCCGGATGACATCCTTGCGGCGCGTCTCGTAGACCTCGCGCACGAACATGTCGGCGATGTGCTGCGACATCAGCGCCATCGGCACGTCGGCGGCGCCCATGCTCTCGATATTGGCGACGAGCGGCGCAAGCATGGCGCTGATCAGCTCCTGGAACAGCGCCTCCTTGTCGCGGAAATAGAGATAGATCGTGCCCTTGGCGACGCCGGCGCGCTTGGCAACGTCGTCGAGCCGCGCCGCCTCGAAGCCGCGGGCGGAGAATTCGTCGAGCGCGGCGGCGAGGATCGCCTGGCGGCGTTCGGCGCTGCGCGTCTCGCGCGTACCGGCGGCCTTTGCGGGACGGCGCGCGGACACGCCCTGCCCCGCGCGCGGGCTGCGGGGCGTGGCGGTCGATCGTGTTGCAGGGCGTTTGGCCATGGCGAAGATGACTGACTGGTCAGTCATATTTAGAGCAAGCCGGGCGCGGACGCAAGGTGGCGCTGCTGCTCCGCCGCGGCGGTCCTGAAAGGCTCGTCGTTTGAGGTAGTTAGGCCGTAGCCAGCGCCGTCAGGCGCGCAGTCTTTGTTGCCGCGCACGGGCTTGCGGCGCCGGCGGCAGGCCGAACCGCTCGGCGGCGGCGCGCCAGGTATCGGAGCCGGCGATGATGTCGCGATAGGCCTGATAGTGCCGCGCGGCCTTCGCCTCCCCCGCCCCCATCTCCTCGATGCATTGCGCCAGGAAATAGTGCGCGAAGGGCTGGCCGGGATGGCGCGACACCACTTCGAGGAAGGAACGGTACGCCGTGTTCAGGTTGCCGCGCCGCAAATTGCTGTTGTTGACGAAATTCAGATCGAGGTTCATGTCGAACGTCGTCTGCTTGATCTCGTCCTTGTCCATGCCGGGCGCGGTGATGACGTAATCGGTCATGTCGATGGCGCCGATCGGCAGGTACTTTTCCTCGATCCAGCCGTTCTCCTTGCACATGCGGAACAATTCGCTGCCGCGCAGCGGCGTCGCGTAATTAAAGAACGCCCAGTCGACGCCCCAGTCGTAGACCGCGGCGCGCGTCTCCTCGCGCTCGGCGCGCGTCTCGCCCGGCAGGCCGATGACCAGGAAGGTGCAGGCGAAGATGCCGGCGTTCTGGAGCATCTGCACCGTCGGCTTGATGCGGCTGAAGGCGATCGGCTTCTTGATGATCTCTTTGAGCACGCGCTTCGAGCCGTGCTCGATGGCGAGGAAGATGGTGTCGACGCCCGCGGCCTTCATCAGGCCGGCCATCTCCTCGTCGATATAGGAGAGCGTGACGCCGTTCGGCATCTCGATGCGGATCTTCAGCGGCGCGAGCTTGCGGAACAACTCCTTCGCCCGCGCGCGGTTCATCAGGATCTGGTCGTCGTAGATCGTCAGCACGCCGAGACCGTATTGGTGCTTCAGGCGCGCTACGTGCTCGACCACGCGGTCGACGCTCGCATAACGCATGTTGGCGCCGTGGAACGACGGCTCGGCGCAAAACACGCATTTGAACGGGCAGCCACGCGAGGTGACGATGAAGAACTGCTTCGACGACTCGACGAAGCGCGTGAAGGGCGAGAACGCCTCCTTCATGCTGTAGGCGCCGATCTCGACCAGCGAGTAATCGACGTCGATGATCTTGTCCAAATCGTCGTAGACGGGATGCGCGGTCGTCTTGCGCGCCAGCTTCTCGCGCGTCACCCACGGATCCTGCGCCAGCACCGCGGCGAAATCGTCGGCCTCAATCAGGTTCTTCAAGCCCACTTCGCCCTCCGAATAGCAGGCGGCGTCGAGATGCGGGCAGCCGTCGAGGATTTCGGCGTAGGCGGTGGTGATCGCCGGGCCGCCGGCGACAACGCAGGTGGTCTCGTCGTGGCGCTTCACGATCTCGCTGAGCGAGCGCAGCCACTGGTAGGAGACGTCGTAGGACATCGAGAAGCCGACAATGTCCGGCTGCGTTTCGGCGAGCTTGCGCGAGAGGATCGCGTCGGGGCTTTCGCCGGTCGGCAGATTGAGGTCGAGCACCTCGACGCCGCGCAGCCGTTGCGCGTACCGCTGCGCGTAGGAGGCGAGCGTGAGCACGCCGTAAGGAAACGCGAGGAAGCTCCTGATCTTCTTCTTGGTCGTATCGGTCGTTGCGTCGCCGAGGCGATACGGCAGGACGACCAGGAGGATCGAGCGCTGCGTTGTGTCGGTCTGGTCCACGTCCGGTCCCCCGCTGGCCCGCGCGCCCGGCGCGTGAGCCTAGCCAACCGAATACGTGCGCATTCTTAAGGTTGCCTTAACCATGCGCCGGAGACCGCCCGCCTAGCCTTTGGCGTCGCAGAAAAAGGTGCGGATGACGCACTCCTTGGCGCCGTCGGCGTAGCAATGCTTGAGCGCGTCGTTCTGGGCGGCGCCGAGCCGCGGCCCCTTGCCGACGCCATGCCCGCCGCAGGCATTGGCGTAGTCGACGGCGAGCGCCGCGCAGCCGCGCTTGACCGTGGCGACGACGCGGCAGGTGCCGTCCTTGCATTTGGCGAGCGCGCTCTTCTCCGCGTCACCGGGATTGCGGAAGTCGTAGGCCTCGCCAAAGGCGCCGCAGGAGCCGATCGCCAGCGCCCCCGCCGCCCGCGCGGTCTGCACGGTGACGAGCATGAGCGTCGTGATCGCAGCCAGCAAGGCGGCGACCACCATCACGCGGGCGACCGGTGCGTAGACCTCGCTCATGAGAGCCTTACCCCAACTTGCCCGGAACCTGGGGCGAGTCGGGGACGGCGATCAATGATTCGAATCTCTAGATGCGCTCGATTTCGGCCTTGACCGCGGACAGCGACTCGGGGGTATCGACGTCGGTCAGAGCGGCCGCGCCCTTGACCGGCACCTCGGCGACCGCCTCGGCGTAGCTGCCGATCAGGTGGCGGGCGCCGATGTCGCCCTGCACCGCCATCAGGTCGGGGAAGAAGCGCCGCGACCACACGACCGGATTGCCGCGGCGCCCGTCGATCGACGGCACCACGACCAGCGCCCCCTTCTCCGGATCGAAGGCGGCGATGAGCTTGTCGATCAGAGTGGCGTCGACCTGCGGCATGTCGCCGAGGCAGACGATGGCGCCGTCGGCCTCCTTCGGCACGGCGGCGATGCCAACCTTGAGCGAGGAACCCAGTCCCTCGGCATAGTCCGGATTGTGCGCGAAGCGCACCGGCAGGCCGGCGAGCGCGGCCTCGACCTTCTCCTTCTCGTGGCCGGTGACGACGATCACCGGCGCGGCCTTCGACGCCAGCGCCTGCTCGGCGGCGATGCGCACCAGCGGCTTGCCGCCAATCTCGGCGATCAGCTTGTTGACCGCGCCCATGCGCGTCGAGCGGCCGGCGGCGAGGACGATGGCGGCGACGCCCTTGCCCTTCTCGGGCTGCGCCTCACTGCGCGGCTGCGGCCGCGTCACGATCTCCATCAGCAACCCGCCGACGCCCATGCCGGTGATGTCGGCGCGCGTCACCGGCAGGCCGGCGAGCAAACGCATCAGGATCCAGTCGAAGCCGTTTTCCTTGGGCGAGCGCGCGCAGCCGGGCGCGCCGATGACCGGCTGCCCTGCGATGCGGCCGACCAGCATCAGGTTGCCGGGATCGACCGGCATGCCGAAATGCTCGATCTCGCCGCCCGCCATCTCTACCGCCATCGGAATGACGTCGCGGCGGTCGGCGATGGCCGAGGCGCCGAACACGATGACCAGCTCGGCGCCGGCGGCGCGCACGTCCTCGATGGCACGCGCGAGCGCCGCCTCATCGTGCGGCACGCGCGTCTCGGCAATAATTTTCGCGCCGGCGGGCGCGATGCGCGCCTCGGTGATCCGCAGCGTCTTGTCGATGACTTTCGGCGCCAGCCCGGGCAGCAGCGTCGAGACGATGCCGACCTTCTTGATCGTGTAGGGCGCGACGCGGATCACCGGCTTGGCGCGCGCGGCCTCCGTGACAGCCTTGTCGCGCGCGGCGGCGGAGACCGCGAAGGGGATGATCTTCACCGTCGCGATCATCTCGCCTTCGACCACCGGCTTGAACGCCGACAAGGTCGCGGCCGTCACGGCTTCATCGACGCGATTGAGGCGGTCGATGGCGTCACGGTCGACGGCCAGCACACCGGCGCGCTCGGCGAACAGATTGCAGCGGCCGGTGAAGGCGCGGTCGAGCCGCACGCCCTCGCCTTTAAGCGCCGCGGCAATATCGGCGGCGGCCTCGTCCTCCGAGACATCGCCCGGCTCGAGCCGCGAGACCACGATGTCCTTGACGCCGGCGGCGACCAGCGCCGCGATCTCATTGTCGCCGATCAGCGTGCCCTTGCGGAGCACGAGATCGCCCTGGCGGATCGAATGCACCGCCGTGGCGCCGCGCGCCTCCGCGACCGGGACCGCGCCGAATTTCATGCCGCCACCGCGTCGGTCTCGCGCTTCACGCGCAGCGACTGCGTGATCTCGGCCAGGATCGACACGGCGATCTCGGCCGGCGACACCGCGCCGATGGAAAGTCCGATCGGCGCGTGGATGCGGCCGATCGCGGCATCGGAAATGCCGGCCTGCTTCAGCCGCTCGACGCGGCGCGCATGCGTCTTCTTCGAGCCGAGCGCGCCGATATAGAAGCAATCGCGCGCCAGCGCGTGCGTCAGCGCCGGGTCGTCGATCTTGGGGTCGTGCGTCAGCGCGACGAAGGCCGTGTAGCGGTCGATGTTGAGCGGCGGCAGCGCCTCGTCCGGCCACGCGGCGATCACCTTCACGTCGGGAAAGCGTTCCGGCGAGGCGAAGGCGGTGCGCGGATCGACGATGGTCACGTCGTAGCCGACCAAAGCCGCCATCGGCGCCAAAGCCTGGCTGATGTGCACGGCGCCGGTGATGACGAGGCGGGCCGACGGCACATGCACGGTCAGGAACACACGGCCCTCGGCCGTCTCCTCCATGCCGCTCTTGCCCATGCGCAGCCGCTTCCCGATCACGTCCGCAAGCGGATCGCGCGCCACTTCGCTAGCCTTGACGGCGCGCTGCTCGCCGCTGTCGACGCGCGTGACGACGACGACCGCGCGCCGCGCCGCGCGCTCGGCGTTGACTGTGTGCAGGATGTCGAGGTTCAACTGACTTTCTCCACGTAGACGCGAATGGTGCCGCCGCAAGAGAGCCCGACCTTCCAAGCCGTTTCGTCGGCGACGCCGAACTCGAGCATCTTCGGCTTGCCGCTATCGATCACGTCGATGGCTTCGGTGACCACCGCGCCCTCGACGCAGCCGCCGGACACCGAGCCGAGGAAGTTGCCTTCCTCGTCGATCACCAGGTTGGAGCCGACCGGCCGCGGCGCCGAGCCCCAGGTCTCGACCACGGTGGCCAGCGCCACGCCACGCCCGGCTTTGCGCCAGTCCTCGGCGGCTTTGAGGATGTCTTCATCGCGTGCGAGCATCGTTGACCTCCTTCTCAGGCGACGCGCCTGAGCATGTCCTTCGGATCGTGACCCTTGACCGGCGCGCCCGACAGCGCGCGCACGAGATCACGCATGGCATCGAGGTTGTGGATCGGCCGCAGTTCGTCAACATGCGGCAGGATCGTCCGCACCCCTTTGGCGCGGGGCTCGAAACCCTCGAAGCGCAGGAGGGGGTTGAGCCAGATCAGCCGGCGGCACGAGCGGTGCAGCCGGTCCATCTCGAATGATAATGTATCGTCGGCATCGCGCTCAAGCCCGTCGGTGATCAGCAGCACGACGGCGCCCTGCCCTAGCACCCGCCGTGCCCAGCGCTTGTTGAACTCGGAAAGCGACGTGGCGATGCGTGTTCCGCCGGCCCAGTCGGCGACATGCGCCGAGCAGGCGGCGAGCGCCTCGTCCGGATCGCGCTGGCGGATCGAGCGCGTGACGTTGGTGAGCCGCGTGCCGAACAGGAAGGTCGAGACGCGTTTCTCGCGCTCGGTCAGCGCGTGCAGGAAATGCAGGAAGAGCCGCGTGTACTGGCTCATCGAGCCGGAGATATCGAGCAGCGCAACGATCGGCGGCTCCTTCTGCCGCGGCCCGACATATTTCAGGTCGATGACGGCACCCCCCGCCTTCATGCTGGCGCGCAAGGTGCGGCGCACGTCGATGATGTGACCGTGGCGGCTCGGCGCGAGCCGCCGCGTGCGCACCAGTTCGAACGGCAGCGCCAGCCGCGCGATGGCGTCCTTGGCCTGCGCGATCTCGGCCGCGGTCATCTGCGCGAAGTCCTTCTTCTGGAGCACCTCGCGGTCGGACACGGTCAGCCGCGCGTCGATCTCGAGCTCCTCCTCGCGCTCGCGCTGGTTCATGCCGGCGAACAGCGCGTCCTGGATACGCTGCGCGCCGGCCTCCGGCGGCTTCGGCGCGCTCGGCAGCGTCTCGGGCAGCATCGCCGCGAGCATCTTCTCCATCAGGCCGCGGCGGCGGAAGAAGATGCGGAACGCCTGGTCGAACAGCACCGAATGCTCGTGCCGTTTCACGAAGACGGCGTGCAGCGTCCAGTAGACGTCGTCGCGGTTGCCCACCTGTGCGACCTGCAGCGCCTGCAACGCGTCGAGCACGCTGCCCGGCCCGACCGGCATGCCGGCGGCGCGCAAGGCGCGGGCGAAGTAGAGGATGTTGTCGGCGAGCTTGCCGGTCTTCTCCCTCTCCCCGCTTGCCACGGCTTCACCTCCCCCGCTTGCGGGGGAGGTCGGCCCGGCTTTGCCGGGCCGGGAGGGGGAATGTGACTGACTCATCGAATTCTCAGGAGGCCGAAGGGCCCCCTCCCTGACCCTCCCCC
>Ga0134125_10004290_pt1 | contig 16334 bp, 13 predicted proteins | sample KB31751_FD_96464 | JGI IMG/M metagenome (GOLD analysis project Ga0134125, IMG submission 96464) | Terrestrial soil microbial communities with excess Nitrogen fertilizer from Kellogg Biological Station, Michigan, USA - KB3-175-1 | ecosystem: Environmental > Terrestrial > Soil > Unclassified ...
AGATCACCGAGCGCTATCACGTCGAGGGCGTGCCGTTCGTCGCAGTCGCTGGCAAGTACTCGACGGACGTCGGCAAGGCGGGCGGGCACGCTGAGCTCATCCAGCTGATCGACGACCTCGCCGCATTCGATCACCAGCATCACCCACGCCGCGGCTGAGCCGCAGCGCGGCTTCTCGCACGCTCGGTGCGGGCTCAGTGCGGCCTCGCCGTGAGGTCGCCGAGCAGCTGCTGAAGCGCGACCGGCTCCACCGGCTTCACCAAATGGCGGTCGAAGCCCGCCTGCTTCGTGCGCGCATGATCCGCCGCGGTCCCGTAGCCGCTCACCGCGATCAACAGCGCGTTCTTGAGTTTCGGCTCGCCCCGCAGGCGACGCGCGACCGCGTAGCCGTCGAGACCTGGCATGCCGATGTCGAGCAGCACGATTTCCGGCTGGAACGAGGCAGCGACATCGATCGCATCCTGCCCGGATAGCGCAGTCTTCACCTCATAGCCCGCAAGCTTCAAGACCAGCGATGTGCTCTCGGCGATGTCGGGATTGTCGTCGACGACGAGCACGCGCGTCGCGGCCTCCCCGTTTGCGTCCTTGCGGCTTGCGCTCTCGCCGTTTGCGCTCTCGCCGTTTGCGCCCAGTGACTCCATGCTCGGCTTCCGCTCTCCATGGTCCACGGCCGCGCGTGATCCTGGAGAGGTCCGCGGCTTTGGCTCGCCGGACTTCCACGTCCCTGGGGAGAGAGGCAGCCTCACGATGAACTCGCTGCCGCGGCCGTGGCCCTCGCTGTGCGCAGTGACCGTGCCCCCGTGCAGCTCGACGAGGCTCCGAACGATGGTCAAGCCGATGCCGAGTCCCCCGCGGCTCCGCCCGAGCGACCGGTCGCCCTGCGCAAAGAGCTCGAACACCCGGGGCAGCATCTCAGGCTCGATACCGATTCCCGAGTCGCTGATTCGAACCACCGCCTGAGCGCTCGGGTGAGGGGACCCATCGCTTCCAGCGAGCACCTCCGCGGTGAGTTTGATCTCGCCCGCCTCCGGGGTGTACTTGGCCGCGTTCGTGAGGAGATTCGCAAAGATCTGCTCGAGCCGCGTGGGGTCCGCCTCGAGCAAGACCGGCGTCGCGGGCAGCTGCACGGAGAGGTGCTGCCGGCGCTCCTCCATCACGTGCTGCGTCGACTGCACGGCCTGGCGCAAGATGGATTGCAGCTCCGTGCTCCGCAGCTGCAGCTGCACTTGGCCGCGATTGATGCGCGCGGCATCGAGCAGATCGTCGACGAGACGCGTCATCGTAGCGACTTGACGCTCGATCAGGCCGCGGGCCCCCGCTTCGATCTCGCCATCCTCCTGCCCGGACCGTTTGAGGATGTGCACCGCGTTGCGCAGCGGTGCGAGTGGGTTGCGCAACTCGTGAGCGAGCAGCGCGAGGAATTCGTTCTTGCGCTGATCGGCGAGCGCGAGCTCCGCCACGCGCTGCTGCAGCGTCTGCTCGAGGCGCTTGCGTTCGTTGATATCGTGATTCGTCTCGAGAACGCGCGTGCGTCCGCCCTCGCGGACGACGATCTGGATGCTTTCGACCGCGATGACCCGGCCTTCCTTCGTGCGGTGCTCGAGCTCGCCCCTCCACTTGCCGTGGTCCGCGAGCGCTCTGTCGAGCTCCTCGTTGCGCGCCGGGTCCCTGCCGAGCAGGTCTTTGTCCTTGCGGCCGATCGCCTCCTCTTTCGCGTAGCCGTAGAGCAGCTCGGCGCCGCGGTTCCAATAGACGATCTCGCCGCCGAGATCCCGCACGAAAATCGCCTCGTGCGTCTGTTCGAGGAGTTTGCTCTGGCGCTCGAGTACTTCCTGGTTCGCCTTGAGCGCCTGAATGTCGATCAATACGATCACCGCCCCATCGACCTTGTTCTTGAGCGTGCGGTACGGACGGATGCTGAGCAGGTACCAGCGGCCTTGCCCGTCCTGAACCTCCATCTCGTTGATCGATGCGGCGCCGATCGCCTCGCTGAGGAGCTGCGGAAGGTCGGGGACATCGAGATTGAGTTTGATGTCTCCGATCGGCCGTCCAACGTCGGTTGCGATCAGATTGAAATGCCGCTCGGCAAGGGGCGTGAAGCGCCGGATTCTCAAGTCCCGCCAGACCATCACGATCGCGATCTCGACGCTCGAGAGCAGATTGTTGAGATCGTCGTTGAGATGGCCCAGCTCCTCGTTGCGGTTGTGCAGCTCCTCGTTGACGGTCCGCAGCTCCTCGTTGCTCGACTGAATCTCCTCCTTCGAGGTCTCGAGCTCCTCGTTGATGCTTTGCAGCTCCTCGTTGGCGGACTGCACTTCTTCGTTCGCCGACTGCAGCTCCTCGTTAGCCGCCTCCTGCTGCTCGATGAGCGACTGCAGATACTCGCGCGTCGCGGCGAGCTCCTGAGTGAGACGTTCGACCTGCTCGTCTTGGTCCTGAACGGATGCGGCCTGCGCCTTGCGCCCGCGCTGTCCGCTGCGCGGCCCCCGCGCAGCCGCCTCGATGTGCTCCTGCGCGCGTTTCGCATCCTCGAACAGCACCCAAAACCAGCGCTCCTTGGAGTGACCATGCCGGACGGGAATCACCGAGACCGCGACGCTGCGGTAGCCGCCGTTCGACTTCACGCGCACGTCGGCCTCATGGACGACTGCGTCCTCCTTCGATTTCTGAAGCAGCGCACGCAGCGAGACGAGCAGTCCCTCGCGAGCCATCTTGAGGACGTTGAGGCTGGCCTTGCCCGGGGCGGGCGCGAGGTAGAGCCCGGTGTCGCCGCGGAACTGCACTACCTCGCCTTCCTCGTTGACCAGCACGCCCGCCGGTACGTAGCGCGTGAGGAGGACCCGGTCGGCTTCCCGCTGGATATCGTTGGTCACATCCCGTGGCTGCTCGGCCCAGCGCTCGGCTCGCCGCTCCGAGGAGCGGGGCGTATACGGCGCGACAGGGAACGCCTGCTCGGGGCGCAGCTTCGCGGGCTTCTTCGAGTAGATCTTGTGTTTCACGTCATCCACGTCGAAGAGCTCGCGGCTCGAGCCGATCGTCTCCGAGGGGCCGAGAAACAAATACCCGTGCGGCTTGAGCGCGTAGTGAAGAGTGAACAGGAGCTTGCGCTGCAGCGCTGATTCCATGTAGATCATCACGTTCCGGCAGCTCACGAGATCCATGTGCGAGAACGGCGGGTCCGTGAGCGCGTTCTGCCTCGCGAAGATGCACATGTCGCGGATCGACTTCGTCACTCGATAGCCGCCGTCGACCTCCACGAAGAAGCGCTGCAGACGATCGGGAGAGACGTCCTCGGCGATGCTCCTCGGGTAGACGCCGACGCGCGCTCGATCGATCGAGGAGTTGTTGAGGTCGGTCGCGTACAGCGCCACCGGTCCCACGTGCCGCATTTCCGAGACGTACTCCGCGAGAACGATCGCGAGCGAATAGGCCTCCTCACCGGTCGAGCAGCCGAGGACCCAGACCCGCACCGGGTCCTGGCGGCCACGATCCCTGAACAGGCGCGGCAACACGTTCGCCTTCAGCGCCTCGAAGGCTTCGGCGTTGCGGAAGAAATTCGTGACGCTGATGAGGATGTCCTGGCAGAGCGCCTCGATCTCTTCGGCATGGTGTGTGAGGTATGCGGCGTACTCATTGAAGCTCGCGAACTTGTGCAGGGCCATGCGGCGGCGAATCCGCCTGTGCAGAGTGTTCGCTTTGTACTGGCTGAAATCGACGCTGCAGTGATGGCGCACGAGCTCGAGGAGCTCATCGACGCTTCCCGGCTCGACGAGCAAGCCGGCGGCCGCGGTGACGTAGGGGTGCCGGGCGAGTCGAGTGAGCTCTGCGGCGATCTCCCGCGGCGGGAGGATGAAATCCACGCAGCCCGAGCCGATCGCGCTGCGCGGCATCCCATCGTGCTGCGCCGAGGCGTCCTGAGCGAAGGTGATGCCGCCCACCGCCTTGATCGCGCTCATGCCGAGAGTGCCGTCCGTTGCGCTACCCGAGAGCACGACGCCGATGGCGAGATGGCCGCGATCCTGCGCGAGCGAGCGGAAGAACGTGTCGATCGGATGCCTCGGCAGCTCGGTCTCGGGGATGAGATGCAGGCAGCCGTCGCGGATGATCATCGCCCGCCCGGGCGGAATCACGTAGACGCGGTCGGGCATGACCTCCGGCTCGTCCTGCACTTCCGTGACGGGCATCCGCGTCTCGCGGGCGAGGATCTGCGCGAGCATGCTCACGTGCGAGGGCGCGAGATGCAGCACGAACACGTACGCCATGCCTGCATCGTCCCGCAGCGCACCGAGCAGCGCTTTGAAGGCCTCGATACCGCCCGCGGAGGCGCCGATCCCGACGATAGGAAACATGCCGTCGCGCTTGCGCGCGGGCTCGTCGGTTGCACCAGAGACTGCCTGGGACGCCTCCCGCCGCTCCTGCAGGGGCTTTACGGCAGTTCTCTTTTTCGTGTCGGACTTTTGCCGGGTCTTGGCCATTCGGGCATCCCAGAACTGCCGCTCCCGAGTTCCGGATCTCATTCCATCGAGCGGGAGCGATTCTAACCTCGCCTCCATCGTCGCGAGACAAAAATTAATGTGTGCGGCGGAGCTTCGCGCAAGCTTCACGTATCCTCGCAGGCGCCGGCAAGCCCGCGGTCCGTTCACCGCCGCGCGTCGTGTACGCGCATGCGGCGGGGAGGCTCTCGTACAGGAGCCGGCGGAAGCGGCCTTTGGAGAGATGCCCGCGGTCGCGCTGCGGCAGGTAGAGGGCGCGCGGGCGATGGCCGTTCTCGGCTGCGTGCACGGAGCTGCAGCGCCTTGCAAGACTCGAGGCGCCTCCGCCGCCTCAGGTTCCGCCGGAGCCCGAGCTCGAAGCGCGCATCATCGCCCACGCATTGAGCTTCGTCGCAGCACCCGGAAGCCGGACGAGATCAGCCTCTTCAGTTGTCCGGAGTGCGGCGGCCCGCTCGCGGGCCCAACGCGACAGGCCGCTGCGCTTGCGGTGCGTCGTCGGGCACGGCTTCTCGGCCGCCTCGCTCGCGGACGGCATGCGCCGGCAGATCGAATCGAGCCTGTGGGTTGCGACTCAAGCGCCTCCCGATGCAGATCGACGGGGACGACCGCGGGAGCGGCGAGGGCACCGGGAAGAAGAGCTGGGAATCGCCTCCTTCGAGCAGCGCTCGGCGCGAACACGGTCAAAGTAGCGCGCCGCCTGTGATACCCTTCGCCGCTCGGCACGACCGCGCGCCCGTAGCTCAGTTGGATAGAGTGGCAGCCTCCGAAGCTGCAGGTCGCTGGTTCGAATCCAGTCGGGCGCGCCACCTTCCTTCCTCCCCAGAGGCACTGCGCCCGCTGCGGAATCACGGACGCGCGTCCGACTCGTGCACGCTCACCGCGCCGGTGTTTCGGCGCGCGGGGGCGAGCCGCTATACTGCCCCGCCCCAATCGGGGTACAGCGCTCTATCGGGCAGATCGTGAGCAATCAGGACACACACTTCTTCAATGTCTTCAGTCTGGTGATCGGCCTGCTGGTCGCCGTCGCGATCTTTCTCTTCGCTCTCTCGCGCATCGTCGCCGGACAGACGCAGAACACACAGGTCTACGCCGAGCCGGACTATCTGGCGAGCGTCACGGAGCGGATCAGCCCCTTCGCGCGCGAGGCGATCGCCGGGCAGGACAATGCCGCACTCGCGATCGCCCCGACGAACCCGGCCGGCCAGGCCGGCAGCGCGCTGCCCGTGCCGAAGAACGGCCAGCAAGCGTTCCAGGAAGTGTGCTCTGCTTGCCACGGCATGGGCATAGCCGGCGCACCGAAGGCCGGCGATGCGGCCGCGTGGGGTCCCCGCATCGCGCAAGGCAAGCCGACCCTGTATGAGCATGCGCTGCACGGCTTCACGGGCAAGAAGGGCACGATGCCCGCCAAGGGCGGACGCACCGACATACCGGATGCCGTGATCAAGGAAGCGGTCGACTACATGGTGGGGATGGTCAAGCACTGAGGCGGCGCGACCCGCCCGGCGTCGCAAGCCGCTTTCGGCAGCGCCGACGCATTGCGGGCGACCGGTGGCCGACACGCTCACTGTGACGCGTCTCCACTTTGCGACGCAGAGAACTTGACGTTGTAGCCCGTCCTTGCCTACATTCGCACCGCATGCGCAAGTCGATCGTGCGAGGCGAGGCTCCGGACGGCAACACCGTCGCGCTCGATGCGCACGCCCTCGGCACGCTGCGTTACATTCGCGCCTCGATCGATGCGGCGCGGCTGCTCGCCGTGCCGGGCTCGGCGGGGGTTGCTATGGGCTCGGTCGGGCTGCTCGCCGCGGTGCTTGCGGCGCAGCCGGCGCTCGCGAGCCACTGGCTCGACATATGGCTCGGCGCCAGCATCACGGCACTCCTCGGCGGCGGCGCGCTCATGGTGCACCAGGCCATGCGCTCGGGCAGCGCACTCTATCGCGGACCGGCGCGACGCTTCCTGCTCTGCCTCACCCCGCCTCTCGCCGCCGGCGCCGTCATCACGCTTGCGCTGTGGCGGCACGGCGCGGCCGACATGATCCCGGGAGTCTGGCTCCTGCTCTACGGATGCGGGGTCGCGGCGGCGAGCACCCAGACCATCCGTCTCGTCGGTGTCATGGGCCTCGCATTCGCGCTGCTCGGGGTGTGCGCGCTCGCGCTGCCGCCCACTTACGGAAACCTTTTTCTCGGCGCCGGATTCGGCGGCCTGCATCTCGCCTTCGGAATTCTGATCGGGTGGACACGACGTGAACGCTAGAGCCGGTGCGCGCAAGCGCCACGACATCGCACCTCATTCCGGGCCCCGCGAGTCGCAGAAGTCGCGCCCCGAACCGGTGCTCGCCTTCGATGCGGAGGACGCCGAGGTCGATCGGCTCATCTATGGCCGAGTGCGGCTCGGAATCATGAGCGCGCTCGCGGTGAACGAGCCGCTCACCTTCAATGACCTCAAATCGCTGTTCGACGTGACGGACGGGAACCTGAGCGCGCACGCGCGCAAGCTCGAGGATGCAGGCTACATCAGCTGCCGCAAGAGCTTCGAGGGGCGCCGCCCGAAGTCCGAGTACCGGCTGACCGCCGCCGGCCGCAAGGCGCTCAATCGCTACCTCGCGCACATCGAGGCGGTCATCGAGGCCATGCGTCGCGATTGAGTCGGCCATGCACGTAGCGATCATCATGGACGGGAACGGACGCTGGGCCGCGCGGCGGGGGCTCCCGCGTACCGCAGGGCACGTGCAGGGTGCGAAGGCCGTGCGCCGAGTGGTCGAGGCCGCAGCGCGCTCCGACGTAGCGACGCTGACGCTCTACGCCTTCTCCTCGGATAACTGGGGTCGTCCCGCCGACGAGGTCACCGCGCTGCTGAAGCTCCTGCGGCGCTATCTGATGAGCGAGACGCGCCGCTGCGCGGCGAACCAGGTACGGCTCAACGTGATCGGCCGCCGCGATCGGCTCGGTCCCGAGCTCGTGCGCGCCATAGAGGAGAGCGAGCGCCTGACCGCCGGGGGCTCGCGGTTGCATCTGCGCATCGCGGTCGACTACTCGGCCCGGCACAGCATCGTCGAGGCGGCGCGGCGCTCGATGCCGGACCCGGGAGCGCCCGAATCCGCGTTCCTCGCGAGCATGAACGAAGTCAATCATTCGCTACTGCCGGCCCGCGAGGTAGATCTGCTCATCCGCACCGGCGGGGAGAAGCGGCTCAGCGATTTCCTGCTCTGGGAATGCGCGTACGCCGAGCTCTATTTCACGGACTGCCTCTGGCCCGATTTCGATGAGCAGGGCCTCGATCAGGCGCTGAGCGACTTCGCGCGCAGGCAACGGCGGTTCGGAAAGGTGCCGGAAAAGCCGGTCACACTCCGCGCCTGAGCTGCACGGCCTCCGCGGCGTGCGGCGGCTCGATCCACTCGCTTCCCTCGAGATCGGCGATCGTCCGGGCGACCCGCAACACTCCGTGAAACGAGCGCGCGGTGAGCCTCAGCCGCTCGAAAGCCTGCTCGAGCAGAGCCTGCGTACCCGCCGCCAGGCGCACGCGGCCAAGCTCCGCGGCCGTGAGATCCCGGTTCAACTTTCCAGCACGATCGAGCTGCCGGGAGCGCGCCACTGCAACGCGCGCTGCCGCCGAGGCGCTGCTCTCTTCTTCAATCGCGCCCGCGCTCATGGCGAGCTCGCCCGCCGCGACGCGCGCGACCGAGACGTGCAGATCGATGCGGTCCAGCAGCGGGCCCGAAACTCGCGCGCGATAGCGCTCTACCTGAGCGACCGTGCACCGGCACTCGGTATGCTCATCCCCGAGATAGCCGCACGCACACGGGTTCATTGCGGCGATGAGCTGAAAGGCGGCAGGGTAATGCGCGTGCACCCGCGCGCGTGAGACTGCGACGACTCCCGATTCGAGAGGCTCTCGCAAAGCCTCGAGCACTCGCCGGTCGAACTCGGGCAGCTCGTCGAGGAACAATGCGCCCCGGTGAGCGAGGCTCACCTCGCCGGGCTGCGCGTGCGGGCCGCCGCCGATGACGGCATGCGCCGAAGCGGTGTGGTGCGGTGCGCGGAATGGCCGGGTTCCGAAAGCGCGTGCGTCGAATCCTCCGGCGCTCGCCGAGGCGATCTTGGCGACTTCGAGCGCTTCGGCGCGCGTGAGCGGGGGCAGCAAGCCGGGCAGGCGCTGCGCGAGCATGGTCTTGCCGGCGCCCGGTGGGCCGCTCATGAGCAGGCTGTGCGCACCGGCCGCCGCGACGATCAACGCTCGCTTGGCTCGATACTGGCCGCGCACGTCCCGCAAATCGAGAGCGTGTGGGGGACGCCGAGCCGTCGGCGCATTTCGAGCAGTCGCTGCCGCCGCGCACGGCGCCGGCCGCTCCCCGCGGAGCGCCGCGCAGGCCTCGAGCAGATGATCGACCGCGAGCATCTCCTGCGCTTGCACGGCGATGCTCGCCTCACCGACGTTCGCGCGCGGAATGAGAATGTGGTGATGCGCTGCGGATGCCTGCGCGGCCGCGAGGAGCAGCCCCTTCACGGGTTTGACCGCACCGCTCAGGCTCAGCTCCCCGTAGAGCTCGTGGCGCGGAGCCTCGCTCCGCTCGTCATGCGTTTGGGAAGCAACCTGCCCGGATGCCTGCAGTATCCCGAGCGCGATCGCGAGATCGAAGCGCGCACCCTCTTTCGGCAAATCGGCCGGTGCGAGATTGACGGTGATCCGCCCCGCCGGGAACTCGAAGCCGCAGTTCTCGATCGCAGCGCGCACGCGCTGCTTGCTCTCGCGCACGGCGGCCGCCGGCAATCCGACGATTGCAAAGAGCGGCAGCCCGCTGCCGAGATGAACCTCGACCTGCACGAGCGGCGCGTGCAAGCCGATCTGCGCGCGGCACAACGTGGTCGCGACGTGCATGCTTCCCGTCCAGCGGGAGGAGGACGATCAGCGGGGCGGCGCGCCCGGCGGTGTCAGCTGGGGCGGCGCTCCACCGGCCGGCGGGCCGCCCGGCCCAGCGACCGGTGCCACGCCCGGCGCTGCCCCAGCGACTGTCTCGAGCGCCGCGAGACGCACCTCGAGCGCTTCGGCCTTGGCACGCGTGCGCTCGAGAACCTTCGTCTGCGCATCGAACTCATCGCGCGTGACCAGATCGAGACGGCCGAGCGCTGCCCGCAGCACTGCGCGGAAATTCGCCTCGAGATCCTGCTGCACGCCGCGCAGCGCAGGCGGCACGCTCTCGAGCAGACGGCGAACGATCTCGTCGATTCGTAGCGGATCCATGGCTGCCCTCATTTGATGCGTGCGCGCTGCCAGCGGCACCAAAGCCGTGCGGACTGAAGCCCGCACCGCGCACAAAGCCCTGGAATTCCAGGATAAAAGCGCATGGCACGGAAGCTGCACCGACGAAGCGCGCTCGTACATCGAGCGTACGCGAGCGCGAGCGCCGCGTCAGCCGCCGTTTGCAGCCGAGAGCGCTGCGAACGGCGAATTATCGCGAATTTGAACCCACATCGGGAGAGAACATGCCCAGCGCCCGAAGCCTCGAGCCCTTGCGCCGCGCCGCGAGCACCGTGGAACCGACGGACCTCGACGTCCCATCGCGCACTCGCACGCGCTCGCGAGCGGCGCTCGGCGCCGCCGGATGGATCGCCGCGCTCGCCATCCTCGCTCCGGCGCTCGCCGAGGCGGCACCACCGGCCCCGAACAAAGGCGACATGGCCTGGATGCTCACCTCCACCGCCCTGGTGCTCTTCATGTCGGTGCCGGCGCTCGCGCTGTTTTACGGCGGGCTCGTGCGCACGAAGAACATGCTCTCGGTGCTCATGCAGGTGTTCGTCGGCTTCTCCCTCATCACCGTTCTGTGGTGCCTCTACGGCTACTCCCTCGCATTCACGCAGGGAAACGCCTTCATCGGCGGCCTCTCGAGACTGTTCCTCAACGGCACGTTCGACCCTGCGACCGGGAGCTACTCGACCGTCGGCACGTTCGACAAAGGCACACCGCTCGTCGAGCTCGTCTACGTCGCCTTCCAGGCGACCTTCGCGGCGATCACGTGCTGCCTCATCCTCGGCTCGCTCGTCGAGCGCATCAAATTCTCAGCCGCGCTCGTGTTCCTCGCGATCTGGTTCACCTTCGCTTACTGTCCGATCGCGCACATGGTGTGGTACTGGCCGGGCCCCGATGCGTTCACCTCCGCTTCGACGGCCGCCCAGGTGAGTGCGACCGGCGGGCTCATCTGGCAATGGGGCGCACTCGATTTCGCGGGCGGAACGGTGGTGCACATCAACGCCGGCGTCGCGGGCCTGGTGGGCGCGGTCCTGCTCGGCAAGCGGATCGGCCTCGGCAGGGAGGCCATGGCACCGCACAGCCTCACGATGACCATGATCGGTGCATCGATGCTCTGGTTCGGCTGGTTCGGCTTCAACGCCGGTTCCGCGCTCGAGGCGAACGGCTCGGCGGCCCTCGCGTTCATGAACACGTACCTCGCGACTGCGTGCGCCGTGCTCTCCTGGATGTTTGCCGAGTGGATCGTGAAAGGTAAGCCGTCGATGCTCGGCGCCGCCTCCGGCGCGGTCGCCGGACTCGTCGCGATCACGCCGGCCGCCGGCAACGTCGGCATCCCCGGCGCGTTCGTCATCGGGATCGGCGTCGGCATCGTCTGCTTTTGGGGCGTCACGGGCCTCAAGAGGATCACCGGGCTGTTCGCCGACGATGCGCTCGATGTATTCGGCGTGCATGCGCTCGGGGGCATCTTCGGCGCCCTCACGACCGGCATTTTCAACGACCCGGCCCTGGGCGGCCCGGGCCAGGTGGTCGACTGGGTAACGGGCAAAACGGGTTATCCCGGTATCTGGCCGCAATTCGTCATCCAGGCGAAGGCGGTGGGGCTCGTGATCGTGTGGACGGCGGTCGTCGCCTTCGTGGCCTTCTACCTCGTGAAGCTCGTCATGGGGCTGCGCGTGAGCGAGGAGGACGAGCGCGAGGGACTCGATGTGACCACACACGGCGAGCGCGCCTACACGATCTAGGGGCGGCGAGCGCGCCTGCAGGAGGCGTTTCCCCGCCCGGAGGCCCTCGCCGGGCGGGCAGACCTCGGGGTTTGCGCGGCGTATCTCGTTTCTGTGAGCCAGCCGTGGTCCCGGCGGTGGGAGTCGCCCGGCCACTGTGACGCACTTCAAGGGTACCGCCATACCGGGACCCCATAATCGTGCCGTCCTTGAGAAGGTTGTTGCCGTACTTGAGGGCGTCCTCCATGCGCCGACACGTAGCAATTCAATTGGGCCTCCTTGCATCCGGCATCCTCGCGGGCGGATTCGCGGCGGGCGGCGCGCACGCGGAGGACATCTGGAAGTGGGTGGACCCGCAGGGGCACGTCCAATACAGCGATCACTGGTCTCCGGGCGCCGAGCTCATCAAAAGCGACCGCCCACACGAGAACACCACCACCTCGCCGTCCGACGATCAGGCGCAGCTCGATGCCACGAACCGGCGTATCGATGAGGATTTGAGCCGTGAGGCCGCGCAGCGCGCGGTCGAGAAGGACCAGGCATCCGCCCGCGCGGCACAATGCAAACAGGCGAAGGATCACTATCAGAAGGTGATCGAGGCGCGCCGCATCTATCGCGAGGACAAAAGCGGCGAGCGCACCTATCTCACGGATGACGAGGCCGACAAAGCCCGGGTCCAGGCTCGCATGGATGTGCAGAGCGCCTGCGGGCGAAACGCCGCGCCCGACTCCCCACCGAACGCCTCCTGAGTCGACTGCACCGGAGTCTCCCGACCCGCGGGTCCGAGCGGCCGGCGGGGAGCAGCGCATTGGCTCGCGATTGCGCGAGCGATATCATGCCCGCAAGCTCGCGCGGAGAGTCCGTACATCACCCAAATGCGCATCGACTTCACGAAGATGCACGGCCTCGGCAACGACTTCATCGTATTCGACGCGCCTCCGGGCGGACCGCCCACGACCGCCGCGCTGCGGCGGCTCGCCGAGCGGCGCAGCGGGATCGGTTTCGATCAGGCGCTCGTACTCGAGCCGCCGAGGCAAGCGGGCTCTAGTCTCTCCTACCGAATCTTCAATGCCGACGGGAGCGAAGTCGAGCAGTGCGGCAACGGCGCGAGGTGCATCGCGGCGCTCTGGCACCGGCGCGGTCGCGCGCGCTCCGGCGAGCCGATCGTGATGGACAGCGCAGGCGGCCCGGTGCGTGCACGGGTGCTCGCACCGGAGCTGGTCTCGGTCGAGATGGGCGTGCCGAGCTTTGATCCACGGGCGCTGCCCTTCGATGCACCTGGCAACGCGCCCGATTCGAGCGATGCCGACGAGGCGCAGCTCTACGAGCTCGAGGCCGCGGGCGACACCGTCCGCATCGGTATCGTCTCGATCGGCAATCCGCACGCGGTGCTCACGGTGAGCTCGGTCGATGCGGCACCCGTCGAGCGCCTCGGGCCCGCGATGGAGCGCCATCCGCGCTTTCCGAACCGAGTGAACGTCGGATTTCTCGAGATCCTCGATCGCGGCCGCGTGCGCCTCAGGGTGTACGAGCGCGGCGTCGGAGAGACGCTGGCGTGCGGAACGGGCGCTTGCGCCGCGGTCGCATTCGCGCGGCGGCGCGGCCTGCTCGATCCGCAAGTCGCGGTGCGCGCGCGCGGCGGTGAGTTGCGCGTAAACTGGGACGGCGCGGGTCACCCGATCTGGCTCACCGGTCCCGCGGAATTTGCGTTCGAAGGGCGCGTCGAGATCGGCGGCGCGTAGGGCCGAGGGAAGATCCAATTCAACACGCTGGGGGCGGAAGGAATCATGACTACGAGAGAGGCTCGCGGAGTGACCGCGGCGGAGGCTGAGGAAGAGGCGGTAGCGCGCTACTTGCAGCAACACCCGGAGTTCTTCGAGCGTCACCTCCCGCTCCTCGCGCGGCTGCGGCTGCCTCATCTGCGCGGCGGCTCGACCATCTCGCTGATCGAGCGTCAGGTCGAGGTGCTGCGCGAGCGGCAGGCCGCGCTCGAGCAGAAGCTCGCCGAATTCGTCAAAGTCGCGCGCTCGAACGATCAGGTCGCCGAGCGCATTCATCTGCTGACGCGCCGCCTGCTCGCAGCGAAGTCCAGCGCAGCGGCGATCGCCGCGATCGAGGCGAGCTTGCGAGAGGACTTCGATGCGTTCAATGCGGTTCTGGTGCTCGTCGCGCCCTCGGCCGAAGTGCCCACGCAGCGCTTCGTCAAGGCCGTGGCAGCCGATGACGTGAACCTCAAATCGTTCGATTCGCTGTTCGCAAGCGGCAAGCCGCGCTGCGGCCAGACGCGCGACACGCAGCGCGAATTCCTGTTCGGCACGGAGGCCGCGGACATGGGCTCGATCGCTCTCATCCCGCTCGGCGAGAAAGGAGCGCTCGGCCTGCTCGCGCTCGGCAGCCATGACCGCGATCGCTTCCATCCCGGAATGAGCACGGAGTTCCTCGGCCGCGTGGGCGATCTCATCGCCGATGCGCTCGCGAGATTCTGAGCCGCCGCAGTGGCGCAGCCGCGGCGACTGGGTCATGGCTGAGGCCCCCGCCCCTGGCCGGGCCACAGTGCGGACCCCCGCCCCGGCTGCGGCCCCGGCCCCGCCCCTGGCCGAATGAGTCCCGACGCGCTCGATTCGATCGCGCGCTTTCGGCGTCACCTCGCGACCGAGCGACGCTACTCGCCGCATACCGACTCGAACTATGCGCGCGAGCTCGCCGCGCTCGTGCGTTTCTGCGACGCCCGCGGCATCGCCGAGTGGCGCGAGCTCGACAGCCAGCACCTGAGGGTCTTCGCAGCACAGTCGCACGCATCCGGGCTCGCCCCGCGCAGCATCCAGCGGCGGCTCTCGGCGGTGCGCAGCTTCCTGCGCTTCCTGCTCGTGCGTGAGAAGCGGATCGAGAGCAATGCCGGAGCGGACGTGCGGGCACCGAAGGCTGCGCGGCGGCTGCCGCAGGTGCTCGACCCGGAACAGATGGCGCGGCTCCTCGAGCTGCCGGGCGAGGGCCCGTTTGTTGCTCGCGACCGCGCCATGATGGAGCTGCTCTACTCCTCCGGCCTGCGCCTCGCAGAGCTCGTGCAGCTCGATGTCGGTGACGTCCACGTCACCGATCGCACGGTGCGCGTCCTCGGGAAAGGCGGCAAAGAGCGCGTCATCCCCGTCGGCCGGCACGCCCTCGCGGCGCTCGAGAGCTGGTGTGGCCGCCGGACGGGCATGGCGGGCGCCGACACCGCGGCGCTCTTCGTCGGCCGGGGCGGCCGTCGCCTCGGGCGTCGCGCCGTGCAGGCGCGCGTTGCGTACTGGGCGCGCCGGCAGGGGCTGCCGATGCACGTGCATCCGCACCTGTTCCGTCACTCCTTCGCATCGCATCTGCTCGAGTCGAGCGGGGATCTGCGCGGCGTACAGGAGTTGCTCGGCCACGCCGATATCTCGACGACCCAGGTCTACACCCACCTTGACTTCCAGCACCTTGCCCGCATCTACGACGCCACGCACCCCCGCGCCCGCAGGAAATCGCGTAAGGAATCATGAGCTTCGAGCCGCATGGCACCACGATTCTCGCCGTCCGCCGCAAGGGCGCCGTCGCCGTCGGCGGCGACGGGCAGGTCACCCTCGGCAACACGGTCATGAAGGGCAACGCGCGCAAAGTGCGCAGGCTCTACGGTGAGAAGGTGCTCGCCGGCTTTGCGGGCGGCACGGCCGATGCCTTCACGCTGTTCGAGCGCTTCGAAGGCAAGCTCGAGAAGTACGGCAATCTCACGCGGGCCGCCATCGAGCTCGCGAAGGACTGGCGCTCCGACCGGTATCTGCGCCGGCTCGAAGCGCTGCTGCTCGTCGCCGACCACGAGAAGATCTTCGTCATCTCCGGCAATGGCGATGTGATCGAGCCCGAGCATGATGCGGCGGCGATCGGCTCCGGCGGCTCGTTCGCGCTCGCTGCGGCGCGCGCGCTGCTCGAGAGCTCCGAGCTCGATGCGCGCTCGATCGTCGAGCGCTCGCTCGCGATCGCCGCCGACATCTGTATCTACACGAACCGCAACCTCATCGTCGAGGAGCTCAACTGACCCGTGAGCCCGCAGTCGCCCGCACCGCAATCTCCCGCATCTCAATCGCCCGCGCCGCAGCCGGCGGAGGCCGAGGGGCTGCCCCGCGCCTTGACCCCCCAAGAGATCGTCCAGGAGCTCGACAAGCACATCATCGGCCAGGACGCCGCCAAGCGCGCGGTGGCCATCGCGCTGCGCAACCGCTGGCGGCGCATGCAGGTCGGGGAGCCGCTGCGCCAGGAGATCACCCCGAAGAACATTCTCATGATCGGGCCGACCGGCGTCGGCAAGACCGAAATCGCGCGCCGTCTCGCGAAGCTCGCGAATGCGCCGTTCGTGAAGGTCGAGGCGACGAAGTTCACCGAGGTCGGCTACGTGGGCCGCGACGTGGACTCGATCGTCAAGGAGCTCGCGGACGTTGCCGTGAAGATGACGCGGGAGCAGGAGATGGAACGGGTCCGCCAGCGCGCGGCGGATGCTGCCGAGGAACGCGTCCTCGATGCGCTTCTGCCGCGGCCGCGCACGCTCGGCTTCTCCACGGACGAGCCGCGCGAGCCCCGCGACGCCGAAACGCGCCAGAAATTCCGCGCCATGCTCCGCCAGGGCGAGCTCGATGACCGCGAGATCGAGGTGGAGCTGCGCATGATGCCGATGGGCGTCGAGATCATGGCGCCGCCGGGCATGGAGGAGATGCAGCAGCAGCTGCAGTCGATGTTCCAAAGCCTCGGCGGCAATCGCACTCGCACCCGCAAGGTACGCGTGGGAGAGGCGCTCAGACTGCTGACGGACGAGGAGGCCGCGAAACTCATCAATGAGGATGAGCTGAAGGTAAAGGCGGTCGCGAAT
>Ga0134125_10004292_pt1 | contig 16331 bp, 18 predicted proteins | sample KB31751_FD_96464 | JGI IMG/M metagenome (GOLD analysis project Ga0134125, IMG submission 96464) | Terrestrial soil microbial communities with excess Nitrogen fertilizer from Kellogg Biological Station, Michigan, USA - KB3-175-1 | ecosystem: Environmental > Terrestrial > Soil > Unclassified ...
ACGCCCAGCCCCCGGACCTCCAGGAAGTCGCGCAGCATCGGCGGGCAGCGGCCCTGGATCGTCTCGGGGCCGATCTGCTGAAGCTCCACCACGTCGTCGGCGACGAGCCCGTGGCCGCGCGAGATCAGCTCCAGCGCGAGCTCGCTCTTGCCGATGGAGGAGTCGCCGGTGATGAGCACGCCGATCTCGAGGACGTCCAGCATCACGCCGTGCAGGTTGGTGACCTCGCCCAGCTCCTGCTGCATGTAGGGCCGCAGCACGTTGATCACGTGCTGGCTGGGCTCGCTCGAGGTGAGGAGGGCCACGCCCGCGCGGTCGGCGCACTCGACCAGCGCTGCGGGGGGCTTCAGGCCCTCGCAGACGATCACGCAGACGGTCTCGTCCTTGCAGATGTGCGTCACTGTCTCGACGCACGCCCCGCCCTCGAGCTTCTCGATGTAGTCCACCTCGCGGCGCCCCAGGACCTGGGCGAGCAGCGGATGGATGAGGTTCAGGTGCCCGATGAGGCCCACGCCCGGGCGGTGCAGCATCTCGCCGGTGAACTCGCGCGCGGCGCCGGCCGTGCCCGCGGCCCACGCGAGGCCGAGGCGCTCGCGGCGCTCGTCAAACAGATGCTGAACGCTGAGCCGGGGCATAGGGCGACCACTCGGTGATGAGCCGGTGGGCCGCCTGGATGTCGTGGGTGGCGGCGAGCGCCTCGCGAAGGCCCGGGTCGCTGAACATCTGGGCGAGCTCCGAGAGCAGCTCCAGGTGCGCCTCGGTCGCGTGCTCCGGGACGAGCATCGCGAAGACGAGTGTCACCGGCTGGCCGTCGGGCGACTCGAACGCGATGGGCTGGGCCGTTCGCACGAAGGCGCAGGCCGGCTCCTTCAGCGACTTGATGCGCCCGTGCGGGATCGCCACCCCGTAGCCCAGGCCCGTGGAGCCCAGCTTCTCGCGGTCGAACAGGCTGTCGAAGACCCGCATGCGCGGGATCTGCCGCGAATTCTCGAAGATGAGCCCGATCTGCTCGAACAGGCGCTTCTTGCTGCTCGCCTCGAGGTCGAGGACGACATGGTTCACCGGCAGCAGTCGCGAGACAAGGCTCATGGCGGGCGGGATTCTACCCCCCATTCGCTCTCATTGGGGAAGCCGCTTGATCGCCTCGGGGTGGCGGGGGTGGAACCGCTCCTTGTGCTTGAGGACCTGGCGGTCGAGCTTGTCGATGAGCCCGTCGATGGCCGCGTACATGTCGCCGTCGTTCGCCTGCACGTGGATGTCCTTGCCGGAGAGGTGCACGCTCGCCTCGATCTTCTGGTCGAGCTTCTCGACGGTCATGATGACGTTCACGTCGATCACGTGGTCGAAATGCCGGTTGATGCGCGCGAGCTTGCTCGTCACGTAGTCGCGGATGGCGGGGGTGATCTCGACGTGGTGGCCGGTGAGGTGCAGGTTCATCGAAGCTCCTTTGTTCGGCTAGATCGACTTGCGGAGATTGGCGGGCTGGATGTGCATGGCCTCCCGATACTTGGCCACGGTCCGCCGGGCTACCTGGATGCCTTGCTGCGCGAGGATGTCGGAGATGCGGTGGTCGGAAAGCGGCTTCCGGCCGTCCTCGGCGGCGACAAGCTGCTTGATGAGCGCGCGGATCGCGGTGGCCGAGCATGCGCCCCCGGTGTCCGTGGAAACGTGGCTGCCGAAGAAATATTTCAGCTCGAAGATGCCGCGCGGGGTGAGCATGTACTTCTGCGTGGTGACCCGCGAGATCGTGGACTCGTGCAGCCCCACGGCCTCGGCGATCTCGCGAAGCACGAGCGGGCGCATGGCGACTTCCCCGTGCTCGAAGAAATTCTTCTGCCGGTCGACGATCGCCTGGGTCACCCGCAGGATGGTGTCGAAGCGCTGCTGCACGTTCTTGATGAGCCAGCGCGCCTCCTGGAGCTGCCCGGCGAGGTGCTTGCCGCCGTTCTCGCGCGAGGCCTGGAGGATGTCGGCGTACATCTTGTTGATGCGAAGGCGCGGCATCGCGTCGCGGTTGAGGGAGGCGAACCATCGACCGCCGCTCTTCCTCACCACGACGTCGGGCACCACGTAGCGCACGTCTCCGGTGCCGAAGGCGCGTCCCGGCTTGGGGTCGAGCGTGAGGATGAGGGCGCGCACCTCGCGCAGCTCGTCCTCGCCCACGCCGAGCAGCCGCTTCAGGCGGTTGAAGTCGCGCGCCGCCAGCACGTCGAGATGGCGCGTGACGAGCGTGATGGCCGCCTCGCGGTGCGGCGTGGATTCGGGCAGCGCCTTCAGCTGCAGCTCGAGGCACTCGGCCACGTCGCGCGCGCCCACGCCCGCGGGCTCGAGGTTGTGCACGTGGCGCATCGCGATGTTGAGGTCCTCGATCTCGAGGTCGGGCGCCGCGGTGAGCGCCGACTGGCGCAGCTCCTCGAGGTCCTGCTTGAGGTAGCCGTCCTCGTCCAGGTGCCCCACGATGAGCGCGGCGACCTTCTTGTCGCGCTCGGTGAGGCCGGTGAGCGAGAGCTGCTGGATCAGGTGGTCGTGCAGCGTGGGCTCGGCGGCGGCGTACTGCGTGAAGTCGTCGCGCTCCTCGTCCTGGGAGCGGGTGCTGCCCGTGGGCGCGTGCTCGTCGCCGAACCCGTGGTCGTCGGCGAAGGCGGAGGGCTCGTCGCGGGTGTCGTCGCGGCGGGTTTCCTCGCGCGCCTCGCCCTCGCGAAGGGTCTCGCCGGGCTCGGTGGGCGGGGGCGGCGCGCCCGCGGCCTCGTCGGGGGGCCCGAGGTCGGAGCGCTCGAGCAGCGGGTTCTCGGCGAGGTAGCGCTCGAGCTCCTGGTTCAGCTCGACAGTCGACAGTTGCAGCAGCCGGATGGACTGCTGCAGCTGCGGCGTGAGCGTGAGATGCTGGGATAGCTTGAGCTGGAGGCTGTGCTTCATGTCGAGGGACCCGGGAAGGAACCAGACATTCCGCTAGAGGCGGAAGTTCTCCCCCAGGTACACCTTTCTGACAGCCTCATTATAGATGATCTCCTGAGGCTTCCCGAAGGCGAGGACCGCGCCCTGGTTGATGATGTACGCGTGGTCGCAGATGCCGAGGGTCTCGCGCACGTTGTGGTCCGTGATGAGCACGCCGATGCCGCGTTCCTTGAGGAACCGGATGATCTGCTGGATGTCGAGCACCGCGATGGGATCGACTCCCGCGAAGGGCTCGTCCAGGAGGATGAAGCGCGGGCGAGTGGCGAGCGCCCTCGCGATCTCGACGCGGCGCCGCTCCCCGCCGGAGAGCGAGATCGCCGGGCTCGAGCGCAGGTGGCCGATGTGCAGGTCGTCCAGCAGCGCCTCCAGGCGCCCTTCCACCTCGTCGTCCTCCACGCCCTGCAGCTCCAGCACCGCCTGGATGTTCTGCGCGACGGTGAGCTTCCTGAAGATCGACGCCTCCTGCGGCAGGTACGAGAGCCCCAGGCGCGAGCGGCGGAAGATGGGCAGGTGCGTGAGGTCCTCGCCGTCGAGCGTGACGCTGCCCCGGTCGATCGGAACGAGCCCGAGGATCATGTAGAAGCACGTGGTCTTGCCCGCGCCGTTGGGGCCCAGGAGCCCCACGACCTCGCCGCTCTCGACGGTGAGCGAGACATCCGAGACCACCGTGCGCTTGCGGTAGCGCTTCATGAGGCCCTCGGCGCGCAGCACCGACGAGCTGGGCTCGGGCCTCACGAGCGTGAGGCGCTGCGCCGCGGGCGAGGGCTTGGCGGACATCGCTATTGCGCCCCGGGGCCCGCGTCGGGCTTGAGGACGGGCGGCGGCACGGGCGGCGCCGCCGGCGCCGGCGCGCCCTTGGCCGCGGCGCCTTCCTTCTTCGCCGGCACGATCGTCACCTTCACGCGGGAGTTGGGCGGCGGCGTCGTCCCCGGGGGCGCGCCCTGCACCTCGGCCAGCTCGCGGCGCATGTCGTACTGGATGTAGTTGCCGGTGAGCTCGTTCTGGTTGCTCTTCACACGCGCCTTGTCGAAGAGCTTCACGACGTCGTTCAGGTCGTCGAACTCCGCGCGCAGCGCGTAGCCCTCGACGTATTCGTCCACGTTGTCGCGTTTCTGGCGGAAGGTGACGGGCTCGCCGTAGGCCACGTAGAACTTGTGGCGGTTGGCGTCCTCCTGCACCGTGACCTTGTTCGCGGTCATGCGCATGGTGCCCTGCGTCACGACGACGTTCCCGTCGAACACGCTGGTGCGCTTGGCGTCGTCGGCGGTGAGGTGGTCGGCGCCCACGACGATTTCCTTCTCGCGGTCCGCGCGCTCGGCGTGCGCCGGCGCCGCGAGGACCGCGAGGGCGGCGAGGACGGGGGCGAGTGCGCGCATCAGCGTTTGTTGTAGTCGGGCTTGATCGTCGCGCGCACGTTGTCGAGGTCCAGCGTGCGCGTCTGGTTGTTCAGCTCCATCCCCGAGGCGGTGGCGTGCGAAGAGGGGCTGTCCATCGTGACCGGGTCGCGGGTGCGGGCGATGCCGTCGTCGGGCAGCACCAGCAGGCGGTCGGTCGTGATGCGCGTCCTTTCCGTTTTCGCGTCGGCCTCGCGGATCACCACGACGTTGCCTTCGGCGAGCACTCGCTCGCCCTTCTGCTCGATGCGGCCGCGGTCGGCGGTCATCGTCATCTTCGGCTGGCCCGGCTCGAAGGCCTCGAGCTTCACGGTCTCCAGGAGCGCCGAGTCGTCGTCGGGGTAATGTACCATCTTCTTCGCGGCCAACGTGTACTGGACAGTGCCGTTCTCCGCGAGTTTCTGCGCGTCGAAATTCTCCACGATGAGGTCCGGGTCGTGGCGGGTCGAGCCGTCGGGGCGCTCCGCCGGCGCCTGGATCAGCTGGTTCAGCCACAGCGTGAGCCCCACGAGGAACGCGAGTGCCGCGAGCGGAAGCCATCCGGTGGGCCTGATCATCGTGGCCTTCGCTTACGGGGAGCCTTCGCTCCCATGGCCCTGCGCGCGCAGCACGAGGTCGCAGAACTCGCGCACGGCGCCGCGCCCGCCGGTGGCGCGCGTCACGTAGTGCGCGGCGGATTTCACAGGGTCGGCCGCGTTGGCCACGGCCACCGCGAAGCCGCAGCGGCGCATCACCGCGAGGTCGGGAATGTCGTCTCCCACGAATGCGCACGCCGAGGCGTCCACTCCAAGGCGCGTGCGCATCTCCTCGAAGGCCGCGACCTTGTCGTCGGCGCCCTGCACCACGTGGCGGATCCCCAGCTCGGCGGCACGCCGGGCGACCGCCTCCGACGAGCGCCCCGAGAGGATGGCCGCCGCGATGCCCGCGGACTGCAGCATCTTCACGCCATGGCCGTCGAGCGTGTTGAATGCCTTGAAGGCCTCGCCCTGCGCGCCGAAATAGAGAGTGCCGTCGGTCATCACGCCGTCCACGTCGAAGACGGCGAGGCGCACGGCGCGCGCCCGGGCCGCGACCGCATCGCTCTCAGACGACACCGGCGGCGAGCAGGTCGTTGAATGTCACTACGCCGAGGAGCACGTTGTCGGGCGTGGTCACGACGATTCGCCCGCCGATCTTCCCGCTCTGCATGACCTGCGCGGCCTCGGCGGCGAGGCGCTCGGGCGGGATCGTCTTGGGCCCCTTCGTCATCACGTCCCCCACCTTGAGGTTGCGGATCGAGTCGTGCTTCTCCAGCGTGCGGCGCAGGTCGCCGTCGGTGAAGATGCCGAGCACCTTGTCGGAGGGATCGACGACGACGGTCATGCCGATGCCCTTGCGCGACATCTCGAGGATCGCCTCGGCGAGCGGCGTCCCGGGGGCGTTCTTGGGGAGGTCCGCGCCCTTCCTCATGATGTCGGCCACGTGCACGAGGAGCTTCCTTCCCAGCGCGCCGCCGGGGTGGTGCATCGCGAAGTCGTCGCTGCCGAAGCCGCGCGCCTCGAGGAGCGCGAGGGCGAGCGCATCGCCCAGGGCGAGGGTGGCCGTGGTGCTCGCGGTGGGAGCGAGGTTGAGCGGGCAGGCCTCCTTCTCGACGCCGGCATCGAGGTGCACGTCCGCCTCGGTGGCGAGCGTGGAGCCGGCGCGCCCGGTGATGGCGATCACCTTCGCGCCGCGGCGCTTGATGAGGGGGAGGATCTTCACGATCTCGTCGGATTCGCCCGAGTAGGAGATCGCGACCAACACGTCCTGGGCGGTGATCATGCCCAGGTCGCCGTGGCTCGCCTCGCCCGGGTGCATGAAGAAGGCCGGCGTCCCGGTGGAAGCGAGCGTCGAAGCGATCTTCCTGCCGATGTGCCCGGACTTGCCCATGCCCGTCACGACGACGCGGCCGCTGGTCGCGAGCATGAGGCGGTGGGCGGCGAGAAAAGGCTCGCCAAGGCGGGCCTTGAGCGCGCGCACCGCGTCGGCCTCGATGTCGAGGACGTTGCGGGCGAGCTCCAGGAAACGTTCCGCGTCGGCGACCGGATGGGGTTGTAGTAAATTGGTCACGCGGGAAAGTATAAATCCATTGCCCGTACCGCGCCCTCGCCACGACGATGCACGACGCCCTTGCCGTAGCGCTGATCCTGCTCGCCTCCGCGGTCGTCGTGGTGGTGGTGTTCCGCATCGTGCACCTTCCCGCTGTGCTGGGCTACCTCCTCGTGGGCGCCGTGATCGGCCCGCACGCCCTGGGCTTCGCGCCCGACAGCGAGGGCCAGAAGTACCTCGCCGAGTTCGGCGTCGTGTTCCTGATGTTCTACGTGGGGCTGGAATTCAGCCTGCCGCAGCTGATGGGCATGCGCCGTGCCGTCCTGGGCCTCGGCGGCGCGGAGGTGGCCGCGGTGGTGGCGCTCGGCGTGGGGGTCTCGGTCATGTTCGGCCTCACGTGGCGCGAAGGCCTCATCGCGGGGGGCGTGGCCGCGATGTCGTCCACCGCGATCATCTCGAAGGCGCTCGCCGAGCGCCTCCAGCTGCACAGCGACTACGGCCGCGGCGTGATGGGCGTGCTGCTCTTCCAGGACCTCGCCGTGATTCCCCTCCTGGTGCTCATCCCCGCGCTGGGCGGCACGGGCGGCGAGATCGCGGGCGCGATCGCCATCGCGCTCGGCAAGGCCGCGGCCATCCTCGCCGTCGTGCTCTTCCTCGGCCAGCGCCTCATGCGGCCGCTCTTCGACGTCGTCGCGCGCCAGAAGTCCTCCGAGCTCTTCGTGCTCTTCGTGCTGCTGGTGGCCCTGGGCCTCGCCTACGTGACCGACCAGGCGGGGCTGTCCCTCGCCCTGGGCGCTTTCTTGGCGGGGATGCTCATCTCCGAGACCGAGTACCGCTACCAGGTCGGCGACTACGTGAAGCCCTTCCGCGACGTGCTGCTGGGGCTCTTCTTCGTGACCATCGGCATGCTGCTCGAGCCGCTCGTGCTGGTCGAGCGCTTCGGCGCGGTAGTGGGCGTGTTCGCGCTCCTCCTCCTCGCGAAGCTCGCGGTGATCTTCGTGCTGGCGCGGGTCTTCGGCGCGGCCAAGCCCACGGCGCTGCGCCAGGCGCTCGCCCTCGCACCGGCGGGCGAATTCGGTTTCGTGCTGCTGGCGCTCGCCACGCGCAACAACGCCATGGGCGAGCAGGCGCTGCAGGTGCTCCTCGCCGCATCGCTCCTGTCGATGCTCACCGCGCCGCTCATCCTCGCCCGCATGGAGCGCATCGTGCTCTACCTCGTCTCGAGCGAGTGGGAGCAGCGGGCTCTCGCGCTGCACTCGGTCGCGGTGAAGTCGATGTCCACGCGCGGCCACGTGATCGTGTGCGGCTATGGGCGCAGCGGCCAGGCGCTCACCCGCTTCCTCGAGCGCGAGAAGCTCTCGGTGATCGCGCTCGATTCCGATCCCGAGCGCGTGCGGGAAGCGGCCGCGGCGGGCGACTCGGTGGTATTCGGCGATGCGGGGCGGCGCGAGGTCCTGATGGCCGCCGCGATCCAGCGCGCCGCCGCCGTCGTGGTGAGCTTCGCCGACACGCCCAAGGCGCTCGCGATCCTCGCCCACGTGAGGGATCTCAGGCCCGAGCTGCCGGTGATCGTGCGCACTTTCGACGACAGCGACGTGGGGCGCCTGAAGGAAGCGGGCGCCGCGGAGATCGTGGCCGAGGTGGTCGAAGGCTCGCTCATGCTCGCCACGCAGACGATGATGCAGCTGGGCCTTCCGTTGAATCGCGTGCTGAGGAGCCTTCGCGACGTGCGCGCCGAGCGCTACACGATCGTGAGCGGCTATTTCCCCGGCGCCACCGACATCGACGATTCCGGCGACGACCAGCCGCGCCTGCACACCGTGCACCTGGGCCCCGAGGCCGCTTCCGTCGGCGAGACCGTGGGAAGCCTCAACCTCGAGGCGCTCGGCGTCCGCGTAAGCGCGGTGCGCCGCATGGGCACGCGCGAGGTGAACCCCGCCCCCGAGACCCGCCTGCAAGCCGGCGACGTGGTGGTCCTGCTCGGCCGCTTCAGCCAGCTCGCCCGCGCGGAAATCCGGTTGTTGCAGGGTTAGGGTCAGAGCCCTTTTTCACGTAAAAGGGGACAGATCAACGCGGCGGCCTTCCCCGAGAGACAAACGAAACGCTCTTGCCCAACAGTCTCTCGACTTGCTGGCGATAGACGTCAGTGCCAACCGCCTTGCCTTGGCTCACCCCGCACCGGATCGCATCGAGCTCTTCGTCGCATTGCGGCTCATCGAACAGGCGGGCGTAGGCATTTGCCCGTTCGCGGGCGTCTCTTCCCAATTGCGTGTATTCCGGATGAGGGGTCAGGAGTCCGCCTGGCTCTCCGGTGATGTTCTGGCCGTGGCTGGACCATTCGTATGACCCGGGTCGAGACGCCATGCGCGCGCGCACGGGATTCATCTCGATATAGCGCATGCAGGCGAGGAAGTAGCGCGTCGTCTCCACGAGGCTCGACTTGAAACGGCCTTCATAGAGGGCGCCCGTCCTGCGATGCAGCTTGTTCACGTGGGTCACGTATGCGCGACCGAGGTCCTGCATCATGCGTGACGCGGCATATTCCGCCCGCGCGGTCGCGAGGAGATGAACGTGGTTGGGCATCAGGACGAAGGCATGGACATCGCAACTGCGGTGCGCACGAGCCTCCCCCAGGCATTTCAGGAAAAACAAACGATCGGCATCGGCGAAGAAGATGGGCCGGCGGTCGTTGCCCCGCACGATGAGATGCTGCGGCAAGCCTGGGAAATCGATACGCGGCGGTCTGGGCATCCCGACCCAACGACCGACGGCGGCCATCGGTCTACAAAGAAAACGGCCCGCGAGGGCGGGCCGTCCGGTGATCTGTCCCCTTTTACGTGAAAAAGGGCTCTGACCCCTTAGAACGTCATGCAGACCGTGTAGTTGGTGGCATCGTCGACGGCGGTGGTCGCGACCGCGGCCGTGCCCATCGCGGCGCCGTCGGCCACGACGCGCATCGAGCCGGATTCGGTCTTGCCGTCGTCCATCTGGATGTCGAGCTGCTTGGCGAACTTGCCGAGGATGCCCGCCGAGCAGACTTCGTACGTGCCGGTCATGCCGCTGATCTGGATCTGCGGCACCGTGGTGCTCGAGATGCCGATGATGCCGCCCACGGCGTTGCGCGGAATGTAGGTCGTGTCGGTCACGTCGGTCGGGCCGGCCGCGAGGTTCGCGAGGCGCACGTGCTGCCAGAAGAGGAACGACTCGTCGGTGTTCGTGTTCGAGTTCCAGGAGCCGTTGATCACGCCGTTGCCGAGGTTGGCGGCAGCGGCGGCGGTGGCGCCCGTGATGTGCTGCGTCACGTTGGCGTCGTCGCCCGGCAGCGCCTTGAACTTGTCCTGGTAGGCGTAGATGTAGGTGGGGATCACGCGAAAGTCGTTCGCGAGGTTCTTCACCTTGGCGCTGTTGATCAGCTCCTGGCCTTTCAGGATGCCTCCCAGCAGCAGGCCGATGATCACGAGGACGATGGCGATCTCGACGAGCGTGAATCCGGATTGTTGGCTTCTCATGTTGCTTCTCCAGTTAGGTATCGCTTGCGGTAGCGAGGATAGTGCAAGCCCCGTGCCACTGACAATAAAGTACTGTTTTTCAGTATTATTTGGCTTTCGCTGGACTTGGCTCCAGCATTCGCGGGCAGGATTCTGTCCGGCCTTCCGACAGGGCGTGTCGGCTTTCCGACGAGATCCCGAGCCGTGCCGCCTCCCGTCCCGATGACCCAACGCCTGGCCTCCCGCGCCATCGCGGCGCGCCGCTGGGTGCTGATCGGCATGCTGCTCGCGCTGCACGCGGCCCTCCTCGCCGATCCCGGCGGGCAGATGCAGCGCGCCTGGCTCCTCGTGCACTTCGGCCTCTTCCTGCTGTGGCAGCCGTTCATCGCGGGCGACCGCGAGCTCGAGATCTTCTCGGCGGCGATGCTCTTCATCGTGACGGCGGTGACGCTCTACTTCCTCGCCGGCTGGATGATCGTGGGGTGGCTGCTGATCCTGATCGGAATCCTCGGCGGCCGCGTCTTCACCGTGCGCGGCACCTCGACGTGGCAGAACCGCTTCTACCTCGTCGCCTCGGCTACGTGCTCGCGGTGCTGCTGCTGCGGGCGGTTCCCACGCTGGTCCTGAACGAGGACGAGATTCCCGGGCCGCTGGAGAACTTCATCGCCTTCGGCCTGCCGCTCGTGCTGGCGCCCCTCGCCGTTCTGCCGGCGGACGTCGGGCAACGCGAGAGCAACCCGGTCTTCGATTTCTTCTACGCCGTGCTCGTCTTCCAGCTGGGCGTCGTGGTCGTGCTGGGTTCCATCGCCCTCATGCGCTACACCGACGACGCCTACTTCACGTCGGTCGCGCTCACCGTTCTGGGATTCGGCGCCGCGCTCTTCGTGCTCGCGGTGCTCTGGAACCCGATGCGCGGCTTCGGCGGCCTGAGGACCTACTTCTCGCGCTACCTCCTCTCGGTGGGCATGCCCTTCGAGCTCTGGATGCGGCGGGTCGCGGAGCTCGCCGAGAGCGAGCCCGACGCCTCCCGGTTCCTCGAGCAGTCGCTGCGCGAGATCGCTTCCTTCGCCTGGATCAGGGGCGCGGGATGGCGCTCGCCCGATGGCGAGGGGTACGTGGGCGAGGACGGCAACTACGCGACGCGTTTCACCCACCATGAATTGGAAGTCGTCTTCCACACGGAGATCAGCCTCTCGCCGGCGCTCTTCCTGCACATGCGGCTGCTGGCGCAGGTCGTGGGCGAGTTCTACGAGGGCAAGCGCCGCGAGGCGGCCCTGCGCCGCAACGCCTACCTGCAGGCCGTGCACGAGACGGGCGCCCGCCTCACCCACGACGTGAAGAACCTGCTGCAATCGCTCTACGCCCTCACCTCGATGGCGCAGCAGCTTCCCGGGGAAGGCACGGGAGGGCTCATGCAGCGCCAGCTTCCGCAGCTCGCGCAGCGCCTTCGCACCACGCTGGACAAGCTCCGCGCCCCCGAGGTCGCCACACGCGAGCTCACCACGTCCGCGCGGGCGTGGTGGAGCGACCTGGAGAAGCGCGTGTCGGACCCGGCCATCGAGCTGAAGGCGAGGATCGACGCGGACCTGGAAGTCCCCGCCGCCGTCTTCGACAGCTTCGTCGAGAACGGCATCGACAACGCGAAGCAGAAGATCCGCGCGGACCCCGGCATCCGGATCACGGTGGAGCTCACCTGCACGCCCGAAAGGATCGAGCTCGTGGTCTGCGATACCGGCTCGCCCATCGACCCGGCGATCGTCATTCACCTGTTCCGCGAACCGATCGAGCGCGGGGGAAGCCTGGGGATCGGCCTCTACCAGTCGGCGCGCATGGCCAACCACGCGGGATATCGCGTGAGCCTCACCGACAACCGTCCGGGACGCGTATGCGTCTCGCTCCTGCGCGGCGAGGTGCCGCTAGGCGAGGGCTGAGAGCGCTTCGGCGAGGCCCTCGCGCCATCCTCCCAGCGCGATGCCGAAGGTCCGCTCGAGCTTGCCGTTGTCGAGCACCGAGTAGGCGGGGCGCTTCGCGGGCGTCGGGTACTCGGCCGTCGTGATCGGGGCGAGGGCGGGGGCGGCGAAGCCAGGCGTGGTGCGCGCGCGTTCCTCGAAGATGGCGCGGGCGAAGGCGAACCATGTCGTATCGCCGCCCGCGGTCGCGTGATAGAGGCCGCGTTCGGCGCCGGCTCTCGCGAGGCTCTCCGCGCTGATCTCGCCACCCTTCGATCCCGTTGCCAGGAGCGAGCCCACGGCGCGGGCGATCGCGAGGCTCGTGGTGGGCGCGCCGCGCTGGTCGTCCACGACGCGGAGCGGATCGCCCTTGGCGGCGAGGCGCAGCATCGTGAGCATGAAGTTGCGCCCGTGGGGGCCGTACACCCACGCGGTGCGAAGCACGATGGCGGCCGCCCCGGATTCGAGCACCGCGCGCTCGCCACCCCGCTTGGTGCTGCCGTAGACGCCGAGCGGGTGGGTCTCGTCCGTCTCGAGGTACGGTGCGCGCTTTGTGCCGTCGAACACATAGTCCGTCGAGAAATGCACCAGCAAGGCGCCCAGGCGCCGCGCCTCGGCGGCCATGATGGCGGGCGCGACGGCGTTCACCGTGTGCGCCGCCTCCGGCTCGTTCTCGGCGCGATCCACGGCCGTGTAAGCGGCGGCGTTCACGATCGCCTGGGGCGCGGCCTCGCGGATGCGCGCGACGAGCTGGGCCGGGTCCGACACGTCGAGCGTGTCGCGGCCGAGCGCGATCACTTCCGCGCGCCCGGCGAGGACTCGCGCGACCTCGGTGCCGACCTGGCCGCCGGCCCCCGTCACGAGGACCCGCGTCAAGGAAACGTTTCCGCTTCGGCGAGCGGACGCCCTGCCGCGTCGCTCGCCTTGAGCAGCGGCGCGCCCGCCATCGGCCAGGCGATCCCGACCGCCGGGTCGCTCCAGAGGAGCGTGCGCTCGTGCTGCGGCGCGTAGTACTCCGTCGTCTTGTAGAGGAACTGGGCGCGCTCCGAGAGCACCAGGAAGCCGTGCGCGAAGCCCTCGGGCACCCAGAGCATCGGCGAGCCGGAGCCCCCGAGGCGCTCGCCCACCCATCTTCCGAAGGTGGGCGAGGAGCGGCGCAGGTCCACGACCACGTCGAACACCTCGCCCTCCACCACGCGCACGAGCTTTCCCTGCGGCTCGCGCACCTGGTAGTGCAGCCCGCGAAGCACGTTGCGCACCGACGTCGAATGGTTGTCCTGCACGAAGCGCACCTCGCGCCCCACGGCCTGGTCGAACGCGCGCTGGTTCCAGCTCTCGAAGAACGACCCGCGGTCGTCGCCGAAGACCCTGGGCTCGATGAGGAGCACCTCCGGTATCGCGGTCCTGGTCACTTTCACGAGCGCCACTCTCTTCTATCTGCGTTCATCGGCGTTTCATCGGCGGATGAGGCCCTAGAAAACGCGATCGCGAAGCACCGCGAGCAGGTATTGCCCGTAGGAATTCTTCTTCATCGGGTCCGCGAGCTTCTCCAGCTGCGCGGCATCGATGTATCCCATGCGATAGGCGACCTCCTCGGGGCACGCGATCTTCAGCCCCTGGCGCCGCTCGATGGTCTCGATGAAGTGCGCCGCCTCGAGGAGGCTCTCGTGCGTACCCGTGTCCAGCCACGCCGTGCCGCGCCCCATCACCTCGACGGCGAGCTCGCCGCGCTCGAGGTAGCGCCGGTTCACGTCGGTGATCTCGAGCTCGCCGCGCGCCGAGGGCTTGAGGCCGGCCGCGATGTCGGCCACGCGCTCGTCGTAGAAATACAGGCCCGTCACCGCGTAGCGCGACTTGGGTTTCGGCGGCTTCTCCTCGATCGACACCGCGGCGCCCGCGCCGTTGAACTCCACCACGCCGTAGCGCTCGGGATCCTTCACCGGGTAGGCGAACACAGTCGCGCCCTTGCGCTCCTCGGAAGCGCGAGCGAGCGACGCCGCGAGGTCGTGCCCGTGGAAGATGTTGTCGCCGAGGACGAGCGCCGAGGAGCGGCCCTCCACGAAGGAACGCCCGACGATGAACGCCTGCGCGAGGCCGCCGGGCGTGGGCTGCACCGCGTAGGAGAGCGAAAGGCCCCAGTCGCGCCCGTCGCCCAGCAGCTCCGTGAATCGCGGCGTGTCCTGCGGCGTGGAGATCACGAGGATCTCGCGGATGCCCGCCAGCATGAGCGTGGCGAGCGGGTAGTACACCATGGGCTTGTCGTACACGGGCAGCAGCTGCTTGGAGATCACGCGCGTGGCCGGGTAGAGCCGTGTGCCGGAACCCCCGGCGAGGATGATGCCGCGTCGGCTCATGCATTTCCTCCGGCCATGTAGTGCGTCTCGATCCAGCGGCGGTACTCGCCGCTCTTCACCCCCGCCACCCACGCGGGATTGTCCACGTACCAGCGCACCGTGCGCGCGAGGCCCGACTCGAAGCTCTCGCGCGGCTTCCAACCCAGCTCGGCCTCGATCTTGCGCGCATCGATGGCGTAGCGCCGGTCGTGGCCCGGGCGGTCGGCCACGCGCGTGATGAGCGAACGATAGCCGCCTTCCCGGGGGCGGAGCGCCTGAAGCGCGTCGCAGATCGCGTTCACCACGTCGATGTTGCGCCGCTCGGCGTTGCCGCCCACGTTGTACGTCTCGCCGGGGCGGCCCTTCGCGAGCGCCACGCGGATCGCCTCGCAATGGTCGGCCACGTAGAGCCAGTCGCGCACCTGCAACCCGTCGCCGTACACGGGCAGCGCCTTGCCCTCGAGGGCGTTGGCGATCATGAGCGGGATCAGCTTCTCGGGAAACTGGTAGGGGCCGTAGTTGTTCGAGCAGTTGGTGGTGACCACCGGGAGCCCGTACGTGTGGTGGTAGGCGCGCACGAGATGGTCGGAGCCCGCCTTGGACGCGGAGTACGGGCTATTGGGCCGGTACGCGGTCGTCTCCGAGAACGGCGCGTCGCCGGGCGCGAGCGAGCCGTACACCTCGTCGGTGGACACGTGCAGGAAGCGGAAGGCGTCGCGCTCGCCGGCCGGGAGGTGCTGCCAGTGCTCGCGCACCGCCTCCAGCAGCTCGAAAGTCCCCAGGACATTGGTGTGCACGAAGGCGTCGGGCCCGCGAATCGAGCGGTCCACGTGGCTTTCGGCGGCGAAGTGCACGATCGCGCGCGGCCGGTGCTTGGCGACGAGCCCCTCCACGAGCGCACGGTCGGCGATGTCGCCGCGCACGAGCGAATGCCGCGCGTCGCCCTCGAGGCTCGCGAGGTTCGCCGCGTTGCCCGCATAGGTGAGCTTGTCGAGGTTCACCACGCCCTCGCCCGCCTGCGCGATCCAGTCGAGCACGAAGTTCGATCCGATGAACCCGGCACCGCCCGTCACGAGGATCATGGCGCGCGCCTCGCGGCCTGCGGGCCCGAGCGCTCGAGCTCGATCAGCTTCAGGTACTTGAGGAACGCGCTGTTGCAGCCGACCGCGATGTGCGCGAACCCCGGGCCGCCGTCGAGGAGCCCCAGCCGCAGGAAGTAGAACTTGAGGAAGCGCGCCACGGGGCTCGCCACGAGGCGCCAGTAACCCGCGCGCACGCCCTGCTCGTAGAGCGCCTGCGCATGAAGCGTCGTGTAGCGGTTCTGCTTGGCCACGTAGGTGGCGATGTCGTCGGCCGATTCGTGCAGGAGGTCGCCCTCGAGGCGGCCCACTTCCACCGTGGTGAGCACCGCCTCGTGCACCTCGTCGTTGGACCAGCTCGCATGCGCGCGGTGGAAGAAGCGCAGGGTCCAGTCGGGATAGCCCTCGCCGTGCGCGAGCCAGCGGCCGAGGAAGCGATTGCGCCGGCTCATGCGCCAGGCGTGGTAGCGGGAGCTCGCCATCGCTTCGCGGATCGAGCGCTCGAGCCGCTCGCTCACGCGCTCGTCGGCATCCAGGCAGAGCACCCAGTCGTGCCGCGCGAGCCCCACGGCGTGCTGCTTCTGCCGCCCGAAGCCCAGCCACTCGCCGGTCTCGACGCGTGCTCCGTGCGCCCGCGCCACGGCGATGGTTTCATCGGTGCTGCCGGAGTCGAGCACGAGGACCTCGTCGGCGAACGCGACGCTCGCGAGGCATGGGCCCAGCTGCGAGGCCGCGTTGCGGGCGATGATGGCGACGGTGAGGGGAAGCTTCGGGGCGTTCATGGCGCCACGGCTTGGGCTGGCGATGGCGTGGGAGCGACATTCTACCCGCAGCCGCCGGATTAGAATGCGCCCCATGCCCGGCCCGCGCATCCTGTTCGTGAAGCTCTCCTCGCTGGGCGACGTGATCCACCACCTGCCCGCGGTGACCGATGCGGCCCTGCATCATCCGGGCGCGCACATCGCGTGGGCCGTGGAGGAGGCCTACGTGGACATCGCACGCCTTCATCCGGCGGTGGCGCGCACGATCGCGGTAGGCCTGCGGGGGCTGCGCCGCGATCCGCTCG
>Ga0134125_10004293_pt1 | contig 16331 bp, 16 predicted proteins | sample KB31751_FD_96464 | JGI IMG/M metagenome (GOLD analysis project Ga0134125, IMG submission 96464) | Terrestrial soil microbial communities with excess Nitrogen fertilizer from Kellogg Biological Station, Michigan, USA - KB3-175-1 | ecosystem: Environmental > Terrestrial > Soil > Unclassified ...
CCGGCGTCACATAGCCTTCATTGGCGCGATGATCGACGACGACGATGCCTTCGGCGTTCTGTAACGCCTCGCGCGCCGCGTCTTCGTCGATCGGCCGCTCGCATTCGATATTCACCGCCTCGGCATGGCCGATGAACACCGGCACGCGCACGCAGGTCGCGTTGACCGCGATCTCGGGGTCGAGAATCTTCTTGGTCTCGGCCACCATCTTCCATTCTTCCTTGGTCGAGCCATCATCCATGAAGATGTCGATATGCGGGATCACGTTGAACGCGATCTGCTTGGTGAACAGCTCGGGCTTAGGCGCATCATTCACATAGATGCCACGCGTCTGGGTGAAGAGCTCGTCCATTGCCGCGCGTCCTGCGCCCGAGACCGACTGATAGGTCGCGACCACGATGCGCTTGATCTTCGCCAGATCATGCAGCGGCTTCAGCGCCACGACCATCTGGATGGTCGAGCAATTGGGATTGGCGATGATGCCCTTCTTGGTGTGCTGCGCGATCGCCTGCGGATTGACCTCGGGCACGAGCAGCGGCACGTCCTTGTCCATGCGGAAATAGGAGGTGTTGTCGATCACCACCGCGCCGGCCTTGGCGGCACGCGGCGCATGCACGGCCGAGACCTTGGCGCCCGGCGAGAACAGGGCGATATCGACGCCTTTGAAATCGTATTTTTCGAGGTCCTGAACCTTCAGCACGTCGTCTTCGCCGAACGAAACCTCGTTGCCAGCGGTCCGCGCCGATGCAACGGCGTGAACTTCCGAGACCGGAAATTTGCGCTCGACGAGGATGTTCAGCATTTCACGGCCGACATTCCCGGTGGCGCCGACCACCGCGACCTTATACGCCATAGGCTTGCTCCTGATTGATAGGCCCACCTAGCCGAATTGGCGGGTGTTTGACAAGTCTGCGTCCCCGCACCGCCGTATAATCGCGCCGCTAACCCAAGGAATTGGCCATGAACAACCTTCTTGTCCAGAATTGGTGGGCCCTGGCGCTGCGCGGCGTCGCGGCTGTGATTTTCGGCCTTATCGCCTTCGCCCTGCCCGGGGTGACGTTGACGGTGCTGGTACTGTTCTTCGCGGCTTATCTGCTGGTCGATGGCGTTTTTGCTCTGATCGCCGGGTTGAAAGCCGCCGAGCATCACCAGCGCTGGAGCGCGCTGGCGCTCGAAGGCATCCTCAACCTGATCGCCGGCGCGGCGGTGGTGATGTGGCCGGGCCTGACCCTGGTGGTATTCGTCTATACGGCCGCGTTCTGGGCGCTCGTCAGCGGCATCGCTCTGCTGGTCGCGGCTTTCCGCCTGCACCGGCAGCACGGCGAATGGATGATGATCCTGACCGGGCTGCTCTCGATCGCCTGGGGCATCCTGGTCGTCCTGTTCCCCGTCGCCGGTATTCTGGTCTGGGCGTGGTGGATCGGAGCCTATGCGCTGATCTTCGGTATCGCCATGTTAGTATTGGCATTCCGGCTGCGAAGACATCACCCGGGCTGAGCGCATGGCTGTCCGGCTTGACCGGCCGGGCAACTGCGGTCCAGTCTGCCCACGCCTGCGGGCCTTGTGGAGACCCCTATGAGCGTTACCCCGGTCGAGAAGAAGCAGACCCCCGCCGCCCTGCGTGCGCGCAAAGGCGGCACGCCGATTGTTTCCCTCACCGCCTATACCGCCTCGCAGGCGCGGATCCTCGATCCGCATTGCGACCTGCTGCTGGTCGGCGATTCCCTCGGGATGGTGGTCTACGGTCTCGACAGCACCCTGCCCGTCACCATGGAAATGATGATCGCCCATGGCGCGGCGGTGGTCCGTGGCGCCGCCAAGGCCTGCGTGATCGTCGATATGCCTTTCGGCGCCTATCAGGAAAGCCCCGCCCAGGCTTTCCAGAACGCGGCGCGCATCCTCGCCGAGACCGGTTGCTCGGGCGTGAAGCTCGAAGGCGGCGCAGTCATGGCCGAGACTATCCGCTTTCTCGCCACGCGTGGCATCCCGGTGCTGGCCCATGTCGGGCTGCAGCCGCAATCGGTCCATGCCCTCGGCGGCTTCCATGCGCAGGGCCGCACCGAAGCCGATGCCGCACGGGTGATCGCCGACGGTCAGGCCGTCGCCGAGGCCGGTGCTTTCGCGATAGTGGTCGAAGGCACGGCCGAGCCGGTCGCGCGCAAGCTGACCGAGCTCGTCGCGGTGCCGACGATCGGCATCGGCGCCTCCGCCGCCTGTGACGGCCAGATCCTGGTGATCGACGACATCCTCGGCACTTTCACCGGCTTCAAGCCGCGCTTCGTCAAACGCTATGCCGAGTTGTCGGGCGCGATCTCGGCGGCGGCCGCCGCCTTTGCCGATGACGTGCGCGCGCGGCGCTTCCCCGGCCCCGAGCATATCTATGGCGCGGCGCCGGCCGAGAAGCGCAAGCCCGGCGAAAAAGCGGCCGGTTGATTTAGGTCGCCCGCGCAGCCGCCACAGACGACCCGACCAATCGCCGGCAAGCCCGATTCAGTCAAGCAGGCGGCGAAAGGTTATGTCGCGAAGTAAAGAATCCGGCAGCGTCAGCCACGGCAAAGCCAGCCAGATTCTGAACAAGGGGAAGAAGATTCTCGGCAAGTGACCGCCGCGCCGTAAACGCGGCGCTCGCTCAATCGGCCGGCACGAAGCCTTTGCCGATCATGCAGCGATGGATGATGTCGCTGGTGCGGTTGCGATTCTCGGCGGCGAATTCCGACATCTGCGTGCTCATGACGCCGGTCTGGCGCCAATCATTGCCGCGCGTCGCCATAATGTCGGTCATGATGTTGGTGTCGCGCTGCGTGGCGGCGCGCGCCACGCTCTGACAATCCGAGAATTCGGCGGCGGCTTGCTGCGAGGACGTGCCTGAGCGTGTCCAGTCGCCACCGCCGGCGCAACCCGTGAGAACGACGGCCAGCGCGACGACCATGGAATGCTTCAAGGCTCGCCCCCCTTCTGGGCTCCTGCGACACGACGGCCGCAGCAAGCTTCGGTTAACTATCTCGGCCTTAGAGTAGCCGGAGATTAAGCATAAATCCTGTCCTCAATGAACCAAAACACGATTTCCAATCATTGGCTTGGCCGATACGCGCTGGCGGCGCTGTTGCTGACCCTGGCAGGCTGCAATGCGTGGCAGAGCCGAGCCGAATTCGCCGCGCCGCAGAGTCGCTGGCCGGCAAATTACCCATCGCCTGTCGCGGCAGACGCGCCGCCGCCGCCCATCCAGGCGCAGTATTGCTATCGCACTCTCGCTTCGGTCGATTGCTATACCGAGGCCCGTCCGGATCGCATCACCGGCTATACCGGCGTCTATCCCGATCCGAACAGCGTCGCCGCGGCGGCGCCTTATTCGGCGCCGGCGCGTAAACCGATCATCCCGTAAATCAGAACCGGCCAGCCTAGAACCGACCGGCCTGGTAATCCGCGATCGCCTGGCGGATCTGCTCCTGCGTGTTCATCACGAAGGGGCCGTAGCGCACGACCGACTCATTGAGCGGCTGTCCCGCGACCAGCAGCACGCGCGCTGGTGCGGCCTTCGCTGACAGCACCACGCGATTCCCGTCACCGAGCACGGCAAGTGTGCCGCGCGGCACGATGCGATCGCCGATCGCGGCATCGCCTTCGAACGGATAGGCGAAAGCGCTCTGGCCCGGCGGCAACTCGAAGCTTGCCGAGGCGCGCGCCGGCAATTCGACATCGAGATAGGTCGGCGCCGTGGCGATGCCGTTGACCGGGCCCACGACATTGCCGACCTTGCCGGCGATGACATGCACCTTTACGCCATCCGGCAGTTCGGCAACCGGCACCTGCTCGGGCTCGATTTCCTGATAACGCGGCGCGGTCATCTTGTCGGCGGCGGGCAGATTCACCCAAAGCTGGAAGCCCCACATCAGCCCGTCTTCCTGCTCCGGCATTTCGGAATGCACGATGCCGCGGCCCGCGGTCATCCACTGCACGCTGCCCGGACGCAGCAGACCGCTATGGCCTTTGTTGTCGCCGTGACGCATGCGCCCCGCGAGCATATAGGTCACGGTCTCAAAGCCGCGATGCGGATGATCGGGAAAGCCGCCGATATAATCGGCGCCGTCTTCCGAGCGAAACTCGTCGAGCAGCAGGAACGGGTCGAGCTCGCTTAAAGCCCGATTGCCGATGACGCGGTTGAGCTTCACGCCAGCGCCGTCGCTCGTCGGCTGGCCCTGCGATAGTTTCACCACCTGGCGGATGCCGCCGGTCTGGTCGAGCATGATCTGGCCCTCTCAATGAAATTGCTTGAGGGCATATATAGGCATCCGGTCAAGGGCCGGCGATGCCGGCACTCTTCGGCCAGGCCGTACAGGGCTTTCGGGCTTATGATGCTTTCGGGGCTTCGACGAGATCGTCGATCTTGTCGCGCAGCGTCTTCGCCTTGTCGCTCGGCAGCGCGTAGATCCAGGGCGAGACCTTGGTGTTGAGATCGGCCGCCGTCTTCTGGCCATCGCCGGTGCCGGTAGCAGCGATCTTCGCCCAGCTCTTGCCGTCCTTGTCGGCGAGATCAATCGCGATCGTCTCGCCATTGAAGGCGACGAATTGCGCGTGGCTGACGCCGCTGGTCGGGAAGGCGAAATTCTTCGCCGGCTGCACATCATCGAGCTGCAGCTTGCTCAGCGTGCCCGCCGCATCATCGAGGATGCTGTCGTATTTGAGCTTCTTGTCTTTCGGCATGTTCGCGAGGGCGAGCTTGTCGCCGGCCTTGTCGCGGCTGATCGTGATGCTGCTGCCGTCGGCTTGTGTCAGCACGAGCTTCTGTACCTGCGCGCCGGGCAGATCGAGCAGCGTCTTGTCGAGCCAATCCGCCGTGTTGCCGGCGAGGTCGAGCTTGCCGCGCGCCAGCCAGGATTGCGCCGTGCCGGGCTTCCTCACATAGACGCCGCCCTCGCCGCCGCCGAGTTGATCGTCGCGATGCTTGCCAGTGATGACATCGCCCATCAGCGCGCCCTTGGTGTCGGCGAGCGTCACCATGGTCGATTTCGAATCCTTGCCGCCCGCATCCTCGACTTCGAGCCGCGGATAGGAGGCCGCCTTCGTGGTCTTGGGTTCGACGTAGATGAGATCCGCGAGAGCCAAGAGCGCCTGGCGTACCTTGGTCACATTGGCAGGGTAATTGCCGCGCTCCTCGATCGACCATTTCTCGCCATCGCGCACCAGCGTCGTCTTCTGATCGCCATGGACGATGGCCATGCGGCCGACATTGCCGAGCCGCGATGCCACTTCGGGCAGCACCGGCTTGCCGGCGAGCGGATCGGGTTGCGGTCCCGTCGTGCGCGCCACCACTGCGGCTAGGGCGACCGCGACGACCGTCACCGCGACCAAAGAGATGAGGCCTTTGTGCTGCATGACGTTCCTCTTAGACGGCCGCGACGCTGCGCGCCTGGCGCTTGCGCCGACGGAAACGCACCCAGCCGACAATGATGGCAACGATGGCGACGAGGATCGGCACCAGCGCGATATCGAAGAATTCGGTCACCGCCTGGAGCCGGTTGATATCCTGGCGCAGCGCGAGCTGGACCTGGCGCAATTGCTGGCGGATCGACAGCATGTCGGTGCGGAAATTCTCGATCGTCTGCTCTTGTTCATTGGCGACCGTGGCGCCCTGCCGGGCACCCTGCTCCTGCAACTGCTTGATCTTGCCCTGCGTGTCCTTGAGCTTGGTCTGCAGATCCTTCTCGGTCGCCTGATAGCGCGCATCGGCGGCACGCTGAATGTCGTTGACCAGGGTGAAGGGCCGCGCGGAGGTGCCGCGGCTACGCAGCGCGATGAGATCATCGCCGCCCGCCAGCGAGTCGAGCGCGTTGGCGACGAAGTCGCCGTTATTCGCGACCGGGATGACGACGGTCTGGCCGAAGAAATCCTGGCTCTGCTCCCAGAAGCGATCCTCGAGCACATCGGTATCGGCGACGACGATCACATCGATCGGCTTGGTCGAGGTCTTGATCTGCGGCGGCCCCGCGGGTGCCGCCGGCTTCGCATCACTTGGTTTGGCGTCGGCCGCTTTGGCGTTGCCGTCTTTCTTGTCGTCCTTCGCGTCCTTCTTCTCGTCCTTGGGCGGGCCGTCGGGGAAGGCCGTTTCGGCCGTGCCGGTCACCTGCGCCGCGAGCACCAGCTTCTCGCCGCTCGGCTTGAAGTCGCGCAGCAAGCCGCCGACATCCGGCACGCCGTTGACGCCTTTGATCTTCGCGACATCGATCGGCATCGAATCGATCGAGGTGGTGATCAGCGGCGTGAAGGTGGTCTTCGTGTCCTTCTCGGGCTGCAGGATGCCCGCCGACGCCATGTTGATATGCGTCAGATCGGCGGTGATCGGGCTTTCGTGATTGAGGTCCTGCTGATCGAGCGACAGCCAGGCGACGTAATCCATCGCCTCGACATGCTGCTGCGTGCCGGCATTGACGCGCCGCGCCGCGCGCCGGTCGCCCGCGACCTGTTTCGGGTCCATCGACAAGCCCCAGGCCTTGAACAGCTTCGGCAGATCGCTGGCGAGCGGCATGCCGGGCGGGTTGAGCTGGCTCGGATGCATCTGCTGCGTTTCCGAGTTCGGATCGACGAACACCAGTGCCTTGCCGCCGCCCAGCACATATTGGTCGATGGCGTATTGCGCCTTCTCCGAGAGATGCTGGGGATGCGCGACCATCAGCACGTCGACATCCGACGGGATGCTGTCGATGTCGCTCGACAGATCCTTGATCTCGTAGAGCGGCTTGAGCTGCGCCATCACTGCGTAGGGGATCATCGGCTGACCCTGCATCGCCGCCATCATGTCGCCTTGAAGCGGCAGGTCGGTGATGAGGCCGATTACCGGCTTCTTCGGAAAAGCGAGGCTGTGGATCAGCTTCGTCAGATCGTATTCGAGGAAGCGCTCACGCTCCGGCTGGAAGAAGGGGATCGTCTGCAGATCGTCGGTCGAATTGGTCGCGGCGAGGCCGAAATAAATCTGCTCGCCGCCTTGATCGAGCGGCACGCCCTGCAGGCCGAAAGCAACGGCACGATCCTCGACCGCCGAGAACGGCAGCGGGTCGAGCTCTTGCAGCTGGATCTTGCCGTTGGACGCGGCTGCGTATTCCTCGAGCATCTCGCGCACGCGCTGGGCGTAGACGCCGTAAGACGGGATCTCGTTGCCGAGCTTCTTCGAGTAGTAGAAGCGCAGCACGATCGGTTCATCGAGCTTCGCCAACGTCGCACGCGTGCCGGCGGAGAGGGTGTAGAGCTTGCCCTGCGTCAGATCGATGCGCGTCGTGCCGAGCGTACGGCCGGCGATGACATTGACCGCGACGAAGAGGATCGCGGCGGAGAGCAGGCCGATGATAGCTAGGCTGCGACGAGACATTCGGACTCAATCCGCCTTGGTGAGATCGACGATGACGGCGTTGGCGTAGAGGAAGAGCGCCATCACCGAGACGAAGAAGACCGCGTCGCGCAGATCGATCACGCCGCGGAGGATTGCGTTGAAGTGGCTGTAGAAGCTGAACGAGGCGACCGCGTCCTGCATGCCCGCCGGCGCCCAGTTCTGCAGGAAGCCGAGCACCACGGTGGAGCCGCTGACCGTAAAGAGGAAACACACGGCGGCGGTTAGCACGAAGGCGATCACCTGATTCTTGGTGAGCGCCGAAAGTGCCGAGCCGATCGCGAGATAGCCGCCCGCCATCAGGAAGCTGCCGATATAGGACGCGAAGATCACGCCGTTATCGGGGCTGCCGAGGATATTCGCCGTGATCCAGAACGGGAAAGTGAGGATCAGCGCGATGCCGGCGAAGGCCCAGGCGGCGAAGAATTTTCCCAGCACCGCGGCGCTCAGCGACACCGGCAAGGTCAGGAACAGCTCGATCGTGCCGCTCTTCCTCTCTTCCGCCCAGAGCCGCATCGACAGCGCGGGGATGAAGACAAGATAGAGCCAGGGATGGAAGCTGAAGAAAGAGACGAGGTCGTCCTGGCCGCGATCGAAGAAATTGCCGAGGAAGAAGGTCAGCGAGCCGGCCAGCACGAGGAAGATCACAATGAACACGTAAGCGAGCGGCGTCGCAAAATAGCTGGCGAGCTCGCGGCGGAAGATGACCCAGGTGTTGTGCATAGGGATATCGCTCAGGCTGCCGGCGCGGTGATGGCGCGGAACACGTCGTCGAGCCGGCCGCGCTCGACGCGCATGCCGGCGATCGGCCAGCCCGCCGTGCGTACGAGATCGGTGACTTCGGAAACAATCGCGTGGCCTTCGCGCGGGAAGATCATCAAGCCGGCGCCCTCGGCATCGTTGACCGGCTCGACCGATTGCACGCCCGGCAAGCGCAGCAGCGCCGTCGCGGCATCCGGCGCCTCGCCCGAGATCGCGAGCCGCACCGCGTTGTGATGGCGTGAGCGCGCTTCGAGCTGCATCGGCGTGCCGTCGGCCAAGAGCCGGCCTTGCGCGACGATGATGGCGCGCGTGCAGACGGCGTCGACCTCTTCGAGGATATGAGTCGAGATGATGATCGCTTTCGACGGCGCGAGCTCGGTGATGAGCGTGCGCACCTCGTGCTTCTGATTGGGATCGAGACCGTCGGTCGGCTCGTCGAGGATCAACACATCGGGATCGTGCAGCAGCGCCTGAGCAAGGCCGACGCGGCGCTTGAAGCCTTTGGAGAGCGTATCGATCGATTGCGCCAGCACGCCGCTGAGCGAAGTGCGGTTGACTGCGAGTTCGATGCGCCGCTCCGCATCGGCGCCGCTGAAGCCGCGGATGCGCGCGATGAAGCGCAAGAAGCCGAGCGTCGTCATGTCGGGATAGGCCGGCGCACCTTCGGGCAGGTAACCGATATGCAGCTTGGCCGCGATGGGCGCGTTGATGATGTCGGCGCCGCAAATCACGGCAGTGCCGCTTGTCGGCGCGAGGAAGCCCGTGATGACCTTCATTGTGGTCGATTTGCCGGCGCCGTTCGGGCCGAGAAAGCCCAACACCTCGCCGCGGTCGACCGAGAACGACACATCGTTCACCGCCGTTACCGGGCCGAAGCGCCGGGTCAGGTGGCGAACATCAATCATTGCGTCCATGCGACCGTCTCGCTCCCAGATTCTTTTTGTCGGCCAAGGGACAAATAAGGGACAAACCTTTGGCCATAAGCCGTATTTCGACGGGGAAAATCAAGCCCCGCGCGTCGCGTCTAGCGCTTAATTCGCTGTAATGTTGAAGGAATTCTCAGCTCTTCAACGCAGCTTCGATCGCGCTCGTGATCACCTTGTCCTCGGGACCGACCCGCGAGGTCCAGGCGCCGGCAAGCGTGCCGTCGGGTGCAATGAGATATTTATGGAAGTTCCAGCGCGGCGCGCCGCCTTCCTTCGCAACCCATTGATAGAAGGGATGCGCTTTGCTGCCGGTAACCGGCTCCTTTGCCGTAAGTGGAAAGTCGATACCGTAATTCTTCTCGCAGAAATTCTTGATCTTAGCTTCGCTACCCGGCTCTTGCGCGCCGAAATCATTCGACGGCACGCCGAGCAAGATGAAGCCCTGGTCCCGATAGCGCTGCCAGAGCTTCTCGAGCCCGGCATATTGCGGCGTATAACCGCATTCCGATGCGGTATTCACCACCAGCACCGGCTTGCCGCGCCAGGCCGATAGCGGCAGCTCGCCGCCATCGATTTTACGGAATGAGAAATCGTAGCCACTCATGCCGAGGCCCCTTTCATTACGCAACAGGCGCGAAGCGTTTCGCGTCGTCTGCCGCGTAGGCCGCGACCTTCATGTCTGCCGCTTGCGCGCGTTTGAGCCGCGCGACGAGGTCGGCCAGCTTCGCGGCCGGCAACGCGCAGGTCACTTCGTTATTCGACATGCCGGTGCGGACGCGGCTCAGCATGCAGCCGCTCGACACCGCAACCTGCCCCGAGGCTTGCGCGATCGGGATGATGTGGCATTGCGGCTTGCCCTCGAAGCGCAGCTCGGGCCAGGCATCATTGACCAGCATCAGCTGCTTGCCGTTGAGGCGCAGGAAGACGACATCGGGATCGAAAGCACCGGCAGCGAGCGGACCATAAAGCACGGCGGCCGGCTTCTTGCCGACGGTCGGGATTTTCGCCGCGGCTTCCATGCTCACCCAATCGGCCCCGACCAGCGCTTGCACATCGGCGCCCTGCGCCGCTTCGGCCAGCGTCTTGAATCCGTGCGTATAGCTGCCGACGCTGCAATTTCCGTGATCGGCGGCGATGGTGGCGAAAGCGCTTTCCGTCGCCTTGTTCCAGAAGACGCAGCCCGCGGGGACCGCGCCGGTACGTCCATCCGCCGTCGGCGACGGCATCGTGCTCTTCGGCCGTGCGAGATCCGCCGGCACGCTATCGACGAAAGCGATGGCGATCGGCGCTACCGACAGACCGAGCAAGTCGCGCAGTTCGCGGTCGAGTGCCGCGACATTTTCTTTATTCATCATTTCTCCTTACCCGTAACGTTCTTCTTTCCATGGATCGCCGCGATCGTGATAGCCGTGCTCTTCCCAAAAGCCGGGCCGGTCGCGCGCGATGAATTCGATGCGCTTCACCCATTTCGCGCTCTTCCAGAAATAGAGCTTCGGCACGATCGCCCGCACCGGCCCGCCATGCTCGCGCGGCAGCGGCTTGCCCTGCCAGGAATGCGCGATCAGCACATCGTCGTCGTCGAAATCGGCGAGCGGCAAATTCGTCGTGTAATCGTCATAGGAGTGAAAGACGACGAAGCGCGCCTCGGGTTTCGGCTTCGCGAGCGCGAGAATATGTCGCGCGCTGACGCCATCCCATTGATTGTCGAAGCGCGACCAGGCGGTGACGCAATGGATATCGGAGACATCGCTGAAAGGCGGCTGCGCCAGGAATTCGTCCCAGCGCCAATCGAGCTTGTTCTCGACCAACCCGTCGACCGTGATGCGCCAGTCCTTGGCCTCGACCTCGGGCAGAATGCCGAGATCGAGCACCGGCCAGTCGCGCACGAGATGCTGTCCTGGCGGGAGTCTTTCACCCCGCGCGCCGCGACCGCCCGTCAGCAGCCGTCCTTCGCGCGCCCAGCGCTCTTTCGCCGCAACCAACTTCGGTCGCGACTCGGCGAGCTTGTCGTCATCCCGCTCATCACCCATGGTGCGAGACTAGCCCGCCGCCTTCACTCAGGGAATTCCCATTGCGTCGCGACGTCGGCATCGTCGACACTGTCGCTTCGCCATGTTGCTGCTCATCCTCGCCAAAGGCATTGTTGTCGGCATCGTTATCGCGCTGCCCGTGGGTCCGGTCGGCGTGCTCTGCGTGCGGCGCTGCCTGTTCGAGGGCGCACGCTACGGTTTCGTGTCGGGACTCGGCGCGGCGGCAGCGGATGCGACCTTCGGTGCGATCGCCGGTTTCGGTCTCACCTATCTGCGCGACTGGCTGTTCTATTATCAGGATTGGTTCGGCCTCGCCGGTGGCGTGTTCTTGCTGCTCTTCGGCATCAAGGCGCTGTTTCTCGGCCATGCGCGCGAGCCCGAGCCGCTCGGCGGCGAGCGCTTGCTCGGCGCGTTTGCGTCGACTTTCGCGCTGACCATCGCGAATCCGATCACGATCCTTTCTTTTGCGGTGATCTTCGCCAAGGTCGGCGCCGACGCGATCGCCGGCATGGGCGATGTCTCGATATTGGTCGGCGGCGTTTTCCTCGGCTCGCTGCTGTGGTGGCTGGGGCTGAGCTTCGGCATTGCCTCGGTGCGGCATATGGCAGGTGACATCGTCATGTTGTGGCTAAACCGTGTCTCGGGCGCGATTCTGCTTTCATCCGGCGGCGGCTTGCTGGTGCTGGCCGTCAAAGGACTTCGCGTCGCAGGGTGACTTCAATCATTGGACTGACGGCTGCGTGCGGCTAAGCTTCACGATCATGATCGCACGCCGGCTATTGTGCTGGATCGCCTTTCTGGCGCTCCTTTCGGCTCCACTCTTGAGTGCTTCGGCGGAAAGCGCGGCAGCTCAGGCAGCGCCGGGGACTCCGACCGTCGCGCAATTGCAGCAGCTTGTCTCGACGCTCAAGGACGATAAAGCGCGCGAGCGGCTGATTGGCGAGCTTCAGGCGCTTATCGCGGCGCAGAATGCGCAGCAGCAGCAAGGCGGGTCGCCCTTCGCCTGGGTATCGCAACTGCCCGATCAGATCGATGCGATCGGCAGCGAAATCCTTGCCGCCGTACCGGTGCTGTTGCAGATGCCGCGCGCAGCGCATTGGGTTGAGCGCCAGTTTGGCGACCCCGCTCTGCGCGATTATTGGGGCGCGGTTTTCGAGAAGGTAATCACATTCCTCGGCGCCGGAATCGTGGCGTGGTTGCTCGTGTGGCTGCTGTCGCGTGGCGCCGCCTTGCGCCTTACCCGCGCGACGCGCGATCATTGGGCGGCGCGATTGCTGCTCCTGACGCTTGGCGCCGTGGTCGAAGCGCTGCCGGCTGTGGCTTTTGCCGCCACCGTCGCCTTCGTCACGCCGTTGACCGACCCCAATACCGGTACGCGTGGCGTTGCGGTGGTGATCGCGACCGCCGCGGTTTGGGCCTGGGGTCTCGTCGCCATGGCCCGCGTGCTGCTCCTCGCACCGGCGGCGCAAACCCTCTATGCGCTCGGCGATGAGACCTGCAATTACCTCTACATTTGGATTCGCCGCTTCGCCTATACGGCCGCGATCGGCTACGCGGCATCGACCGGCGCCTGGTGGCTCGGCGCGCCGAGCGCGATCGTCGGCTTGCTGATCCGGGTCTCGATCCTCGTTCTTGCCATCCTCGCGGTCATTTTCGTGCTGCAGAACCGCAATGCGGTTGCGGGCTGGCTCCGCGGCGATGAGGACCGCGCGAAGGGGGGATGGCGCAGCGCGCGCCGGCGCTTCGCCGAGACCTGGCATATCCTTGCCATCGTCTACATCGTCGGCAGCTTCGGTGTCTTTATCCTGAACGACAAGGGCGGCTTGTCGCTGTTGCTGCGCGCCACCGCCCTCAGTCTCGTGGTCATCACGACGGCGGCGATCCTGGTTCGCTTCATGGACCAGGCGCTGCGGCGAAGCTTCGCCGTCAGCCCGGATTTGCGGGCACGGTTCCCGACGCTTGAGGCGCGGGCCAATCGCTACGTGCCGATCCTCCACGCCATCACCTCGATCGCGATCTACGTGCTGGCCGCGCTGGCGCTGTTGCAGGCATGGGGGCTCAGCGCCTTTACCTGGTTGCGCGCGACAGCCGGCGGTCCGCTTACCAGCGGCATGATCAGCATCGCGGTGGCGATCGCGGTTGCGGTTATCGCCTGGGAGATATTTGTCGCGGGGCTCGAGCGCTATCTGCAACGGCTCCAGAGCGATAGTCGCCGGCGCGCCCGCGCAAATACGCTGTTCCCGCTGCTGCGACTGAGCATGGCGATCGTGCTGGGCGTGATCGTCGGCTTCGTGTTGCTCGCGCAGATAGGCATCAATCTCGGCGCGCTCATCGCCGGCGCCGGGATTTTCGGCATCATCGCGGGACTCGGCTTGCAGCCGCTCTTGCTCGATTTCCTCACCAGCATCGCGGTGCTGGTCGACGACACCTTCGCGGTCGGCGATGTGATCGATGTCGGCAACGGCCATTCCGGCGTCGTGGAAGCCATGTCGATGCGGGCGGTAAAGCTCAGGGCTTTCGATGGCTCACTGCGAACCATCCCCTTCAGCGAGGTGAAGGCCATCCAGAATCTGACCAAGGATTATTCCTATTACGTCGTCAATATCGGCATCGGCTACCGCGAGGACACGGACCGCGCCACGCAGGTGTTGGTCGCTGTCGCCGAAGAGTTGCGCCAAGAGCCCGAGTTCGGAGCGTTCATGCTCGAGCCGCTCGAAGTGGTCGGCGTTGATCGCTTTGCCGAATCGGCCGTGATCATCGTCGCCCGGATCAAGACCTTGCCGATCCATCAATGGCGGATCGGCCGCGAATTCAATCGTCGCCTCAAAAAGGCTTTCGACGCGCACGGAATCAATATGCCATTCCCGCAGCGCACGATCTATTTCGGCGACGATCCTCGGGATGAGGATTGGAAGCGCAACGCGAAGAGCGCCATGCGCGAGCCGGAATCCACCGCCGCATTGCCGGAACCGGTGGGCGCTGCGCGCGAATCCGCCGGGTAACCCCGCTCAGAAAGCGTCGTCGTCATCGGCGCCGCGCGCGAGTCGCTCCAGCGCCTCGACATCCTTCGCACGCAGCACACGCCGCGCGAGATCGAGACTGAAGCCGGCGCGTGCCAGGCTGGCGAGATCCTTCTCGCGAAAATCGGGGCGCTTGTCCGGCGCGCGATAGGGACCGAGCCGGCGGCGGCGCACCAGCGCGCAGGCGGCCGCGAGTTCGCTCGAGCCGCCCTCCTCATCGAGCTCGGCGATGGCTTGCGTCACGAGATCGTTGGCGACGCCTTTCTGGGCGAGCTTGCCGGCGATCGAGTAACGCGAGGCGCCGCGCTGCGCGAGCGATGACGCGGCCTGTGCCGCGTAAGCGCGGTCGTTCAGCAAGCCTTTTTCGAGATAGCGGGCGATCAGCGCATCGACCATGCGCACGCCGGCTTCGGCCTGGCCTTCCTCGCCCCCCTCTTCCCCAATCTGCGCGGCGCGAGCGACCTTGCGCATCAGCACGCGGCGCAGATTGCCGCTCGATGACGCGAAGCGGCTGAGATAATAGACGGCGGCGTTTTCCAGCGAAGCCGCCGTCAGTGGCCGCGGCGGCTTGCGCGCTCGCGCTTTTCTCGACTCTGCCATGCGCTGCTTGCCTTGCTGGTCCCCCTAGCCTGCCCGTAATCTCGCCGCTCGTCACGGGAGAACGCTTGATGCATGCCCCGCTTGCGCGGCCGGTTCGCCGGTTCGGCGCCGTCAATTGGCAGGGCCTTTGGACCCTCTATCTGCGCGAAGTCCGGCGCTTTCTCAAGGTGTCGATGCAGACGCTGTTCGCGCCTGTCGTGACGACGCTCATCTTCCTGATGATCTTCCTCCTGGCGATGAATGGCCAGAGCCGCGTCGTCGGCAATGTGCCCTTCCTGCAATTCCTGGCGCCCGGTCTGGTGATGATGTCGATCACGCAGAACGCATTCGCCAACACAACCTCGTCGATCATGATCATGAAGATGCAGGGCAACATCGTCGACCTGCTGATGCCGCCGATCAACGCCTGGGAACTGACCTGGGGCTTCGCGCTCGGCGGGCTGACGCGCGGGCTGATGGTCGGCGTGGTGGTGACCGCGGCGATGGCGATTTTCGTTCATGTCGAAATCGCGTCGCTCTGGGCGGCGCTGTTCTTCGCCAGCGCGGCGTCGCTGCTGCTCTCGGTGCTTGGCATCATCGGCGCGATCTGGGCCGATAAATACGATCATCTCGCCGCCGTGACGAATTTTATCATCACGCCACTCGCCTTCTTGTCGGGTACCTTCTATTCGATCGAGCAGTTGCCGCCGACCTGGCACACCATCGCGCTGTGCAACCCGTTCTTCTACATGATCGACGGGTTCCGCTATGGCCTCACCGGCCAGACCGAGGCGCCGCTCTGGCTCGGCGTCAGCTTCCTCACGGCGATCAACGCCGCGCTGCTCTATCTCGCTTACGTGATGATCGATCGCGGCTACAAGCTGAAAGCTTGACGCTTACTATCGCGCGTCAGGCGATCGACCTCTTCCTTCTCGGCCGCGGTCAATTTCCAGCTCGCGCAGCGCACATTCTGCTCGACTTGGCTTATGCTTGTCGCGCCGGCGATGACGCTCGGCACATAGTCATGCGCCAAGAGCCAGGCGAAGGCCAGATCGAGGATGGTCTTGCCGCGCTGGGCGCAGAAGGCTTCGAGCTTTTCGACGATCGCCCAATTCTTGTCGCTCATGTAGCGGCCGGAAAGACCCGGCGCTGAAAGCCGCGCGCCTTTGGGGCCGGGCTGGCCGCGCTTGTATTTGCCAGTGAGCATGCCGCTCGCCAGCGGGAAATACGGCAGCAGCCCAAGGCCAACGCGCTGCAACACCGGCACGGTCGCCTTTTCCTCGTCGCGCACGAGCAGGCTGTATTCGTCTTGCGAGGAGACGAAAGCCGCAAGCTTGTTCTGCGCCGAGACCTTCATCGCCTCGTCGATCTGCCCCGCCGAGAAATTCGAGCAGCCGATGAAGCGCACCTTGCCTTGCTTCACCAGATCGTCGAGTGCGCGCAGAGTCTCCTCGATCGGCGTCGACGTATCGGGTGCATGAATCTGATAGAGATCGATGTAATCGGTCTTGAGGCGCTTGAGACTCGCTTCGCAAGCCGACATGACATAGGCGCGCTTCGCGCCGCTGCCGGCGCCTTCGAACACCATGCCGAATTTGGTCGCCAGCACGACGTCCTTGCGCCGGCTGCCCAGCGC
>Ga0134125_10004295_pt1 | contig 16329 bp, 8 predicted proteins | sample KB31751_FD_96464 | JGI IMG/M metagenome (GOLD analysis project Ga0134125, IMG submission 96464) | Terrestrial soil microbial communities with excess Nitrogen fertilizer from Kellogg Biological Station, Michigan, USA - KB3-175-1 | ecosystem: Environmental > Terrestrial > Soil > Unclassified ...
AACTAGCCCGAAAAGGTTTTAGGTGCAGACATATTGAATGCTCGGAAACGCAGAACAGACTGAAGTCCGTTCTACCTCGTAGACTTCAGTCTGCGCAGGGCTGATATGGATTCAACATTGAAGAGCTGGGGTGTTTCCAAACACTCTAGCCACTAGCGGCAACTAGGCCCGAAACGTTTTAGGTGCAGACATATTGAAAGCTCGGAAAACGCAGAACAGACTGAAGTCCGTTCTACCTCGTCGTAGCGTAGACTTCAGTCTGCGCAAGGCTGATATGGATTCAACATTGAAGGAGTTGGGGTGTTTCCAAACACTCTAGCCACTAGGCCCAAAAAGTTTTTAGGCGCAGACGTATTGAATGCTGGGAAACCGCAGAACAGACTGAAGTCCGTTCTACCTCGTAGACTTCAGTCTGCGCAAGGCTGATATGGATTCAACATTGAAGGAGTTGGGGTGTTTCCAAACACTCTAGCCACTAGCGGCGCCTAGGCCCGAAAGATTTTAAGCGCAGTCGTATTGAATGCTCGGAAACGCTGAACAGACTGAAGTCCGTTCTACCTCTGAAAGGGGAAAGATCATGTGTCGCTATTTCTTAAGAAGCGCTCCGTTTCTCCTGGCTCTGTGTCTAATCGCGGGCACGCTGGCGCCGAACCGGAGCGAGCGCGTTAGAGCTGCGGACCACGGGGATGCGCCTTTGACGGCCCATGATCTTGGAGCGGACTTGAATGACGTCTACTTCTTCAAGGACCCGAATGACAATTCGCGCTTGATTTTAATTATGACGGTGCACGGGTTCATCGTCCCTGGCGAAGCTTCAAACTTTGGAATCTTCGACCCGGCGCTACGCTATCGCTTTGAAGTCGAGAACAATGGTGATGCCCGATCCGATGGCGCGATTGATGTGCGATTTTCTCCGCGAGTTGCGTTGAATGGCGTTCCCCAGGCGCAGATGGCGACCATTAGTCTCCCGAACGGAGTTACTTTCAATGCGCCGTCAACTAATTCGAGCAACACTGCGGACGTTGCGCCAACGCCGGTAATCACGACCGAACCACAAACGGGTGTGATGTTCTTCGCCGGATTGACCGACGATCCATTCTTCTTCGATATCCCTGCTTTTGGACGGTTCAATAGTTCGATTCGAGCGGGCGCCGCTGACCCCACCGTCTTTAATCGCGGTCGCGATACTTTCGCCGGCTACAACACGATGGCCATCGCTTTCAGTCTCCCCATCCAGGTTCTTCGAGGAAGATCGGACACCATCGGCGTAATTATCGAAACTCAAAGACGAACGCCGCTGTTCTACAATTCGCGCACTGGCGAGGTTTCAGGCGTTGGACGTTGGACCACTGTCGATCGCATGGGTAACCCCGCGGTTAACGTCGTATTAATTCCATTTAACTCGAAGAACATGCACAACGCGGGTACTCCGGTAGACGATGCTAACCGGCGCTTCTGGCCATTGATTAAGGACACGCTACAAAACTTCTATCGCACTGACGCGACCAGCGTAGCCATATTCGAAGGTCTGTTGGTGCCGCGAGGTGATTACTTGCGGTTGGATCTCACAATTCCGAACACCGGCACTAATCTGGAAGCCCGATTTCCAAATGGCCGGCGACTTACTGACGATGTGGTCGATATTCTGAATAATCTAATTAACAATCGGCAGCCATTGCCCGACAACGTGAATGGCAACGACGTGCCGTTGCGAACCGCGTTTCCATTTCTCGCGCCGTCACAACAACCCCGCGTCCCCGGCGTCACCGACGACAACACGAGGAATTAGCTGGGAGCGCAGGCATCCTTGCCTGCAAAGTTTAGGGAGGCAGTACTTTTGATTCTTAAGGAGATTTCTGGGAGCGCAGGCATCCTTGCCTGCAAAGTCTGGGGAGGCATTACTTTTGATTCTTAAGTCGATTCATGGGGGAAGGTATGCAGGCAGGGATGCCTGCGCTCCCATTGGGGTATGCGTGTTTGCAGTTGTGGCTTTCTTTGCCACCGCCTGCTCACACGCACAGCGGACGACATCCATCAGCACGACGTCAACCCTCTCAAGCACTTCATCGCTGAAATCGAGTGACAGCTCGAAGATGGTTGCGGTGAGGTTTCTCGAAGACCGGGTCGCGCGCGATCCGGATGACTTTGTAGCGCTGAACAAACTCGCAGGCTACTACCTGCAAAGTTATCGCGAGACTTACGACAATTCTTATCTGACGCTCGCCGAACGTTCCGCTGAAGCTTCGTTACGAGTTCTTGGTCCCGAGCAAAACCCGAATGGCTTGTTCGCGCTCGCCCAAGCTCGGTTCACGCTTCATGATTTCGCGGGCGCGCAAGCCTACGGGCGCCAGTTAGTCGAGCTACAAGCGGACAAGAGTTATGGCTATCAGATGCTGGGCGATGCGTTGCTGGAACTGGGCGACTACGATCAGGCCGCGGCCGCTTACCAGCAAATGGCCGATTTGGATTCCGGCAGTATGGCTACTGAGTCTCGGCTCGCACGCCTCGCATTTTTGCGTGGCGAACCGGAGGTTGCCTATCAAGCCTATGCCCGAGCACTTGCGGCTGAACTGAACGCCCGAGTTCCCAGCAGTGAGACCGTCGCCTGGTGTCACTGGCAATTGGGCGAGACCGAATTTCAAGTCGGCAAATATCGACAGGCTGAGCAGCACTATCGCGATGCGTTGAAGGCTTTTCCCGATTACGTACGCGCGCTTGGCTCGTTGGGAAAAGTTCGGGCAGCTTTAAAGGATTACAAGGGAGCAATCGAGCAATATGAACGCGCGATTCGAGTTGTCCCCGAGCCGGCATTCCTAACGGCACTCGGCGATCTCTATCAATTAACAGGTCGAACCAACGATGCCGAGAATCAATATTCGCTGGCGGAAAAGATTGGGAAGCTCAACCAGGTAAATGGCGCACTCTACGGCAGACAGCTCTCGCTCTTTTATGCGGACCATAACTTAAACGCCATCAAAGCGGCTGAGAATGCTTCCAGAGATTATTCAGCACGCCGAGATATTTACGGAGCTGACGCTTTCGCGTGGACTTCTTTCAAAGCCGGCAAAATTTCTGACGCGCAGACGGCCATCAAGGAGGCTTTGAAGCTGGGAACGAAAGACGCTCGGTTGCTTTATCACGCCGGGATGATTGAGCGTGCCGCCGGTAACCGAGCTGTTGCGAGCGACTATTTACAGCGCGCGCTCAAGCTCAGTCCCGAATTTGATCCCCTGCAAGCCACGATCGCCAGGGAAGCGTTGGCGAGGTAGTGCCCTATTTGGAGTGCGCCGACCTGTCGGCGCTTTCGTCGCTGCGACCTGTCGCAGCAGGCTGTCGAAAACAGCCCGTGACCAAACCGCGCGGCGTCGAGCCGCCGCGGGGAAAAGCGATGACAGGTCATCGCACTCCAAATTGGGGCACTGCGGTTGGCGAAGATCTGATGAGACTTTGGAAACGAACCAGTTTGATCTTGTTGAGTGTCCTGTGCGGCGCGATGTTCGTGGCTGCACACCCGCTGGGAAACTTTTCAATCAATCACTTCGCGCGTCTCGAGCTTCAACCGGAAAAGGTCCGCGTGCATTACGTCATCGACATGGCGGAGATTCCAACATTTCAAGAACTCCAGAAACTTGGCACTGCGCCCGTGTCGCAAGCTGTGCTGGATCAGTTTGCGAAACGCTCAGCATCGGAATTCTCGCAAAATCTGGCTGTGGGTTTTGATGCTACTCGGATTTCATTGACCGTAGTGACTGCGGCTGCGAGTTTGCGCGCAGGCTCCGGCGGCATGCAGACCATGCGACTGGAATATGACTTCGATGGCTTGGTGCCGCAATCCTCCGCGGCTAACCATCGAGTCACTTTCCAGGATGGTAATTACGCCGAGCGTATTGGTTGGCGCGAAATTGTTGTTTTGGCTCAACCGGGAATCACCGTATTTGATAGCACCACCTACGCTGGCTCACTTTCCGATGAGCTTCGAAACTACCCAAACGAATTCTTAAGCGCTCCGCTTGATGAGCGAGAAGCTGAATTCTCATTCACGACGGGCGCTGCACCCGCCGGTGCGCGACTACTGCAGAAGAGACAAGCTACCATCGGCGCGGCCCGTCGAGATCAACTGACTGAGTTGATTGCGGTACCTCAGCTCACCCTTCAAATTGCTTTCCTTGGGCTTTTGTTTGCAGGATTTCTGGGAGCTGTGCATGCCATGTCGCCAGGTCATGGCAAAGCGGTCGTTGCGGCATATTTGGTCGGGTCGCGCGGAACGGCGAGTCATGCCGCGTTTCTGGGTTTGACGGTTACAGTGACGCATACGGCAGGAGTTTTTGCCTTAGGACTGGCGACGCTCTTTGCGTCGGAGTACGTCGTTCCGGAGCGACTCTATCCGAAGCTTAGTCTGCTGTCCGGTTTGGTGGTCGCGGCGATTGGAATGCATCTTCTCATTCGGCGCTTGCAAGCGCTCTTTCTGCCTCAGCCGGTGAATCGGGATCATCACGCGCATTCGCACGGCGAGGTCGAACATCACCACGATCATCAGGGAGCGCATTCACACCTTCCTCCCGGTGCAGATGGATCGGCAATCACATGGCGATCATTGTTAGCCCTGGGAATCTCGGGCGGGATTTTGCCTTGCCCGTCGGCGCTCGTGGTTCTGCTCGCAGCCATCTCGCTGCATCGCGTTGGATACGGATTGTTCCTTGTATTCGCTTTTAGTGTGGGGCTTGCAGCCACCTTGACAACCGTCGGCTTGGTTTTTGTTTACGCTGGTAGATGGTTGAAGGCCAGCACCAGATTTTACCGGTTGACTCGAGTATTGCCCGTCGCAAGTTCACTGGTTATAGTCACCGCTGGATTAGCAATCTGCTATGCTGCTCTGGACCAGAGTGGTTACAGTGTTTCTGAAGTCATAAATCAGTTGAGCGCTCGCTTCAGTGGCTGAACTCTTGTACTGCAGGCTGCCAGCCTGCAGAACGCACCCAACAGGCTGGCAGCCTGTTGTACAGGGCAGAATCATTCCATTGTCTGGACTCAATCAGCTGACTCCTTCACACCCGATGCGAACCGCGCTTTGCTCACCGCGGGGCATCCTGGCATGGGCCGCGCGCGCCTGCGAATTTCGCGCCTTGCTTATTTCTTTCCTGCTGCTAATCGGGGCCGCGAATGCGTACGGCCAGGGGCGAGGCACGATCACTGGAATTGTCCGGAACGCCGCCGGCAGTCCGGTAGCCAACGTCACCATCAAAGTCACCAATCAAGTCAACAGCCGCAGCAGCTCAACCAAAAGTGCTGGTGACGGCAGCTACTCAGTGCGCTTGTCAGCCGGCGCCTACAGTATCACTGTGCTTGCTCCTTTCACTGCGAAATTCGATAAAGACAAACCATACGGAGGCTTTTCGTTGCCGCGTGGTGCTGTGCTCGAGAATGTGCTCGTTGGCGGCAGCGAAGATACAAAGATCGATATTGTTGTTGAAGAGAAACAGGCGGAGGCAATTGTTGGCAATGACGCGACCCGACCCACTGGTCACGCCGGAAAAAAGAGTGTTCCATCAGCGCCGCAAGCGGCGGCCGATCGCCGCGAAGCGCGCGATCGTTGGCGAATCGGCTTCCCTGAATACGATCGCTACGGAGATCGCGGCGGACGTGGTCGGGACATACCTTTTAAGAAAGGCCGCTGGTGGAATCCGTACGACCAGAGTGTCTTGAAGGGTGACTACCCGATTATTGGGAACAAGACTTTCTTTGTTCTGTCGGCCACCGACACGTCAACAATTGAATTGAGACGCGTGCCTACAGCGTCGGGCGCAAGCGCGGACGATCCGCGCAGCGCGGAGTTCTTTGGCCAACCCGAGCAACTAGCCGTGAACCACACCGTGCAGTTTAGTTTCGAATTATTTCACGGAGACACGGCGTTTAAGCCTCGTGACTGGGCCATCAAAATCTCACCCACGTTCAGCGTGCCCAACTATCTCAACGCGCGCGAAAACGGAGTTGTAAACATCGACGTGCGCCGAGGAACGAACCGTAGCGACTCGCATGTTTCGCTCGAAGAGGCTTTTGGAGAAGTAAAGCTCGCCGACCTTAGCGCCAACTTCGATTTCATTTCAGTGAGGGCTGGAATTCAACCCTTTGTATCGGATTTTCGGGGCTTCATATTTTCTGATAACAACTTGGGAGCACGGGTTTTCGGCTCATTTGGCAACAATCATTACCAATACAATGCGGCTTACTTTTCCATGTTGGAGAAGGACACCAACAGCGGGCTCAATCGCTTTGATACTCGGCGCCAGAATGTCTATATCGCGAATGTTTTTCGGCAGGATTTCATTCGCAAAGGCTACACGATTCAAGGCAGTGTCCATTTCAACGATGACCGCGCCAGCAAGAAGTTTGACCGGAATGGGTTCCTCGTGAGGCCGTCGCAAATTGGTGACGTGCGGCCGCACGCGATCAAGGTTGCCTATCTTGGACTGAGTGGTGACGGACATCTCGGTAGACTGAACCTGACGCATTCGTATTTTTTTGCTTTAGGTCGCGATGATCGCAATCCCATCGCCGGAAAGAGTATTCGCATCAAGTCGAACATGGCTGCGTTGGAAGCGTCCTTCGATAAAGATTATCTGCGCTTCAAGGGATCTTTCTTTTGGGCGCAAGGTGACACGAACCCGACAGATAATCGTGGCACTGGCTTCGACGCGATTCTTGATGACCCGAACTTTGTAGGAGGGCAGTTTTCGTTCTGGAATCGAAACGGGATTCGACTGACTCAAACTGGCGTGGGCCTGGTCCAGCCTAACAGCGTGCTACCGACCTTGCGCAGCAGCAAGACGCAGGGCCAGGCAAATTTCGTGAACCCGGGAATCTTCATCTACAACGCCGGCGTTGATGTTGAAGTTACGCAACGGCTGAAGGCTGTCTTCAATGTTAACTACCTCCGCTTTCATCGCACGGAATCGCTGGAGTACATTCTGTTGCAGAATCGCATTCGCCACGAGATCGGTTGGGATTACAGTCTCGGTGTAGCCTACCGGCCGTTTCTCATAAATAACGTGACGATGACTTTTGGCGCTTCAACACTGCAGACTGGTCGAGGGTTCCGCGACATATTTACCGATCGTCCTCGTAACTGTCCCCCAAACGTCGGGGACTTTTGCGAGCCGGATGTCATTTCGCCCAACAAGCCGCTTTATTCATTGTTCGCGCAATTGAAGTTGACGTTCTGATTTCATGCTTCGCCTAATCTTAGTTGCCGCGCTCTTAACCCTCAGCGCCCTGGTGCTGGCTGATGGTTCCTACACGTCTGCAAAACTGACCGAGAAAAACACCGCTCAAGTCGTGGCACGGGCGTCCCGCCCGTGGGTCCGGGAGCATCCGGACTCGGTGGCACGGGCGTCCCGCCCGTGGGCTCGCGAGCATCCGGACTCGGTGGCACGGGCGTCCCGCCCCTGGGCTCGCGAGCATCCGGACTCACCTGTATCAGCTAACTCACAAAACCCAGCCGGCAGCACCACACCAACGCTCGAAGGCTGCGTCTCATGTCATGCTCAGATTGAACCAATGCACAAGTACGGCTCGACTGAGATGCTCGAGCAATTGAAAGACGGCAAAGACGCAGTGGGCTTAAGTTGCACTGCTTGTCACGGCGGCAATCCTGGCCCACGCAAGACCAGTGACGATCCGAAAGAAGTCGATCGCATCAAGCGTGAAGCCCACGTGCGGCCGCGCTTTCCCAATGAATGGAAGCGCGACGGCAAATCTACCGGCGCCAATCCGGAGCGCAGCAATACTCTGCTCGCTCGAGAAAGCTGGGAATACGTTCGCTTCATCAATCCCGGTGACGTTCGTGTTGCTGAGCGCACTTGCGGGAGCAGTGATTGTCATGCCGTCGAACAAAAAGGCGTCGCTCGCAGCATGATGACGCACGGCGCGATGCTTTGGGGCGCGGCGCTGTACAACAACGGCGGTTTTCCTTTGAAAGATGTCAGGTTCGGTGAAAGCTACAACGAAAGCGGCGCGCCGCAGCGGCTCATTCAGTCTCCAGCACCAAGCGCTGAAGATAAGCGCGCCAGGGGCTTACTTGAGTACATAGATCCGATTCCTCGCTGGGAGATCTCGCAACCCGGGAACGTGTTGCGAGTGTTCGAGCGTGGTGGGAAGAGAAGACTCGAAGTTGGTTTGCCCGATAAGGATGAGGACCCCGGGAAGCCCGACAAGGGTCTAAGCCCTCGGGGCTTTGGCAGTAACAATCGAACTGATCCGGTTTTTCTCGGTCTGCAAAAGACGAGATTATTGGATCCGACTCTTAACTTTCTCGGAACGAACGATCATCCGGGCGACTATCGATCGTCAGGCTGCACGGCGTGCCACGTCATTTACGCGAACGATCGAGATCCCGCCCACTCCGCGATGTACGCGAAGGCGGGAAACATGGGCCGCTCGCAAAGTGCTGACACGAACATTCCCAAAGACGAATCGGGCCATCCACTCAAACACCAATTCACAAATCAAATTCCGACGTCTCAATGCATGGTTTGTCATATGCATCCCGGTACCAACATGGTGGCGACGTACCTCGGGTTGACGTGGTGGGACAATGAGAGCGACGGCGACAAGATGTATCCGGAGCGCCAGCACAACCCGACCCAGGCCGAGGAGAAGGAAAAGCTCGACCGCAACCCTGAAGCCTCCAGCTTGCGAGGGTTGTGGTCCAGCCTCGAGTTTCTTGAAAAGAGCGGCACTCCAGAATTCAACAGTCAGCTCAAGAACACGCAGTTTGCAGACTTTCATAGTCATGGCTGGATGTTTCGGAGAGTCTACAAGCGGGATCGAAAAGGAAATCTGCTCGACGCCGATGACAAAGTTGTCTCATCCAGCGACGCTGATAAGTTCAAGAAGGCGGTCCATCTGAACGACATTCACGCAGAGAAGGGAATGCACTGTGTCGATTGTCATTTTCGCCAGGACGCGCACGGCAACGGGAATCTTTACAACGAGCCTCGTGCCGCAATTGAAATAAGCTGCACCGACTGTCACGGCACCATTCGCCAGCGAGCAACGTTGACGACGTCCGGTCCAGCCGCGCCGGTTAGTGCTGCCCAGGCGAATCGGCCCGCATCGGTTGGTCGAAATCTGACGCGCGGACTTACAACTCGCGATGACACTGGCGCCAAGGTTGTAGTCTTTCAGCGAATCACACGAGATCGAATAAAGAAGGACGAATCAGGCAAGGACATCGCTCTAAAGAATGGAGACATAATTCAGAATTCTCTTGTCGTGCCGGGTCGTTGGTGGCGGATACCGCAAACGCTCGACACGATAACTCCAGGCACCCGCGACTACAGCGAGAAGTCCCAATACGCCAAGACAATGCATAAAGACAACGCGACCTGGGGCGCGGCGCCCGGCGATGACAATCAGCTGGCCCATCGAGATGACAATATGACTTGCTTCTCATGTCATTCGTCGTGGGTTACGAGCTGCTTTGGTTGTCACCTGCAGATGAAAGCGAATCGCAAGATGCCTAACCGTCACAACGAAGGTGGCGAGTCGCGCAACTTCACTGAATACAATTTTCAGGTTTTGCGAGACGACATTTTCATGCTCGGTCGCGATGGAACCGTTACGGGAAATCGGGTAGCGCCGGTGCGTTCTTCATCTGCGGTGCTGGTGTCTTCGCAGAACCAAAATCGTGAATGGATCTACTCTCAACAGCAGACAACATCGGCGGAAGGCTTTGCGGGTCAGACTTTCAACACACACGTTCCCCACACTGTTCGTGGAAAGGAAACAAAGGCCTGCAGTGACTGCCACGTTTCAGACAGGAACGATAACAACGCCTGGCTTGCGCAAGTGATGTTACAGGGCACGAACTTTGTGAATTTCATGGGCCGATACGTTTATGTCGCTGCGGATGACGCGCTCGAAGTAGTGGTGGCCACCGAGCGTTCAGATCCTCAAGCTGTTTATGGCAGCACCTTGCACAAGATTGCTTATCCGGACAATTACAAGAACTTTGTTGACGAGGGCAGCAAATTAGAAGAAGTCTACGAGCACATTGGCAATCCGCGCGTGCTCCAGGTCCAGTTGCGGGGCGAATACGCATACGTCGCAGCGGGTGAGGGAGGCCTGCGAGTTTATGACGTAGCGCAAATCGATCAAAAAGGATTCTCGGAGAGAATCGTGACCGCGCCTGTTTCTCGCTACGGCCAAAAGTTCTACGTAAAGACGAAGTATGCGGCTGCCGTTGTCGCGCCAACGACGCTTGCAGTGGATCCCGCTCGCTGGCGCTTGAAAACCGACGGCGCCATGATCGATCCAGTCAGCGCCAGCAAGCTAACCGGCGAAGAGCGCAAGCAGCTTGTGAACGAAGAACAGCCAATTCATCCTCTCTACGCCTATCTCTATGTCGTCGATAAGCATGAAGGCTTGATCGTCGTGAATGCAGCGACGCTTCTCGATGGCGATCCATTGAACAATTACTTGAAGAGGGCCCTGGATTCCAAAGCTTACCCGAATGGGGCGTTCAATCCCGGTGGAGCTTTGAACGGCGGCAATAACATCGTTATCGCGGGAATCTACGCTTACATTACGACTGACAACGGACTGGTTATCGTCAGCCTGGATGATCCGCTGCATCCGAAGATCGTCAAAGAGATTCGAGAGCCGGAATTGAAACAGCCGCGCGCAGTCGCAATTCAGTTCCGCTATGGATTCGTAGTTGATGGCGAAGGTTTGAAAGTGATTGACGTTACGTTGCCGGAACAGGCTCGAGTTATTTCCGGCGCGTCAGTTCCGTTTTCTGACGCTCATGACGTTTATGTGGCTCGTACTTACGCTTACGTTGCCAATGGCAAGGACGGAATCGCAATAGTCGATGTTGAGAAGCCTGAGCAACCGCGGCTCGATCAGACGTTTAATGCTGACGGAAAGCTAAATGACGTTCACCAGGTAAAGATTGCGATGACGAACGCCAGCTTGTTTGCGTATGTAGCCGATGGTCATAACGGCTTACGAGTTCTGCAGCTGACATCGCCGGAAACGATGCCCGAATACGCGGGCTTCAGTCCTCGACCGCAGCCTCAATTGATAGCCACGTTCAAAACGAAAGGCGATGCGCTGGGAATCTCGAAAGCGCTGGATCGCGATCGCGCCGTTGATGAGAACGGGAATCAGCTTTCAGTGTTCGGCCGGCGCGGCGCTCGTCCATTCAATATGCAGGAGATGCTGCGCATGTTGCGCACCCAGGATGGAACAGGCGATTACTTCAAAGTTAGCGATACACCCAAGACACCTCCACCTGTTCACCCGTGAGCAAGCACAAGCAGCAGTATTAGCCACAGATGAACACCGATTGCACGGATCTGCAATGAAAATAAGTCTGCTGAGCTATTGGCTTGATAAGCTGGATGTTGAAGTTCCGGACTCTGAAAGTCTCAGGGTCAGGAAGGGTTGTTTACACCCGGCTCAAGGTACATAGTCACTCAAGCTGGATTGAGAGATCCAATACAGTGCGGCAAGAAAAAGTAGGTAGTCGCTAAAACTGAGGCCACGGCCTGGCGCCGTGGTCACTCACGTTGGTCGCTAACAGAGACGGGCAGAGGCGGGCCGAGATTTTTGCTGATGCCACGGGCTCGTCCCGTGGAGTATTCACGCTTCATGCTGGTGGCAGGCGGCAACGTGAAACACCACGGGGCCAGCCCGTGGCATTTTTCGAACCGATGGATCAGCCTGTTTTTGTAGCTGTGAACATGAAACACCACAGGGCCAGCCTGGGGTATCGCTACTCAGTTCACCATTTATGCTTTACCTACTTTTCTTGGCGCACTGGATCCAATAAAACTTGATGCTAGTGAGGCCTGGGCGGGAGTAAACTGCCCTTCCTAACCTTGAGCTGATCACGCTTGAGTGATTCTTCCGTTACATCTGTGCAATCTGCGTAATCTGTGGATAGGTCCTAAAGCAATCTCTGGCGGAGTTTGTGGAGGAGTGCTTTCGCTTCGTCGGGTGAGATCTTGCTTGCGTCAACGTCGCGGAGTTCTTCGATAACTTTCTCATTTGCCAAATCAAACAATGATGCTTGCGCCGCAGCTCGGCGCCGGCTGGCTCGACTTGTAGCCTTTTCCAGGGCGCCGTCGGTGCTCACGCTCGCGACAGCAGCCTTAGCAGTACCGACTTCTTCCTCTTCTTCGCCAAACACGTCCAGCTCATAACGCTCGAGCCTTTCCAGCACCTGTCGCGCGTTCGCGAGCACCGCTGGCGGGAGACCAGCTAACCGGGCTACTTCAATACCATAAGACTTCGACGCACGGCCTCGCTCGAGACGATGAAGGAAAACTACTTCGCCTTCTCGTTCGGTTGCAGTGATTTGGTAATTCTGCGCACCCGGCAATCGCTCCGCGAGCTCAGTCAATTCGTGATAGTGAGTTGCGAATAATGTCTTGGCCGTGTGTTCCGGTGAATCGTGTAAGTATTCCGCTACTGCCCACGCGATTGAAAGTCCATCGAACGTCGCCGTGCCGCGGCCAATCTCATCCAACAAGACGAGTGAGTGCGGCGTAGAGCTGTGCAAGATAGCGGCGGTCTCGGTCATCTCTACCATAAAGGTCGAGCGCCCGCGAGTCAGATCGTCCGAAGCACCCACTCGAGTCCAGACGCGATCGAGCAACGGCAGCTTTGCTTTATCGGCAGGAACGAAGCCGCCCATCTGCGCAAGAATGCAAATGATTGCCGTTTGCCGGAGCACGGTGCTTTTGCCGCCCATGTTTGGACCCGTAATGATCAGCAAACGCTCAGTTGAGTTGTTCAGGTAAATGCTGTTCGGGACAAAAGGCTCTTCATTGAAGATCTCTATCACAGGATGGCGTCCCTGAATGATCTCAATCTCGTCGCCGTCGTGCATGACGGGGCGGACGAAACGTCGCCGAGCCGCCGCTTCTGACAGCGACGCGAGGGCATCGATAGCTGCGAGGGCTCGCGCGGTAGCTTGCAGTCGCTTAGTCTGCGCGGCGATTTGACGGCAAAGCTCGGTGAAGAGCTCGGTCTCGATTTGCACGATGCGCTCTTCAGCGCCCAGTACTTTCTTTTCCCAATCCTTCAGCTCTGGAGTGGTGTAACGTTCGGCGTTCGCGAGCGTTTGCCGACGTTCGTAGTCTGCAGGTACGCGCGTAGCATTCGCTTTGGTCACCTCGATGTAGTAGCCGAACACATTGTTGTAGCGAATGCGCAAGCCATTAATGCCTGAGCGAGTGCGCTCGGAGGCTTCGAGCGTCGCAATCGTCTGCTTTGCATTGCGACTAATCGAGCGCAACTCGTCGAGCTCGGTTGCGTAGCCTTCGCGGATCACATTTCCATCGGCGACTTTCAGCGGCGGTTCATCGTTGAGTGCATTTCCGATTAGGCCGCGAACATCAGCAAGCTCGTCTGTGCTCTCGTAAAGCACCTGCAGTAGAGAAGCTTCGGACGCAAACAATATTTCGCGAATAGCCGGTACTTGATTGAGTGACCGGAGAATTGCGCTAACGTCTCGAGGACTGGCAGATCCCAGGTTGATCCGTCCGGTTAGTCGTTCGAGATCGCTGACTTCTTTCAAAAGCGACCGCAGCCGATCGCGCTGAATCTGCGAGCTGTGCAGATCTTCCACTGCTGCTAATCGCGCTTCGACTTCACCGCGTCGAATCGCTGGGCGCAGTAACCACGACCGCAAAAGTCGTGCACCCATGCCCGTCACCGTTTCATCGATGATGTCCAGAAGAGAACGTCCGCTTGCTCCGCCCAATGATTCAACCAGCTCGAGGTTGCGAACAGTGATGCTGTCGAGCACCAGGTGATCCTGCGGCTCGAAGTACTGAAGATCGGTGATGTGTGCAGCCGCAGCGCGTTGCGTCTCTTGCGCGTAACGCAGGCAAGCGCCGGCAGCTCTGATTGCTTCATTCCTGTTTTGAAGGTTGTAGCCTTCCAGTGATCGCACCCCAAATTGTTGCTTCAGGATTAGGCTGCAATCCTCGCTTTGCCACAGCCAGTCGTCGATAGGCGTCAAGACGGCTTCAAATAAACGTTCGGTTGAATTCAAGGAACTCGATGCCGATTCGAACTTATTAGTAATAGACGTTGTGGATTGAGAAGGGCCGACGTCTGTTTGCAGCGGAAGTGGCTCTGTTTGTGATTTCCCAGTGAAAGCGGACTTCATCACCGGCGCCAGGGAAGCGGGAAACAGCAGCTCTCGCGGAGCATACGATTCGATATCAGCCCGAATTCGAGACCAGGCATCGCGGCCTGAGGCTTGAGTTACATTGAATTCTCCGGTCGATATGTCCAGGAAAGCGGCGCCAACTGTATCGCCGGTGGCGCACAGCGATGACAGGAAAACGGACTCACGCGGCTCGAGCAGTTGCGGATCTATCGGAGTGCCGGGCGTGACCACGCGAACGACTTCGCGGCGGACGAGTTTTTTGGTCTTGGTGGCTTCCTCGGTCTGTTCGCAGATAGCTACTCGATAGCCTTTGCGAACAAGGCGGGCAATGTAGCTCGCGGCGGAGTGGTGGGGAACGCCGCACATCGGAATGGGATCGCCGCGTTCTTTGTGACGGGCAGTCAGCGTAATTTGCAGTTCACGAGCACCGATGACGGCGTCATCCAAGAAGAGCTCGTAAAAGTCTCCCAGCCGGAAGAAAAGAAGGGTTCCCGGATGCTGCTGCTTCAGCTCCTGATACTGCCGCAGCATCGGCGTCGGATTAGTAACGTTCATATTCGTGAGCGAGCGGTGAATGGTAAACCAAACGCCGTAAAACCGTAAACCGGAAACCGTGAACCGGGAACTGTAAACCGGAAACTGTAAACCGGAAACTGTAAACCGATATTTAGGCAGGCTCGCGTTTTGTTCTTAGTTCTTTGTGCTTTGCTCTTTGTAGAACGTGTCGGATTCCATATTGAGAGCCAACCTGCGAAGCACGTCGGGAGCAACGCACGTCGGGAGCAACGCACGTCGCGGAACAACGCACGTCGCGGAACAACGCACGTTGCGAAACAACGCATGTCGGGAACAACGCAAAAAATCAAAGTATGACCATCAAAGGCTCAAGTACAAAGAACCAAGTACAAAGAACTAAGAACAAAGAACCAAGAACAAAGAACCAAGAACCAAGAACAAAACCACGAACGAACCAGAGACATCCGTTCCCGATTTACTGTTCCCGATTTACGGTTTCCGGTTTACGAGCTTTCCGGTTTACGAGTCTTTTAGGAGAATCTATGATAGTTTCCAGCGCGGGTGACTTAGCAAATCAATCAAAGTCAGATTTGACTCCAGCGATGGTGCGCGGGTTATTCATAATTTGGCAAAGTGAGCTGCAACGTGGAAGACAATCTCCCGAAATCCGAGAGTTCTCCGACCGCAAGAGCCCTGCTGGCTCGTTCTCTGGAAGATCATTTGGCATCCCTGAAGACTCTTCGGGAGACGATGCTGGATCAGATTTTGGATTCGGGCGAACTCATCTGTCGCACGCTGCAGGCTGGTAACAAGATCCTCATTTGCGGAAACGGCGGTAGCGCTGCTGACGCTCAGCACCTCGCCGCTGAATTAGTGGGACGCTATGAACGACAGCGGCAATCATGGCCGGCCATTGCCTTAACCACAGATACCTCAGCCCTCACGGCCCTAAGTAACGATTTCGGATATGAGCAGGTGTTCGCCCGCCAGGTTGATGGCTTGGCCCGGAAGGGCGATCTGCTGATTGCCATCAGCACCAGCGGTAACTCTCCGAGTATTCTTCGAGCAATTGAAAAAGCTAAGGAGAAAGGCTGCGTCACACTTGGTCTCGGTGGTTCAGACGGGGGTGAACTGGCGAAACTTTGTGACCATTCATTGATCGTTCCGTCCCCGCGAACCTCGCGTATTCAGGAAGCTCACATCACCATCGCCCATCTCTGGTGCGAAATAGTCGACTTGATCCCGTGAGTATGACAGGCTGCCAGCCTGTCGATACGTTAATGGCGAAAGGTTACGCCAAACCGACGATTTGCCATATATCATTTGCCATTTTTCATTTTCCATTGCTCACCACGGCCAGTGATGACCTGGAATCGTGGCGAACGAAATGGAAAACGGCAAATGATATATGGCAAATCCCCAGATTCTTTTTCCAGGTGAATTGAAGCGAAGGCTACTCAAGCTGCAGGCTGGCAGCCTGTAGGAGAGCTGGCAAATACTGCGCAGCAGCAAGAAAAAGTAGGTAGTCGCTAAAACTGAGGCCACGGCCTGGCGCCGTGGTCACTCACGTTGGTCGCTAACAGAGGCGGGCCGAGATTTTTGGTGATGCCACGGGCTCGTCCCGTGGA
>Ga0134125_10004296_pt1 | contig 16328 bp, 8 predicted proteins | sample KB31751_FD_96464 | JGI IMG/M metagenome (GOLD analysis project Ga0134125, IMG submission 96464) | Terrestrial soil microbial communities with excess Nitrogen fertilizer from Kellogg Biological Station, Michigan, USA - KB3-175-1 | ecosystem: Environmental > Terrestrial > Soil > Unclassified ...
AAGCGGAGGTGTGGCGGGGTGGGATTTCTTGCGGTGCGCAATTCTTTCTACGACATCGAAACTCACCGGAATCAAAAAAATGGCCAAAATTGATGCTGCTAACATTCCACCGATCACCGCTGTACCTAGCACCTGTCGAGAAATGGCGCCCGCGCCGGCTGCGGTCCAAAGCGGGACACATCCGAGAATAAAGGCGAAGGCCGTCATTAAAATAGGACGCAGTCGCAGCTTTGCTCCGGTTAGAGCAGCTTCTTCTGCGGATTTTCCTTTGTCATACTCCATCTTTGCGAATTCAACGATAAGGATGGCATTCTTGGCGGCGAGACCGATCAACATGACAAGCCCGATTTGCGCATAAACGTTGTTTTCAAGCCCGCGCAACCAAAGAAACAAAAATGCGCCGAAGACAGCGATCGGTGTGCCGAGAAGCACGCTGAATGGAAGAGACCAACTCTCGTACTGCGCCGCCAAAATCAGAAATACAAATAACAATGACATTCCAAATATCACCGCAGGTGAAACGCCCTGTGAGGCTTGTTTTTCCTGGAACGACATACCCATGTAGTCGTAGCCCATTTCTGCAGGCATAGTTTGCGAAAAAGTTTCTTCCAATGCCTTCATGGCCTGTGACGAACTGTAGCCCGGCGCGGAACTGCCATTGATTTGTGCGCATCGAAAGAGGTTATAACGTAAAGTAAACTCAGGACCGGCATTAGGCTTGATTGTTGTTAATGCGCTCATTGGCACAGGTTGCCCTGAGTCGTTTGTGACATAAAAGTGCCCCAGATTTTCTGCCTTAGTCCTCGACTCTCCTTCTGCTTGAACATATACCTGCCATTGCCGGCCAAAACGATTGAAATAATTCACCAAGACACCACCCATAAATGTTTGCAGTGTCTTGTAAACATCAGAAAGCTGAACACCTTGTGCAATCACTTTGGGACGATCAACGTCTACATACACTTGCGGCGCTGACGGCAAAGCCGTCGTGTAGATGCTTCCTATCTCTGGACGTTTACGTGCCGCGGCTAAAAACTTCGTGAGGTTTTGATTTAGGAACTGCGGATCCTTTCCCGCCCGATCCTCAAGCATGAAAGTGAAACCGCCCGATGCTCCGACACCGGGAATCGCGGGAGGTGGGAAGGAAAAAGCAAGACCCTGGCTGACTTGCGAAAGTTCCTGGTTCAAATGTTTCTTGATCGCTTCGTACTGCTCATCTGGTGTCTTGCGCTCACCCCATTCCTTGAGGGTGATCCAGAAGAAAGAGCTATAAGTATTCTGAGCGCCACTCAACATGCTGAAACCTAGTACCGATGTGACCGAGTGCACGCCGGGGGTTTTCAGGATCATGTCTTCGATTTTTCGAGATGTTTCATCGTTGCGCTGAAGTGATGCGGCGTCGGGTAGTTGCAGGCCCGCGAAAACATAGCCTTGGTCTTCGTCTGGTAGAAAGCTATGTGGCAAGTGTGATCCAAACCATCCTGCAAGGACCGCGACTCCCAGAAGCAACAACATGCTGAAACCAGCTTTTCGAATTAACGTTCCGCAAAAACTGACGTATCCATCTGTAGCTCGTCCAAATACCCGATTGAACCAATCGAAAAATTTGCCCAAAAGCCCTCGTGATTTCTTCTTTGGTTTGAGTAGTAGGGCTGCGAGAGCAGGACTTAAAGAAAGCGCATTAAAAGCAGAGAAGATAACTGAAATAGCAATTGTGATTGCGAATTGCTGGTACAGCCGCCCGGTGATGCCCGGAATGAACGCTGTAGGAATGAACACGGCCGCAAGAATTAAAGCGATGGCAACGACAGGCCCCGAAACTTCCTCCATTGCTTTGTAGGTCGCATCCGTCGGAGATAAGCCATGCTCGATGTGGTGCTCAACGGCTTCCACCACGACAATGGCGTCGTCCACCACAATTCCAATTGCAAGGACCAATCCAAACAACGAGAGAGTGTTGATGGAAAAACCGAGCAAAGGGAAAACGACAAACGTGCCAATGAGGGATACAGGCACAGCCAACAGTGGAATAAGAGTTGTCCGCCACCCTTGCAGGAAAATATAGACGACAATGATTACCAGCACAATTGCTTCGAATAGGGTGTGTTGAATCTCCTTAAGTCCTTCTGTGACTGCAAGTGTCGTGTCGAGCGCGACAGAATAATCGAGATCTTGCGGAAAGCGCGTCTTAGCCTCAGCCATCATCTTCCGAACACCTGCAGCTGCTTTTACTGCGTTGGAACCGGGTAGCTGATAGACAGCAACAACAGCGGCAGGCTTTCCGCTGTATCGACCAATCAAGTTGTAGGTTTGTGCGCCAAGTTCCAGCCGAGCGACATCCTTTAATCGCAGGATGGTGCCGTCTGGATTGGCCCGTATCACTACTTGCCCGAATTCTTCCGCTGAAGGTAAACGGCCCTGCGCTCGAACAGCGTAGGTGAAATCTTGCCCTTTGGGAACGGGCTCGCTGCCAATCTGCCCGGCCGGGTTGACTGTGTTTTGTGTCTGGATGGCCTTTATGATTTCAGGAACGGTCACATTCAGCTTGGCTAGTAAGTCTGGTTTTACCCAACAGCGCATCGCATATTGGCCGGCTCCGAAAACCGTCACACTGGCAATACCGGGGATACGCGTCAATTGATCGTTCAAGTTGATGTAGGCGTAGTTTGCTAGAAAGATGTTGTCGTAAGTCCCATTCGGGGAGTACAAATCAATCAGCATTAATGGGGCTGTTGTCGATTTTTGAACTGTTACGCCGTAATTGATCACATCAGCAGGCAACTGCGAGTTCGCCTGGTTCGTGCGCATCTGGGCCAAGATTTGGTCGGTACTCGGATCCGTTTTGATATCGAAATTGACCGTCAACGTCATCTGTCCGTTGTTGGCGTTGTTGGAGTACATGTAATTCATGTTGTCCACGCCGCTCATCTGCTGTTCGATGGGGGTCGCTACCGATTGCTCGACGGTTTGCGCATCTGCTCCTGGATAAGTAGCTTTCACCTGAATCTCAGGCGGCGCAATGTTGGGAAACTGCGCTGTTGGCAATCCAGCCATGGCAACCAAGCCCATGATGACCATGAGAATAGCGATGACCATGGCCACAATCGGACGGCGGATAAAAAAATTGGCCATACGCTTTTATTCTCCTTCCGCAGGGTTGAATTGCTTTATGCGAACTTGAGTTCCTTCACGGGCTTTTTGCATTCCCTCGGCGATTACTCGTTCGCCTGGTTTTAATCCTTCTGTGACCACCCACATTTCGCCGACGCGTTGGCCAACCTTGACAGGGCGAATCCCGGCTTTATTGGTCGCATCCACTACCACCACTGAATAAGTTCCTTGATTTTCCACCACGGCGCGTTGAGGAACGAGCAGAGCCCCCTTATCAACACCCGTCATCGCCCGTATTCGTCCAAACATTCCGGGGCGCAAAATGCTTCCTGGATTGTCGAAAGCTCCAGCCAGACGAATCGTGCCGGTTTTCAAATCTACTTGCCGGTCGGCGAGTACGACCCACCCTTTTTGTGGATAAACGCTTCCATCCGAAAGAACAAGTTCCAGGTTTTTTCGAGCGACAGGTCGCGTTTTCCCTTCAGCCACTTCGCTAATTCGGTGGGCAAACCGAAGATAATCTTGTTCACTGATTGCAAAGTAAGCCTTGATCGGTTCGACTTGAGACACAGTTGTGAGGACTGTTGTAGGTCCAACTAGATCTCCAATTTGGCCTTTTGCTAATCCTGCAACTCCATTTATGAGCGATCGGACTTGAGTAAAACTCACATTCAGTTGAGCTTGCTCCACTTGGGCCTGAGCAGCTTTTACTTGCGCTTTCGCCGCTTCGTAGGCCTGGGTGTCATTGTCCAATTGTGCCTGGGGAATAGCGCTTTGTTTTGCGAGGGGTGTATCACGCTCCACATCGAGTTTCGCTTTTCCAAGCTGAGCTTGTACTTCTGCAAGTTGCCCTTTGGTTTGTTCCAGTGCAGCAATGAATGGGCGTTTATCGATCTCGAATAAGACTTGCCCTTTATGGACGACAGTACCTTCGCGATAGTTCTGACTTAGTAGATACCCCGTTATCTGTGGTTGAATTTGTGCATTCACATAACCATCGAGAGTCGAGATGCATTCGGTATAAAGCGGGACATCCTGTTGAACTACGTTGGCTACCTCAACCTCTGGTGGCGCGGCTTGAACTGTTTCTTCCTTGGAACATCCCGTAAATGTTATGGCGACTCCCAGAACCAGAATGACGATGCCTGGAGGAATTTGTCTATGTTGCAACTTGTGCGATCGGCGAAGTCTTCCGTTTGAGATTTCAATTCCAAAACATTGTCGTGATGGTTCTGTTTGCATGGAGAACTCCTCTGCCGTGACTAGTAAGACCGTGAAGTCCTCGCTCCGCAATGAGCGAGCGTTGTGGACTCTAGTGCTGTTTTTACTTCAAGAAGCACGGACTGTTTTTTGCACGCTACGAGCACCTGCGAGTTTTACTGGTCAACCGATCAAAAGAATAGAAGGCATGAATTGCATAGCAAACTGGGAGAAGTACTAGTCAAAATTGAAGTTGTTTTAAGACAGTACTGGGAAGTGGATTTATATCTGTGGCATGCAGATCTTAAACAGTTTCTACACAACATTCGAACCCGCAGAAAATTGAGAAAGGCAAATAAGCCTGATATTGACTTTAGGGCAGGAGGCTTGAACAACGATCCTCGATTCTCCTTTCCCAATAAGTATCTCTGCGTCAATTTCAAAACGATCAAACCTGCCCGCTATTACTGGCAATTATCACAGTTGTACCGCATTCAACCTGAGGCAAGTATTGTTTGCAAATTGTAAGGAAAAAATAAAATGTAGGCCGGCCATGAATAGGGAAGATCTTTGGTCGAGTTCATTCTGCCGAGTTGCACGAAATTGCCTTGCCGTTTTATGCGCTGTATTACTCGCGCCCGGAGGGGGCTTTCCCTTAGCGCAGCCGCAGCGGTCCACGAACACGAATCAGCAAACAGCCACGAAAATACCTCCTTGACCAGTTGGATTCTCTAGTCGTGCCCATCGCGCTTTATCCGGACCCATTACTTGCTCAAACGCTGGCAGCGTCCACTTATCCTCTCGAGCTCATCCAGTTCCAAGTTTATGACAAAGATTTTGGCTTCAATACCCTTGATGAATTTAAGAAGAGGTAGCGCTTCAATCCAGTCAAATCGTGGAATCCTGTTCCAGACGAAGATCAACAAACCAACAAATAATAAAGAGCAGGCATTTCACTTGTGTTCTTGAAGCAATGGAGTGGCTGCAGCAAGCGAAGCTTTTGCTTTCGCGGCCTCTTTCATTGAACCAATAAAAAATGGATAAAGCGGGACGCTTAGCAAAAGCACCACGAATGCCTGTACGACAGTACTTGGATCCCCACCCAAAACGGTCCAAAGGCAATACGCGACAGCGGAGAAAGCGACAAATGTGAATAATGTGAGGCTTCTTCCTTTGCCCACATGGTCATGTACGACTTTCACTCCTGCAACTGCAGCGTAGATATATGGCACGACCACCAGGATGATCGTGAAGTTGATAATACGATCAAACTGACCGGCGATCGTCGGGGACATGGTCGCGAACACAACGGCCGTCATAAGTATGCTCACGATTGCAAGACCCAAACCCGGAACACCATGCCGGTTTGTACGTCCAAAAATCCGCGGGAACATGCCATCATTTGCCGCAGCTTTGGCCGACTGACCCACGAGGAGCATCCATCCACCTAGGGCCCCCAATGACTTAAGAATTGCGCATAACCCGATGACGACCATGCCTGGCGTGCCGACAACCATGCGCGCGGCCTCCGCGAACGGGGCGTGAGAAGACCTCAACTGCGCATTTGGAATGATCCCCATGATCACCGTGCAGCTTAACAGGTAGACGACAGCAGAGATGGCAAGTCCAAGTAAGGTTGCCAAGGGAATGTTGCGTTTGGGATTTTCAATCAGTCCAGCTGAAACGGCCGCGCTCTCAACCCCCATGAATGCCCATAGTGCGATGGATGCGGCACGGGCAATCGCACGAGTGTTCGAGGTGCCAATGACATTCCAGCCGGCCTTGAAAATCGCCGGATCGAACCAAAACCAACCCAGGAAGGCAATTGCCAGAATCGGAATTAAAGCAAGGCTTACCGTCCAAGCCTCAAGAGCACCAACAACACGCGGGCCAAGTATGTTCGCGACGGTGAGTGCCCAGATGACACCAACAGTGGCGAGTGCAGTCATTGTCGGAGTGTTAATGTGAGGAATGAATTCTGCCAGGTAACCTATGACTGCCACGGCAATTGCGACATTCCCAATCCAGTTGGCAAACCAGTAGATGTAATTCGTTTGAAAGCCGACGTAGGAACCAAGGAAGTCCCTGGCGTACGCATAGGGCCCTCCTTCCTGAGGATCAAGTTCGCCCAGTTTGGCAAATACAAGTGCCAATGCCAATGCGCCAGCTGTCGCAACTAGCCAACCAAAGACAGCGATTCCACCGACCGATGCCATGCTGGCGGGAAGAAGGAAAACACCAGTTCCGATCATGTTGCCGGCAACGAGCATTGTCGCCTGCGTGAGCGACATTTTTTTAATTGGATTGCTCATAACTATACTCGTTGACGGAGAACGATCAATTCAGACGACGCTCATGTTGCACTAAGCGACTTTGGCGTGTTGTGGTGGATCCGCATATATCAATGGACCGGAGGGATAGATCGTAGTTCCAGCTTTGCCTGCAATAATTCTGCTGAGATCTGCCAGTGCACCAATTGCGGCGGGCTTTCCGGTCGCCGCTGCAAACCGGCATGCCGCTTCAACCTTCGGACCCATCGAACCTCCTGCGAACTGAATTCCAGCCAGCGATGCGGGAGATCCACGATGAATTGCCTTTTGTGTCGTCTTACCCCAGTCAACATAGACAGCATTTGCGTCAGTTAGCATGATCAGCAGATCGGCACGGAGTTCGCGTGCGAGGAGTTCCGAACAGAGATCTTTGTCGATCACTGCCTCGACTCCTTGAAGTTTGCGATCAGCGCCACCTTGATACATGGTTGGGATACCACCTCCGCCGGCACAGATCACGATCGTGCCGGAATCGAGGAGCCACTTGATGGGCCGGATTTCAAAGATTCGTTGCGGCATTGGAGAAGGTACGACCCGCCGCCATTTATCTCCGTCCTGTTTGAATATCCAGCCTTTCTCCGCCGATATTCGATCGGCATCAACTTTGTCATAGATTGGTCCTACAAACTTCGTGGGATTATTGAATGCAGGATCATCCGCATTCACTTCGACCATGGTCAATAGCGTCGCGAATGGAACTTCAAACGGCAGCAGGTTGCCGAGCTCCTGTTCAATCATGTAGCCGATCATGCCTTCTGTTTCCGCACCCAGCACGTCGAGCGGATAGGCTTCAACCGCGGTGTAAGCAGCTCCCTGAAGCGCGAGAAGGCCAACTTGTGGGCCATTGCCGTGGCTTACGACAAGTTCGTGTTGGGAAGCGACTGGCGCGAGCGCCTGGGCAGCAATCTTTATGTTTGCGCGCTGCACTTCCGCGTTCATCGATTCACCACGTTTGAGTAATGCGTTTCCACCGAGTGCAACAACGATTCGCATGATCAATCTCCCAACGTCGCAACCAGCAACGCTTTAATTGTGTGTAACCGGTTTTCGGCTTGTTCGAAGGCGATGTTAGCTTCAGATTCAAAGACGTCGTTCGTTACTTCGAGCCCATTTGACATGCCATAGGTCTCGGCGATTTGTTTCCCGAGTGCGGTGTCTGTGTCGTGAAATGCGGGCAAGCAGTGCATGAATCGCACGTGCGAGTTGCCGCTTGCCTTCAATAGCTCCCTGTTCACTTGGTATGGAGTAAGAAGTTCGATCCGCGTTTTCCAGACGTCCTTTGGCTCTCCCATCGATACCCAAACGTCTGTATGAATGAAGTCCACATCTTTTACTGCGAGCTTAGGATCGTCAGTGATGGTTAATTTGGCACCGTTCTCTGCTTCAAGCTGGCGTGCAATTTTCTGGTAACTTTCGTCCGGCCAAAGTGACTTTGGGCCGCAAATACGAACGTCCATTCCAACCAGACAGCCCGCGATCATGAGGGAGTGCCCCATGTTGGATCGGGTATCGCCGATGTAGGCATATTTGATTTCGGGAATTGGTTTGTCACTATGTTCGCGCATGGTCATGACATCAGCCAGCATTTGGGTCGGGTGATATTCGTCAGTGAGTCCGTTGTACACAGGGACTCCGGCATAGGCAGCAAGCTGCTCGATACCGCATTGCGAGGAGCCCCGATATTCGAGCGCATCAAACATCCGGCCTAGCACTCGGGCTGTATCTTTGAAAGATTCTTTGTGGCCAATCTGCGAACCAGCAGGATCGAGATATGTAACGTTGGCGCCTTGGTCATAGCACGCCACCTCGAAAGCACACCGCGTACGCGTAGATGTTTTCTCAAAAATTAGGCAGATTTCTTTTCCTTGCAGATGTTTCTGTTCGGTCCGCGCGTACTTCGCGCGTTTAAGGTCACGCGCGAGGTCGAGCAGAAAACGAAATTCCTTGGGTGAATAGTCTTGAACTGTAAGAAGGTTGCGGTTGCGCAAATTAAAACTCATAGATGGATACTCCTTATTATTAGGGTCTCGGTTCCTGTTACTGCTTAGTAGGCGGCATCGCGCCATATTGGGCACGTCATGCAATGACCGCCGCCGCGGCCTCGACCGAGCTCAGCGCCTCGCACCGTAATCACTTCTACGCCGGCTTTCCTGAGCAGAGTGTTGGTATAAGTATTGCGGTCATAAGCAACCACCACGCCGGGTTCGAGCGCTACAACGTTATTACCGTCGTCCCACTGCTCGCGCTCCGCCTGGTACGTATTGCCACCCGTCTCGACAACGCGGAGTTCCCTGAGCCCAAGGGCTTCTCTGACCACTTCAAGATGCGGCTTACTTTCTTTGCTGACCTCGTAACCTCCCTGATCGTCAGTTGGGTAAACGCTATAACAACGAATTTGATCAACAACCTCGCGAAAGATTGTGACTAAATCGCGATCACAAAAGCTGAAGACGGTATCCAGGTGCATGGCGGCGCGACTCTTGGGCATTAAACAGGCGATTATGCGAGTTGCCGCTTTTTGCTTGAACAGTTCATGAGCCACCTGCATCACGGCGTGGCGTGTGGTGCGCTCCCCCATACCGATGAGAACGGCCCCTTTGCCTATTGGCATCACGTCGCCACCCTCCATTGAAGCGTTGCCATAGTCATCGTCTGTGTCTCCCCACCAGATTTGAAAGTCGCCGCTGTTGAACATGGGGTGAAATTTGTAAACTGCCCGCTGAAGCAGCAACTCTGGTTTTCGAGCTGGCCAAAACATCGGGTTACATGTGACGCCGTTATAGATCCAACAAGAAGGGTCGCGTTGGAACAGAGTGTTTGGTATAGGCGGCAGAAAGAACTCTGTGCCGCCGAATGCTTCTTCAAGCATCAATTTGATTTCAATATCTGGAAGATCTGAGATGGCAAATCCGCCAATCAGATGTGTCGCGAGCGTTTTAGCAGGCATTTCGTCAAGCCAAGGCCTGATTGCCTCGGCAATACCTGCCCCCACCATGTGTGGGGTCACTCGACGGTCAAGAATGAAACTGCGAGCCTCTTTGTTCTCGATGGTTTCTGCAAGCAGGTCGTGCAATTCCAAGACCTCGATGCCACGTTCCTGCATCTTGAGAACAAAGTCATAGTGATCCTTCTGCGCCTCCTGGACCCAAAGAACGTCGTCGAAAAGCAGAGAGTGACAATTACCCGGAGTCAAACGCTGATGCGCAAGTCCCGGACGGCACACCAACACAGTTCGCAATTTACCTACTTCGGAGTGCACGCCAAACTTGTGCAGAACTACTCCCTTCGAATTAGGCATACTTGCATTTCTATTTAAGACACTGGACATAGTAGGTTCCTCCGCGGTTCTCAACGCCATGGGTATCGTGGCCAAACCCGGGAAAGCGGTCGTCCCAAGAAGACAGTGCACGCAGATAACTGATGTAGGGGTCTGTCGCGCGACCGGCAACCTCGCCGGGCATAAGCATAGGAATGCCCGGTGGGTAAGGCACAATACTCGTGGCGAGTACGCGTTCAGATAACTCGTTAAGAGGCACATGCTCGATCTGGCCTCGGATTAATTTTTGGTAAGCCGAATGTGGGGTTAATACCGGCCTGGGAAGTGTGGAGAATGCCTTAGCGAGCCAGTGCGTTTGCTGTGACTCATTGAGCTGTGCGAACATTTCATCGGCTAAATCGCGAAGACCCAGATTTCGATAACGCTCTGGATACGCATTGAGTAGCGGAGGCAATGCTTCAGCCAAAGGTGTGTTGGCGTCGTAGTCTTTCTTAAAGTCGAGCAGCGCATTGAGAAGCGTGCCCCATTTTCCTTTGGTGATTCCAATAGAGAAGAGAAACAAAATCGTAAAGTCGGTTGTTTTTTCAACTTCAACGCCGCGGCAATGGAGATATGCTGTAACAAGAGTCGCGGGGATGCCCCATTTATCAAGCCCTCCTGTGGCCGCCACTCCGGGAGTGAGTACCGATACTTTGATCGGATCCAACATGCAGTAGCCATCGTCGAGGCCATTGAAGCCGTGCCATGTATCTCCCGGGTGAAGCACCCAGCAATCAGGATCTGTCGCTAATAATTCTGGCGACGCATTTTCGAAACGTATTTTCTTGCCACTTTTCGGGTCCTTAACCGTATCGGCGTTCCAGGTATTAAAGAACCAATCTTTTTTTGCGTTCATTTCATGGTGCACGCGACCCATGGTTTGCCGGTATGCAACAGCTTCCTGAATAGACTCGTTGGTAAGTGCAATACCACCAGGACCGTCCATCATCGCCGCCGTAACGTCGTTGGAAATAATGATGGTGTAGAGCGGAGAGGTTGAGGCATGCATCATGAACGACTCGTTGAATCGTTCATGAGGAATGGGGCTTCGGCCATCGCGAATATGCAGAAAGGAAGCTTGTGAAAGGGCGGCTAAAAGCTTATGGGTGGAATGAGTCGCAAAAATGGTTGCACCCTTATGGTCTGCTGGATCTCCGTGCATTGCGAAGCGCTCGCGATAAATGGGGTTGAAGCGAGCATAGGCATACCAGGCTTCATCGAAGTGAATGCGGTCCACGCTTGGATCAAGCAACTTCTCTACCGTTTTGGCGTTGTAGCAAAGCCCGTCATACGTAGAGTTGGTCACTACCGAATAAACAGGATGTTTATCGATGCCAGCAGTTACAAGTGGATTTGCATTGATGGCGCGTTGAATGGCATCTTGTTTCAGACATCCGGGCGGGATGGGGCCGATGATCCCGTAACGATTCCGTAGGGGAACAAAATAAGTAGGAATGCCACCCGTCAGTACTAAGCCGTGTTCGATTGACTTATGGCAGTTTCGGTCACAAAGTGCAATTTGATCCTGTCCTACGGCTGCTGTGAAAATGGTGCGATTTGAAGTCGAGGTTCCGTTCGTTACGCAATACGTTCGATGTGCTCCAAACACTCGAGCTGCATACTTCTCATGTGCACCGATAGGCCCGTTGTGATCCAACAAAGAGCCGAGGTCGCCCACGCTTATGGACAGATCTGAGCGGAGCAAATTTTCACCGAAGTAGTCGTAAAAGATTCGGCCTACTGGAGATTTAAGAAACGCCGTGCCGCCCGCATGCCCAGGTGTGTGCCAGGAGTATTCATATTCCTGAGTAAATTTCATCAGGGCTGCGGCAAGAGGAGGAAGCAAAATTTCGAGATAGCGCCGGATCGCTGCAACGACCCGCCCTCCCACGAAAGCTGCCGTGTCCTCAAGTGTCCATATGAATTCATTGGACATTTTCATAACGCTGATTGGAATTGAGGAGGCCTCGCTTCGTTCTGACATAAGAAATACCGGGATCTTGTCATTGCGGGAACGAACAAACTTGAGGAGTTCGATGGCCCGAGCATGGTTTTTATCTTCACCGAGGGTCCAATCAAGCAGAATTGCGTGAATCGCGGAATCTGATGTGATTACGCTCAAACCGTCTTCTGCTGATATGGCCTCAACGACTTCGACTGACCGTTCTTTAAGTTCCCGGACCAGAGACCGTACAGCCCGGCCTTCGGCGGTTGAACTGGTTAGTTCGTCGTCCACCATCAACGCTCGAAACGACTGGCGTTTGATACTTCGCTCAATCATCCTGTTCTCCTAATATGCTGCATCTGTTCCGCATGTAAAATTACTCGCCGATCGTTCTTAACCGAAAAAATGCCAGTGTGTTTTCGTCGGGCTCTCCGAAAAATTGTTTATAGAGTGATTGTGTTTCGCCAGAACGGTTGAGATCACTCAATGATTGATCCACCAGCAAGCGAAAATCTTCATCATTCCGTGCCAATGCGAACGCCAAAGGTTCGTAGGTAAAGAGCCGGTCGAGAACGATGAGGTCTTTGCCGGACGGATTGTGTTTCTTAAGGTCAAGCAAAATAGACCGCTCTCCAAACAGCACATCTGAGGTGCGGTCGAGCACACGCTCTACCCCTTCCCTAGGGCTCTGGACAGGGACAACTTTGCCTTCAATTTTGAATTCGTCGAGTTTGCTGTTTAACCAATTCACGCTCGTTGTGCCGGCAACGACTGAAAAGGTGCGCTTTTGCAAGGCCAGCGAGATTGATCCTCGCCACTGCGGCCGATATGGAGGTTCGCGTCCGGAAAGAGTCTCCCGGATTTGCACCGGTCCGTCCGCACGCATAAGCGCTCCTACGCCAGCCGGAAAAATTGGAAGTGAATATGAGACTTCTTTTCGACGCGTGAGTGTTTCCACCGACGGGCCGCACAGCAGATCGATCTTCCCCTGCTGCACAGTTTCGAAGCGATTCTCGCCTGTAACCAAAACAAATTCGACGTTTAGCGCAGGCAAGTTCAATTTGTTCTTGATGTCTTTTGCAATTCCCTGGCACAACTCGATGGCATAACCAGCTGGCTTGCCGTCGTTGTCCTGATAAGAGAATGGCCCGGCATCGGCGTAATAGCCTAGCTTCAAAGTGCCAGTGTTGCGTATTCGATCTAACGTTTGCGCCGATCCGCGGATGTTGAGCAAGTGCAAAAGGAATATCGTTGCAAGCAAGGCAAACACAAGAGTTCCAAGCCTTGATCGATATCTATCGAAGTTGGACTGTCCTGTAACCTTCATACTGTCTCCTAAGCGACCAAAAGCCCCTGCTACGCAGCTCGAGCAGGTTTGACTTCGGCGATCACTGCTACAAAGCGTTGCGCGATGAAGCCGTAGATGATGTAGCCGATTCCCATCACGATCATTCCTCCGAGGACTGCGTCTTTCCCGGAAGCAAAAATCGCGTAAACGCTATAAACCATTGCAATCACCGCCACGACCGTATTCCGCCGGTACACGTTTTGAGGAACGTGCGCTTTTTGCATCATCACCATCAAGCCGGAGAGTGCGAGGACATACGGAATAACGTTTGTCACCACTGCCAGGTTGACAAGGGCGCTGAATTGTTCGTTGAGGCTGGGAGATATGGTCGACAAGGCCATCACAGATTGGACGACGCCCATAACGACCATTCCGGCGACCGGCGCATCCATGCGATTTACTTTTGAAAAAACCGATGGGAACATCCGATCGTCGGAAGCGGATTTCGCAGTTTGCGAAATCGTGAATTGCCAGCCTAAGAGTGATCCCAGGCACGCCATCACTGCCAAGGCCATGACGACCGATCCAATCGTCGGATTGAACATTTTGGCGTATGCCAAACCGAATGGGCCCGTTGACTCTACTAATTCCGCATTGGGAATGATGCCTTGAATAACCGTGGTGGACAGAATGTAAATAACCGCGGCTCCCAGAGTCCCAAACATGCATGCCAATGGAACATTTTTTTTCGGATTTTCTACAGCAGAAGAATTCTGTGCGGCTGATTCCATTCCGAGGAAAGCCCACAAGGTAAGTGCAATACTGGAGCCAAATCCTTTTGCAATTCCTATCCCTTGAGGGTTCCAAGCCTGTGCGAACGTATGTCCGCTAAACCAAAACCATCCGATAATCGAAAGGAGTCCAACAGGAAGAATCACTCCCCAGACGGTGATTGAACCAATTCGCCCGGTGACGCTGGGGCCTCCAAAGTTCGCGATTGTGGTTAGCCAAATCAACCCAATTACGCCGATACATGTAGCAATCGGCGTTGAAGAGAGCCACGGAAAAAATGTCGCCAGATATCCCACCGCAGAAATGGCAATTGCTACGTTTCCAATTGCCAGAGAGAAGAAATAAAGATAGAACGTCATGAAGAAACCCGCTTTGCCGTGAGCATCTTCGGCATAGGCGGACATTCCTCCAGGTCTTTGATTCAAGAGCCCAGCCTGAGCGAAGCCATATGCAATCGCCATCGAACCTAAAGCAGTCACTCCCCAAGACAGCAGAGAGATTGCACCGACTTTTGCCATGTTTGCGGGCAACATGATGATTCCTGACCCCATCATGTTCACAGCAACAATTACAGTGAGCTGCGTCAGGGTCATCTTTTTCTTTGCCGGTTGCATACTGACCTCGTTTCTGCTTTTGCTTGCTCCGTTTAGACCAATTCCTTTCGGTCACTCGCGAACTACGTAGGTGAAAAACTTGATCTTTCCATCCACGCGCTCCTGAAATACGCCCTGGACTTCGTAGTTAAAACCTGGGAAACGGTTGAACGAATCCTGAAACGCCAAAAAATAGTCGAGCATTGGCTGGGCTTTGGTGTCCCATCGTTCACCGGGCAGTACGACACCAATGCCGGGCGGATAGATCAAAGCGAGAGTTGCCTGAACGCGTCCCTTGATATTTTCAAGAGCGACATAGTCCACATCATTTGCGGCCATCGCTTGATTGGCCTCTTGTGGGCTCATCGCGATTTCCGGGAAATGCGCTTCACGGAAGCAAAGCCTCTGCAATTCCTTAATTCCTGCGTTGCGGTAGGCTTTGTGCATCTCATTACAAATTTGTCGCAAGCTGTAGCCGGCATAGCGATCGGTATGTGCGGTATAAAGGCTCGGCAGAACCTGGGCCACTGGTGCGTCACTGTCCCATAGGTCCTTGAATTTAACGAGCTTCGCAATCAACGTGTTCAACTTGCTCTCGTCTTCAGCAGGAGTCATTAAAAATAGAATGCTGTTCAGGTCGCACTTTTCGTTGACGATACGTTGATCGCGCAGATAGTTGGCAACCACCGTGGCTGGCACTCCGAAGTCGAGGTAGTCGCCTGTCTTGCGGTCGATTCCCGGTGTGAGCAGAGTGAGTTTGTTGGGATCAACCATTGCATACCCTTCTGCGCCTCCTGAGTAACCGTGCCACTTACTCGCGGGATGAAAATTCCAGCATTGCTGCTCGTGTTTAAGCACATCTGTAGGAATATCTTCCCAGCGAATTTCCGTGGCATTATCCATGAACTTGGAATCACGGACCGTTACCACATCGGGCACGAAAGGATCGAAGAACCATTTTTCTTCGATGCTTTTGCCTACCCTTGCAAAGTGATGTCCCAACTCGCGAAGTTTCTTTCTGGTCTCAATGCCGAGTTCGATGCATCGGTCCCATAGCATTTCGCCACCCTTGCCTTCATGGATTTTGGCGTTTACGTCCAAAGACGCGAAGAGAGGATAAAAGGGGGAAGTGGATGCATGCATCAGGAATGCATCATTGAACCGCTTATGCTCGATGAAGCGCCGTTGGCGGCGGATATGTTCGTCGCGTTTATGAATTTGAGAGGCTTGGGAAAAACCTGCCCCCTGTTTATGAACTGACTGTGTGGAAAAGAGTCCGGGCATTTCCGGTCCGAGCCTCTCCATACGCATTGGACTGTGACCTTTGAAAAGCGGATGAAAAGCGTTATACCCAATCCACGCCTCGTCCCACAGAACGTAATCACACAATCGCCCAATCCGTTCCAATACTTTCTCTACGTTGTAAATAGTTCCGTCGTACGTCGCGAGTTGGATACATGCCAGCCGAAAAGGGCGGGCTGCCTTGTATCGTTCAGGATCTTTCACGAGTGGATTCTTCCGAATCCGCTGACGCAGATAGTCCTCATCCCAAGCGTCCCAATCAACAGCTCCAATCATGCCGAAAGAATTGCGCGCTGTCGGAAGGAAAATTGGTATCGCACCCGCTTGGATCAGTGCGCCATGATGCATTGATTTGTGATTATTGCGATCGAATAAGACCAGGTCTCCACGCCGTAACACTGCGTTAGTAACCACTTTGTTGGAAGTGCTGGTCCCGTTCAGGACAAAGTAT
>Ga0134125_10004297_pt1 | contig 16326 bp, 15 predicted proteins | sample KB31751_FD_96464 | JGI IMG/M metagenome (GOLD analysis project Ga0134125, IMG submission 96464) | Terrestrial soil microbial communities with excess Nitrogen fertilizer from Kellogg Biological Station, Michigan, USA - KB3-175-1 | ecosystem: Environmental > Terrestrial > Soil > Unclassified ...
CGAACCTCCACCGTTCTCCCTGAGCGTCGGCCGCGCAGCGGCCAGAGTCGAAGGGCATGCCGCCTCGACATCATGCTTTTGGACGGCCAATCCCACGTTTGGCTCGACCCATCACGCCCCTCGATAGAACGAAGAGCCCGCGCTTGTGGCAGCATCAACTGTTTTCGACGCGCAGGAAGGCTCCATGGTGTTCGCGATACTCGGTTACGGCCGCTTCGGCCAGGCGTTTGCCGATCTGCTGGCGCGGGCGGGGCATGAGGTGCGTATCCATGATCCGCAGGCCGATGTGCCGGTGGCGCTGGCGTCGGCGTCGATGGTCGCCGCCATCGATGGCGCGGACTGGGTGGTGCTGGCGATGCCGGTGCCGCGGATGGCGGAAGCGTTGGCCGCACTGAAGCCGCATCTGGGCGCCGGGCACACCGTGATCGACGTGGGCAGTGTGAAGCTGCACCCCTGCGCGCTGATGGATGAGCAACTGGGCGATGCGATACCGCACGTGGGCACGCACCCGTTGTTTGGCCCGCTCAGCCTGGCGCGCGGCGAGCGGCCGTTGCGGACGGTGGTGTGCGCCAGCGCCCGGCATCCGCAGGCGGCCGAGCGAGCGCGCGCACTGTTCCGCGAGCTGGGTTGCGAGGTAATCGACCAGGATCCGGCCACGCATGACCGGCACATGGCGCATACCCATGCGCTGGCGTTTTTCCTGGCCAAGGGGCTGATCGAGATCGGTGTGGACGACGACTTGTCGGTGACGCCGCCATCGTTCCAGGGCCTGAAGAACATGCTGGCGGCGGTGCGCGGCGATGCCGGGCATCTGTTTGCTGCGATCCAGCAGGAGAACCCGTTCGCCGCCGAGGCGCGGGCGCAGTTGCTGGGGGCGTTGCAGCGCATCGACCGGCAGCTTGCCAGTGCGGACGACGACAGCCTGGCGATTCCGGTGCGGAAGCAGGATGCCTGACTACTCTGTAGGAGCGACTTCAGTCGCGACGCCTTTCGTCCAACCGAACCAAAAGCGTCGCGGCTGAAGCCGCTCCTACAAGGGCGATATCAGACTTTCGCGAACACCAGCGTGCCGTTGGTCCCGCCAAAACCGAAGCTGTTGGACATCACCGTGGTCAGCTTCGCGTCGCGGCTTTCGCGCACGATCGGGAAGCTTTCGGCCAGCGGATCCAGCTCGGTGATGTTGGCCGACGCGGCCACGTAGTTCTCGTTGAGCATCAGCAGGCTGTAGATCGCCTCGTGCACGCTGGCGGCGCCCAGCGAATGGCCGGTAAGGGCCTTGGTCGAGGACAGCGGCGGCACCGCGTCGCCGAACACTTCGCGCACCGCTTTCAGCTCGACCACGTCGCCCACCGGCGTCGAGGTGCCGTGGGTGTTGACGTAGTCGATCGGGCCGCTGACATTGGCCATGGCCATCTGCATGCAGCGCACGGCGCCTTCGCCCGAGGGGGCGACCATGTCGCCGCCGTCCGAGGTGACGCCGTAACCCACCAGCTCGGCCAGGATGTTGGCGCCGCGGGCACGCGCATGCTCGTACTCCTCCAGCACCAGCATGCCGCCGCCACCGGCGATGACGAAGCCGTCGCGGCTGACGTCGTACGGGCGCGAGGCCGATTCGGGCGTGGCGTTGTAGCTGGTGGAGAGCGCGCCCATCGCGTCGAACTGCGAGGTCATGCCCCAGTGCACTTCCTCGCCGCCACCGGCGAAGACGATGTCCTGCGCACCGTGGCGGATCAGGTCCGCCGCCGCGCCGATGCAGTGCGCCGAGGTGGCGCAGGCGGCGGAGATGGAATAGCTCAGGCCCAGGATGCCGAAACCGGTGGCCAGCGTGGCCGACACGGTGGAGCACATCGTGCGCGGCACCATGTACGGGCCGATCTTGCGCACACCCTTGTTGCGCAGCAGGTCGCCGGTTTCGATCTGCCACTGCGGCGAGCCGCCGCCGGAGCCGGCAATGACGCCCGTGCGGGGATTGGTGACTTCGTCGGCGGAAAGGCCGGCGTTGGCGATCGCGTCACGCATCGACACATACGCATAGGCCGCCGCATCGCCCATGAAGCGCTTCAGCTTGCGGTCGATCTCGGCCACCAGGTCGATCTCGGGCACGCCGGCCACATGGCTGCGCAGGCCCAGCTCCACGTAATCGGGAACGGCGCGGATGCCGCTGCGGCTGTCGCGCAGGGCCGACGAAACCGTCGCCCCGTCGTTGCCCAGGCACGACACCACACCCATACCGGTCACTACAACACGACGCATCTCAAAAACCCTCGGTGGACTGGAACAGGCCGACGCGCATGTTGTCGGCGGCATAGATCAGGCGGTCGTCGACAAACGTCTTGCCATCGGCGATCACCAGCCGCAGCTTGCCGCGCATCACCCGGCGGATATCGATCTCGTAACGCAGCTTCTTGGCGGTGGGCAGCACCTGGCCGGTGAACTTCACCTCGCCCACGCCCAGCGCGCGGCCCAGGCCCGGCTCGCCCAGCCAGGGCAGGTAGAAGCCGCTGAGCTGCCACATGCCGTCGAGCCCCAGGCAGCCGGGCATCACCGGATCGCTCTCGAAGTGGCAGGCGAAAAACCACAGGTCGGGGCGGATATCCATCTCGGCCTGGATCACGCCCTTGCCGTAGGCGCCGCCTTCGGTGGAGATGTGGGTGATGCGGTCGAACATCAGCATCGGCGGCAGGGGCAGGCGGGCATTGCCGGGGCCGAACATTTCGCCACGGCCGCAGGCCAGCAGTTGGTCGTGATCTAACGAGGAAGGACGCGTCATGAAAAGCTCATCAGTGGAGGAAGGCGGTCAGCGGGCAAGTGGCCACGGCTGCCGGTAAAACCGTATGGTGACAGGGGCGCATCGATTCGCACAATGCGACATACGGTAACGGCCACCCTCATAAAACCGCGTCAAGAGCCGCAACTGCGGCATACGCCGGCGCACGTCATTGGCGCGCGCGCCACTACGCCAAGGTCTCTCCGCCGTTGCGCCGACCGTCATCGTGATGCGCCCGTACCGGCATCGGCGCCTGTTGCGCGCTGATGCCCACCCGCAGGGATGCCTTGCCATCAGCACGCGGCAGCTCGATCTGGCGTCAACCCGGCATCGCCTGCACGGGGGTGACGCCGATACTGCGCAGTGCGTGGCTGCGCATGCAGCCGAGGGCGATCGCGCTCAGCAACAGTCCGGCGCCAGCGAACAGCGAGGTCAGCGAAATCACTTTCAGCAGACTGCCCGCTACGGCCGCCGAGATCGGCCCCAGCCCCATGAAGGTGAACATCAGTACGCTCATGGCGCGACCCATCATTTCCGGCGCGACGCGGCGCTGGATCCAGCTGACGATGGCGATTTGCGCGATGCCGGCGAGCACGCCTGTTGCAGCCAGCAACACGGCCCCGGTAATCGTCGAATGCACCGCGGAGAGCGCGGCCAGGGCCAGGCCGGCAAGGCAGTCGATGGCCAGGACCATCAGGCCGAGCCGGCCGCGCACCACGCGGCTGGCGAAACCGGACAACACGCTGCCCAGCAACATGCCGCCGCCGTTGGCGGTCATCAGGATGCCCAGCGAGGCCGCCCCCAGATCCATTCGCGTATCGGCCAGCACCGGCAAGCCGACCTGCAGCGGGCCGCCGACAAAGACCGAGACCACGCCCGCGTAGAGAATGAAGGCGCGCAGCGGCAGATCGGCCCAGATCGTACGCACCCCGCTGGCCACGTTGGCCAGTACGCTGCCGGCGACAGGCTTGGGCTGGAAATCGCTGTGGATGCGGATGAACAGCAGCGAGACCAGCGACAGCACGAAGCTGGCTGCATCGATGCCGAACGCCAGCCCGAGCCCGCTCGCGTCCTGCACCGCTTGCGTGGGTGCGCCGTGCGGCCCCAGGCTGATCACCACGCCGGCCAGCGCCGGGCCCACGAACATGCTCAGCTGGCGCATGCCCATCACCAGCGCATTGGCCGGCTGCAGCTGATCGCGCGCCACCACCTGCGGCAGCAGCGCGGAGCTGGCCGGATAGGCAAATGCGGTAGACAGGCCGATGCCCAGCGCAATCGCATAGACCAGCCACATGTGGATCGCGCCGCACAGCACCAGGCCGGCAAGGACGACCACCAGCAGCGCGTTGGCGCCGCGCGCGGCAATGAGCACGCGACGTGGCGACAGCCGGTCCACCACGGCGCCGCCGATCAGCATGAACAACGCCCGCGGCAGCGCCATCGCCGCCAGCACCAGGCCCAATGCGGCGGGGTTGCCGGTGAGTTTGAGCACCAGCCACGGCAGCGCGACCAAGGTGAACTGGTCGCCAAGCATCGAGATCGTGGCGCCGCCGAACAGCAGTCGAAAGTTGCGGTTGGCGAAGATGGATCCCGCAGGGGATGAAGGCGTCATGGATGGCGTTCCGGCTGATCGCGAGGGAAATGGGGGGTGAAGAGGGTCGTGCCGGCTCAGCCGGCGTCGCGGCGCTCGTCCCAGGCGATCGCCGCCAGCTGCCGCAGGTGCTCGCCCACGTCCTTGGGCCAGGCGGCCGTCAACGCGTTGAAGCGTTGGCGGTCGGCACGATAGAACGCACGTGATGCCTCCTCGTACCCGGGCGCATCGCCGGCCATCACCCGCATGAAGCGATCGACCGATTCCATCGCGCGTCGAGCGCGCTCCTTCGCGCCGCCCTCGCGGATCGATTGCTCGACCAGGCGCCGCAAGGCCGCCGAGGCACCGCCCGGCTGCTGGCCCAGCCAGGTCCAATGGCGTGGCAGCAAAGTAACCTCGCGCGGCACCACGCCCAGCTTGGGCCGGCCCGGACCACGGGTTGCGGGCTCGGCTGCCGGCGTCGCAAGTCGTGCCAGCACCTCATCGACGCTGCCACGAAAGTCGATCTCGACCGTGCGACTGTCGTGCTCGTCCAGGACCACCAACGGTCCGGCCGCACCCGCGTCCAGCGCCTGCTTGGCCGCGCGTGCCACCTCGGCCAGAGGGCCCTGGGCGATCCGCGTGGAGCCGTCGAAGGCGATGCATGAGGTCACGGTAACGGCGTGCATGGGTTATCCAGCTCAAGGTGGTGGCGTGATTTTACCCGGATGAATCATGGTGTCAATACACCCGGGTAAAATACAGTGGTGCTTGTCCGCATTCGGCCTGCGGCGCCGGCCTTGCTATCGTTGCCGCCTTTCACCGACGGAATGCCCATGCGCCTGCGTCCGATCGTCTTGCTGGCCTCACTCATCCTGCTCGCCGCCAGTGGCTCGCCTGCGCCGGCGGCGGCCACCGACCTGCATGTCGCCCCGGTGCGCTACCAGCAGCGCACCCTGCCCAATGGCTTGCAGGTGCTGAGCGTGGAGGACCACGGCAGCCCCAACGTGGCGGTGCAGATGTGGTACCACGTGGGTTCGAAGGATGACCCGAAAGGTCGCTCCGGCTTCGCGCACCTGTTCGAGCACCTGATGTTCAAGAGCACGCGGCACATGCAGGCCGAGCAGATGGACCGGCTCACCGAGGACGTGGGCGGCGCCAACAATGCCTCCACCGGCGACGACGTCACCAACTATTTCGAGGTGGTGCCGTCCAACTACCTGCAGACGCTGCTGTGGGCCGAAGCCGAGCGGCTCTCCAGCCTCAACGTCGACGAGCCCAACTTCAAATCCGAGCGCGCCGTGGTGGAGGAGGAATACCGCCAAAGCGTGCTGGCCAACCCCTACGGCAAGCTGTTCAACGCGATCGATCCCAACTCCTACACGGTGCATCCCTACCGCCGCCCCACCATCGGCAGCATCGAGGATCTGGAAGCGGCAACGCTGCCGGACGTGATCGATTTCCACCGCACCTTCTATCGCCCCGACAACGCCACCCTGATCGTGGCGGGCGACTTCGACCCGAAGCAGCTCGATGCCTGGGTCGATCAGTATTTCGGCTGGATACCGAAGCCGTCCACGCCGATCCCGCGGGTCACCGCCACCGAGCCGAAGCGGCGCAAGAACCGCCGCGTCACCGTCACCGCGGATACCGCGCCGCTGCCCGCGGTGGCGCTCAGCTGGCTGATTCCCCCGGCGGCCGACAGCGCCGACACCATTGCGCTGCAGGTGGCCGCCGCGCTGCTGGCGCGCGGCGACGCGTCACGGCTGTACCAGGCGCTGGTGTATCGCCACCAGGTGGCGCGGCAGGTCGATGCGGAAGCCGACGTGCGGGTGGGGCCGGGCCTGTTCCTGGCCTATGCGATCCTGGCCAGCGGCCACGCACCGGAAGACGCGGAAAAACTGCTGCACGAGGAAATCATCTGGCTGGCCACCCAGCCGATCGACGCCGCCGAACTGGAGCGCGCCAAGACGCTGTTGTTGACCGATGAACTGAAACAGCGCCAGACCGCGCAAGGGCTGGCCTTTGCCCTGGGCCAGGCGGCGCTGATCGGCGGCGACGTGGCCCGCGTCAACACCGACCTGGCCGCGTTGCAGCAAGTCAGCGCGAAGGACGTGCACCGGGTGCTGCAGAAGTACGTCACCGGGGCGCGCTACGTCACCATCGACTACCTGCCGCCCGCCAAGACTGGCGCGCCGGCCAGCGGGGAGAACGCGAAGTGAATCGTGCGACCAGCGCCTTCCTTGCAGCCGTCTTTACCGCCATTTGCGGCGCCGCCGCTGCCGAACCGCCGTCCACGTTCCCGGCCACGCCGCCTGCTCCCGGCGCCGCGCCTACGCTGTCCATTCCCACCCCCACCAGCCAGACCTTGCCGAACGGCTTGCGGGTGATCAGCGTGCGCCGTGACGGCCTGCCGCTGGTCACCGCGCAACTGGTGGTACGCAGCGGCGACGAGATGGATCCGCCCTCGCAGGCCGGCCTGGCCGACCTCACCGCCAACCTGCTGACCAAGGGGGCAGCCGGCCTCTCCGCACCACAGATCGCCGCCGCCGCCGAAACCCTGGGCAGCTCGCTGAGCGCGACCGCCGGCTGGGATGAAAGCGACGTGGCCATCACCGTGACCACGCCGCGCCTGCCGCAGGCGCTGGCCCTGCTGGCCAAGGTGGTGCGCCAGCCCGATTTCAGCGCGCACGAGTTGAAACGGGCGCAGGCCCAGGCCATCGACGATGTCCGCCTCAACCTCAGCAAGCCGACGGCGCTGGCCGGACTGGTGGCTGCGCGCGGCACGTTCGGCACCGGCGCCTATGGCCACCCGCGCAGCGGCACGCCCGCATCGATCGCCCGCATCGGTCGCGTCGACGTGCAGCAATGGCACGCCGCGCTGTACCGGCCGGACAACGCGATCCTGATCCTGGCCGGCGACATCACGCCGGCGCAGGCGCTGCAACTGGCACAGACCAGCTTCGGCGACTGGCCACGGCCGTCCGCGCCCTTGCCGGCCAGGCGGCCCGGCAGCGGTGACCGTTCGTTGCCGGCGATGGTGCTGATCAACCAGCACGGCGCCGGACAGGCCGGTGTGGTGGCAGCGCATCCGGCGCCGCCGCGCAGCGACGGCCACTATTACGACGGCCTCGTCGCCGACGCCGTGCTGGGTGGCTCGTACTCGGCGCGACTGAACGAGGAAATCCGCATCAAGCGCGGCCTCTCCTATGGCGCTTTCAGCGAGCTGCAACCGCTGGGCAACGCCGGCGCGTGGCTGGCATCGGCGCAAACCCGCAATCCTGCGGTACCGCAGGTGGTGGACCTGATGCTGGGACAGTTCCGGCAACTGGGCGACGAAAAGGTATCGGACGCCGAACTCGCCGCACGCAAGGCCACCCTGATCGGCAGCTACGGCCGCAGCCTGGAAACCACCACCGGCCTGGCCACCCAGCTTGCCGAGTTGGCGTTGTACGACGTGAACCTCGACGAGATCAGCCGCTATCCGGAACGGGTGGGCGCGGTGACGCCACACCAACTGCGCAAATACGCACGCAAGCATCTGCGCGCCGACGAAGGCACCGTGGTGGTGGTCGGTGACGCCGGCCAGTTCGCTGCGGCGATGCGCAAGGCCTACCCGAAGGCAGTGCTGCTCGACGCGGCCACGCTTGATCTGGACCGTGCCGACCTGGGCGCCGGCGCGGCGACCCACTGACATCCGTCTGCTGCGGACGGTCCGATCGACGGCCGAAACTGGAGAAATAACGGGGGACCTGCCTGCGTTCACCTGTACGCGACACGATATATTGAACTATCGCGTACACCATTTAATTCCGCAGGTTCCCATGCGTTTCATCCCCACGCTCCGCACCGCGCTCGTGATGTTTCCGTTGACCCTCGCCACCATGCCCGCCGCCGCCGCGCGATGGGAATTGCAGGCCGGACAAAGCTATATGGACGACGACGGCGCGAATACCGCCTTCGTCGAAGCGGTGTTCGCACCGCGTCCGCTGGGCAATAGCCGCTTCAGTTGGGCGCCGGACGTGTCCGTGGGCTGGATCGACGGCCGCGACGTGGCCCGCTTTCGCGGCAAGCGCTACACCACCCGCGACAGCATCGCCCTGCTGGCCGCCGGCGTGCGGCTCTACTGCGGCGACGGCGACGAATGGAGCCGCCGGCTGTTCCTGGGCCTGCAGCCGGTGCTGCATACGGGTCGTACCCAGGCGCTGAGCAGCGTCTACGAATTCGCCACCACCGTAGGCTGGCAGGGCCGACGCTTCAGCGTGCAGCTGCGGCACATTTCCAACGGCAGCCTGCATGAGCCCAATCGCGGCGAGACGATGGCGCTGCTGGGGGTGGCGTTCTAGGGCAAGAGCCCCTCAATGCCCGCCCGCCGCCGGCCCCGCCTTGGCGCTGAACGGCGGCTTGGCCAGCCAGATCACCAGCACCAGCGCGATGAATATCCAGCCCAGCATGTGGAATACCTCGTTGAACGAGATCTGGTAGCCCTGCTGGGTGATCATGTTGTTGATCACGCTGGCGCCCGCTTGCGCGTCGCCCTGGCCCAGGCGATCCATCGCCGCCTGCGAGGTGGGGTTGAACACGTTGATGTGCTCGGCCAGTTGCTCGTGGTGGGCCACCGCGCGGCGCTCCCACAGCAAGGTGGTGATGGAAGCGGAGAAGCTGCCGCCCAGGGTACGCAGGAAGGTGGCCAGGCCGGAGCCCGAGGCGATCTCGTTCTGCTGCAGGTCCGACAGCAGGATGGTGAGGATCGGCATGAAGAACAGCGCCACGCCCAGGCCCTGCCACAGCTGCACCATCGCCACGTGGTAGAAGTCGATGCCGATGTAGAAATCGGCGCGCATGAAACACGTCACGCCCATCACGATGAACGCCACCGAGGCCAGCAGGCGCAGGTCGACCTTGGTGGCGTACTTGCCCACGAAGAAGGTCAGCAGCACCGGAATGATGCCCAGCGGCGCGGTGGCATAGCCGGCCCAGGTGGAGGTGTAGCCCAGGTTGCGCTGCAGCCACAGCGGCACCAGCAGGCCGATCGCGAAGAACGCGGCGTAGGCCAGCACCAGCGCGATCGTGCCGGCGGTGAAATTGCGGTGGCGGAACAGCTTCAGGTCGACGATCGGGTCCTTGTCGGTCAGTTCCCAGATCAGGAAGATCGCGATGTTGACCGCCGAGATGATGCTGGCCACGATGATGAAGGTGGAGTTGAACCAGTCCTCGTCGTTGCCCTTGTCCAGCACGATCTGCAGCGCGCCCACGCCGATGATCAGGGTGATCAGGCCCACGTAATCGATCTTCGGCCGCTCGGTTTTCTCGACTTTCGCGCGCAACTGGTTGGCCACCACCATGCTGGCGAAAATGCCGATCGGCACATTGATGAAGAAGATCCACGGCCACGAATAGTTGTCGGTGATCCAGCCGCCCAGGATCGGGCCGGCGATCGGCGCCACCACCGTCACCATCGCCAGCAGCGCCAGCGCCATGCCGCGCTTGGCCGGCGGATAGATGCCGATCAGCAGGCTCTGCGTGATCGGGTACATCGGCCCGGCCACCGCGCCCTGCAGCGCGCGGAACAGGATCAGCATGCCCATGCTCTGCGACACGCCGCACATGAAGGAGGTCAGCGCGAACAGCAGCGTGCAGGCGGTGAACAGCTTCACCTCGCCGAAGCGGCGGGTGAGGAAGCCGGTGAGCGGCAGCGAGATCGCCATGCTCACCGCGAACGAGGTGATCACCCAGGTGCTCTGGTTGTTGCTGACGCCGAGGTTGCCGGCGATGGTCGGCAACGACACGTTGGCGATCGTCGTGTCCAGCACCTGCATGAACGTGGCCAGTGACAGGCCGATCGTGCTGAGTGCCAGGTTGGGTGGACGGAAATGGGTGGTCATGGGATTCGATCAGTGGAGCTGCGGAGTTGTGGGAGCGGCTTCAGCCGCGATGCCGTTCGTTGCACGTGAGAAGCATCGCGACTGAAGTCGCTCCCACAGGGGATCCGGCCATGCCGACTATTCGCCGCCGGCCATGTTGGCGTGGATGATCTGCGCGATCACCGCGTCCGCCTTGGCCGACTGCTGCGCGTAGACGTCGGTGCTGAAGGCCGGCTTGGCCGGCGGTTGCTGCGCCAGCGTGGGCCCGCTGCGGTCGTGCAGGTTCACATCCACGGTGAGCGACATGCCCAGCCGCAGCGGATGTTTCTCCAGCGTGGCCGGATCGTCGAACAGGATGCGCACCGGGATGCGCTGCACGATCTTGATCCAGTTGCCGGTGGCGTTCTGCGCCGGCAGCAGCGAGAACGCGCTGCCGGTGCCCACGCCCAGGCTCTGCACCTTGCCCTTGTACTTCACGTCGCCGCCGTAGACGTCCGATTCGATCTCCACCGGCTGGCCGATGCGCATGTCGGTGAGCTGGGTTTCCTTGAAGTTGGCATCCACCCACACGCCGTTCAGCGGCACCACCGCCATCAGCGGCGCGCCCGGCTGGACGCGCTGGCCCAGCTGCACCGAGCGTTTGGCCACATAGCCGTCCACCGGGGCGACCAGGGTGGTACGCAGGTCGTCCAGGAACGCGGCGCGCAGCCGCGCGGCGGCAGCCTGCACGTCCGGGTGCGATGCCACTACGGTGTCGTCCACCAGCACCTTGCTGGTCTGGTACTGCTGCTGCGCCGCGATCAGGCCGCTCTCGGCGGTGGTCAGCGCATCGCTGGCGTGCGACAGCTCCTCGGCCGAGATCGCGCCGGACTTGGCCAGCGCCACGCGGCGGTTGTAGTCGGCCCGGGCCTTGGCCACCGCGGTCTTGCGCGCGGCCACGTCGGCCTGCGCGCCACTGACGCTGCTGTACAGGCCGCGCACCTTGCGCACGGTGCTGGCGAGGTCGGCCTTGGCGCCGGCCAGGGCCACGTCGGCGTTGCTGCGGTCGAGCTTGATCAGCACGTCGCCGGCATGCACGCGGTCGCCGTCATCGGCACCGATGCTGATCACCGTACCGGCGATCTGCGGGGTCAGCTGCACTACGTTGCCGTTGACGTAGGCGTCGTCGGTGTTCTCGTACCAGCGGCCGTCGAAGTAGTACCACAGGCCCCAGGCGATAGCGGCAAGCAACAGCACGACGCCGAGCAGGCGCAGCATCAACCCGCGCGACCGGGTCTTGGTTTGCGGCGGGGACGGCGGTGCGGCGACCGGTGTCGCGGTGGATGTGCTGCCCTGTTCGGGCGGTGTCTGACTGGACATGGGGGTGCCTCAGGAACGTGATGGGTTGGAAGAGGAAAGCGGCGCAGGCGTATCGGCTTGCGGGCGGAACCCGCCGCCGAGCGCCTGGATCAGCTGCACCGAAAGATCGACCTGCTGCGCCTGCAACTGCGCCGTGCCGCGCTCGGCCGCCAGCAGCTGCTGGCGCACGCTGAGCGCTTCCAGGTAGCTGCCGATGCCGGCTTTGTAGCGCTGCTGCGCCAGCTGCCACGCCTGTTGCGCCGCCTCTTGCGCGCGCTGCTGCGCCGCCAGCTGCTCCTGCAGGGATTGCAGCGCCGACAGATCGTCGGCCACCTGATTGACGGCGCCGACCAGGGTCTGGTTGTACTGCGCCACCGCCAGGTCGTACTGCGCGTCCTTGCCGGCGAGATTGGCGCGCAGGCGTCCGCCGTCGAAGATCGGCAGGCTCAGCGACGGGCCAACCTGGTAGAAGCGCCCCGGCAGGCTGAACGGGTTGCCGCCGCCCATGCTGACTACGCCGGCCATCGCGCCGATGCTGATGTTGGGCAGGAACTCGGTCTTCGCCACCTTGATGTCCTTGCCGGCGGCCTCGACGCGCCAGCGCGCGGCGACCAGATCGGCGCGATGGCCGACCAGGTCCAGCGGCAGGTTGGACGGCACCGCCAGTTCGGCCGGGCGAAGCAACTGCGGCCGGGCGATCTGCAAGCCGCGGTCCGGCCCCTTGCCCAGCAATACCGACAGCGACGAGCGCGCAGCATCGACCGCGCGGCTGGCAAGCGCCACCTGCTGCTCGGCACTGGCCACTTCCGCGTCGCCCTGCCTGAGCTGGATCTGGTTGTCGACGCCGGCGGCGACGCGTTGGCGGGTCAGTTCGCGCGACTGGCTTGCGCGTTGCAGTTCGCTGGCGGCGAGATCCTGCTGGGTGAAGGCGTAGCCGAGCTGCGCATAGGCGCGGGCGACATTGCCGGAAAGTTCGATGCGTGCGGCACGGGCATCGACCTCGGCGGCATGCGCCTGGCCCACCGCAGCTTCCCACGCGGCCCGCTTGCCGCCCCACAGGTCCAGATCCCAGTTGAAGCTGGCATAGCCATATTTGGCCAGCGCGAAATGCGCCTTGTCGCCGAGCAGCGCGGCCGGCGGCCGGGCGCCGGCGATCGCGGCACCACCGTTCACGCTGGGCTTGCGCACGGCATCGGCGACGCCCGCCTCGGCCTGTGCCGCCCGGGCGCGCGCATCGGCGACGTCGAGATCGGGATTGTCCTGCAGCGCTTCGGCGATCAGCGCGTCGAGCTGCGGATCACCCAGCCCGCTCCACCAATCGGTGGATGGCCACGCGGCCGCGGACAGATGCGAGAGGCTCTGTTCGCTCTTCAATGTGGCCGGGTCGATCGGCGTGCCGTCCGGGTGCAGGCCTCCACTGCTGACACAACCGGCCAGCGCTAGGGTCAGGGCGGCGGCAGCCGCAAGAAGATGCAGACGCATGGAAGGGTCCAGGGTTGAAAGGGTCAGTTCTTGTCGCGAAGCGCGTGCAACACGCGCTCCAGGTAGTCGTGCAGTTGCGCCTGTTCGGCGTCGTCCAGCGAGCGTTGGGCCGCCCTCAGCACGCGGTCGTTGCAGTCGGTCAGGTCACGCCACAGCGCGTTGCCGGTGTCGGTCAGCTCGATCCGGAGCGCACGGCGGTCCTGTTCATGTCGGCAGCGGCGCAGGTAGCCCTTGCCCTCAAGCTGGTCGAGCTGGCGGGTCATCGCACCGCCATCGAGCTCCACCGAGCGGGCCAGTTCGGTGGCCGACATCGGTCCGAGCCGTGCCAGCCGCTTGATGATCAGGAACTGGGTGAAGCTCAGATTCAATCCGTTGGCCGCCAGTTCGGACTCCATCGCACGCACGACCTCGGCGCGGACGAGGCCGAGCAGGATGCCCAGGCTTTCCCGGGGGGTGGCAAAAGCGAGCGATTCGGAGTTCATGGCCGCGCATTCTATTGCCTCAAGTATATTTGTCAAGGCAAATACATTGACGTTTATGTTTGCTTTGGCAAAGGCTCCGCAGTGGAAGGCGTCGCGGAGGGAAAACCGCGAAGCTTCCACCCATTTGTCAGCCCGCCCGCATGCGCAGGCCCGCCAGCTCGTCCTGCACCAGGTTGCGCAGGGCGGGATCGCGGATCGCGAAGAGGTCGAACACGCCCAGCGCCAGCAAGGTGGGCAGCCGTGCCAGCAGGCGCGGTTCGGCCTCGCGACGTACCGATTCGGGCGTGGCCGGATCGAGCATCAGTTGCGCATGAACCACGAAATCGGTGAAGGCGTCGGTGTCGTGTGGCACGGTTTGGGGAAAGGGGAGTAGCGACATGTCGGTCTCCTGGCGGTGGTGCAAAAAAACGAACAGGCACGGCGATGGCCGGCGGGCACGGCGAACGGATGGGGCAGCCGTGCGTGGGGGATGCGGAAGAAGAACGGGCATCCGCGTGCGCGTGATCGGCGATCACGCGCGTGAAAGGGTGACGGACGGGACAGGCAACCCTATTTCCACCGCCGCTATCATGGGAAGGCACTTCCCACTGCTGGTACTCCCACCACCACCACGCCGGTTGTCGATGACCACGCCCATGCAACGCAACGAGCTGAAGGCTTTCCTGCGCACGCGGCGGGCGATGCTGACGCCCGAAGCAGTGGGCCTGCCGCGCGGTACGCGCCGGCTCACGCCCGGCTTGCGGCGCGAGGAAGTGGCCACGCTGGCTGACGTAGGGCTCACCTGGTACACGTGGCTGGAGCAGGGTCGCGACATCAACGTGTCGGCCGCCGCGCTCACCCGCATCGCGCGCGCGCTGTCGCTGTCGGCCACCGACGAGACTTATCTGTTCTCGCTGATGGGCCTGTCGCGCACCGAGGTGCCCGAGCACCACTTCACCTTGCCGCCGGTGACACAACAGGTGCTGGACCTGTACCAGGCGCCCGCGTTCGTGCTGGACACCGTGTTCAATATGCTGGCGTGGAACGGGCTGGCGGGGAAGCTCTACGACCTGGGCGAGTTCGGCGGCCCGTTTGCCGACAACCACCTCTGGAACGCGTTCATGAACCCGGCCCGGCGCCGGCTGTACCCGGATTTCGAGAACGGCGCGCTGAACCTGCTGGGCATGTTCCGCATGAATTACGCGGCGCATCCCGAAGACGCCCGCTTCGACCGCCTGATCGCGGCGCTGACGGCGGCCAGTTCCGAATTCGTGACCTTGTGGCAGCGCTGCCACACGGCGCCATTGAGCGCGATCATCGTGCCGTTCTTCCACCCGGATTTCGGCGACCTCAGCATCCACTCGATGCGCATGCCGATCCGCGACGAGGATCACCTCGACCGCGCCACCGCGTTCTTCTTCGCCCCCGCCAACGCGCAGACCGCCGCCAGTTTCGCGCGGATGGCGCAGCGCCTGGGCACGGCCGCCGCCGACCGGGAAGCCTGACTCGGCGCGTGCAACGTAGCGGGAATGGACGGACATGCACTGTTCCATGGCAACGGGAACGTCGTGGGCCGCGGGCGATGGCAGCGGCGGCGACAAGCGTTCGACAAGCGTACGCAGGATGGCCGCTGGCCTGATAACGTCAGCGAGTCAATCAATAGCGAGATCTCGCCAATGCAACGACCATCATGAAGGACAGCGCCCTGTTCGAACGCCTCGACAGCCTCGAGGGGCCCGCGCTGATCGCGGTGATCTTCGACGGCATGCTCTCGGTGGAAGAGGAGGACTGGCACCACCATCAGCGGGGCCAGTTCTTCTACCTGGAAAGCGGCCTGGTCAGCGTGCGCACCAGCGCCGGCGCCTGGGCGCTGCCACCGCACCGGGTGGGCTGGATGCCGCCGGGCCAGCGGCACACGGTCAGCGTCAACCAGCCCTCGCGCGGCTGGGGCGTGTTCGTGGCGCCTTCCGCCGCCGAAGGATTGCCCGAGATGGCTTGCGTGCTCGGCGCCAACGACTTGATGAGCGCGCTGGTCCAGCGGGCCAGCACCTGGGCGTTGAACGATGAACTGGACGCCGACCAGAACCGCGTGATGGCCGTGCTGATGGACGAAATCCGCCGCGCCCCGGTGGAACCGCTGCACCTGCCGATGCCCGCCGACCGCCGCCTGCGCCGCATCGCCCACGCGCTGCTGCAGGCGCCGCACGATACGCGCGACTTGGATGGCTGGGCGTCGTGGGCCGGGCTGTCGGCACGCAGCCTGAGCCGGCTGTTTCGCCACGAAACCGGCTGCAGCTTCGCGCAATGGCGGCAGCAGGCGCGACTGACCCGCGGGCTTGAACGGCTGGCGGCAGGCGAAACCGTGGCCGCCGTTGCCGACGCGCTGGGCTACGCACACCCCAGCGCGTTCGTGGCCATGTTCCGGCGCAATTTCGGGCAATCGCCCGGGCGCTATTTCGCGCTCAACCCGGGGCGCAAATGACGATCAGCGCGCCGCACCCGCCGGCGCGCTGTCGCGGGAGCCGCAGGCGGATGCGCGGAATGGCCTCGCGGCAAAGCATCCACGCCGATACCGCGCCGCAAACGACGGTACCCGCCGCCACGCATCAACCCTGCGCCGGCTCGGGCGCCAGCTGCGCCATCACCGCCTCGGTGACGCGGGCGCAGCGGGCGCCCATGAACGGGAACGCGTCGGCCAGCGAGGCGGCCACCGAACCGTGCAGCGAACGGCGCAGCAGCCGGCGCGCGCGATGCAGCCGGGTCTTCACCGTTTCCGGCCTGATCGCCAGCTGGATGGCGGTTTCCTCCACCGAGCACTCCTCCACCTCGCGCAGCATGTAGACG
>Ga0134125_10004299_pt1 | contig 16317 bp, 32 predicted proteins | sample KB31751_FD_96464 | JGI IMG/M metagenome (GOLD analysis project Ga0134125, IMG submission 96464) | Terrestrial soil microbial communities with excess Nitrogen fertilizer from Kellogg Biological Station, Michigan, USA - KB3-175-1 | ecosystem: Environmental > Terrestrial > Soil > Unclassified ...
GACTTTCTACGGTTGGCCCGACTTTACAGGTGTCAACCGCTGGCCTTAATCTGTCAAGTCTTGCCAGCCGTTGGCCTTAATCTGTCAACCATACATCCTTAATGTGTCAACCGTTGGCCTTTTGTTGTCCTCACAAGGCCGGCGCCCGGTAGGACCCTGAACGAGGCGCCAAGAAGTAGGCCGCCTCAGATGGAGGGACCAACAAATGCCCGTCACACCTGAGAACGGTTTTCCGATGCAATATCAGGTCGCGATCCGCGACGAGCACGGGAAGCTTCACACCCTTTACATAGGAATCCGCAAAGTCGACGCCGGCGCAGCGATGCTCGAGGCCGTAATGCACGGCGATCAGAATGTCGTCGTTACCGCGCGATCGGTCATCTTCCGCAGTGATCACAAAACCGAAGTGCGCGAACGCGTGATCGCCGAAGTTTCGCCCATCAAAAACCGTCGTCGGCGCGCATCATGAGCGCGTACAATATCGCCAACGCTTATCGCGCGCTGCGTAAAGGTGATCTCGACGAGGCAGCGGCGCAGTTGCGCGTTTTTTACCCGGCCCCGCAGCGCGAAGCTCGTCTTACCGAAGACGATATCGCCGTTTACATTGATGAACGCTACATCGCAGAAAAAACGCTCGATGCCGTTTATCCCGAACGGCGTGGCGCCTTGCCGATCTATAGCAAGCGATCATGACGATCTCGGTCGATCTTCTCGATCTCGCTCTCGCGATCGGCGCCTTAATCGTTGTCTCATTTATCGCCGGTTGGGACGCGTGCGAGCTGAGAATGCAGCCACAATCGGTCGTAGACGAACGTCCGTTCGATACTAGACGCCCCGCATCTTGTGGTTCGAGCGAGCAGCAGGACCCTAGGTGTAGTAGCCAAACAGATGTTCCCCCAAGATGGGAACCATCAAGGGCTCCTCCCGAACATCACTCGCAGCGGCCTTTTCGAGGCAGCTGAGCCTTCCGGGTTTTGTCCGCGACGAAAAGCCCGTCGAAGACGTCAAACGTGCGTTGTGCGGCCTCCCTGCCTCAAGGGAGGCCGTTTTTCGTGTGCTGCGCGCCCACGCGACGGCCAATGCGATCGCCTACCCATCGCAACAGCGGATCGCGCTGCTCACCAAGCTCTCGGTCCGGACGGTCATCCGGTCGATCGCCGAGCTGCGCGCGATCGGCGCGATCGTCGACGTCTATTATGACCGGCAGCTGCGCCGGCGAACGCGCGCCGCCTACGCCCTGCATCGCGCGCTTCTGTCACCCAATTGCTCGGCAGAGAGATTTGCTCGAAAGCTTCGTACCCCGTCGAGCCGTCTTGTCTGTGATATTTCTAACCAGCAAACGACGCGCGCGCGCGCCAGGGCGGTGCTCGAGCTGACGGCGTGCGGCGTGACGCCGGTCGCAGCTCGGTCCGACGTCGCGCGGATCGGCGCTGAGCTGGTGTTGCGGCGCATCGCGCAGGCAAAATCGCGGCCGGCGATCGTGCGCGGCGAAGTGCGAAGTCTCGCGGCCTACGTGCGGCATTGTGTCACGCGAGCCTATCCGCCGCCACCGCCGCGATCAAAAGTTTTGGTGCCGCTCGAGCTGCGCGAGATGCGACGTCGGTGGGCGATCGCGATGCAGCTCGAGCGCGATCGGGAACGCGAGAAACGCGAGAGCGCGATCGGCGCTGCGGCGTTCATGGCGCAGCTGCGAAGGCGGTTTGCATGAGCCTACTCGGCCTCGAGCGGATCGCTCCGATCCGCCGCGATCGGCGAAGCAACAGCGGCGCGCGATCGTACTTCTCGCCGGCGGAATGGCGCGAGATCGATGCGGCGCTCGAGCGGGGCCTGACGTTCGAGCAAATTCACGATGCGACGAGGCGGTACGCGAGCGCCCGGTCATTTTTCGTTGCCTATAATAACCGCCGGCGCTCTCTCGCGTCGTAGTCTATCTCACGGGGAAGCCGGAGAAAAAAAATCCGGAGAACCGGCCGGGTGTTGTGATGTTGGTTCCCATCTGCGTCACGGGTGACGCCCGGCCGATTCCCCGATTGGAAACCCGTCAGTCTCAACCGAAAGGCCCTGCGTGAATCTTTTAGAGATCGGCAGCAAGATCATGGAAGCGAGAAACGAGGCGCAGATCGCCCAGGATCAATTCTCGCCGGAGTGGCTCATGCGTTCGATCTTCGCAATGGGCAAGAAAGCGATGCTCGAGGCGCTCGCCAACGATCCGAAGATCGAGATTCTCGCAAAACGGCTCTCCGTGGACGAGAAGACGGCAAGCGTCATTTGGGATGCGATGCTCACTCATCTCCGTGAGGATTTCTAGCGTGGAAAACGAGATCAAAGAGATCGGCGACGCCGTTGAGAACGTCGAGGGCGCGATCGTCGAGGCCGCTAAGGACGCGGAGGGCGCCGGCGAAACCGCACTCGTCGACGCGATCGGCACCGTCAAGGGCGCGCTGACCGAAGTGCAAAACGTCGTGCAAGGGCTCGGTGAGCGGGTTGCATCGCTCGAGGGCACCGTCGCGGACCACGGTTTCAAAATCGAATCGCTCGGATCGGCACCGTCCGAAGAAGCGGTGCACGAAGTCGACGAGCCGGAGCCGCAACCGAATCCGGCGATCAAAGAAAAAGGCATCCTCGCAAAATTGCACGATGCTGTGGGATAGCAATCCGGTGTTAGACGGGATGGGAATCGCGGCGTGGCGCATGGAGGCGTTGGAATTCGCGGATGCGATCTATCGATGGTCGATGATTTTCGGTGACATCGAATGAGCATGACGCGCGAAGTGTTCATGGCCGAGCTCGAGGCGGACGGCGGAAAGACGCCGTTCAAAGAGTTTTACGAATCGCGCAGCATTCCGCGCGCGACGGCGTACAAGTGGCGACCGCAACCGGAACCGTCGAAACCCGGAGAGCCGCAGGTCGTCGAACCGTTCGATCCCGATCGGCCTGAACCGCGCGCGAAGAACGTCACACCGAAAGGCGGTCGCGGCCGATCGGGAGCGATCACCGAAAAAACGGCCGGTCAAATTCTTTCGATGGGATTCTTTATCGCCGCGTCGATGTCGTCCGAGCCAATTTGGTATCTCGAAGACGATCAACGCGATCGGCTCGCGGTGCCGTTCGCCGATTCCTGTGCGAATCTGCCGGCGCCGATCGCGCGCGCCGTCAATCAATACGCGGCTCCGGGCGTCTTTCTCGGCGAGCTATACGCCGTGATCATGGAAAAGCAGAAGCAAATTCAAAATAAGGGCGCGCAGCCGACGCGTGTGAGAACGGGGGCGCAACAGTCGGCGCAGGCGCCTCCGAGGCAACCGCCGCCAACGATTCCGACGCCGGACCCGGTTGACGTCGCGCGCGCAGCTGCCGAAGTAAAGCGCAATCAAAACGGGCACGTGGCCGATCCGAATCTCGTTACGACCGGAATGATGGAACCGGACGGCACGCTGGATTCGCAATTCCGTGGCTAAGGAAATTCAATGGCCGATCAGCTGGACCTACGGCGATCGCCTTTTCATCACCGGACCTTCGGGATCGGGAAAAACGACGGTCGCGAAAGCGATCCTCGTTCAAAAGTCAAACGGCGTGATCATCGACACGAAAAACAGCGGCGAAGACGGATTCGAGGAGATCGCCGAACCGGTCACGTGGCGCGATCTCAAGAAAGTACGTGCCGGCCGATTCGTGTGGGCGGCGTCCGAAGATTTCATCGTCGACGCGAAAGTGCAGGATCGCTTCTTCCGCGGCGCGTTGCGCGGGTCCGGCCGGTGGTTTTACGTCGACGAAGCGTTCAATCTGATCAAGACGCCGGGGCTCAAGATTTTTCTCGCGCAATGTCGCGGGATGAAAGTCTCGCCGATCATCGGCGCGCAGCGGCCTTCGGGTATTCCGCTCGGCGTCGTCAACGATTCTAACCTCTATATCGTTTTCAATCTCGCGCTCGACGACGATCGCAAGCGCATGCAGACCGCGATCGGCCGGAAGATTCCCTGGGAGCAGCTCGAGGGGACCGAGCACTCGTTCATGATCTTCAACAATATGGGCGGCGTCGGCGGTCCGTTCGTTCTCGCCGATCCGAGAAAACGGAGAATCGCGTGAAGCTCGCAAACGAGGGAGATTCGCTCGGACGCCGCGGTGAGATTCTCGCATCGATCGCCTGGCCCGGCGGTATCGCCTGGGCGAATATCGCGAAGACGTCGATCGACGGCGAGATCACTTATGTAATCCGTGCGCGCACGCCGTCGCTCGTTGAGATGGACGTTGAGTTTCACTACGCCGATCGGGAACAGGCCGAGCGAGATTTCTCCGTCGTGCTGTGGGGGATAGCAAAACTCTCAATCGACGAACCGAGAAAGAAGCTCACGCGCCAGGGCTTCGCGGTCTATTTGGAGAGCAAGTCTCGCCCGGAGATGGAGAGAGAACGCGCGCTCGCCAAGGTTTTCAAGATTCCCGAGCCGCGTTTTGGGTTGACAGTCGAACGCCGGCTTTCTTAGGATGCGGCCATTATGGCCGGATTTTAAGGAGCGTTCATGAGTGTTGCAGTAGGCGCGCCCGCAGCGGGCACCGCGCCGGCGCCAGGCGCCAAGCTCAAATCATTCGCGGAAGGTACCTTCGAGTACCCGACCCCGATCCAAGGTTTAGGCGGCAGCCTGACGGCGGCAGCGAGCGGCGGCAACGTTAGCACGCTCACGCCGATTCCGCAGACAGGCTTTCTCGGAGCGTTGCGTCACACGGTTAGCGGTACGCTGACGGTCGGCACGCTCTCGACGCAGTACCAAGTACCTTTGCACCGTCTTCTCGCCAATTACACCCTGCAAAATTCGCTCACGTATCCGTATCGGAATCTCAGCGGTGACGATATTTGGATGTGGGCGAACATCGTTGCGGGGCGCGGCACGCAGGACCCGATTTACGGCTCGCTCAACAGCGAACAGCCGAACGTCACGGGCACCGGCGCAAAGAATTTCTCGTTCTCGTTCCTCGATCAAATCGGGATGAACGACGGCGTGAACTTCTCGAAGTTTTTGCTGTCGGCGCTCACGAACTCGAACACGCTGACGATCAACATCTCTTGGCTCGCGGCCAGCGGCCTAGCGGCGTTGTCGGACGGCACGGCGGTCTTCTCGGCGTACACGGCCAGCGATGCGGTGTCGGCGATCTATCAGATGGTCCCCGACGCGCGTCAGTATTATTGGCCGGACGTTTCCAAAGTGCAGCAGGTGATCGGCGATCCGTCGTTCACGGCCACCGCGGTCGGCGTCAACTCGATCAACCTGACGCCGGTGTCGGGGCCGGCGTACATGGGGATCGGCATGCAGATCGTCAACAGCACCGGCGCGCTCGATACGCTCGCACCGGGCACCAGCGGCCTCACGCAAGTGCGGCTGCTCGTCGGCGGAACGCAACCGATCAAGGTCTGGACGCTGCCCGACATCGTCGGCAAGTACGAAGACCTGTACGGTCGCAAGCCGCAATACGGGTACGCGTACATCGATCTCGCGGCCGATCTCTCGATCCCGAACGTGATGTCGCATCTGCGGCGCAAAAATCTCGCGACCAAGCAATACGCGCAGCTTACTTGGGAAGTCACGACGAACTCGAACTTCTCGCCGGGCGCCGGCTCGCGTATCGGTCTTCTGAAACGGATGTACCAATCGTACTCCGGAAATGCGGCGGTGGCCTAAATGGGATACACCGGAATCGTCGATCCGGACGAACTCACTCTCAACGATCCGCATTCGGGCGATTTTCAGCAAGGGTCCGGCGTTTCGACCGCGCAGATCAGCAACGTCAACGTCGGCCCGAGCGAAGATCATCCGGCGAATCTCCGCGGTAGCATCTTCACGCAATCGCCGGCGGTGCTCTTAACGCTGATCGCGATCCTGATCATCGTGAAGATGGTCGCGGAGAACGCCGGCCAAAAGAGCGAGTTTTCGAGCGTGCGCGTCGGCCTCGAGAATTGGTTCGTCGTGACGTTGCTTGCCGTGACCGGCATCTACGTCTTCAAAACTTCAGTCGCCCTGATTCCGTCATCCGCTCGGTGGGCGCTGGCATTGCGGCAGTTTGCGGGGCTATCGTGAACGCGAAGCAATGGATGATCATCCTCGGGATGCTCGTTCTCGGTTATCTCGTCGCAACGAAGACGTCGATCGGAACGAGCTAACCGCCGATGGGCGTCATCGGCGCGCTGCTTCTGATCTTCGGAGCTATGGCGATCGTCGCGAGTGCGAACGGTCGCCTTCCGATCGTCATGGCTGCAATGTTCGGTCAGATTCCGCCGGCGGCTCCGCCGCTCGGATCGTTGCAGCTCGGCAGCAGCCAAACCAACGCCGGCAGCTTTTTCTCCGATCCCGGTCAATCGGTCGGCGTCGGCGTCGGCGGTCCGGGCGACACCGGATGGACGCCGGGCGCGCCGGTCGCAGCTCCGGATAACGTGCAGGTATCACCGTGAAGATCGATCTCGGCGTGATGGCGATTCTGTGTTTGCTGATCTTGGTCGCGGTGCTCGCGGCCAACGGTCGTTTGCAGAACGTGATCAACGCCTACACCGGCGGCATCGGACCGGGCGCCGCAAATACCAGCGGCGGCAGCTGGGACGTCGGGATCGGCGTGCAGCCGCCGACGTCACCGATCACTTCGCCGATCGGCGTGGGGCAAAATTTCTAATGAGCTACACCGCCGCGCAGTCGCTTCTCTACATCACGGGTCCGACCGGACCGGCGTCGGCCGATCAGCTCGCGCAGGCGTGGCTCAACGCCGGCGGCGATGTCGCAACGGCACCGACCGCGGTCGCGATCGCGCTTGCCGAGCAAGGGCAGTATGCGTTCGGAATCAACTCCGATCCGCCCGGCGCATCCGCGGGCGCGTGGCAGCTGCATTGGGACAATTGGGACGGCCTGCAAAACAACGGGATCATCAGCTCGCCCAACGATCTCAAAAATCTCGACACGAACGCGAACGGCGCGATCTTCATCAGCGGCAACGGCAAGAATTGGCATCCGTGGACGACGTACACGAGCGGCGCCTATCTCGCGAATATGTCGCGCGCGCAGCAGGCGGTCAACGCCGTCACCGGCGGCAGCTCGTCGACGTCGACCGATTCGACGCAGCAAGGCCCCTCGAGCAGCGGCATCGACGTCGCGATGAATCTCGCCGGCAACGTCTTCGACCAATGGTCGCAGTTTATAACGTCGCCGGCGTTGGACGTCTTCGCAAAGGCGCTGATCGTCGTGATCGCGCTTTTCATGGTGGCGCTCGTTCCCGCGACGAGAAAATTCGCGGTGTGGACGGCGGCGATTCTGTTCCTTCTGCTCATGCTGCACTCGCGCTCGATCGACGGCGCCACGCCGAACGGGCAATCCGCGGCGCCGATGCCCGTTCCGTCGCAGCTCGGTCAGCCGAAGATCACGGCGAGCAATACGGTCATCGTCAGCGGCGATTCGAGCGGCGGCTCGAGCAGCTCGCAGGGCGTGGACTTAGCGCAGCTGGCGCAGCTCGCGCAGCTGGCGGGAGCGGCGGGTTGAAGATGGATGATAAAATCGACGCAATGAAAGACCTGACCGGCAAGATACTGCCTGAGCTGAAAGAGGCGCAGCTGTATCGATCGATCGCGGCGTTGAAAAACGACGTTGCATTCGGGCGATCGATGATGATCGTGCTCGGTTTGGCGACGGCGTTTCTCCTCGGGTACATCGTTCGAGATCAAAAGTGATGGAGGGTCAAGGGATAATGCGGGAAATTGCAACGGTGCTCGGTGGGATCGGCTTGCTGATCTTCGTGTACCTGCTCGTCAAAAACGCCAGCGGAGCCGGCAAGGTGATCGGCTCGGCCAGCGGCGCGCTCACGAACACGATCTCCGTGTTGCAGGGCAATCAGGTAGCCTCGCAGAGCGTCGGCGGCTAACGTGAAAAAGGGCGTCGGCGTCATGCTCGGCGTGCTCGGTCTGTTGATCTTCGTTTTTGCCTACGGGCAGCGGCGATCGACGCCTCCGGGCGCGATGCCGCGCGCGCGCTTGCAGCCGCGCGGGATTCCCGGCTCCCAGGTCGTTTTCGATAACGGCGTCGACATGATCCCGGGCGTGATTCCGCATCTGCGGCGATCGCCGGATTTCATTCCGGAAGACGGTTTCGATGCCATGACGCGCGTCGGTAACGTCAATCAGCCGGAGCTGCTCATGGCGCAAGGGCTGCTCGCGCTGCGCTATCAAACCGAGCCGATTCCGGAGAAGCTCGTTCTCATTCCGACGCCCAACGCACCGCCGGCGAGCTACCAAACGGAAACGGAGTATATCTGGGGAGGCCAGGACCGCCGATGAAATTCGGATCGGACGATATGTTCGTTTTTGGCGGAGCGGCGTTGCTGCTCGGCCTTATCGGCGTTCTAATCGTTCAGCAAGGCCAGCCGGCCGCGGCGACGTCGCGTACGACGATTCCGATTATCGAAACGCCGATCGCGGTGGGCGATCATCTCTTGCAACAACAGTACGCGACGGCCACGGCCAACGCACCGGCGCAAATGCCGATGAGCGCCGGCGAAGTCTTTCCGTACCCGAACGGAGTTTCACTATGAGCGACAAGAGCGGCGGATTCGCCGTCAGCGAAAAGCACGGCCAACATCTCGCGTCGTCAGGCGTGCAGGTGAAAGAGCACGTGACCGAGCCGGTCGATCATCACGAATCGCTCGCCGTCGCACATCTCAACGGCCTCACGACGTCGCATCCGATCGACATTCCCGCACCGCCGATCGGCGGTCATCCGATCGCGCCTCCGACGCACAAAATTCCCGTCGATCCGATTCGATCGCCGAAACCGATCAAGATTAAGGGCGGTCCGGTGTTCGATCCGCATCGACCGGTCGTGCTGCCTCCGAAGCAGCATAAGCCGCCGAAACCGCCGCCGGTGCAACCGCCGATTCATATTCCGGTCGATCCGGGGCCGTGGGGATTCCCGCATCCGGGGCCGCAGGGGCCCCCAGGAGCGCCCGGACCGCAGGGACCCCCAGGAGAGGGCGCGCCGCAGAATACGACGTCCCCAGGGTCAGGAATCCTCGTTTACGGCGGTGATGCGACGGGGCAGACGCAAGGCCAAGGCGGCAGCTCGAGCAGCGGCGGGAGCAGCTCGCTCGCGATCGTCGCGGTGCTGCTCGTCGGCGGCGTCGGGCTCTATTTCTACGTCAAGCACGGCAAAGGTCACGAACACGGCTCGGCGAGTAAAGAGCCGGCCAAGAAGGAATAACCGTGGGCGGGTTTTTCTCGTTCCTCACCGGCGGCCTGCTCGGACTTTTGGGCGGCGGCGGATCGTCGTCATCAAGCGGCGGTTCGACGTCGATGCTGCAGGGTACGACGCAGGGCGCTTCGCCGTATGCCAGCGGTTGGCAACCGTACGCGCGCGATGCGAACGTATCGATGGGCGGCGTGACAATGTTGTACGACGACATCAACGATCTCGGCTCGCAATCGTTGCAGGGCGGTTTGCTCGGCGCGGTTGAGAATCTCGCATCGCAAATCGAATCGTACGCGGCGATCGCCGCGCAAGTGTACGGAGCGGTCGGATAATGGGCCTTCCGCCGATCATCGATCCGCGCACGGTGCAGCAAGGCGTCAACGCTGCGGGAAAGATCGTGCAGCAGGGTGTGAACGCCGTCGAACGCGGTGCGGGTCAGGTCGCCGCCGGCGCGGTGTCCGAAGTGATGCACCTGCCGCAGCCGACGCTCAATTCGCTTTATAACATTTCCGGCGTGATCATCGGAACGGGGATGATGTTCATCGGCGCCGCGCTGCTCGTCTTTTGGCTGCTCGGTGAATCGCTCTCGGGAATCGCCGACGTCGTCGGCGACGTCGTCAAACCGATCGAACAGGACGTCGACAAGGCCACCAGCATACCAGGCGCCGGCAAGGTCGCCGCGGAAGTGATCGCAGAATGAAAGTGCTCGCTCGTCAGCAGTTTGATCTCAGCTCCGGCGCGGCGGTCATGACCGGCGTCGGCAACGCGCTCGGCTATCAGATCGCCTTCGACGTCGATCTCAACGGCAACGCGACCGGAACGGTCGCATGCAATGAGAATGACAATTATCTGCCATTTGCGACGGTTAAGGCCAAGACGCTGCGCACCGGCGCGCTCTCAGGCCAGGGATCGCCGAACACAAAAATTGCGTTGACGCCGTCAGCTGGCGCCGAAGGTTTGATCACGATTGAACTTGTCGACGAACCGCAACCGGCGGCGACCTATGCACTCTAACGTCGTCAGCTTCGCCGCACACGGTCAGGGTTCGATCGCGCAAACCGATCCGGACGAAAACCCGCTCGATCAGGGTGAGGAGCCGATCTCGAGCGCGCCGGTCGTCAATGATCCGAAGCAATCCTTTCCGCAACCGAACGCGCCCGAGCAGCCGCATACGTGGCTCATGCAACCAGGAAGCGAAACCGCGCCGGCGCAGCCGATCGATGGCAGCGGGCAATGGTCGTCGGCCTGGGACGGCAGCAAACCGCTTAATCTCGAGCTGCCGAACGGCGCGCAGATTCGCAGCCTGTATTTTCCGATCGTCACGCCCGAGACAGTGCAGATTTTCGCCGGCGCCTCGAGCACCGGCGTCCCGATCGTACCGGCGTTGCAGCCGGTCGGCGTCGTGCCGATCCCGCCCGGTCACTCGAATCTCACGATCGTCGCGCCGGCGGCCTTCGGCGGAAGTTTCCCCGTGTATGCGACGTCGGACATTCTCGATCCGACGCCCAACGAAAGCGTAAGCGTTTCGCTTGCGACCACGCCGATCACGATCGTCGAACCCAAAAGCTCGAGCCTGCTCGCCGGCGCGACCATTGCGGTCCCGAATGATCTCTGGAAGGTCGTTTACACGGCGACACAGGACATCGCGGTAACCGACATCGTTTGGCTTTACAACGGCGGCACGCTCGGAGCGAGCGGAGCGATTTTACGCATCGGTGTGAATGCCGCGCCAATTACCCTTTCGCAAAATGCCGTCGCCGGCGGCGAAGTGCATCTGCCCACGCCGACGCACTTGAAAGCCGGCGATGAAATTACCGCGGCCGGTTTTGGCACTTGGGCGGGCGGTCCGAGCCCGATCACCTTCACGATCTTTGGCTATGTGTTATGACCGAAGAATACTTCAAGCGATTCGTCGATCATTTCGATCGCCGTCTTACGGATCATGACAAGGTGCTGGTGCTGGAAACGAATCACGCAAATATGGAACGATGGGTCGGGGCGATCGACCGGCGCGTTTGGTGGATTTTAACGACGTCGATTATTACGATGCTTGGGGTCTTGTCGCTTTTGCTCAAACACTAGGAGGCACCGTGAAACGTCTAGCGTTCGTTCTTGCAGCTGCGATCGGGATCGCGGCGATCGTTCCGCCGGCATCGGCGCCAGCGAGCGGCACGATGACCTTTTCGCTCGTTGGCGGTCAGACGACGGGCATTTTGAGCTGCAGCGATAGCGCGATTGGGACTGTCGTGGTGACGTCCATCGCTGACGGTCCCCTCATCCCGCAAGGCGCCGGCAGCGGCGGGGCTCCGTTTTCAACGATCGGCTCGATCGGCGCCGGCGCAATCTCAGCGGCCGGAACGTACCAAGGTTCTATCCAAACATTTTCGCAGATGCAGCTTTCGCTCGTCGCTGGATCGGCGAGCGGTTGGTTTACGTGCGTCCCCACCTACGGAAAATATTTGCCGGCGTTCATGTATTCATCGCCTCCGCCGAATGGTCAGAGCGGCTCGACGATGTCACAAGGTATTTGGCTGGGTTACGGTCCCAATTTTGCCACGGCGATTCCGGCTCCTCAAGTCTCGGCGAGCGCGCCCGCGATACTCTATCAGACCAAAGGTTTCGGAACCACGATCTTATATAACGGCGCCGACTACGGTGCGAACGTCGATGCAATTTTGGAAATAGCATACAACAATCAGGGCACCGCATTGCAAGAAATTTACGATTTCTTCAACAGCGGTGGACTTCTGGCGCAGGGCGGAAATGGATTTGTATCGGCCGCGCTGCCGACTCCGGCGGCGCCAGCTCCAACGTGTGCCCCGGGCGGCAGCAACGCGCAAACGCAATATTTCGTGAAAACCGCCTACGTGAGCCATATCGGCATCACGGCAGGCAGCCCCGAAGGTAATGTAACCTGCGCTGCTAACACGCTTTTGAAAGTACCGAATCCGGCGGTGACGCTCGGTGAGTTTTTCTGGAACGTGTACGCATCGACCACAACGGGCACCGAGAAACTTCAGACGCAAGGAACCTCGCCGACGTCGGGAACGAATATTCCCGCAAATGTTGCATGGACGTCGACGGCGACGCTCGCCGGATCGACTAATCCTCAAACGCAGGACACTGCCGCGCAATGCAACCTGCAAGAGCAGCCGCCATCATACTCGACGATCACAAAAATATGCCCATATGGGAATTCGCAACTTAACGGACCGCTCGAGGCAGCGAAGGCGGTAAACACTCCTCCGGCGTGGGTTCCTCCTGTATACACGAACGCCGGAGCCGCAACCGCAAACTCGATGCACGGTGCACAGTTTAGCTGCACCTTCGCCGCCGCAACGACTTGCTCGCTAGGCGCATCATATTGGACGGGCGCAGCGGTGTTCGCGTCGCCGGGACCGACCGGGTGCAGCGTTTTTCCGGGCGGATCGGTCGATGCGTGGTTCAGCTCGCTATCGACCAATACCGGAACCTTAACAGCGGCATCATCAAATTCGCAAACGTCGACGGGGGTCTGTTGGGGACCGTGATTGGACGCGTCGTTTATGACGGTGCCGATCGGCATCTGAAAGTCTTTCGCGACGACGGCGCGCTGATCTACGTCGCGCGCTGCCGTAACGATTCGGTGTCGCCGATCGCGTGGCGATCGTGGGCGGGTTGCCCGCCTGGCGAATACACGATCGGCGCGCCCGAAGCGAACACGACGCCGCAAGATCAGACCGAAATGGGGCCGTGGTTCGTTCCGGTCTACGGCATTCCGGATCACGTGGGCATCGGTATTCACGGCGGCGGCAGCTGCGCCGGCGATCACGCGATGGACCCTCACCAGGGATGGTGCCCAACCGAGAATTGTTTCCGCGAACAAAACGCCGATCTCGACGTTTTTGTCGATCTCTTGCAAAAAGAGAACGTCTTCCCCATCAAATTCACCGTCGTACAGCCGGACGAAGAACCGGCAGAGAGCGAGGAATTCCTGTGAACCTCAACCCCGGACAAATCCTGTCCGCGATCTTAGCCGATTATGCGACCTGGGAATCGGGCGCGCCGATCCAGATCGTCGTCGACAAGCAAGATTTCACGCTGCCGTTTAACCTGGGCGCCGGCTCGGTGAGCGCGAACTTTACGATCCAGCGGACCGACGTCCCGGCGCCGGCGGCGACCGTCGCTTCGGAACCCCCCGCCAAACCGGCAGAAACGGCGCCTGAGGCGCCTCCGCCGGTCGTCGTGCATGCAGGGAAGGGGGACGCTCCGGCGCAGCCCCCAAAGCCTCAGGAACCCGCGGAACCGCATATTCCGCTCCGAACCTGATCACGATGCACAAGAACGATTTGCGCGCCCTGCTCCTGACGTTCGTCGGGATCGGATCGCTTGCGACCGATGCCTCCTTCGGCAAAGAGATCGCGACGATCGCGGGAACCGGGGCGCCGATCGTGCTGGCGATCGTTGGGGTCGTCGGCTCGGTCGCCGCGCAAATCCTACGGGTGCAGGGCGCGCCGACGCAGTAGCGAAGCCTGCCGCACGACGTTTGCTGCATCCGAAAGAAAGACCCCGGCGAGAGCACCGGGGTCTTTTGTTTTTACCGCGAGAATCGAAAGGCTTCGAGCAACGGATTCTCGCCGTTGATGAATGTTCGTTCACGCCGGCACTTCCTCGCCTGTTTCGAGCGAGGCGGTGATGCGCTGGATCGTCTTGGCCGGGTTCTTCAAGTCCTCAGAGCCACCAAAAGCGTGCAGCGCCAAGTTGTAGCTGCGAAAGCGATTATTAGAGCCTTCGTCGGAGTCGTTAATCTCCAGACACGCCTCGCAGTGTTTGCCGTGCCTCAGCTTAGGCCGCGAGGGGAGTACCCATAAGAATTGTTGCTCCGGCGTCCACCAGACGGGCAACATAACGAGACGCGTCGATGCGCCTTGGCAATACCGAATCAAGTCATCGGAGTTACCGACGAAGTAACCCTGGCCCAAGTCTTTCGGGCCGCCAGGACGATGTGCGAAGGCGTAGAGCCTGCGTCCGTAATGTTCCGGTGCGACTTCGACCGCGCCAAGGTAGTCGATAGCGCGCGCGAGCGCGTCTTGCGGACACGAACCGCCAAACAAAACGTCGCGCGACACGTTGGCGACGACGTCGAACTCGACGCCTAAGATCGGGCCTTGCATTTTCATTTTGTGAATCCCAACCTTTCTTCGAGGATGCCTATCTTCTTTTCGACGATGATGCGATCGATCTCGCTTGCACGTTTGAGATCGCGCCTTGCCCGTTGCAGCTCGCCGAGCAGCTCGCCGGCGATCCGTTTCTCGAACGCGCCCTTTTCGCGCAGCGGATAGAAAACACCGGTGTACGAGAGCGACGTCACAAGATCGCCTTCCGCGTGTCCTAAGATTCGCGCGAAGTACGCGTTCGGTGACATACGATCGGGAGCGAACACCGACCAGCACGCCGTCGCGTATGCGGCGCGCAGGTCTTTCGGATTGAGCGGCGCGCCGTCCGCATCGAAATAACCCGGAGCACGTTGGCCGGCGCGATCGCCGCGCGCGTACATTCCGAGCTTGCTGCTCGTTCGATTGCCGATTTCCGCCGACGTCAGCTTTTGCAGGCTGTAGCGTCGACGGAGCACCTCGAGCCCGTGCAAGATGAACCCTGGCGGTGCCAGCACCGGGATCTCGTACGGCTCGATCGCGCGGCCTTTCGTTTTGCGTTGGCCGGCGAAGACGATCGACCAGCGGGCCTCGTAGGGAATGCGACCGGCGAACAGATCGCGATCCGGATCGCCGTCGCGCGCCGAATAATCGCCGTCGTCGTTTAGGTCTTGAAGGACCTCGATCGATCGGCGCCCCGTGAGCGCGACGAGCGCAACGGCCAGCTCGAGCGGCGCGACGTCGTCGGCGTTCTTGAGGACGTCGCGGGCGGTGTCGGTCAGAAGGCCGATATTAAGCGGCCTGCGGGCCGTGTGGCGCTTCGAGAGCGTTTCCCGGTAGTCAGCATCGATCGCCGCGAGATCGACGTCCCTGAGCCTCAGGAACGTCAAAGACGCGTGGTTTCGACCGAGCCGACGCGCGATCTCGCTCCGGTAGTGCGAAAGCTCGCCCTTGACCGTCGTGAGCGCCGGCCGATCGGCACCGTCCGGACCGAGCTGCCGGGCGGCCTTGACCATCCCGATCTCGGCGTAACAGAGAGCGCGAATCCGTACCGGATCGTCGCCGATCGCGCGGAGCTTTCGGACCAGCTCGTCGATCCGATCGGCCTCGAGCTGCGCGCGGCTCATGACGGTCGCGTTGGGATTCCAGCGCAGCTTAAGTTGCTGATTCATTTGTCGATCCTCCATTTTTTGCGAGCCATGCAATTGCGGTGCGAAGGTTGCCGCCGGACTCAGCTGCGAGGCGTGATGGTGTGATCTTCATCCCGGCTTTAACGAGCCGAGCGTATGCGGGAGCGTAATCGGTCGACGATCGCGATGCGTTCATCACCGATGCTTTGGCGAGCGCGAGCACGGCCTTGCGAACGAAGTCTTCAATCGTCACCGAACGCGATTCAGCGAAGCCTCGAGCGACCAGCTCGTACTCGGTCAGCTCGAGCTTCTTGTGTGCCTCTGCGATCCGCGACGTCTTGACGCCCTTCGCCGGCTTGGCGTCGGCGAAGTAAAGCACACGATCGACATCGTTCAAGACGATCGCGAGGGTCTTCGGAATCTCAGCGGTGGCCTTCGGTTGTGGTAGTTTACGGCGGCTCAGTCTCATTGACGGCCTCCCACCGCGATCTCGGCCATGCGACCTTGTGCGCGGTCCTTGTAGCCGGCATCGTAGCCGATGGCGATCCCGCCGAAAACGACCAGGATTTCTCCGCCGATCGCGAGTGACGTCAATCCGATCGCGAGCAGCCAATGAAAGAAAGTGCCGGCACCGATCGCGACCGCGATATTAAAGCCGGCGATCATGCAAAGTGCCGCCGCAAAGATGCTGTCGCGGAGTGGTTTCATCTGCATTTGGCGGCCCTCCTTAAGGCCAGGCGGCGGACCTTGTATAGGCCAGCCGTCAACTCCTGCTAACGGTTGACCCTTAACACATTAAGGCCAGGCGGGTAACACATTAAGGATGACGGTTGACAAATTAAGGCCAAC
>Ga0134125_10004300_pt1 | contig 16316 bp, 12 predicted proteins | sample KB31751_FD_96464 | JGI IMG/M metagenome (GOLD analysis project Ga0134125, IMG submission 96464) | Terrestrial soil microbial communities with excess Nitrogen fertilizer from Kellogg Biological Station, Michigan, USA - KB3-175-1 | ecosystem: Environmental > Terrestrial > Soil > Unclassified ...
ATTCCGAGCAAGGGTTCGACGCGTTGATGCGGGCCGTGTTCTTCGAGGTGTGCCAGCGGTTGACGGTGGTGTCGTACTGCATGCCGGGATCGCCGCAGCGCCAGGTTGCGTCAGAAATTTTGAAGAGCAGGTCTTTGGCCTTGAACGTCTGCATGGGGCGGCCGTCGCGAATGGCGCGGGTGGAGAAATCGGTGTCACGCGTCACTGCGTACATAAAGTCGTCATTCACGCGGACGGAGTTGTTGGCGTTCTGGAAGAAGATGGACGAGTAGGCCTCGGAGTCGGGGCCGGAGCCGTCGTAGCCAGCGGCGACCAGCGCGTGCGCCTTGGCTTCTTCTTTAGATTTGCACTCGATGAAGTCCACGATATCTGGATGGTCAACGTTTAAGATGACCATCTTGGCGGCGCGGCGAGTTTTGCCGCCGGATTTAATGACGCCGGCGAAGGCGTCGAAACCTTTCATGAAGCTGAGAGGGCCGCTGGCGGTGCCGCCGCCGCTAAGGCCTTCGGTTTGCGAACGCAGAGGAGAAAGATTGGTTCCGGTGCCTGATCCCCACTTGAACAACATGCCTTCGGTCTTGGCGAGGGTGAGGATGGAGTCGAGAGAATCTTTTACGGAATTGATGAAGCAGGCCGAGCATTGCGGGCGGGTGTATCCGGTAACGCCGAATTCGACATTTTGAGTTTGCGGGTTCCAGTGCCAGTTTTTGCCGTCAGAATTGGGCTCGATGCGGTCGCAGCCGACGTTGAACCACACGGGCGAGTTGAAGGCGGCATATTGGCGAAGAAGTATGAATGCGAGTTCGTCGTGAAAAATTGCGCTGTCTTCCGGCGACTTGAAATAGTTTTGTGACGCTCCCCATCCCGTGATGGTTTCGGCGACGCGGCTTACGAGCTGGCGCACGCCAGTCTCGCGCTCAGAGGTGCCGATGGTGCCGTGCAGATATTTTGAGGCGACGATGTTGGTCGCGGTCATGGACCAGTCTTTGGGAGTCTCGACGTCTTTCTGTTCGAAAATGATGTTGCCCTTGGCGTCGGTAATGGCGGCGGTGCGGAGTTCCCACTCGATTTCGTCGTAAGGCGAGACGCCGGCTTTGGAGAACAGGCGGCGGAAGGTGAGGCCAGGGGCCTTCTTCTTTTGCGCGGTTGATGCTGCTGTCGTCGGAGTCGCGTTGGCGGTCTCGGTGGTTGTGGGGGCTCCTTTTTCTTTTACCTCGGCCATTTCTTCGTTCCCTCGTTCCTGCGGATTCTGCGATCCGCTTGCTGGTCGTTTTCGCCTTGTCTCCAGTGCCGGAAACGCTGGAGGCCGATCGGTGTGCGATTTTGCTACTTATTTGATTCTTCGGCACGACTAAAGGTCGTGCTCGTACCTGTGCCGTCCCTGCGGGACTCAGTCTTTCTGCTTATTGCTACCCGGGACTTACGTCCCGGGCTTTCTCATTCCGCCCCTGCGGGGCTGGTTCTTGCATCTATCCCAATGAAAATCTGCCGGGCGAAGACACCCGAATACCATCACCCGAAGGATTTGCTATAACCGAGTCTTTGCCATCTCTGCCAGCGATTAACTTCCTTAACTGGGCAGCAGATACGGATCCCTTCGAAGCTCCGAGAAGATTCGCTACATCCTGATCCTCCGGTAAATCCTTAATTAACAGCAGAACCTTGTCGACAATCATCTGGAAATTTTCCTCAGTGCCTTCTCAGTCGCCGAAGCCGAAGGCGGTTTCCGCGGACGTCGCCATCCATTGATTTAGCGCTGAATGGGCGGCGGTGCGTTGGACGGAATCCTCGATGACTGCATAGCGAACAAAGCATTTGCCGTTCTCTAAGCGCTCTCTCTCAGGGGAGCCGGGGAGAAAATAGCGGCCCAGGGCCATTCCAATATCGTCGGCTTGCGCGATCCGGAACAGCGCGAGCATGCGTTTTCCATCTGTGGCGGAAGTTCCGGGAGCCAGCACTTCCTCTCCGAGGGCGAAGATCCCCGGTTTGCCGGGAACGAGAACAAAACTAAGGCTCGATTCGCAACGGAACCAGCGGGACCATGCCAAGCGGCGATGGTCGAGCTTGGCTTCGATTCCGTGGCGCGCCAGGGAATCGTTCACCATGAGAGATAAAGCTTCCATTCCACCCTCCAGCCCTTACTTGCAAAGATGGGGCTACCACCCCTCTTTTCGAGCGAGGACTTCCACAGTTGGGATTTCAAATCTTTTGTCGTCGCCCCGGGGGATTGTCCAAAGACATTCGGACGGGGAAACGGCCACCGCACAAAATCTGCTTTCGCCTTCCTCGTGGAAGGCGAATCCTGCAAGCGGGAAGCCGATGACCACCTCAGCCAAGGACCCTCGCCTTTACTGCTGACATCGTGTTTTCAGGGCCTCTTTCGTTTCCGGAATAGGCGCTAAAAACTCTATGGGATGGCAACATTACTCCCGTAGATTGTGGCTGTCAAGAGTCCATACCCATATATTGTATATGAAGCGCATGAAGCGTAAATGCTGCCTTTTTCGTGAACCGGCCTTAGTGCGACCGGGTCTTTTCCACAGATCGGAACCCCGACTGACGAGAAACAAAGGCGGCGGGATTGGAAAAGTCCGCTTTGGGAGCGACTTTGGCCTCCGGCCACGACTTGTTTCCGTGTTCTAAAGCCACATAGACATCCTCAAAGATTTCTTTGGGCGCAATCCGCAAGGTGCCGTCGGAGGATTCGACCAGATAATCTCCAACCTTCCCGTGATGCTCCCGTCCGAGGACATCCACAAAAGCGGTTGCCGCAGTCAGCTGTTTTGCTTTAATCAAAAACCTGGTGCGATAGACATGCCATTCGGCAGACGACTTCCTCATCTTGTATCCACCTTTGGGGGAGGGGAGACAGGGTTGAATTTTGGCCAGAGAACTCTTGTTGGCTGGAGTATTAAAGCTGTGTGAAACGGTGAAGTGAATTTACGCGCGAGCGGGTAAGAGGGTCAATTCCACATTTGTTGTGCAATGATGAATTTTTTGAACGATGAAACTTTGCGATGAGAAGAGTAGGGTGCTGCGGGCAGAATAGCGATTTTTTTGCGGAAGAACGCGGAATTGGCGAAGTTCAGAGCGCATAGAAATAAAACGGCCGAATCGGGCGCCGCGATTTCCACATGTCAAGCACAGGAAATGCAGAAAACGAACGGCCAGCGCTGACCACTGACCGGCACAATTCTTCAAGATAAAGTACATAGGGACGGCAGCAGCTATCGATTCGACTACTTATTTGGAAGAGGCTATACGATTGCGGAAACCACGGTTGTCGATCCCAAGGGAAAAGTTCATGTTTTTCACTTCTAGTTTCAGATTTTAAGAGCTTCTACAGATTAAAACCTACGTTAGTTATCAGATAGCCTGCCCAATTTTGCGATTGTGCATCCAAGAAAGAAGCGTGAATCCCAAGGAGGAACCATGACAAAAGATCCTGTTTGCGGCATGCAGGTGGATGAAAAGAAAACTGAGTTTAAGTCGCAATACGGCGGGAAAGAATATGCTTTCTGCTCCGAAGACTGTAAGAACAATTTTGAGCAGCATCCGGAGCAATTTGCGCGCGGCGCCGCGTAGAACGGCTTAAACGATCCCTGAAAACACACCGCACCTGGTGGTGATTTGGGGTATAAGTTTTAAATTCTTCTTCAAACAGCGCTGCATATGCTGCTATCGAGCGTTGATATTCCCGGCGACAGCAGAGAAGCGATTTCGCTGTCGTAAGGTCCCTCCGTCTTCGCTTCGCTCAACGTCGGGATGACATGCTTTTTGTACGCGAAACAAAATCCTCTATTAGTAAACCGCGACTACTATCAACTTATTTCAACCCTGTGACGCGAATGCCGGTGTGGGCCTTGTAGCGGATATTGAGCGTGATTAGCAGGGCTGTGATCTGTTCGAGGACGCGGGCGTTTTCCAGGTGACCGCCATCGAGGGCGCGGACACCGGGAATTTTTTCCGCGAGCTTGCGGGCGATCTGGTTGGCATTTTCATCGTCGCCGCAGACAATCACGTCGGAATCGAGGTCGGCTTCACCATTCAGAAATTCGGCGGAAATATTCTGGAAAGCGGCGACCACCGGAGTCCCTTTCAGGATCTCCGCCGCTTGCTGCGCGGCGGAGCCCTGCCAAATGCCGATGGTGCGGGTGACGCGGCCGCCAATGCTGGCGGCGAGCGGGACAGTGGCGTCAATCAAGATCGCGCCAGGTTTCAGAGTGGACTTGATCTGCTTAAGTAGCGGAACGTGGCCCTCGAAGGGCACCGTGAGGACGATTACGTCGGCGGCAGAAGCGGCGGCGATATTGTCAGCGCCGGAAATTTTCGCCTGGAGGACTCGGGTCTTGATTTTGTCGGCGGACTGCTGTGCGCGGGCGGCGTCGCGCGAGCCGATGATGACGGTTTCTCCGGCGCGGGCCCAACGGAGAGCGAGTCCGAAGCCTTCTTTGCCGGTGCCGCCCAGGATGGCGATGGTCATGGGGAATATTGTCGCACGAGATATGCGACTGTACATGTTGCGATGGGGAGTCATATTCCCGCTGGTGTCCGAGGAACATTTAGCCTTCGTAAGATCCCTCCGTCTTCGCTACGCTCAACGTCGGGATGACATGCTTTTTGGCAGACTAGGCGAATTCTGGTTCGAGGGATTGCTCGGCGGTCAGGGTGGCGATTGGAGCTTTGATTTTGATGCGCGTGTAGGTGGTATTGCGCTCGGCGGGGATGCGTCCGGCTTCCAGGATCATTGATTGGAAATCTTCGGGGCTGGTGTATTCGCCGGCGGTGGCGCCGGCTTCACGCGAAATATTTTCTTCCATCAAAGTGCCGCCGTAATCGTTCGCGCCCGCATGCAGACAGAGTTGCGAGAGGGAGCGATTCAGTTTTACCCAGGAAACTTGAATATTGTTGATGGCGCCGGCGAGCATAACGCGCGCCAGGGCGTGGACTTTGAGGTGCTCGGCCAGGGTGGGGCCGGAGCGGGCGAGTCCCTGATGAAAGAGCAGCGTGTTCTGGTGGACGAAGCCGAGGGGAACGAATTCCGTGAAACCGCCCGTCTGCTGCTGGATTTCACGAAGGAGAAGGATCTGATTGACCCAGTGCGCGGGAGTCTCGATGTGTCCGTACATGAGCGTGGAAGTGCTGCGGATGCCGATGCGATGCGCGGTGGTGATGACTGCCTTCCATTGCTCGGTGGTGAGTTTGTTGCGGGAGAGCACGTGGCGGACCTGATCGTCGAGAATTTCGGCGGCGGTGCCGGGGAGCGTGTCGAGGCCGTTATCACGCAGCATGGAAAGGTAGTCGGCCAACGGCATGCCTGTGAGTTCAACGCCGTAAACGATCTCCATGGGGGAGAAGGCGTGAATGTGCATGGCGGGCAGCGCGCGTTTTACGGCGCGAAGAATGTCGCGATAGTAAAACTGTGGCAACTCGCGCGGAAGGCCGCCCTGGATGCAGACTTCCGTTGCGCCGAGTTCCCAGGCTTCGATGGCTTTCTCGGCGACTTTTTCAGGAGAATGGAAATAAGTGTCGTGCTCGCGCGGGCCGCGGCTGAAGGCGCAGAATTTGCATCCCACAAAACAGATGTTGGTGAAGTTGATGTTGCGATTCACGACGTAGGTGACAAGATTTCCGGCGAGCTCGCAGCGGAGTTCATTGGCGGCGACGAGGAGCCCAAGAAGATCGTCGCCTTCGGAGTTCGCGAGGAGCAGGGATTGTTCGCGCGTGAGCGAGGCGCCGTCCAGAGTGCTCAGCACAGTTTCGAGGGCGGCGCGGACCGGTGCGGATAGTCGCGTCGAAATTTCTGTCCAGTCGAGAAATGGAAAGGCTTGCAATTCGGAGTCGGGCAGCGCTCGGATCATGGCTTCTCCTGCAGGACGGCTTGTCTATCTACAGAGTTCAGTTACAGCTTATCGAAATAAGTCGGTCTTTGCAGGTCGAAGTAAGTCTTTTCCGCTGCCTTTTTCTTTTTTATTCGCAGATTCATAATCAAAACCGCGAATGATGCAGGCGGGAGTCCGGGCCAGCTTTCCGCAAACCAGACCGGCGGCGCTGGCGAGTTCGTCGGCCACGGCTTCCAAAGTGATGCGAAGCGGGTAGCCGTGCGAGTCGCGGCGGCCTCGGTAGTCGTGCAGAGGCTTCATTCCGGCGACGCCGATGGCGACTTCGGTGAGGCCTTCGCGCCAAGGGCGGCCAAAGCTGTCACTGATGATGACGGGAATGGAAATGTGGAAATGTTTTTTCAGTTCACGATGAAGATTTGCCGCTGAGGTGTCGGGATCTTTGGGAAGAAGCAGGGCGTGGCTGCCGCCGTTGACATTGGAAACGTCCACGCCACTGTTGGCGCAGATGAATCCGTGATGCGTTTCGGTGATGAGCACGCCGCTTTTGCGGCGGATGACCCGCTTGCTTTCGGCGAGAGCGACTTCGGTGACGCGGGCGTCGAGATTGTAGCGGCGTGCCCAGGCGCGGGATGCGGCTGAGGGACGGACGGAGTCGAGAGCGACCAATCGGCCTTCGGCTTTGGAAACAATTTTATGCTTCACAACCAGAATGTCGCCTGGTATGAGCTTCGATTTCTGCTTTGCCAAAGCTTGCAGGAATTTTTTTGCGATGGAATCGCCGGGCACAATTTCATGCGGGAATGGAATGGGAATAATGCGGAGTTCTTGCGCAGGAGATTTCATTTCGGGGCGTTATAAGTTTACGGCCGCAGGGTAGCTGGCAAATCCCCATTTTCGAACGAGCTGCTGGGAGCGGGTTTCTCCTGCGGCAGATGCGAGCTTGTAGAGGTCGGACGGATTGTCAATGTCGAGACCGATGCCGGGAAACGAAAGCACGACGCACGGCTTGCGGGTGGCGCGAGCAGCGGCGAGGTGCGGCTGGAAGCTGTCGTTGCCGAAGCGGAGCGGAAACAGCTTGGCAGGACGGCGCAGTATGGCGTTGGTGCCGCGGCCATCGGAGGCGGGTACGATCACCGAGCCTTGTTCGGGAGCTGCGGCGATGACCTGGTTGATTTCTTCGGTTTGGACCAGCGGAATATCGGCGGGTACCACAATCGTAGTTTCGATGTCGCGACATTCGCAGATGTGCGTGGCCATTTCGATGGCGCCGGTCTCGCCCGGATTGAAATTGTCGGGGATGACTTCACAATGGAATTCCTGCGCGAGTTCTAACGCGTGAGGGTCGCCGGTCACCAGGCAAGTGCTGATGTTGCTTGCTGAGACTGCGGTCAGCACGTCCCACAACATGGCGTGGGCAAGCTCGGTGCGCTCGGGCTGGTTCAAAACTAACGAAAGCCGCTGCTTGGCGTTGACGAGATTTTTTACCGGGATAAGAAGCATGGTGTGAATCTCTTGATTATATTCCGCCGGAAGCCGGCATCGAGCCTGCGCCGGCTGCGGCCAAAGTCACGCGGGCTAGATTGATTCTATCCGCAATCCGCTTCATTACAGTGCCCGTGCATTCCACGCGCAGGCCGGATTGCTGCAACTCAGCGGCGGCTTCGCGGTCGGCGTCATCCACGACCAGCACGTCGAGGAAGTCGCGGTAGCAGGTGGCGACTCCAGCGATGGAAACCGGCAGCCCTTTCGACTCCATCAGAATTCCTGCGGGGCCGGACACGGCGGCATTGCCGATGATGGGGCTCACGGCGGCGATGGTGGCATGAGTGTTGCGAAGGGCGGCGCGAACTCCGGGAACGGAAAGAATAGGCGCAATGCTGGTGATGGGATTGCTGGGCGCGAGCAGGATGGTCGTGGCTGACATGATGCTATCAATCACCGCCGGGCCGGGGCTGGCTTGCTCGATCCCGGCGAAATAGACGGCGTTCACAGGGTCCTGGTACCAGCGTTTTACAAAATATTCCTGAAAGCTGAGTTCACCGACAGGAGTATCCACGCGGGTCTCGATGTGCGAGTTGCTCATAGGGAGAATGCGCGCGCGAATGCCGAGCTGCGATGAGATTTCCGCGGTGGCCTCGGTCAGAGTTTTGCCTTCGTGAAGCAGTTTTGTGCGGCAGAGGTGAAGTACCAGATCGCGGTCGCCCATATTAAACCAGACAGGCTGGCCGAGCTTCTTCATGGTTTGCTGGCAGAAAAAAGTTTCACCCTTCACGCCCCAACCGCGCTCCTCGCTGAGCAGGCCGGACAAAACATAGGTGATGGAATCCACATCGGGAGAGACGTAGAGCCCCCACCATTCGAGGTCGTCCGCGGTGTTGACAATGATGGTGAGATCTTCTTCGGGAACAACCTGGCGCACTCCATCCACGAATTTTGCGCCGCCGGTGCCGCCGGTGAGAACGACGATCATGCGGCCCTCCTGCTTCGTGCAAAGCCCTGCGGATCGGCTGCGGCATGGAGCTTCTGCGAGGACAAGTTCTCCCGCGTAAGCGTATCCGAAATGAATTCCGGATAAATGGGAAGACGCTGAATCAGTTTTTGCCCTTTGGCTTCAGTCCGGAGCCTTAGTTGTTCAAGATGTGGCCAGGGGCGCTCGGGATTAATGAAATCCGGCGTGAGCGGAGAGATGCCGCCCCAGTCGTTGATGCCGGCGTCGAGCAGATCGTGGTAAGGGCCGGTGAGATTTGGCGGCGCTTGAATATTCATGCGCGGCATGAGCAGGCGGGCGACGGCGATGGTGCGCAACATCTCTCCATGAGATGGCTCGGCCCAATGACTCATGGGGATCTCGGCCTTCACGCGGAAATTCTGAATGATCACTTCCTGGATGTGGCCGTAGCGTTCGTGGAGATCGCGGATGGCGAAAAGTGTGTCCACGCGATCTTCCGTGCTTTCGCCGATTCCGATGAGGAGGCCGGTGGTGAATGGAACGTTTTGCTTGCCCGCTTCTTCGATCGTCCGCAGACGCCTGGCAGGTAGTTTGTCGGGAGCGTTGTCATGGGCGGCGTCTTTATTAAGAAGAGCGGCATTCGTGCTCTCGAGCATCAAGCCCATGCTGGGAGAAACGGCGGCGAGGCGAGTGATCCACTCGGCGCTAAGCAAACCAGGATTGGGATGGGGAAGCAGAGAAGTTTGGCGCAGAACCAACTCGCACATCGCTTCCAGATAATGCAGCGTGGATTTGTAGCCGAGATGGCGGAGCGTCTCCCGCATCTCGGGGAAGATCAACTCGGGCTTATCACCAAGACTAAACAGAGCTTCCGTGCAGCCAAGTTTTTCTCCGGCGCGGGCGACCTCAAGGACTTCGTCGGGTGTCATTGTGTGCGCGCCCGGCTGTCCGGGGTCGCGGCGGAAGGTGCAATATCCGCAGTAGTCGCGGCAAAGGTTGGTAAGCGGAATAAAAACCTTGCGCGAATAAGTAATGATGCCGGGCTTGAATGCTTCTTTTGCTTCGCGGGCGGCGGCCAGGAGGCCGGGGAGTTCGTCGTCCGAAACCGAGATCAGCCCGAGGGCGTCATGTTTCGACAGAGGTTGCGCTTGGAGCGCGGAAAGGTTTGTGGCGTGTTCGCCAATTTTAAGTTCGCCGATTGATGGAAAGAGGAGTTCCAAAGTCGTTCCTGACTCTCAAAAAAACACAAGGATGCCGATGAGGAAAATCATACATGATATTGGCGCCCATGCGGTCCAGTTGCAACCTGCAGCGCGCTGCCGAACGATCCGCCGTTTCTCCTTGTTGGATCCGGAAAGTGGCTGCGCTCCCAAAAGGAGAACAGCTGCTTTTTTAACATTTGGTGTTTGTTTGTCAGGTGTTTTGCCGCACCGCGGCTCTGCCGTAGAGAGACTCTTAATCTGCATATGCGAAGGCCCACAGAATCCGGTTTAATTTGGAGCGATAGGGGTCCGGTACCAACAGTCTCTTCCCGGGAATCTTCTTAGAGGAGGAACCCATGCGGTGCGGCAAACACCTTCAGCAGAATCGGCTGCATTCTCTCACTGGGCGCTTAGTCGTCACGGCCATGATCTTTCTGATCGTAACTACAGGCGCTGCTCAGGAGGTGGGAACGGGCACGGTTGAAAGATCTCCGTCCCAGGAGCTAAGCGCTTATCCCGGATTGCTGCCGGAGTTCAGTCAGCTGTTTCAAAAAATCCAGGATAGAGTCCAGCTTCCACCGCCGCGTAGTCGCAGCCGCCTGTTGCCGCTGCTGCCGCAATCCACGGTTTTCTATGCCGCGTTTCCTAACTTAGGTGACGCTTCCCATCAAGCATGGGCGATCTTCCAGAAAGAATTACAGCAGAACCCGACACTGCGGACATTGTGGCAGCAGGGCGGAGCGGCGAGCAATGGTCCCATGATCGAAAGCTCGCTGGGAAAGTTTTATGAGCTCTCGCAATATTTGGGAGATGAAGTTGTCATCTCAGGCGCAAGCGAAGCCGGAGCCAAAGACCCCGCGCTGCTGATTGTTGCAGAAGTGGAGAAGCCGGGACTGAAAGAGTTTCTTCAACATGCCGAGGAGGAGCTTGCGGGCAAATCCCAGCCGCCGCGAATCCGGATAGTGAGCGCGCGGGAACTTGCAACATTGAGAGATAAGGCCGGTCCGCCGCAACTGCTGATTTTGGTGCGCTCCGATTTTGTGGCTGGAAGCCTGAAGGCGGCCACACTGCGGAGCTTCAATGCTCAATTAGACCGGAACGGCGGACAGTTCGCTTCCACTTCATTTGGAGAACGGTTGACCCGGGCGTACCAGGGCGAAGGCGGGATCTCAGCCGCGGGTGGAATTGACCTGCAAAAAATAATAGGCGAACGTCCGCGTAGTGCGGCCCAAAGCGAAGCGGCTTTCCGGGGCAGTGGATTCTCAGACGTCAAGTATTTGATTTGGGAGCACAAGAACGTTGCGGGCCACGCAGTCAACCAGATGGAACTAAGCTTCACAGGGCCGCGTCATGGAGCGGCGTCCTGGTTGGCATCGCCTGGGCCGCTTGGCGGAATGGATTTTGTATCTCCGCAGGCAATTGTCGCGAGCACGTTGCGACTCAAAAGCCCTGCGCAAATATTCGATGACGTCAAAGAGCTTTCCACTTTGTCAAATCCGAACGCCTTCGCGGCGCTTGATCGAATGGAATTGATAATGAGGACAGGGCTAAGGAATGATTTGCTGAACTACCTGACCGGCGAAATAACGTTTGAGGTGGAGGGCGCCGAGCCGAGGACCCCGAAATGGACGGCCGTACTTGGGCTGAGCAACCCTGCCCGGTTGCAGGCAACATTTGGCGCGCTGCTGGCGCAGATGCCGCTCCGCGCTCAACAATTCGAAGAAAACGGAATCACTTACCATACGCTGGATATTCCTGCCGGGAACAAACCTACGGAAATCGGTTATGCGTTCGTGGACAGCTACCTGGTGATCGCTTCCAGTCAGGAAGAAGTGGCGGAAGCGGTCCGGCTGCATCGAAGTGGCAGTTCGCTGGCCAAGTCGAAGAAGTTTCTGAGTGCGCTTCCTCCCGGCCATGGATCGGCAGCTTCCGCGATTTTTTATGAAGATCCGGTGGCGATGGCGGCAATGAATATGCGGCGCATATCGCCAGGTATGGCGGATTCGTTCTCCAAGATTGAATCCAGCCCATCGGTCATCTGCGCGTACGGAGACGAAAGTGCAATCCGCGAGGCCAGCAAAAGTGGTGGAGTGGATGCCGGGGTGGTCTTCATGGCAGCGGCAATCGCGATTCCCAATTTGCTGCGTGCCCAAATGGCAGCGAATGAATCGAGCGCGGTCGCCATCGTTCGTACCATTGACACGGCGGAGACCACTTATTCAGCTGCTTATCCAACGGCAGGGTATGCGCGTGATTTGGCACGACTCGGTCCCGACCCAAGGAACATGAAAGCCTTTTCTGGCGGACACGCTGGCCTCATTGACGCCACGCTGGGAAACCCAGACTGCACCGAAGGGGCCTGGTGCTCGAAGTCGGGATACCGGTTCAGCATTTCGGCGGTATGCAAAAAAGAAAAGTGCGACGAATTCGTTGCGGTGGGCACTCCTTTTTCTTCCAGCAAAGGAACTAGAAGCTTTTGCTCCACTTCAGACGGTGTGGTTCGTTATAGAGCAGGGGCGCCGCTACTCGCGCCCGTCAGCGTGGAGGAATGCCGCGCATGGCCTCCGCTGCAGCAGTAAACTAGTGAGCGCGATTCGGTCATCTCAGTTTGGTTAAGCCAGACGGAGCTGGTCGCTGGCAAGAACTTCCTCGATGCGCGATTTCATAAATTCTCGTCGTGACTTTCTTAAATTCGCGGGCAGCATGGCGGGTGCTAGCCTGTTACGCCCGGTTGACGCTTTGGGCCAAGGTGCGGCGGCGCAGTCACCGGTTTCACAAGGCTTACCTTCGCCTGCTGCGGACTACACTTTGCGAATCGCTGCCACGCCAGTCGAGATCGCGCCCAACCATATTGTTTCCGTCACCACTTATAACGGACAGTTTCCGGGGCCTTTGCTCCGCATGAAAGAAGGGCGGCCGGTTACTGTGGACATCTACAACGACACCGATGTTCCGGAGCAGCTGCACTGGCACGGCCAAAAAGTGCCGGCAGATGTGGATGGCGCTGCGGAGGAAGGTACGCCGTACATCCCCGCGCATGGCAAGCGGCGCATTACATTCACGCCTCAGCCGGCGGGATTCCGCTTTTATCACACACATAATCGCGCCGGAGCTGATCTGCACGCGGGCCTGTACGGTGGACAAGCGGGACAGGTGTATGTGGAACCCAAGCATGAGGCTGGTAATTATGATCGCGAAATATTTCTGGTATTGAAGGAGTTTGACCCTTCGTTCAGCCGGGGCGGTGACATGGCAATGGATTTTCTTGCCCCGGCGACCCGCGTGAAAGCGCTGGAGGATTCCGGCGAATCCGCGATGAAGGCCTCGCTGGCCAAGGGCATGCCGCATGGTTACGAGGTCGGCTATCGCTATTTCACCATCAACGGGCGAATGCTTGCACACGGTGAACCGATACGAGTGAAAGCAGGGGAGCGCGTGCTGTTCCACGTATTGAATGCGAGCGCGACCGAGATTCGAAGCCTTGCGCTGCCGGGGCATGTTTTTCAGGTTGTGGCGCTGGACGGAAATTGCGTTCCGGCACGCGCCGAGGTCCCTATGCTCTGGCTGGGAACGGCAGAGCGTGTTTCCGCCGTTGTCGAGATGAATCATCCGGGAGTGTGGGTGATGGGAGATACGGCCGATGATGATCGCGCGCATGGCATGGGCATTGTCGTCGAATACGCCGGGCATTCGGGCAAGCCGCAGTGGGTGACGCCAAATCCCTTTCACTGGAATTACACGGCGTTTGGAAAGTCGGGGGTTGTGCCTGCGCCGGATGAGGTTATAGAGATGACGTTTGCGAAGGCAAATGCGGCCGACCACGGCTTCAATCGGTGGACCATCAATGGTGTGACGTTTTCAGATGAGAACGCTGGGCCGGCATATCATCTTCGCGAAGGGCGGCGTTATCGCTTGCGGATGCGTAATGCGAGCGACGATATTCACCCCATTCATTTGCACCGGCATAGTTTTGAACTGACGAAGGTGGCAGGGGTGAGCACGGCGGGCGTGATGAAAGACGTCGTGATGGTTGGCGGCTATCAGGAAGTGGAAGTGGACTTTGTCGCGGACAATCCAGGCCTCACGCTATTTCATTGTCATCAGCAGTTGCATATGGACTATGGCTTCATGAGTCTGTTTGATTATGTATGAATGATTTCGCCGGGGACATTGGCCGCGGCCGTTAGGACTGGAGTACTAGGGACGTTGTGACTTTATTTGACCGATGAGATCGTCGTATCATTGAGTGTGATTTTTCCGATCAAAACTTGCGTTGTTTGTGGAGAAGAGTTTGAGTTGAAGCCCGATAAACCGGGCTTTGCCAACCGTTGCCCTGAATGCAGCGCCTCCGACGAGGCGGGCCCGGCCAATCAATCTCGCATGGAAGGCGACAGCCCCAAGACTGATCGCGAGGGGAACGCCGCGCGCAGGGAAGCGATGCGCAATCTTCTGTACCGCAAAGACAGCTAGCCGCGTAGAACGCCTGCCTTTTCGATGTATCCTGATTGCGTTGGATACGGAGAGCGGATGCGATTGGCGTGTGTGAATCAGATCGTTTTGTTTTTCACCTTCCTGTTTTGTTTTCTCCTCTGTGATGCTTCCGCACAATCTGTTTACACCTCGCGGCCTGATGATCCTCATGCCGTTGATTTGACGGCTCTGGATTTTGGCGCGCATGGAGATGGTGTATTCGACGATTCCAATGCGCTGCAGCATGCGATTGACCGCGTGCAGGAGACTACCCACCACGGCGTTGTCTTTGTTCCTGCAGGGCGCTACCGGATCAGCCGGACGATTCATGTTTGGGCGGGGATCCGGCTTATCGGTTACGGCGCGAAGCGACCGGTTTTTATTCTTGCGCCCAACACGCCGGGCTTTCAGGAAGGCGCGGAGTGTTACCTGCTCTGGTTTACCGATGAGCGCACGCCGGCGGGCCAGCCTATCGCGGATGCCAGCGAATTTACCTTCTACAGCGCGCTTTCCAACATTGATTTTGAAATCGGAGCGGGCAATCCCGCGGCTGTGGCCGTGCGTTTCAATGTGGCGCAGCACAGCTTCATATCCCATGCGGATTTTCGTGTTGGTTCAGGGCGCGCCGCTATCGAGGAGGTTGGCAATCAGTCGAGCGACATTCATATTCGCGGCGGGGATTTTGGGATCGTCACCGGGAAGACTTCGCCGGCGTGGCAGTTTCTTCTGATGGACTCGAACTTTGAAGGACAGCGCGTTGCCGCAATTCGAACCCAGGAAGCGGGATTCACGCTCATTCGCAATCGTTTCGCGAATGTTCCTGTAGCGATTGAAATTCCTGAGGGCCAGGTGGAGCAGTTGTATGGGCGTGATCTGGAGATGCAAAACATCTCTAAAGCCGCGATTCGATTGGGCGATGTGAAGAATCTTCGCTCCGAGATCACGCTGGAGAATGTCTTTTGCGCGCGCGTCAAAAAGTTCGTTGAAGGCGCGGACGCCTTCGGAAATGTTTCGACTACTGCGAATTCTTTTGTCGAAACACGGTTTACTCTCGGGCTGGAAATCGGCGCGGATGGCCGCGAAAAGGGCATTGTGCTTCGTCATCATGAGCGTGCCGCCAGAGGACGAGAGCCAGCTTTGCAAAGCGACATTCCCCGCTTGCCTCCGATGAGTTCCTGGGTCAACGTGCACACACTGGGAGCAAAAGGAGATGGCGGGAGCGACGATACGGCGGCGTTGCAGCGCGCTATTGATACACACGAGACGCTTTTCTTCCCCAGCGGGAAATATCGATTGAGTGGGTCACTACATCTCCAGCCCAAAACAATATTGATTGGCTTCAGCCCGTTTACCACGCAGCTTATTTTGGCCGACGCGGATGCGCATTTTCAGGGTGCAGGGCCAGCGATGCCTTTATTGATCGCGCCGCATGGCGGAGCGAACATCGTCACGGGCATTGGCATCGCGACCGGCAGCGCGAATCCTCGGGCTTCAGGAATTGAATGGCTTGCCGGGGCGCGATCCATGCTGGAAGATGTCGAGTTTATTCGCGGGCACAGCGAATACGTGAAGCTGCTCGAACCAGCGGCGGCAGCGCCTCCCCAGGGAAGGCAGCGTTTCCAGGTGCAACTCGACGCGCAATATCCCAGTCTGTGGATTCACGACGGCGGCGGCGGAATTTTTCGAGGCATCTGGTCGCATGGTGGAACAGCCAAGGCCGGCTTACTGATTGAAAACAGCAGTACGCCCGGCGTGATCTATCAATTTTCCTGCGAGCATCACATGCGCAATGAGGTTCGCATAGAACACGCGGCCAATTGGAAAATTTACGATCTGCAAACAGAAGAAGAGAATCCGGAAGGAGCGGACGCGGTCGCGGTGGAGCTTGGGTCCTCGCACCATATGCTCTTCGCCAATACTTATATGTATCGCGTCTCGCGCAATGTTCTTCCTAAACCGTACGCGGTAATCGCGCGCGATTCCACAGACATTGCCTTCGACAACATCAAGGTGTTCAGCCAGACACGTCTGTCATTCGATAACAGTGTCTTCGACCAGGGCAGCGCAGTTGAAGTGCGGGCACATCATTTTGTTCATTTCGCCCTGACCCCGAACATGCGGCGTGGTGAGCCATTGCCATTGCCTGCGGCGTTTGCGGAACACGCCTCTCTCAGGCGCCTTGCCACGGGCTTCAGCAATGCGTCAGGGCTGACTTCAGACGATGCGGGAAATGTGTATTTCACTGACGCTGCCATGCACAAGATTTATCGCTATGAGGGAAGCCGCCGCGGGGCAGTGGTACTTGCGCAAACGGAATTTTCTCCCATGGTGCTCGGCTTCGTTCCGCCGTCG
>Ga0134125_10004302_pt1 | contig 16313 bp, 18 predicted proteins | sample KB31751_FD_96464 | JGI IMG/M metagenome (GOLD analysis project Ga0134125, IMG submission 96464) | Terrestrial soil microbial communities with excess Nitrogen fertilizer from Kellogg Biological Station, Michigan, USA - KB3-175-1 | ecosystem: Environmental > Terrestrial > Soil > Unclassified ...
AATATCTGCGGGCCGCGGGCTTCGCGGCGCACGTCGTAGATATAGGCGCGGATGCGGTCGCCGTTGCGGAAGCTTTCGCGCGGGATCATCTCGTCGCGGCGGACCACGCCTTCGGCGCGGCCGAAATCGACCACCACCGAGCCGAACTCGACGCGTTTCACCGTGCCGTGCACGATCTCCCCGATGCGATCCTTGTATTCGTCGTATTGGCGCTCGCGTTCGGCGTCGCGCACCTTCTGTACGATCACCTGCTTGGCGGCCTGCGTCGCGATACGCGAGAACTCGATGGGCGGCAGCGTTTCGGCGATGATGTCGCCGACCTGGGCTGCCGGGTTGCGTCGTCGCGCGTCCGCGATGGAAATCTCTGTCTTGTCATTTTCAATCTGATCCACGACGTGGAGATAGCGCGAAATATGCGTCTCCCCGGTCTTGGGATCTATCTCGACCCTGATCTCGTTCTCCGTGCCATAGCGCGATTTCGCCGCCCGCTGCATGGCCTCTTCCATGGCGTGGATCACGACGCTCTTGTCGATCGATTTCTCGCGCGCGACGGCATCCGCGATCTGCAGCAGTTCAAGCCGATTGGCGGCAACTCCGATGGCCATGTCTTCAACTCCCGTTGGTCGTATCTCTAATGCGAAGTTTTTGCGTCTTTCGACTCTCTTGCCTTCAGGCTTTCCTGAATCAACCGATCCGTCAGTACCAGCTTGGCTTCCGTGATGTCGGTCAATGGCAGCCGCACCCGACGCGTTCCGGCTTCATCATTCACGTCGAGCAGAACATCCGAGCCCTCCAATCCGATCAGGAGGCCCTTGAAGCGCCTGCGTCCGTCAAGCCCGTGTGCCGTTTCCACCCGCACGTCATGTCCCGCAAAACGGACGAAATCGACCGCTGCAGTCAGTGGCCGATCAATGCCCGGCGATGAGACTTCCAGGACATATTCGTCGGAAATCGGATCGGCGGCCTCCAGCACTTCGGACAATGTGCGCGAGAGGCGGGCGCAATCCTCGACATCCATTCCACCGTCCGTGCGCTCCGCCATGACCTGCAGCGTCTTTGTTTTGCCGCCCATGACGCGCAAGCGCACGAGCCTGTAACCGGCCGCTTCCACGGCAGGAACAAGCAGGGCGTCGAGGAAATTCTGACCGCTCATCGATACCTTTGGCATGGCGGGGTGAGTCCCCGCCAGGGAACGCCGTCAACCCCGGCGAACTAAAGCTTTCCCGCCGCGGCGATCTTGCAATCGCCACACAACAGTTTTCTGTTGTCCGGAATGGCCGCTATTTACGCTTTCGCCGGCCCGAATACAAGGGGCTGGCTCAAGCGTCTTTCGCCCTGTGCACGCACGCCGCGTTCACCATTCCGCGCGTTTCGATAGCGCCGTGGGAAGATGCCTCTTAAGGTGCGCCGCTCATCGCAGGACTTCCGATGGAACTCGTACCCGCGCTCGATTCGGTCGACAAATCCCCCGCACCGAAGCATCGCCGCCCGCGTTGGGGCGCCTGGACGACCGCCGCCTGGGGCATTCCCCTGGCGCTTTCGGCGATCGTGTTTCAGACGGCGGGCGCCTTTGGGTTTCTCGCCTGGTGGCGGTATGCGCATCCCGAGCATCCCATTGCGCCTGCAAGCATCACCTCGAACGGCGCAGTGCTTGCGTTTGCGCTCGCAGTGTCTGCGCCCTTTGTGCTCGCGCTTCTTGGCCTCGTGGTGCACCTCTCGCGCGTTCCCTTGCGCGACTATCTCGCGCTCAAATTACCGCGCTGGCGCGATGTCTGGCGGGGCATTGCGGCTCTTGCGGCGGTGCTGCTGGGCACCGGCCTTCTCGCGGCGGCAACCGGACAGCAACCGCCGGGGTTCATGGCAGACACCTTTACCAGCGCCCGGGATGCCGGCATGCTGCCGCTGCTGCTGGTCTCTTTCGTCATTTTGGGACCGCTGCAGGAAGAATTGCTGTTTCGCGGATTTTTCTTCCGAGGTTTCGCGCCCGCGCTTGGAAAATGGCCGGCGATCGTTCTGACCGCCCTCGTATGGGCGCTGAGCCATGCGCAATATGAATGGTTCTTTGTCGGCGAGATTTTTGCTCTGGGCTTGGTGTTCGGCTGGGTGAGAGCGCGTAGCGGCTCCACGCCTCTGACGATCGCGCTGCATGCGGCGGTCAACGGCATGGCGCTGGTGGAAGTGGCGTTCCTCGTCGGGCCGTAATTCAGGTCCGCATGAAGCGCAAATAAGTGCAGCGGCGGCCGCACCTTATCGCTTTTGCTTCGTAGCGCGTTTCGGGCCAATCGGGCGGCCGGGCGCGCCAATCGGCGGACGATCGCGCCAGCCACACAAAATGCGGATGCGCGGCCAAACGCTCAAGCGTCCAGGCCAGATAACCCGCATCATCGGTGGCAAAGCGGAGCTCGGCGTCTTTGGTCATTACTCGCGCGAGCTCATCCAACATCGTCATCTGGATGAAACGGCGCTTATGATGGCGGGTCTTCGGCCACGGGTCGGGAAACAGAATGAACACGCGGGACAGCGAGGCGTCCGGCAAGGCGGCCAGGACCTCGCGGGCGTCCTCCGTGTAAAGACGGATATTTCCGAGGTTCTTGCCGGCGACCCTGGCGAGCAGCTTGGCCATCCCGGCGACATAGGGTTCGGCGCCAATGAACCCAATCTCCGGAGAGGTATCGGCCTGCCACGCGAGATGCTCGCCGGCGCCGAAGCCGACCTCGAGCCAGACTTGCGCGACAGCGGCAGCGAAGTAGCGTTTGGGATCCATGCCGGGCTCCGGCCGCAGGAGAAGGCGCGGCAGCAAGTTTTCCAGCAGCCCAGCCTGTCGCGCGCGCAGCTTCGGGCCTTTGCGGCGGCCGTAATGCTTGCGTCGGTGTAAAGGCTCAGAACGCGCGTCTAAGCTCGTCGGCGAGATCGGTCTTCTCCCAGGAAAACCCGCCTTCGCTGTCGGGGGTGCGGCCGAAATGGCCATAGGCCGACGTCCGCGCGTAAATCGGCCGGTTCAGGCCGAGATGCTCACGGATGCCGCGCGGCTTCAGGCTCATCAACTCCGGCAGCAATTTTTCCAGCTTGACCGGATTGACCTCACCGGTGTCGTGAAGATCGACGTAAAGCGAGAGTGGTTCGGAAACCCCGATGGCATAGGCGATCTGGATCGTGCAGCGCTCCGCAAGACCGGCCGCGACCACATTCTTCGCGAGATAGCGCGCGGCATAGGCGGCCGAGCGGTCCACTTTGGTGGGGTCCTTGCCGGAGAACGCCCCGCCGCCATGCGGCGCCGCGCCGCCATAGGTGTCCACGATAATCTTGCGTCCAGTTAACCCGCAGTCCCCATCGGGGCCCCCGACGACGAAAGCTCCGGTCGGGTTCACATGCCATACCGTTCGCTCGGTCAGCCACCCTTCGGGCAGCGCCTTTCTGACATAGGGCTCGACGAGCTCGCGCACATGCTTGGATTCCAGCAGGGGATCGAAATGCTGGGTCGACACGACGATCTGCGGCACCTCGACGGGCTTGCCGTTCTCGTAACGCACGGTGACCTGGGATTTGGCGTCGGGACCGAGCTGCGGCTCCTTGCCGGATTTGCGCGCTTCCGCCATGAGCTTCAGGATGGCATGACTGTATTGGATCGGCGCCGGCATCAGGCTTTCGGTCTCGCGGCAGGCATAGCCGAACATGATGCCCTGGTCGCCCGCCCCTTCGTCCTTGTTGTCCTTGGCATCGACCCCTTGGGCGATATGCGGCGACTGCTTGTGGAGCAGGACTTCGATATTGGCGCGTTGCCAGTGGAAGCCTTCCTGTTCGTAGCCGATATCTCGGATTGCAAAGCGCGCCGTGTCGATCAGCAGCTCCTTCGTGATGGCGTCGGGGCCGCGGGTCTCGCCAGCGATCACCACCCGATTGGTGGTGGCCAGCGTCTCGCAGGCGACGCGCAAATCCTTCGGCGCCCAGCCATGCTTGGGTCCCAAGCGGAAGAACGCATCGACCACCTCGTCGGAGATTCGGTCGCAAACCTTGTCTGGGTGACCCTCGGCCACGCTTTCACTGGTGAAAAGATAGCTGGAACGCTGCATCGCCGCCCTCTTGCCGTAAGGCGCGGTTTCTTACAGGGAATCGGAGAAGGGTCAATCGGGTGCTAAAGGATGAAGCGCGAAAGGTCCTGGTCTTTGGCCAGATCCTCGACGCGAGCCCGTACATATGGACCGTCGATCATGAGCCTTTCCTGCGGCCGGTCCGTGGCCGTGAAGCTGATCTCGTCCAGCACACGCTCCATGATGGTCTGGAGCCGCCGCGCCCCGATATTCTCGAGCCGGGCGTTCACATCCGCGGCAATCTGCGCCAGCGCGTCGATACCGTCTTCGGTGAAATCGAGCGTGACATTCTCGGTACCCATCAAGGCGACATATTGCTTGATAAGACTGGCTTCGGGCTCGGTCAGGATGCGCCGGAAATCCTCACGCGTGAGGGCTTTAAGCTCGACCCGGATCGGCAGCCGCCCCTGCAGCTCGGGTAAAAGGTCGGAAGGTTTGGCCAGATGGAAAGCCCCCGACGCGATGAAGAGGATGTGATCGGTCTTTACCGGTCCATGCTTGGTGGCGACCGTAGTGCCTTCGAGCAACGGCAGGAGATCGCGCTGCACGCCCTCGCGCGACACGTCGGCGCCCCCGCGAACGTCGCCTCGAGCACAGATCTTGTCGATCTCGTCGAGAAACACGATGCCGTTGTTCTGCACATTGTCGATGGCGTCGCGAATGATGGAATCATTGTCGAGCAGCTTGTCGGCTTCTTCGGCGATGAGCAGCTCATGCGAGGCAGCCACGCTGAGGCGGCGCGTTTTGGTGCGCCCGCCCAGTGCTTTGCCGAAAATATCGCCGAGATTAACCATGCCGATCTGCGCCCCCGGCATCCCGGGAATTTCCAGCGACGGCATGCCGCCGGCGTCACGCACTTCGATTTCGATTTCCTTGTCGTCGAGCTCACCCGCCCGCAAGCGCTTGCGGAAGGAATCCCGCGTCGCGGCTCCTGCAGTGCCGACCAGCGCTGACAAGACCCGTTCCTCGGCTTTGGCTTCTGCCTGGGCTTCCACTTCTTTGCGCTTGGCCGTGCGCACCAGGCCGATGCCCACTTCGACAAGATCGCGCACGATCTGCTCTACATCGCGCCCGACATATCCCACCTCGGTAAACTTGGTCGCTTCCACCTTCAGGAAAGGCGCCTGCGCCAACTTGGCTAAGCGCCGCGAGATTTCGGTCTTGCCGACACCTGTCGGCCCGATCATCAGGATATTTTTCGGCAGCACCTCTTCGCGCAGGGCTTCGGACAATTGCTGCCGGCGCCAGCGGTTCCTCAGGGCGATGGCCACCGCGCGCTTGGCGTCGTGCTGGCCGACAATATAGCGATCGAGCTCCGAAACGATTTCCCGGGGCGTGAAAAACGCACTCATGGGACTTTGGCCGCCAGGGCGGAAACGCCGGTCGCCAAAATCTCGACGGTGACATTCTCATTCGTAAAGACACAGATTCCGGCAGCGATCTTCATGGCGCGCCTGGCGATCTCCTCCGCCGACAGATCGAGCGGCAAGAGAGCCCGCGCCGCCGCCAAGGCATAGGGGCCGCCCGAACCAATGCCGATCAGGCTGTCCTCCGGCTCAAGCACGTCACCGGTGCCTGAAAGCACCAGCGAGCTGTTCCGATCCGCTACCGCCATCATGGCTTCGAGGCGCCGCAGATAGCGGTCGGTACGCCAGTCCTTGGCGAGCTCGACGCAGGCGCGAGCGAGATTATCCGTGTGAATCTCCAGCTTGGCTTCAAGTCGTTCGAACAGCGCGAAGGCATCGGCAGTGGCGCCCGCGAAGCCGGCAATAACGTCACCTTTGCCCAGCCGGCGCACTTTCTTTGCGTTGGCCTTCACGATGGTGTTTCCCATCGAAACCTGACCATCGCCCGCAATAACAACCTGCCCGCCCTTGCGAACGGACAGAATGGTCGTGCCGTGCCACTGATCCTTCATGTGACGCTCCTTGGCGCCCGGCCTATATGGGTCCCCTGGGGGCGTGACGCAACGGGCTCAGGTGAGAGCGCTGGGAGGCTCGTTTCTCAGTCGCAAGCGGTATCGTTCTCGGCAACAATATGAAAATCGGTGAGCACGATCATGGCGATCGCCTGCGGCCAGGACTCATAAGCGGAGCCATAAGGGATCACCGGACAACTCGATGTGTCGGCGGGCCTCAATCCATCCCGCTCGGGAACCAGTACCACGGCGTGGTATTTCACCCGAACGCCCAGATCGCTTTTCAGCTTGAGCAGCATACCTTTGCCGTTGTCCTCGAATTCGAGCCAGAAATTGCTCCGCGAATCCGAGCGCGGCGCCGACGGGATGAACTTGCCGTCCGGCGCCTTTTTTGGCTCTTCGATGCCATCGACCGTGCGTTCGAAATGCGGCTCGCCCAAGCCTTTGCCGTCGCTCGCGAAATCGACCTCGATGGCTTCGCCGGGGTAAAGCACGACCGCGCCCGCATCGGCATAGGGCACCAACTCTGTCTTCATGACGGCAACGCCGTCAGCGGTCTGTAAGTGCAATTCGCGCGATTGCGTCCGGCAGGCCAGCTTCGCGCACTTTTCTACCAGAAGCTGGGCGCGCGCGGCCGCGGCGTCGCGCGCGGGATCGGGCGGTGCGGTCCTGAGATCCGCCAGGGCGGCGTCAGTCAGCGCAGGGCTCAACGCGCTCGCGAGAAAGGCGAGATACAGAAAACGAGTCCGCAGAATGCGGTCTGTTGTCATGGCGGCCCCCGGGAACGTTAAAGCTTTCGACTAGTCGATGTGCATAAGATAGTAGACCGACGTTAACTCTTCCGGAAGCCATCAGCCATGCGCACCGCCACTATCGAACGCAAGACCCGCGAGACCGAAATCCTCGCCTCGGTCGATCTCGACGGCACCGGGCTTTACGATGTCGATACCGGCATCGGCTTTCTGGACCATATGCTGGAAAGCTTTTCGCGCCATTCGGCGATCGATTTGAAGGTGCGGGCGCAAGGCGACCTGCATGTCGATTTCCACCACACGACTGAAGATACCGCGATTGTGATCGGGCAAGCGATCAAGCGCGCGCTCGGCGATTTTGCCGGAATCCGCCGGTTCGGCTCGATCCTGATGCCGATGGACGAGACTCTGACGCGTGTGGCCCTCGATATTTCCAACCGGCCCTATCTGATCTGGAAAGTGCAGTTCGCGCGGCCCAAGATCGGCGAAATGGACACCGAGCTGTTCCGCGAGTGGTTCCAGGCGCTGGCGCAGAATGCGGGCATATGCCTGCACATCGAGAATCTCTATGGCGAGAACAGCCACCACATCGTCGAGACCTGCTTCAAGGGCACGGCTCGGGCGCTGCGGCAGGCGATCGAGATTGATGAGCGGCTGGAGGGCGCTGTGCCGTCCACCAAGGATTTGCTCTCCGACCACAAATAAATTCACCCAATGACGAAGCGCATTCATGGCTGAGCTCGCGCGCGATGTTGCATTCGCCCCTCTTACCGCAATGGATGTGGCGCGCGCTGACGACAAATGGCCGGACTACCTCGCCTTCCGCGAGGCGCGATCATCCACGACGCCAGGCGCAAGATGCTGCATGCAATCCGGCGGCGGGCGCTGACCTTGCGTTTTGCGATCTACCGCCGCCGAATGGTTGACGCGCGCGCTCGATCCCAATTGTTATTGAGCAATCGCCAGCGGGCCATGTCCTTGTATGATATCCCCGCCTGAAAGTGGGGCGCACGTCGCCATCATGAACCTGTTCCGCAAGAAATTGCCCGCCGGCGACGACGCAAATGGCCTGCGCAAATGCCTGACTGCCTCGGACCTCACCTTCATGGGCATCGGGAATATGATTGGCACGGGTATTTTCGTGCTGACCGGCGTTGTGGCGGCAACGCAAACGGGTCCCGCGATCATCCTCTCCTTCATCGTGGCGGGGATTGCCTGCGGCTTCGTCGCCTTTGCCTATGCCGAGCTCGCGGCCAGCGTCGGCGGCTGCGGCGGCGCCTATGGTTATGCCTATGCCGCCTTTGGCGAGCTTCCCGCGTGGATCATCGGCTGGAACCTCGTATTCGAGCTCGGGACCGCCTGCGCGGCGGTTGCCAATGGCTGGTCCGGCTATCTGAACAATGCCCTGCTGTCGATCGGGCTGAGCCTGCCCAACAGTCTTACCAAGGGACCCGCTGCCGGCGGCGTCATCAATGTTCCGGCGATGGCCATAATTCTACTGCTCATGCTCGCGCTTTTCGCCGGCGTGAAGCAGAACGCAAAGCTCAATCGCTGGATCGTATTTGCCAAACTGCTGGCGATTGCGATTTTCATCGCGGTCGCGCTGTTCCACGTCCACGCCTCTTTGTGGCGTCCGTTCCTGCCGTATGGCTGGTTTGCCCATCGTTCCGACGGGACGACTGTGGGGGTGCTCGCGGGAGCTTCCATCGTCTTCTTCGCCTATCGTGGTTTCCAGAATGTCTCGATCGCCGTGGAAGAAGCGAAAAACCCGCAACGGGATATCCCGATTGGCGTGCTCGCCTCATTGGGCGTGTGCACCGTACTCTATCTCACGGTGTCCGGCCTGCTGACGGCGATCGCTCCCTACGGCGTCCTGAACGTGTCCTCGCCGATTGCCTATGCCCTGTTGCGGCTCGGCTTCGATTGGGGGGCGGCATTGGTGGCCGCCGGCGTCATCATCGGCCTCACCTCGACCATGCTGGTTCTCTACTACAGCCTGACCCGAATCCTTTTTGCGATTGCGCGCGACGGGCTCCTGCCGCCGTTCTTCACCACGCTCGATGCCAGGACGCACACACCGGCAAACGCCATCATCCTGTGCGGCATCATCATGGCTTTGCTTGCGGGCCTCGTTCCACTGGGCGCGCTGGCACAATTGGTCAATGCGGGGACACTGGCCGAATTCATGCTGGTGTGCGCCGGCGTGATTGTGTTGCGCCTGACGAGGCCGGAAATCGCCCGACCCTTCAGGGCGCCCGGCGGCGTGATCATTCCGGTGCTCGGCGTGTTGTCGTGCGCTGCGCTGTTGAGCTTCTTGCCGTTCCTGACACTGGTCCGGTTCGTGCTTTATCTCGCGGTGGGGGTCGCGCTGTATTTCGGCTACGCGGCGCGGCGCAGCCCTGCATCTGCCGCGCAAGCCTCGGAAAACATCCCAGCTTAGCGCGGCGAGCGCTTCGCCAAGATGCGCTGCAAGGTGCGTCGGTGCATGTTGAGCCGGCGCGCCGTCTCCGAGACATTGTGCCCGCACAATTCGTACACCCGTTGAATGTGCTCCCAGCGCACGCGGTCGGCCGACATCGGATTTTCCGGCGGGCTCGGCTTCGCGCCGGGGGCCGCCAGCAGCGCACCCAATATGTCGTCGGCGTCGGCCGGCTTCGAGAGATAGTCAATGGCGCCGAATTTCACCGCCGCCACGGCCGTGGCGATATTGCCGAAGCCGGTCAGCACCACGACCCGCGCGCTGGGGCGCACCTCGTGCAGCGTCTCCACGACATCCAGGCCATTTCCGTCATCCAGTTTCAGGTCGATCACCGCGAAAGCCGGAGCCGCTTCTTTGACGGCCGCGATTCCCTCGCGCACGGTTTCGGCGATCTTCACGTCAAATCCGCGGGTCTCCATTGCGCGTGCCAACCGCTCGCGAAAGGGGCGATCATCGTCAAGAATGAGAAGGCTCTTCCTCTCGGGAAGCGCGGAATCGCTCATAATCGTCACGCCCATGCCATGTCTGCCGGGCTACATATAGTGCGCGCGGCGGTTTGGCCAACCGATAAAGATGCCGCTTGGTTCATAGGCGGAAATCCTGGCGCGGCGGTGCGTCACCGTCGATCGTGCCCCGCGGCCACCTTGCCGTCACGGAGGCGCCGCCGCTCATTCGATTTTCCGCCGTTACGGAACCGCCGGTCTGCTCGATCAGGGTCTTGGCAATAAAAAAGCCAAGGCCCATGCCTTCCTGCTTGCCATCTTCGGGATCCACCTCCCGATCCAGCGGCCGCCGCCGCGCAGGGCGCGAGGTGATATAAGGCTCGCCGATCTGTTCGAAGATCTCCGCGGAAAAACCTGGTCCGTCGTCGATGACCTCGATGGCGAGCATCGTATCATCCCACCGGGCACGAAGCGTAACCTCCGTGCTCGCGAAATCGGCGGCGTTCTCGATCAGGTTTCCCAAGCCATGCAGGATTTCAGGCACGCGCCAGACCTTGGGCGCTGGTCCCGGCTGCAGGTCCACGGAAATTTCAACATCGAGGCCGCGATGAGGCGCCGCAATGTCGTCGAGCAGCGCGCCCAAAGGCAGGCTTTCGGTCTGGCCAAGCACGGATTCTTCGGGCTGGGCGAGACGGGCAAGAATGGCGCGACAACGTTCGGCCTCCGAGCGCAACAGGCGGAAATCGTCAGCATGCGGATTAGCGGTCAGCTCCCGTTCGAGCTCGTGGGCGACGAGGGCAATGGTTCCCAGAGGCGTCCCTAGCTCGTGCGCCGCCGCTGCCGCAAGGGCGCCCAGGGCGGCGAGCCGGTGCTCGCGCGCAAGCGCAAGCTGAGTGGCCGACAAGGCTGCCGACATGCGCGTCGCTTCGCTGGCGATGCGCCAAGCATAGATCGAAGTAAAACCGATGCCGAGGAGCAGCGAGACCCAGATGCCGAATTGATACAGCGGCGGAAGATGCAGCCCGTTCACCGGGGACCAGGGAAGCGGCAAATGCGCTTGCCACAAGAAGGATATTGCCGCGAACGACAGGCCGCCGAGGAGCAATGTGCTCAACACATCGAGAGTCGCGGCCGAGATCACCACCGGCGCCAAAAACAACAGAGCAAACGGATTCTCGATGCCGCCGGTAAAGAACAACAGCGCGGCCAACTGCACGATGTCATAGGCGAGGAAACCGGTGGCTTCGCGGGCGCTCACCCGTTTCGTCGACGGATACGCGATCGCCAACAGGATATTGAGCACCGCGCTGGCCGCAACCGGAGATGCCGCCAGAAGCAGAGGAAAATCGAAATCCAGAACCAGCCGTACCACAAGCAGCGCTACGGCTTGGCCGACCACCGCAAGCCAGCGCAGATTGTTCAGGGTACCCAGGCGCACGGTTCCGCGAGCGCCGCGCCGCACGTTCAAATCCCCAAAGGGAATGGTGCTCCGAGACGCCAGGGGCATCTGGCTGATGGATGTCATGTTCAACCTGCCTGGCCCAAAGACGAGCCCGGCGGGTTATATCAGTTTCCGCCGGCGCGTAAGCCGGACCTGACTGACACGAAAACAAAAGCGCCCCCGGAGCGAGTCCGGGGGCGCTCTTCAGGCCAAGCGCTTGTCACCTGGGAGGGCACGGCTATCGCGCTTGCCTGTGTCCTTCAGCGGGTCGTGCTGTTGGTGGTCCCGCTATTGCGCGCCTGCGCGTTGCCGGCGCGATTCGTGCGATCGATCTGCTTGATCATATCCAGATGCATCTGCACCACAGGCAACGTCTCCTGGGCGAACATTTTGATGTCGGGATTGTCCCCGTTCTTGGCGTAACCGCGCAACAGAACGACCGCTTCATTGTGGGCGTTGATCTGCTGTGCGATGTAGCGGCCGTCGAAATCCTGGTCCTTTGCGCCCTTCAGATCGTTGAGCATGCCCTCGCGGCGGGCATCGAGCTGCATCGGCGGCATGAAGTTCGGAGCGGCTTTCGCGAGGATGGTCTTGAGCTGATTCGTCGACTTCGTGTGGTCATCGATCATTTTCTGCGCGAACATCTTCACGTCCGGCGATTTGGCGCGCATCAACGCAAGCTGTCCCGCCTGAACTTCGTACATGTCGCTCACCGCCGCGCCGTCGACGAAGCCCTTCGTCGAGGTGGTAAGCTCGGCGGATACCGTACCGACCGCGCCGGCCACCGCATCCTTTGCCGCACTTACGGTTTCGTTCCGGCTTCCCGGGGCGGGGTCATTCTGCGCCGTCTGAGTGGAAGGCGTATTGTTTGCGGACGCGTCGTTCGCCGACGCGTTGTTGTCGGTTGGCGCGGTGGTAGTGGCTGTGGTCGAGGTGTCAGGAGGCGGAGTATTAGCGGCCTGTGTGCTGGTGCTTGGTGGATTGGCTGATGTGTTGGAAGCAGTCTCTTGGTTGCAGGCGGCGAGCAGCATAAGTCCCGCTGCGGCCGCGCTCCCGAGCATGATCTTGCGATGCATGATAATCCTCCGTTCTTGCTCCCGAAAACCCATGAGGAGGGGATTTGTTCCTGAGAAATTCGGGCCTCGGCCACGCTCTGGCCGCGCCGGAAAGCTGGCATCTGAATGCTGTGCCGCGCTACTCTTCAGCCTCTCTCGAGTGCTCCATGGAAGCGATTGCAACATCCGAAACACTCGCCCTCCGCGGCGTCGCGAGGCCGGACTCCGCGATTGCGGTGGATGGGCTGGTAAAACGGTATGGCGATATTGTCGCCGTGAATGACATCAGCTTCACCGTGGCGCGCGGATCTTTCACCGCGCTGCTGGGCGGCAACGGTGCGGGCAAGACGACGACAATTGCGATCCTGCTCGGACTCATTCGGCCCACTGCGGGGCGCATCACGATTCTGGGCGAGGATTTCGCGCAGCACGCGAAGACATTGTTGGCGCGCATGAACTTCCAGAGCCCTTATGCGGATCTGCCGCGACGTCTGACGGTTAGACAGAATCTTACTATCTACGCACGGCTTTACGCCGTGCGAAATGTTGCCGAGCAAATCGCAAGTCTGGCGCGCGAGCTGGATTTGGGGATGCTGCTTGATCGTCCCTTCGGCGAGCTCTCCGCCGGGCAGCGCACACGCGCCGGCCTCGCCAAGGCCTTTATCAACCGGCCCGAGCTCGTGCTGCTCGATGAACCGACGGCGTCGCTCGATCCCGATACGGCGGATTGGGTGCGCGGATTTCTCGCGCGCTATGCCCGCGACGCGAAGGCCACCTTCTTCATCGCCTCGCACAACATGCTCGAAGTGGAGCGCCTGTGCGATCAGGTGCTGATGATGAGAGAAGGACGCATCGTCGATGCGGGCGGCCCGAAAGAGCTGCTCGCAAGATATGGCCGCACCACGCTCGAGGACGTGTTCCTCGATGTCGCCAGGCACGGCGCACACGAGCGCGGCGAAGCCGTGATCCTGCCATGACCTTCATCGATTCCGGAACGCCGCGGCGCATCGGCGCGTTCTTGCTGCGCCATTGGTATCTGATCGCCGGCTCCTGGCCGCGCTTTCTGGATCTTTGCTACTGGCCGATTGTGCAGATGATCCTATGGGGCTTCATCCAAACTTTCCTGATGCGCCAGTCGACCTTCTTCGCCCAGGCCGGCGGGATTCTGTTGGGAGCTGTGATGCTGTGGGACGTGCTGTTCCGTGGCCAGATCGGGTTGGCGATCTCGTTTTTCGAAGAAGTCTATTCGCGCAATCTCGGCCATCTTCTGGCGACGCCGCTGAGGATCGGCGAGTACATGGCGGCGCTGATGTGCGTTAGCCTGATGCGCACCGCGGTCGGGCTCTTCCCGGCCACGCTTCTCGCGATTTGGTTTTTCGGCTTCTCGCTTTATTCCCTCGGAGTGGCGCTCATCGCGTTCTTCTTCAGCCTCATCGCCTTCGGCTGGAGCATCGGGCTTTTTGTCGCAGGCCTGGTGCTTCGCTACGGTTTGGGCGCGGAGAGTTTCGCCTGGGCAGTCATATTCGCGCTCGCTCCGTTATGCGGCGTCTATTATCCGACGTCCATTTTGCCCGTTTGGGTACAGGCGCTGAGCGCGCTTCTACCGGCATCCTATATCTTCAACGGGATGCGCGCTGTGCTCATCGATCATGTGGTACGGATCGATTATCTGCTGGTCGCGGCGGGCCTCAACTTCGTTTGGCTTGCTGCCGGCGCTAGCGCGTTTTTGATCTTCCACGCGCAGGCCCGCGACCGCGGCATGTTGCTGCAATTGGGCGAATGATCGATAATCTCCCATGAACCGTCCGTTGGCGTTGCTCCCGTACCTTCTCCTTCTCGCTCTCGTGGCGGGAGGCGCGCTGTGGCATCTCGGGGATTTGAGAGCCCAAACCGGGGTGCAGAGCCTATCGACGGGCGAGGCTGTCACGCTAGGCGGCCCATTTGCTCTTACGGATCAGAATGGGATGCTGCGCACGGAAAAGGATTATCGCGGCAAATATATGCTGGTGTTTTTCGGCTATACGTATTGCCCCGATGTGTGTCCGACGACTCTGGCGGTGATGTCGGCCGCGCTCAAGAAAATGGGTGGACGCGCGGATCATATCGCGCCGCTGTTCATCACTGTCGATCCCAAGCGCGACACTCCGGAAAAGCTGAAATCCTATCTCGCCTCGTTCGGGCCCCGTATCGTCGGGCTTACCGGCAGTCCCAAGGACATCGCCACGGTGGCGAAGGAATACCGCGTCTATTACAAGGAGCACCCGGCCGAGAATGGCGGCGAGTACACCGTCGATCATTCGGGAGTGGTCTACCTGATGGACCCGAACGGCGCGTTTCTCGCCAATTATTCTTTGGAAACATCACCCGACAGCATGGCGGCTGATTTGCTGAAAAAGACGGTACGCTGACGCAGGGTTATATCGCCGGCTGCTTCAGCCCCGCCTGAAGACAGGCGGCAATCAGGGTGTTGCGCATCAGACAGGCAATGGTCATCGGGCCGACACCGCCGGGCACGGGGGTCAGGGCGCCCGCGATCTCCATCGCTTCGGTATAGTCCACATCGCCGACAATCTTGGTTTTGCCGTCTGCGAGACTCTTCCGGTTCACTCCGACATCGATCACGGTGGCGCCTGGCTTGATCCAGTCGCCACGGACCATTTCCGCGCGTCCCACCGCGGCAACCAGGATGTCCGCTCGCCGGCAGAGCTGCGGCAACTCTCGCGATTTGGAGTGGGCGATAGTGACGGTGCAGTTTTCCTGCAGCAGCAGTTGCGCCATAGGCTTGCCGACCTGGTTGGAGCGCCCGAGGACAACCGCCTCTTTCCCGGAGAGCGCATCGCCCACCACGTCTTTGATCAGCATCAACGCGCCCAAGGGCGTGCAGGCGACCAGCCCGTTGCGGGAGTCGAATCTCCCGATCGCAAGCCGGCCGATATTGATAGGTGTGAGGCCGTCGACATCCTTCAGCGGATCGATCGCGGCGATGATCCGCGCGGCATCGATGCCCTCGGGCAGCGGCATCTGCACCAATATTCCGTGTACGGTAGGATCGGCGTTAAGCGAGGCCACCTGATCGAGCAAGACGCGCTGGCTCAGCGTGTCGGGATGTCGCCGGTCCAGAACGCGAAAGCCAATTTCCTGCGCGGCCTTGTTCTTGGCCCCGACATAGATTCCGCTTGCCGGATCGTCGCCGACCAGGACAACAGCTATCGCCGGCGTGAGGCCGTGGGCGGCTTTCAGCCTCGCCGCCTCCTCGGCGATGCGCCAGCGCAGCCGCGCCGCGGCCGCCTTTCCGTCGATGATACGCGCGCTCATTGCGATCCGGCCAAACTCTCGAGGCGCAGCTCCAGAGGATCGTCTGCGCCATCCACCTCGATCATCTTCCGCCGCGATGCCGATCTCGAAACGATTCGCAGCCTGGATTTTGGCACGCCGAGCACACGGGCGAGGAGCCCAATCAGCGCCTGGTTGGCTTTGCCATCCTCGGGCGCGACCGCAACCCTGGCTCTTAGATAGCGCTTTCCGTCGGCTCCTTCCGCCCAGCCCTCGAGCGCGTCCCGCCCGCCTTTCGGGGTCAGCCGCACGGCGAACCGCAACACTGTCGAGCGCGCCTCACCGGCCACGCTGTCCCCCTCAGAACGTCCGGATGATGAGGCGCTGCAGGAAAAAGATAATGATCAAAGCCAGCAGCGGAGACAGATCGAGACCGCCTAAAGGCGGAATGACGCGCCGCATCGGCCCGAAGACCGGTTCAGTGAGCGCGTGAAGAGCGCGCAGGATGCTGCGCGCAATCGGATTGTAGCTGTTGATGATGCCAAAACCGACCAACCAGCTCGCAATCACCGCAGCAATGATGACATACGTGTAGAGCTGCAGAATCAGCAGCAGTACATCGGCCAATGCCCCAATCATTCCATTCCCCTCGATCCAGCTTTGGCCTTTTAGCGGTCGCGCGAGTGGCGGGGAAGCGGGCGTAGAGTCGCCATTGACAGAACACGGGCCCGATCCCTAGATACGCCTACCCTTTCGCGCTCATCCGCGCGTAACCCTTTGGGGCTGTAGCTCAGTTGGGAGAGCGCCTCGTTCGCAATGAGGAGGTCAGCGGTTCGATCCCGCTCAGCTCCACCAGCCTTGCCT
>Ga0134125_10004304_pt1 | contig 16309 bp, 15 predicted proteins | sample KB31751_FD_96464 | JGI IMG/M metagenome (GOLD analysis project Ga0134125, IMG submission 96464) | Terrestrial soil microbial communities with excess Nitrogen fertilizer from Kellogg Biological Station, Michigan, USA - KB3-175-1 | ecosystem: Environmental > Terrestrial > Soil > Unclassified ...
ATCACCGGCGTCGTGTAGAGCGTGAGGAGCTGGCTCACCAGGAGCCCGCCCACGATCGAGATCCCGAGCGGCCGGCGCAGCTCCGCGCCGTCGCCCGTGCCGATCGCGAGCGGGATCGCGCCCAGCATCGCCGCCATCGTCGTCATCATGATCGGCCGGAAGCGAAGCAGCGCCGCTTCGCGGATCGCGGCGCGGGTGTCCGTGTGCCCTGCGCGCTCGCGCTCGAGCGCGAAGTCGATCATGAGGATCGCGTTCTTCTTCACGATGCCGATCAGCAGGATCACGCCGATCAGCGCGATCAGCGTGAACTGCTGGTTGAAGAGCCACAGGGCGAGGAGCGCCCCCACGCCCGCCGAGGGCAGCGTCGAGAGGATCGTGATCGGGTGCACGACGCTCTCGTAGAGGATTCCCAGCACGATGTACACGGTGAGCAGCGCCGCCAGCACCAGCCACGGCTCGTTGTCCAGGCCCTGCTGGAAGAGCTTCGCGGTGCCCTCGAAGGAGGCGTAGATCGTCGATGGCACGCCGATCTGCTGCATCGTCTGCTTGATGGCATCCGAGGCCTGCGACATCGACACGCCCTCGGGCAGGTTGAACGAGATCGTGGCGGCGGCGAACTGCCCCTGGTGGCTCACGGCGAGCGGGGCGAGCGTGGGCTCGTAGCGCGAGATCGCCGAGAGGGGGACCTGCCCGCGGCTGGGAGTGAGCACGTAGATCTGGTCCAGCGTCGAGGGGCTCTGCCACCATTGCGGCGCGGCTTCCATCACGACGCGGTACTGGTTGCGGTCCTGGTAGATCGTCGAGACCTGCGCCTGCCCGAACGCGAGGTTGAGTGTCGTATCGATGGTGCGCGGCGTGATGCCCATGCGCGCGGCGGTCGGCCGGTCGATCACGAGCGTCATCTGCAGGCCCTTGTCCTGCTGGTCGGAGGTGACGTCGGCGAGCTCGGGCCGGTCGCGCAGCGCCGCTTCCAGCCTGGGCGCCCACGTGCGCAGCTCCGCGAGGTCGTCGCCGCGCAGCGTGAACTGGTTGCTCGCCTCGGTCTGGCGGCCGCCGGCGCGGATGTCCTGGATGGGATTCAGGAACAGGTTCGCGCCCGGCTCCTTGGACAGCTTCGGGCGCAGCCGCGACAGGATCTCGTCGAGGGACGCGTGGCGGTCCTTGAGGGGCTTCAGCGCGATGAACATCTGCGCCGAGTTGCGCTGGCCGCCGCCGGTGAACGCGGTCACGGAATCGACGGCGGGATCGGCCATCACGATCGCCGCGAGGTGGTCCAGCTTCACCCTCATCGCCTGGAACGAGATCGACTGGTCGGCGCGGATGAATCCGATGAGCCGCCCGGTGTCCTGCTGCGGGAAGAAGCCCTTCGGGATGGCCGTGTACATGAAGACGTTGAGCGCGATCGTGGCGAAGAACACCGCCACCATGAGCAGCGGGAAGCGCAGCGCCCAGCCGAGGCTCCTCTCGTAGCCGCGATGCATCGCGTCGAAGGCCCTGCCGCTCCAGCGCGCCACGCGGCTTTCCTTCTCCCCGGAGGTGCGCCTGAGAAGGCGCGAGCACATCATCGGCGTGGTGCTGAGCGAGACGACGAGCGAGATCCCGATCGCCACCGAGAGCGTCACGGCGAACTCGCGGAAGAGCCGCCCGATGATCCCGCCCATGAAGAGGATCGGGATGAAGACCGCCACCAGCGATACGCTCATCGACACCACGGTGAAGGAGACCTCGCGGGCGCCCAGGAGCGCGGCCTCGAAGGGCTTCATGCCCGCCTCGATGTGGCGGGTCACGTTCTCGAGGACCACGATCGCGTCGTCCACCACGAACCCCGTGGCGACGATGAGGGCCATGAGCGAGAGGTTGTTCAGGCTGAAGCCCAGGAGGTACATCGCCGCGAACGTGCCCACGAGCGAAATCGGGATCGCCACCGCCGGGATCAGCGTGGCGCGGCCGTTCCTGAGGAAGAGGTACACGACCAGCACCACGAGCGCCACGGAGACCATCAGCGTGCGCTCGACGTCGCGCAGCGACGCGCGGATCGTGCTCGTGCGCTCCATGGCCACCGAGATGTCGATGCCCGCGGGCACGGTCGCCTGCAGCTCCGGCATGAGCGCGAAGATCGAATCGACAACCTCGATGATGTTGGCGTTGGGCTGGCGAAAGACGATCATCAGCACCGCGGGCTTGCCGTTCGACATGCCGTAGTTGCGCACGTCCTGGACCCCGTCCTCGACGTCTCCCAGGTCGGAGAGGCGCACCGGGGCGCCGTTGCGCCACGTGACCACGATCGGCTTGTATTCGTCGGCGGTCTTCGCCTGGTCGTTGGCCTGCACGGTCCAGGACTGCCTGCCGTCGTCGAGGAATCCCTTGGGGCTGTTGGCGTTGGTGTTGGTGATCGCGGTGCGCACGTCGTCGAAGCCGATCCCCAGCTTGTTCAGCTGCGTGGGGTTGAGCTCCACGCGCACCGAGGGAAGCGAGCCGCCGCCCACGTTCACCTGCCCCACGCCCTTCATCTGCGAGATGCGCTGCGCGAGGTTGGTCGAGGCGATGTCGTAGAGCTGGCCGCGGTTGTAGCGCTGCGAGGTGAGCGCGATGATCATCACCGGGGCGTCGGCCGGGTTGATCTTGCGGTAGGTCGGGTTGTTGGGCAGCGACGTGGGCAGCGTGCTCCTCGCCGCGTTGATCGCCGCCTGCACCTCGCGCCCCGCGGCGTCGATGCTGCGCGAGAGCTCGAACTGCATCGTGACGCGGGCGCTGCCGAGCGAGGAGTTGGAGGTGAGCTCGTTCACGCCCGCGATCCGGCCCATGGCGCGCTCGAGCGGCGTGGCGACCGTCGCCGCCATCACCTCGGGGCTCGCGCCCGGGAGCGAGGCCGACACCGAGATCACCGGGTAGTCCACCTGCGGCAACGGCGACACCGGGAGGAGCGTGAAGCACACCACCCCGGCGAGCGCGACACCCGCCGAGAGCAGCGTCGTCGCGACCGGCCTCCTCACGAATGGCTCGATGATGTTCACGCTTCGCTCGTGCCAGGGCATCTGGCCAATGCTCTAGTCGGCATCGGCGGGGGCTGGCTCCTCGCCGCCGCTGCCGTCATCGAGGGGCCGGGTCTTCATGCCCCAGCGGCGCGAGAGGCGGTCGAAGTAGAGGTAGATCACCGGCGTGGTGAAGAGCGTGAGCAGCTGCGAGAAGATGAGGCCGCCCACCATCGCGATGCCGAGCGGGTGGCGAAGCTCGGAGCCCACGCCCCAGCCGATCATGAGCGGGAAGGCGCCCAGCATCGCCGCCATCGTCGTCATGAGGATGGGCCGGAACCGAAGCAGCGACGCCTGGTGGATCGCCTCGCGCGGCTCGAGCCCCTGCTCGCGCTCGGCATCCAGCGCGAAGTCGATCATCAGGATCGCGTTCTTCTTCACGATGCCGATCAGCAGGATGATGCCGATGATCGCGATGATCCCGAGGTCCTGCCCGGCGATCATGAGGGAAAGGAGCGCCCCCACGCCCGCCGAGGGAAGCGTCGAGAGGATCGTCACCGGGTGGATGTAGCTCTCGTAGAGCACGCCCAGCACGATGTACATCGTGACGATCGCGGCGAGGATGAGGAGCAGCGTGTTCGTGAGCGAGCCGCGGAAGGCCGCGGCCGCGCCCTGGAAGTCGGTGCGCACGCTGATCGGCATGCCGATCTCGTCGCGCGCCTTCTCGATCGCCGTCACCGCGTCGCCCAGGGAATATTTGGGCGCGAGGTTGAATGAGATGGTGTTCGACGGGAACTGCCCCAGGTGCCCGATGGAAAGCGGCCCGCTGCGCTGCTCGATGTGCGCCACCGCCGAGAGCGGTATCTGCGTGGCGCCGGCGAATGTGGGCGAGCCGCTCGTGATCGTGACCTGCGCGCTGCCGTTGTTGTTGCTGTTCTGGACCCCGGTGGCGGGAATGTAGATGCTTTCCAGCGCCGCCGGGCCGCGCTGGAACTCGGGCATCACCTCGAGCACGACGCGGTATTGGCTCGCCTGCGTGTAGATGGTCGAGATGAGGCGCTGGCCGAAGGCGTCGTAGAGCGCGTTGTCGATGGCGGCGGGAGTGACGCCCAGGCGCCCGGCCGTGTCGCGGTCGATCACCACGTAGGCCTGCAGCCCCTGGTTCTGCAGGTCGGAGGCCACGTCCTCCAGCTGCGGGAGCGTCCGCAGCTTGTCCACGAGCTGCTGCGTCCAGAGCGTGAGGTCGGCGGAGCTGGAGCTCTCCACGGTGAACTGGTACTGCGTGCGGCTCACCCGGTCCTCGATCGTGAGGTCCTGCACGGGCTGCATGTAGAGCGTGATGCCCTCGTCCTCGGCCACGCGCTGCTTGATGCTCTCCATCACGGTGGCGACCTTGGGCCGGTCGCCGTGGGGTTTCAGCGCGATGAGCAGGCTCCCCGAGTTCATCGTGATGTTGGTGCCGTCCACGCCGATGAAGGAGGAGACGCTCTGCACCGCCGGATCCTTGAGGATGGTCGCGGCGAGCTCGCGGCTCCTTTCCGACATCGAGGTGAAGGAGGCCGTCTGCGGCGCTTCCGAGACGCCCTGGATGAGGCCCGTGTCCTGGAGCGGGAAGAAGCCCTTCGGGATCGCGATGTAGAGGATCACCGTGAGCACCAGCGTCGCGAGGAACACGATCATCGTGACCGGCTGGTGGTCGAGCACCCAGGTGAGCGCCTTGTCGTAGCGCGCGATCACGTCGTCGAACATCTGCCCGGTGCGCTTGAAGAACTTGCTCTGCTTCTCGGGCGGGGTGTGCTTGAGGAGCCGCGCCGACATCATCGGCGTGAGCGTGAGGGAGACCGCGGCCGAGATGAGGATCGAGACGGCGAGCGTGATCGCGAACTCGCGGAAGAGGCGCCCCACGACTTCGCCCATGAAGAGGAGCGGGATCAGCACCGCGATGAGCGAGAAAGTGAGCGAGATGATGGTGAAGGCGATCTGCGCCGAGCCCTTCAGCGCCGCCTCCTTCGGGTCCATCCCCTCCTCCACGTAGCGGGCGATGTTCTCGATCACCACGATCGCGTCGTCCACGACGAAGCCGGTGGCGATGGTGAGCGCCATCAGCGTGAGGTTGTTGATGCTGAACCCCGCCAGGTACATCACGCCGAAGGTGCCGACGATCGACAGCGGCACCGCGATGCTCGGGATGATGGTGCCGGCGGCGGTGCGAAGGAAGATGAAGATCACCATCACGACCAGCGCGATCGCGAGCGAGAGCTCGAAGAGCGTGTCGTGGACCGAGGCGCGGATCGTGACGGTGCGGTCCGTGAGCACCTGGACGTCGATCGAGGTGGGAAGGGAGGAGGTGAGCGTCGGCAGGAGCGCCTTCACGCGGTCGACCACCTGGATCACGTTGGCGCCCGGCTGCTTCTGGACGTTGAGGATGATCGCGGGCGTGGTGTTCATCCACGCGGCGAGCTTGTTGTTCTCGGCGTCCTCGACCACCTCGGCGATGTCGGAGAGCATCACCGGCGCGCCGTTGCGGTACGCGATGATCACCTGCTTGTACTCGTCGGCGCTGCGCAGCTGGTCGTTGGCGTCGATGGTGTAGGCGCGCGCGGGGCCGTCGAAGCTGCCCTTGGCCTGGTTGGTGTTCGCGGAGTTCACCGCGTTGCGGATGTCCTCGAGCGAGAGCCCCTGGGCGGCGGCCGCCTTCGGGTTCACGCGCACCCGCACCGCCGGGCGCTGCCCGCCCGAGAGCGAGACCAGGCCCACGCCCGAGACCTGCGAGATCTTCTGCGCGATGCGCGTGTCCACGAGGTTCTGCACCTGCGTCATCGGCAGCGTCTTCGAGGTGATGCCGAGCGTGATGATCGCCGCGTCCGCCGGGTTCACCTTGCTGTACACGGGCGGCTGCGGAATGTCCGAGGGCAGCAGGTTGCTCCCCGCGTTGATCGCGGCCTGCACGTCCTGCTCGGCGGTGTCCAGGCTCTCCGTGAGCTCGAACTGCAGCGTGATCACCGAGGCGCCGCCGGAGCTGGTGGACGACATCTGCTTCAGTCCCGGCATCTGCCCGAACTGGCGTTCCAGGGGCGCGGTGATCGACGAGGTGATCACGTCGGGGGACGCGCCCGGGTAGAGCGTGAGCACCTGGATCGTCGGGTAGTCCACCTCGGGCAGCGCGGAGAGCGGGAGCTGCCGGTAGGCCACCACGCCCGCCAGCAGGATCGCCACCATCAGCAGCGACGTGGCGACCGGCCTCAGGATGAAGATTCGGGACGGGTTCACTTCCCGGCCGTCTTGTCCGCGCTTCCCTGCTTGCCCTGGCGACGCTGTTTCGCCGCGTCGCGTTCCTCGGGCGTCATGTCCTGGTAGCGCTTCTTCCCGTTGGGCGAGGCGCCCGCCTGCGGCGGCGTGCCCTGCGGCGCGGCCTTGCCTTGTCCCTGGGGCGGCGCGACCTCCACCTTCATGCCCTCGCGGATGCGGTCCACGCCATCGGTCACGACGCGCTCGCCCGCCTTCACGCCGGATTCGATCGAGGTGTTCTCGCCCTCGGCGGGCCCGGTCTTCACGGGCCGCACCGCGATCGTGTCGTCGTCCTGCACCACGTACACGATGGTGCCCTGCGTGGAGGAGCGCTGGATCGCGGCCGTGGGCACGGTCACCGCGTTCTTCAGCGTGTAGACCGTCATGCGCACGTTCACGAACTGGTTCGGGAAGAGCTGGCCCTGGGGGTTCGGGAATTGCGCGCGCAGCTTCACGGTGCCCGTGGAAACGTCGATCTGGTTGTCGGTCGTGGCGAGGTAGCCCTTCGCGAGGACCTGCTTGTTCTCGCGGTCCCAGGCCTCCACGGGCGGCTTGTCGCCGGAGTTGAGGCGCTGCATCACTCTGGGCAGCACGTCCTGGGGAATCGTGAAGAGGACCGTGATCGGGTCGAGCTGCGTGATCACCGCGATGCCGTTGGAGTCCGAGCCGTGGATCTGGTTGCCCGGGTCCACGAGCCTGAGGCCCACGCGCCCGCCGATGGGCGCCACGATCTTGGTGTAGGAGAGGTTCAGCTTCGCGGTGTCGAGGTTGGCCTGGTCGATCTTCACCGTGCCCTCGAGCTGCTTCACGAGCGCGGCCTGCTGGTCCACCTGCTGGCTCGCGATGGAGTCCTGCTTGAGGAGGGTCTGGTAGCGCTCGAGGTCGAGGCGGGCGTTGTTGAGCGTCGCGGCGTCGCGGGCGAGCTGGCCTTCGGCCTGCTCGAGGGCGACCTGGTAGGGGACCGGGTCGATCTGCGCGAGCACCTGGCCCTGCTTCACGATCTGCCCCTCGGCGAAGGGCACGCTGTCCAGCTGGCCGTCGGCGCGCGTCTTCACGGTGACCGTGCGCAGCGCGTTCACGGTGCCCAGGCCGGTCTGGATCACGTTCACGTCGCGCGTCTGCGCGGGGGCGACCGCCACGGGCGAGGCGTTGCTGAAGGCGCCCGCCTTGCCGCCCTTGCCCGCGCCGGCCTTGCCGCCCTTGCCCCCGAATTGGCCCTTCCCGGCCTTGTCCGAGGCCTTCGCGCTGCTTTCACCGCTCGACGGGTTGGTGGTGGGCGAACGCCAGAAGAGCCACCCCACCCCGAGGACGAGGATCGTGCCCGCGACGATTGCGGGAATCAGCCAGGGCCTGCGTTTGGGGTCTGCCATGTACCGTTGTCGTTATTGGTCGTGCGTTGGAGCGGCGATTCTCGCGGCAGTTTCACGCCACAGGTGCGTCCAAATGTAACTTCTAGCGCGGGACCAGCGCGGGCTCCTGGAGGGCGGCGACCTGCTCGCGCAGCTCGAGCACCCGGTCCTGCCAGTAGCGCTGGGTATTGAACCATGGAAAGGCGATGGGGAAGGCCGGGTCGTCCCAGCGGCGGGCGATCCATGCGCAGTAATGCAGCAGGCGCAGCGTGCGAAGCGCCTCGACGAGGGCGAGCTCCCGGTCGTCGAACTCGGCGAAGTCCTCGTAGCCGCGCAGCAGCACCGCGAGCTGCCGCCCCATGGAAGCGCGGTCGCCCGAGATCAGCATCCACAGGTCCTGGACCGCGGGGGCCATGCGGCTGTCGTCGAGGTCCACGAAATGCGGCCCCCCGGGGCCGGCCGCGGAGGCGGGCGCCCACAGCACGTTCGAGGGATGGCAATCGCCGTGGCAGCGGATCTGCGCCACGTCCCCGGCGCGATCGAAGGCCGCGCGCACGCCCTCCAGCGCGAGCTTCGAGGCCTGCGTCCACGGCTCCACCAGCTCGTGGGGAACGAGTCCGCTCGCGAGGACGAATTCCCGCGGCTCCACGCCGAAGGACGCGATGTCCAGGCGCGGCCGGTGCGTGAAGGGCTTCGTCGCGCCGATCGCGTGGATGCGCCCGATGAAGCGCCCCAGCCATTCGAGCACGTTCTCGTCGTCCAGCTCGGGCGCGCGCCCGCCGCGGCGCGGGTAGGCCGCGAAGCGAAAGCCGTCGAACTCGTGGAGCGTGGCGCCGTTGAAGGCCTGCGGCGCCACGACCGGCACCTCGCCTTCGGCGAGCTCCGCGGCGAACGCGTGCTCCTCGAGGATCTGCGCTTCGCTCCAGCGCGCGGGACGGTAGAACTTCGCGACCACGAGGCCCGGTTCGGCCCCCTCGAGGCCCACCTGGTACACGCGGTTCTCGTAGCTGTTCAGCGCGAGGAGGCGCCCGTCGCAGCGCATCCCCAGCGAATCGAGCGCGTTCAGCACGACATCGGGGGTGAGGCGCGAATAGGGATGCGGGTCCGGCACGTGCCATTCTAACCCCTTCAATCATTGGGGTTTTTCGCGTGGGTGCGGGAACGCGGTTAGAATCGGCTCCGCATGTCTTCCCAATTCCTCGGAGTCGAACGATGAAAAATCCGCTGGATTCGCTTTGGGGCACCGTCATCTGCGGTTTCGTGCTGACGGTGATCCTCTACTACCTTGCGCGCGCCATGATGGGAGGAGGCTGACATGGGCGACTTCATCCAGCACGGGCTCGGGCGGTGGCTGCACATCATGTCCGGCGTGATGTGGATCGGCCTTCTCTACTACTTCAACTTCGTGCAGGTCGATGCCATGAAGAAGGCCGCGGCCGACACCCCGCCCACGGGCGCGGGCATCAGCAAGCACGTGGCGCCGCGCGCGCTCTTCTTCTTCCGCTGGGGCGCGGTGGCCACGGTGCTCTTCGCCTTCATGATCCTGGGCGACAAGGCCCTCGACGTGCTGCTCTTCCGCGAGAAGGCCTACGTGCCCATCGGTGTCGGCGGCTGGCTCGGCCTCATCATGCTCTTCAACGTCTGGGTGCTGATCTGGCCCAACCAGAAGAAGATCCTGGGCATGGTGCCGGCGAGCGACGACGAGAAGAACAAGGCGCGCCGGGTGGCGTTCCTCGCATCGCGCACCAACACGATGCTGTCGATCCCGATGCTCTTCTTCATGTCGTCATCGGCGATCTTCCACGCGCAGATGTTCGCGCGCTAGCGCGCGAGCGGCGGCAGGCCGGTGACCTTGTCGCCGGCCTTCACCCGGTTGCGCTCGAACCAGCCGATGTTGGCCTCGATCGCGTAGCGCGCCGGGCCCGCGGAGGTGTGCGTGTCCAGCGTCCGGGGCTGCATGTCGAGCACGTTGAGGATCCGGCCCTCGCCGTCGAGGAACGCGACCGAGAGCGGGATCAGCGTGTTCTTCATCCACATGCTCTGGTAGGCCGGCTCGTCGAAGACGAACACCATGCCCTCGTCGCGCCCCAGGGCCTTCCTGAACATGAGGCCGTGCTCGCGCTGCTCCTCGGTGACCGCGAGCTCCACCTTGAGCGGGTGCGGGCCCACCTTCACCTGGGACCACTTGAAGGCGACTTCCTGGGCGGCGGCCGCGAACGAAATGGCGGCGAAAGCCGCGATGGCGAGAAACCGCAAGGCGCGTGAAAGGTCCAAGATTCGCATGGAGGAATCTTAACGCATGGCCAAACGCATCGTACTCATCGCCGTTGCCGTGACGCTCGCCGCGTGCGCGGTCGCGCCGCCCGCGCCCGTCGAGCCGCAGCGCGCCGAGACGCCGAAGGAGAGCGCCGAGCGGCGCGCCAAGGCCTCCAGGCCCACGTACAACCTCACGGGCTACCCGCCGGCGGTGCGCGATGGCTACATCGACGGCTGCGAGAGCGCGAAGCGGACGCAGTTCGCGCGCAAGGACGCGGCGCGCATGTCCGGCGATCCGCAATACTCCATGGGCTGGAACGACGGCTACTCGATCTGCAAGGCAAGATAGCTACTCGGCGCGCGCGAGGATCCAGTCCGAGATCGCCGCCAGCAGGTCGGGCACCTCTCCGATGGCCGGTTGCAAGGCGATGGGCACGTGCGGCCGCGAGGCGCGAATCGCATCGAGGATTCGCGGCACATCCTGCTTGAGGTGTCCGCCCTGCGCGAGGAAGAGCGGGAAGACCGTGACCGACGAGGCGCCCTCGTTGCACACGGTCTCGATCGCTTCTTCCAGCGTGGGAGGCATGAGCTCGAGGTAGGCGAGCGCGATCGGGTATTCCGGGCGGCTCGCCCGAACACGGTCGCGGATCGCCTCGAAGGGCTTCGCCCATTGCGCGTCGCGCGATCCGTGCGCGAAGAGCACGATGCCGCGCATCAATGCTTGCCGGTGGACCCGAAACCGCCCGCGCCGCGCCGGCTTTCCTCGAAATCGTCGACCACGTTGAGCTCGACCTGCACGACGGGCACCACCACGAGCTGCGCGAGGCGCTCGAGGGGCTTCAGCTCGAAAGGCTCCTTGCCGCGGTTCCAGCACGAGACGAAGACCTGTCCCTGGTAGTCGGAATCGATGAGGCCCACGAGGTTGCCCAGCACGATGCCGTGCTTGTGGCCCAGGCCCGAGCGCGGAATGATCATGGCGGCGAGGCCGGGGTCGTCGAGGTGGATGGCGAGCCCCGAGGGCACGAGCGTCGAGTCGCCGGGCTGCAGCGTGATGGGCGCTTCGATCGCGGCCCGCAGGTCGAGGCCCGCCGAGCCGTCCGTGGCGTAAGCGGGGAGCTGGGAGCGGATCCGCTCGTCCAGCACCTTCACGTCGAGCCGGCGCTTCTTCGCCCCCGCGGTCACGAGGCTTGCCGCGCGGGCTTGCCGTGCGCCGCGCGGCGCGCCGCCTCGAGGGCGAGCGCGTGCTCGACGATGCCGCGCGCGATGCGGGACTTCGGCGCGCGAGCGAGCGAATGCGCGCCCCCGTCGTCGTAGATCGTGACCTCGTTCTCTTCCTTGCCGATGGTGTGCTGGACGAGGTTCGCCACGATCATCGGGATCTTCTTCTTCGCGCGCTTGGCCTGCGCGTAGTCGGCGAGGTTCTCGCTCTCGGCGGCGAAGCCCACGCAGAACGGCCCGCCCTGGAGGGCGGCCACGTACGCGAGGATGTCCTCGGTGGGCTTGAGCCGGATCTCCATGGGCTCGGCCGACTTCTTGATCTTGCGCCCCGAGGGCGCCACCGGCGTGTAGTCCGCGACCGCGGCCACGCCGAAGAAGAAATCGCAGCCCCCGAGGTGCGCCTTCACGGCGTTCAGCATTTCCGCGGCCGTGGTCACGTACACGAAGTGCGACGAGGCGGGAGGCGATAGCGCCGTGGGCCCGCTGATGAGCGTGACGTCGGCGCCCAGCGAGGCGGCGGCCTCGGCGATCGCGTAGCCCATCTTCCCGGAGCTGAGGTTCGTGATGCCGCGCACCGTGTCGATCATCTCGAAGGTGGGGCCCGCGGTCACGACCACCTTGCGGCCGGCGAGGCGCTTGGGGGCGAAGTAGGCGAGCACGGCCTGCAGGATCTCCTCGGGCTCCAGCATGCGGCCCATGCCGACCTCGCCGCACGCCTGGTCGCCGGGCGCCGGGCCGAGCACGGTGATGCCGTCGGCGCGAAGCGTTGCGACGTTGCGCTGCGTCGCGGGGTTGTCCCACATCTCGACGTTCATCGCGGGCGCCACCAGGAGCGGGCAGTTGCGCGCGAGGCACGTGGTGGAGAGGAGGTCGTCGGCGATGCCGTGCGCGAGCTTGGCGAGGAAGTCCGCGCTCGCGGGAGCGGCCACGATCGCGTCCACGCCGCGCGAGAGCTCGATGTGCGCCATGTGGTTGGCGAAGCTCGCGTCCCAGAGGTCCGTCACCACGGGCTTGCCCGTGAGGGCCTGGAATGTCGCGGGCGTGACGAATCGCGTCGCCGCCTCGGTCATCGCGACCTGCACGTCGACGTTATTGCGTATGAGGAGGCGAGCGAGCTCGGCCACCTTGTAGGCGGCGATGCCGCCCGTCACGCCGAGCAGCACGCGGCGATTCAAGACCTTGTCCATAAAGACATTTTACCCACACCCGAGGCTCGCATGTCGATGGCCGGAAGGGCGGCTATGGAGCGCCCCCGCGAAAGATTGCTGGCGCAAGGACCGCAGGCGTTATCCGACGCCGAGCTGGTCGCGCTCTTCATCGGAACCGGCGTGCGCGGCCGCAGCGCGCTCGACGTGGCCCGTGAGCTCCTTGCCCGCTTCGGCCGGGTTTCGCGCCTGCTTTCCGCCGCGAGGCGCGAGGTCGCCGCGGTGCCCGGCGTGGGCGCGGCCAGGTACGCGCAGATCGCCGCGGTGATGGAGCTCGCGCGGCGCGCCCTCTCCGAGGAGATGCGTGCGCGCGACAGCCTCACCTCGCCCGCCGCGGTGCGCGGGTACCTGCGCCTTCGCATGCAGCACCTCGGCCACGAGTGCTTCTACTGCGTGTGCCTCGACGCGCAGAATCGCGTGATCGAAGCCTCCGAGCTCTTCCGCGGCACGCTCACGCAGACTTCCGTCTACCCCCGCGAGGTCGTGAAGCACGCGCTCGCCCACAACGCAGCCTCCGTCATCCTCGCGCACAACCATCCTTCGGGGGTCGCCGAACCCAGCATCCAGGACCAGGCCCTCACCCGCACGCTCTCCGAGGCCCTGGCGCTCGTCGACGTGAAGGTGCTGGACCACTTCATCGTGGCGCCCGGGGCGTGCCTGTCGTTCGCGGAGCGGGGGTTGATGTAAGTCCTGTTTTCGCGGTATAATTTCTGGCTTTATTTCGTCGAATCAATCGTTTCGGAGATTTCAATGTCGCGCGTCTGCCAAGTGACCGGCAAAGCCCCTCGCAGTGGGCACCATGTGTCCCACGCGAACAACAAGACCAAGCGCCGTTACCTGCCCAACCTCCAGTACCGCAAGTTCTGGGTCGAGGGCGAGAACCGCTGGGTGAAGATGCGCCTTACGTGCGCGGGCCTGCGCCTCATCGACAAGAAGGGCCTGGAAGTCGTCCTCGCGGACATGCGTGCCCGCGGCGAGAAGGTCTAAAGGATCCGAACCATGCGCGAAAAGATCAAGCTCGAGAGCTCGGCCGGAACCGGCCACTTCTACACGACGACGAAGAACAAGCGGACCATGCCCGACAAGATGGAGATCAGGAAATACGATCCCGTCGCGCGCAAGCACGTCGCCTACAAAGAGACCAAGATCAAGTAAGGGCCTTCCCGGCTTCGCAGAAAAGAAAAGCCCCGCTTCGGCGGGGCTTTTTGCTTGGGTCCCCGCCTGCGCGGGGATCACATCACTTCTGCTTGGCGATGATGTCGTCCTTGATCTTGTCGTACACGCCCTTGGTGAGGACCTTCTTCTGCACCAGGTCGTCCTTGCCCTTGTAGGGGCGGCCCTTCACGATCGCCTTGGCGCGCGCTTCCCCGATGCCGGGGAGCGTGGCGAGCTCGGCCTCGGAGGCCGAGTTGATGTCCATCTTTTCCTTCTTCGCGGCCTCGGCCGTCGCGGCGGGCTTGGCGGCGGTGTCGGGTTTCTTGGCGGGCGCCTGGGCATAGGCGAGGCCGATCGAAGCGACGGCCGCCACCAGCAATGCGGTGATCCTGTTCATCCGGGTGTTCCCCCTCTTGATTGTCGGAAGAGCGGCTACGCGTAGCAGCGCAGGCGCCGCGAGAACGTCACGAGCTGCGGCATGCCGCTTTGCTCGGCCCGCTCGCACCAATCCTTCAGCTGGCTCACGAGCTGCTCCGTGGTGAGCGTGGAGCGCTCCCAGAGGCGCGCGAGCTCCTGGCGCATCGAGGCCGTGGTCGAGAGGATCGGGCTCGACGCGAGCACCGCGCCCACCTTCTCGCACTTCGGCAGGGCGCGCGCGTCGCTGTGCAGCCACTGGCGCAGCGTCTTCAGCGCGCCGCTGTCGTGGCCCTTGGCGCGCATCGAGGCGAGCTCCAGGGCGCAGGACTGCTTCATGGTCTTCGCGTAGTGGGCGAGCACGTCGTAGCGGTGCGCGATCACGGCCTGCAGCGTGGCGGCGTCGACCTCGAACTTCGAGGGATCGAGCTTCACCTTCGGCGCGGTCTTGCGGACCGTCGCGAGGCCGAGCGCGGAGAGCGTGCGGATGTAGAGCCAGCCGAGGTCGAACTCGTACCAGCGGATCGAGAACTTGGCGGACGTCGGGTACGCGTGGTGGTTGTTGTGCAGCTCCTCGCCGCCGATCCACGCCGCGATGTTGGTGATGTTCGTGCTCGCATCCTCGGTCACGAAGTTGCGGTAGCCCCACCAGTGGCCGATGCCGTTGATGACGCCCGCGGCCCAGAACGGGATCCACAACATCTGCACGCCCCAGATGATCGCGCCGGGAATCGCGCCGAAGAGGGCGATGTTCACGGTGAGCGTGAGCACGATGCCCCACTTGTTGAGCGGCGTGTACACGTTGCGCTCGAGCCAGTCGTCGGGGGTGCCGTGCCCGTAGCGCGACATCGTCTCGGGCTTGTGCGATTCCTTCACGTAGAGCACCACGCCGCCCCAGAGCACGCGGTTGATGCCGAGCACCTGCGGGCTGTGCGGGTCGTCCTCGGTCTCGCACTTCGCGTGGTGCTTGCGATGGATCGCCGCCCACTCCTTCGTGATCATGCCCGTGGTGAGCCACAGCCAGAGGCGGAAGAAATGGCCCACGATCGGGTGGACGTCCAGCGCCCGGTGCGCCTGGCAGCGGTGCAGGTAGACCGTCACGCCGGCAATGGTGATCTGCACCAGCACGAGGCAGGCGAGGACATCACCCCACCAGGGAAGATTCAGGAGGCCGTTGAACATGGGTTATTTTGCGCCTTGGAGTAGGTCTTATGTGGGGACGAATCGCCCCGGATTGTAGCCCACCCGGGGGGGTGGGGGCAGGTTTCCCGAAAGAAATGTTCAAACCATTGATTGAGTTGGATTTTCCGGCGTTTCAGGCGTAGCAATGACGCGCACTTCGCGCCTCGGGTAGGGGATGGAAATCCCGGCCTTCCGGTAGGCCTGGATCAGCTCCTTCAGGATGTCGCTGCGAAGGTCGCCTTCGCCCACGCTCGGGTCGGCGATCCAGACCGTGAGCTCGAGGTCCACGCCGGCCGGGGTGAGCTGCTTTACCCGCGCGGCGACCGGGGGGTCGGCGATCACGCGGTGGTGGCCCTGGGCGATCCGCGCGAGGAGCTCGCAGGCGAGCTGGATGTCGCTCTCGTAGGCCACGGTGACCGGGATCACCAGCGAGACCTTGGGATCGCTGTAGGTGTGGTGGCTCACGCTCGTGGTGATGAGCGTCTCGTTGGGGATGATGGATTCCACCCCGTCGCCGCCCTTGATCACGGTGTAGCGCGACTCGATCGCCTTCACTTCGCCGCGGCGCCCGTCGATGGTCACCACGTCGCCGATGCGAAGGCTGCGGTCGAGCAGCACGATGAAGCCGCTCACGTAGTTGCTCGCGATCTTCTGCAGGCCGAAGCCCAGGCCCACGCCCAGCGCGCCGCTGAAAATCGAGAGCGTGGTGACGTCGATCCCCGCGAAGGGCAGCGCCACGAAGATCGCCACGAGGATCGCGGTGATGCGCACCACCTTGCCCACGACCACCTTGGTGGTGATCTCCATGGACTCGGAGGCCATCACCCGCGTCTCGGTCACGCGCGAGAGCCACAGGGCGATGGTGAAGGCGAGGAAGAGCGCGGCCACCGCCTTCAACGCGTCGAGGGCCGTGATCTCGTGGTGGTTCTTGCCGATCGTGAAGCCGTGCGAGTCGAGCGCGTCCAGCACCTCGGGGAGCATGCCCAGCAGGTGGAGGATCACGCCGAGCCACGCGATCCAGACCACCGCGCGGATGAGCGCCTTCTGCAGGCCGCCCTCGGGGAGCACGATCCCCAGGACGTAGGAGGCGAGGCGGATCAGCGCGTAGGGCACGAGGAGCGAGATCACCACCTCCATGGGGCCCGAGTCGGTCTGCTGGAAGCTCGCGACGATGCGCTGCGCGATCGCGGTGAAGAGGAGCGCGATCAGCGGAAAGGCGACGCGCTCGAAATCGCCCTTGCCGAACCTCCAGCGCCGGCTCTCGGGAAAG
>Ga0134125_10004305_pt1 | contig 16309 bp, 13 predicted proteins | sample KB31751_FD_96464 | JGI IMG/M metagenome (GOLD analysis project Ga0134125, IMG submission 96464) | Terrestrial soil microbial communities with excess Nitrogen fertilizer from Kellogg Biological Station, Michigan, USA - KB3-175-1 | ecosystem: Environmental > Terrestrial > Soil > Unclassified ...
CCTTCGACGGAGCAAAACTCTTCCCGCAACTCATACCCCGGTAAAAGAGAAAGCTCTCCTCTGCACACCTCTCAAAGAGAAAAAAACGCTTGCAACTCAAGAGAGAATCTTCGGGAATGACAACAAACCAAGCAACCTAGCCCTTTGCTGCGCGCAGGATAGGCCATCGATGCGACCAATAGACCAATATATGAAAGTATCTCGCTAATCAGTTGTCGAGAGATGGCTTTTCGGCTTCGTCGATGACGATGGTTGGAAGAGAGATCTTCTGTTGTTCGATACGCAGTCCGAGCTGCTGTTTCATTTACCGCTCGAACTCGGCTTTGTCATTGAAGTCGGGCAACCTCATCTCGAAGTCGTAATAGCCGTCGAGCCCTGTCCTGTCGACAGCCGGCGCATCCTCGTAACCGGAGCGCCCGGCAAAGAACCAGAGCAGATTGGGAATCTGCACGGCCCGCGCAATCATTCGGTTGTTCACAATGCGAAAGCCGCCAACCGGAGGATCGGTGCTCTTCGGAGCCGCATCGCCGACGATCTGATTCTGTTGGTCGGGTGGTGACACGTCCTTCAGTTTCGCGCCGCCTTTGGCCTGCACCAGCGCATAAGCCCGGGTAGTTCGGGTGTTGGTATGCGTCTTCAGGTTGAAACGATCCGCGAGCAATTGCTGGAGCAAGGGCTGCACTACTTTGAGCTGCTCGCGATAGTTCATTCGGTTCCAGCCAGCCATGTCGGCGTCATCGACTTTGGCAACGAGGTCGTAGAGTTCGGTCTGCGACCACTTCGGACCTCCCGTGACATCGCCCTCCTGTAGGCGGGGGAAATACGCGAGCCTAATCAAGATGACTAATGGCTGGCAGCCGACGTTCAGCCGTCCGGATTGAGTAAATGTTGCGACGATGGGCGCGGTGCATCGAGCGACGGGCTTGATTGTTGCAACTTCAAAGGAGGGCGACGCCTGCGCTGCTGTGCATAACGGTGCGATCCCTATGGCAATTCCTGCGAGAGCTGCGCGCATGGTCTGTTCTCCCGCGTTAGTTGCGATAGCAGAGTAGCACTTTGATCATCCCAGGCGGTCGAGCATTTCCATCGGGGGGACGCGGACACAGGAGAAGATGGGGAAGTCCTTGAGGGTGTAGATGGAGATTTCGGTTTCGCGGAGTTGCTGGACGAGGTCGAGGAAGTCCTCGGGGAAGTTGGTCTCGAAGGCGACGACGAACTCCTGGTCGTCGAGGCCGAAGGAGTAGGTGGTGTTGAGCTTGACGCGCGGGTAGGCCATGCCGATGCGGATGTGCTCGTCCATGAGGCGCTTGCGCTCGGACATGGGGAGGAGATACCAGGGGCGCGTCTTCCAGAAGGGGTAGATGAAGATGTACTTCTGGCCGCCGGGGCGGATGGCGCCGCGGCCTTCGCCTTCGCTCTCGTCGGCGCGATCGATCTGGTACTGCGAGCGCTTGGTCATGGCGAGGAAGTTGTGCGGGCTGGTGAGGTAGCCGCCGAGCGGCGTGGCGAGGAGCTCGGCGCGCATCTGGTTGAGCTCGTCAACCGCATAGCCTATCGTCCAGACGCACATGTCGACGTCGCCGCGGGTGCCGACGGTGGAGTAGGTGAGGGAGAGGAACTCGCCGGGCTTGTTCCACTTGTCGAGCACGGCGGCGAAGGCTGCCTTGTGCGCGGATTTTTCCGCGGGCGGGAGGCGGCGCCACTCGGGCATGACTTTGTAGAAGCCGAAGCAGACGATCTGGCGGCGGGCGGGGGTTTCGCCGTGGGAGTGCGGAGCGGGTGCGGCGCTGGTTGCGGGACGGGCGGGTGCGGGAGGCGTGAGGGTTTCGGCCATAGAGAGATTGTCGCATCTTCGTTCCTACTGATGCGTACGTTTCTCTTCCCACTCATCGCGCAAATGCGCGCGATGAATGGGGACCCGGATATTTGTTGTTACACAAATGCGGGGATTCTTCGGCTACGCCTCAGAATGACAGAGCAAAGACAACGGCGGAGGTCCCTCGCGGTGTGCGCTCGCTCAGGATGACGGCGTTGGTGGCCCAATCCCACCCAAGCGGAGCTTGGATGGGGCACCCACAGTAGTGGTTGGTCAGCGCAGGAAGTCGTAGTTGCCGTCGGGTTGGGCGGTGGCGTTGGGCAGGCGGCGCGAGTGGACGAGGTCGCTGGTGGGGAACCAGAGGGGGATGGAGGGAAGATCGACGGAGAGGATGCGCTGGATGGCGATGTAGTCGGCGCGGCGGCGGGTCTGCGCGTCGGGGCCTGATTCGCCTGCGGCCTGCGCGAGCAGCGCGTCGATGCGCGGATTGAGATAGTGGCCGCGATTCGCGCCGCGCGGAGGAAGACTGGCGGAGGAGTACATGTAGCGGAAGATGTCGGGGTCCTCGTTGGAGCCGATCCATTTGAGGATGTACATCTGGAACGCGCCGTGGGTGACGTCGGAGTAGAAGGTGCCGAACTCGGCGGAGCGGATGGAGAGGTCAATCCCTGCGGCGCGAAGCTGCTGCTGCAGCGCGACGGCGAGGAGGCGCGTCTGCTCGTCGGTGGAGATTTTGAGGTTGAGGTGCAGGCGGATGCCGTGCGCGTCTGGGTGGAGGCCGGCGGAGTCGAGCAGAGCCGCAGCGCGTGCGGGATCGTGAGGATACTGCGCGAGGTCGGCGGGCGAGGCGGCGGCCCAGGAGCCGGGCGGAAGCAGCGAGCCTTGCGCGAGTTGGGCGTGACCGCGGTCGAGCGAGGCGATGATGGCGGGGCGGTCGATTGCGAGCGCGACGGCCTGGCGAATGCGGCGGTCGGCGAGGGCGGGGTCGGCGACGTTGAAGTTGATGTACCAGACTGTGGAGCCGGGAACCTGGGAGATTTCGACGGAGGGCGAGTTGCGCAGCGTGTAGACCATGTCCGGTGTGAGGACGTCGGAGGCGGCGTCGGCGGAACCTTTCTGGAGTTCGAGCGCGGAGGTGATAGTGTCCGGCACCACGTTGAATTGCAGACGCGTGTAGGGCGCGAGACCGTTGGGCTCAGACCAGCAGCCGGGGGCGCGTTCGAGGACGACCTCCTTGTCATGCGTCTGCGATACGAAACGGTATGGGCCAGAGCCGATGGGGTGCAGGCCGAGATTGGCGCCGGAGCCGCGTGGCACGACGCCGAAGAGGCCGTCGGACATATTGAAGAGGAGCGCGGGGTCGGGGCGCTTGAGATGGAGGACGACGGTGAGGCGGTCGCGCGCTTCGACGCTGGCGACGGCGGCGAAGGAGCCGGACTTGGGGCTGAGTAGCGTGCCGCCCGGGAGAGGCTTGGTGATGGCGGGATCGATGAGGCTCTGGATGGTCCAGACGACATCGGCGGCCTCGAGCGGGCGACCGTCATGGAAGCGCACGCCGTCGTGCAGGTGGAAGATCCAGGTGAGCGGGTCTGGTTGATCCCAACTGGTGGCTAGCCAGCGCTGGAGATTGGAGTGCGCATCTTTCTTGACGAGAGGATCGAAGATGAGCGAGCCGACGCGTTCGGATTGAATGTCGGTGCCCTGGCGGAGGTCGAGGTTGTTCGGGCTGCTTTCAATGATGACCGTGATGGTGCCGGGCGGAGGGGGTGGGGTGCGGCAGGAGGCGAGGGCAAAAACGAACGCGAGCATTGTCCACCCCACCCGTCCGCGAAGAACGCGTACGGATGGGGCACCCGGGCATCTGTCATCGGTGCGAGAGCTCATGCGCGCGAGACCTTGCCGAGGATCGCGGGGTGCGAGGCGCCGGTGGCGGCGGGGATGTTGCCGGGGAGGCCGAAGTAGCTGAGCCACGCGAGCAGCGCGAAGGCCACGGCTTCCTTGGCCTGTGAGGGGATGCCGACGGAGTCTGTGGGGGCGAGCGAGATGTTGAGTTCGGAAAGGCCTTCGGCGAGCAGCGACATCAGTGTGCGGTTGCGGGTGCCGCCGCCGGCGGCGATGAGGTCGGTTGCAGCGGCGCGGGGTGTGTGCTGCTGCAGGTGCGGTATGCCGAATACGGAGATGGCTTCGAGGATGGACGTGGAGGTGAGATACGTTGCGGCGGCGATGAGGTCCGCGGGCGCGGCTTTGGCGGCGAGATGCTTGAGGCGTTGGACAAAGCCTTGGCCGAACTGCTCGCGGCCGCAGGACTTGGGTGGCGGCGCGGCGAAGTAGGGATCGCGCCAGAGCTCATTGAAGAGGTCGCCCGGGACTTCGCCTCGTGCGGCGACTGCGCCGTTGCGGTCAAAGGGCTTGCCGAATTCGGATTGCATCAGCGCGTCGATGACCATGTTGGCAGGGCCGGTGTCGAAGGCGAGCAGGGAATCGATTGTTGAGCCGGCGGGAATGACGGTGACGTTGGCGATGCCGCCGAGGTTGAGCAGAATGCGGTTGCGCGTGGGATGTCTGAAGAGTGTGTAGTCGAGCATGGGGACGAGCGGCGCGCCCTGACCGCCGGCGGCGAGGTCGGCGGGGCGGAAGTCGCTGACGACGGTGCAGCGCAGACGCTCGGCGAGGACAGCAGCTTCGCCGATCTGCCAGGTGGAGGGGAGGGGAGCGCCGAGATACGGAGTGGGTTTGGTTTGGTGATGGATGGTCTGGCCGTGGAGTCCAACGAGTGCAGGCTTGAGTTTGAGCTTTGTTGCGGCCCTCTCGATGCAGTCGGCGTAGATTGCGCCGAGGCGCCAGTTGAGGCGGGAGAGATGGGCTGCGGTGGAGGGCGCGCCTTCCATGATGCGGAGGAGGTCAGCACGGATGGCGCGCGGGTAAGGGAAGCCGGCATGTCCGAGGAACTTGATTCGCGGCGAGGCGTTTGCATCGCGCGTGGGCGTGATGCGGCAGAGGGCGATGTCGATGCCGTCGGCGGAGGTGCCGGACATGACGCCGGCGACGATGAGAGGGCGAGTTGAGCCGGTCGTCGATTTCGTTTTCAGCGCCATGACAGGAATCCGTGGCAGGACAAAATGCGGGGATTCTTCGCGTACCGCTCAGAATGACAGGATCGAAAAGCAACGGTGGACATCGGCAGTATAGGTTGAACACGCATGCAATACGCGATCATGAGCCGAGCTCCTGCTTGAGTTCTGCGAGCAGGTTGAGGGCGTCGCGGGGAGTGAGGTTGTCGGTATCGAGTGCGGCGATGCGGTCGACGATCTTCTGCGAGAGCGGCGTGAACATGGTCATCTGCAGTGCGGGGGCGGCGGTGGTTGAATTCGCCAACGCGGTGGCGGTCTGCTGGGTCTGCGATTCGGCGCGCTCATGCAGCTTGAGCACCTCACGGGCGCGTGCGATCACGGCAGCGGGAAGCCCGGCGAGGCGTGCAACTTCGATGCCGTAGCTTTTGCTGGCGGCGCCGGTCTCGACCGAGTGAAGGAAGACGATGCCGTTGGCATTCTCTTTGACGGTGACGCGGAGATTGCGCAGGCGGGTGAGCCGTTCGGCGAGCAGGGTGAGCTCGTGGTAGTGCGTGGCGAAAAGCGTGCGCGCGCCGATTGTATTGTGCAGATGTTCGACGGTGGCCCAGGCGAGCGAGAGGCCGTCGTAAGTGGCGGTGCCGCGGCCCATTTCATCCAGCAGCACGAGCGAACGCGGCGTTGCGGTGTTGAGGATGGCAGCGGTCTCCGTCATCTCCACCATGAAGGTGGAGCGACCGCGGGCGACGTTGTCCGAGGCGCCGATGCGCGTGTAGATGCGGTCGACGAGGCCGAGCGACATGCGTTCGGCGGGGACGAAGCAGCCGGACTGGGCCATGATGACGAGAAGCGCGGCTTGGCGCAGGTAGGTGCTCTTGCCGCCCATGTTGGGTCCGGTGATGAGGGCGATGGAGGCCGGCTTCGTTCCTGCCGCGTCGTCGGCTGTTTGACCGGAATCTGCCGCATGGGGGTTCCATGCATCCAGCGAAAGCGAGTTGGGAACGAAGCGGCCTTCGCCCGCGTCTTCCATGCGGCGCTCGACGACGGGATGGCGGCCGGCGAGAATTTCTATCTGGGTAGAGTCATCTACCTGCGGGCGGACCCAGCCACGCAGCGCGGAGAGGTGAGCGAAGTTGCTCAGCAGATCGATCTCGGCAACGCGGCGTGCAGTTTCACGGATGCGCGGCGCGGCATCGAGCAAGCTGCGGCGAAGCTGGGCGAAGATGCGCCGCTCGATCTCCAGCGAACGTTCCTGTGCGGTAAGGATTTTCGTCTCGTAATCTTTGAGCTCCGGCGTGGTGAAGCGCTCGGCGTTGACCAGGGTCTGCTTGCGCTCGTAGTCACTGGGAACGGCACGGGCATTGGCCTTGGTGATCTCGATGTAGTAGCCGAAGACGGAGTTGAACCGGACCTTCAGGCTGGCGATGCCGGTGCGGCGGCGCTCGCGCTCCTCGATGGAAGCCAGGGCCTGGCGGCCCGAGTGGGAGAGGTCGCGCAGCTCATCGAGTTCCGCATCGACGCCGGATCGGATGGCTCCGCCGTCTGCCAGCGAGACAGGCGGCTCCTCTACCAGCGTCTGAGTGATCCGGGCGCGGAGGTCGGCGAGGGCATCAAGGGGCGGTGACGGCGCTGCGGATATCGTTGTGGAAATCTTGCCGTTATCTGTGGAACTGCTGTGGAAATCTTTCTGGGAATCAGGTGGAGAGGTTGAGGAAGCGGCGGTGGAATTCGGGGCTGAAGCAGTCCGCGAGAAACCCCGGCCCGCGGCGATCTGCTGCCAATGCTGCGATTTGAATGCTGCGGTAGCGGTTTGGACACCGGGCAGGCACGCCAGCGTGGCGGCAAGGGCCGTCACCTCGCGTGGGCCGGCGGAGTCGAGCGCGATCCGGCCAAGCAGTCGTTCCATGTCGAGCACGCCGGAGAGAGCACGCCGCAGCGACTCGCGGCGGGGCAGGTCGGCAGCGGCTTCGGCGACGGCGTCGAGGCGGGAGTTGATCTCGATGAGATCGGCGGACGGTCGCAGCAGCGTGGCGCGGAGCAGACGGCGGCCCATGGGCGTGCAGCATGCGTCGAGGGTGTGGAACAGGGTGGTCTGCGTGGATTCGCCGGAGAAGAGCGGCTCAACAAGCTCCAGGTTGCGAACGCTGACCGAGTCCAGAACGAGACACTCGCTGCGCTCGTAAAAACGAATGGTATCAATGTGCTCCAGCCCACCCTGCATGGTCTTCTGGAGGTAATGGAGCATCGCGCCGGCGGCGGTCGCTGCAGGTTCATGGGCGCCGAGTCCGATGCCGTCCAACGATTGGATTTGGAAGTGGCGCTGAAGCAGGGGCAGGGCATAGTCAGCGGTAAAGACCCAGTCTTCCAGCCTCGTATGAGTGCCGGTGGGCGGGGAGGAGGCGTCCGGAGGCTCAATGGCGTTCGAGGGGGATCCGTTTTTGGCGGCGGCACGTGCCGGTGCCAGATTCAAGGCCGCATGGCTTGAGGCGAGTGTGGGGTCGCTCTCCGCGAGAAGCAGTTCTGAGGGGTGCAGGCGTCCTAACTCATCGGCTAACTGCTGCGGGGCTGAAGCGCCGGAAAACTCGGTTGCGCGGAGGTCGCCGGTGGAGAGATCGAGCAGCACGAGGCCGATGATCGAGGCGGGTCCAGCGCCGCGCGTACAGACTGAAGCCAGCCAGTTGCTCTGTTCGGTGCCGAGGGCGGAGTCGGCCACGGTGCCGGGCGTGAGGACGCGCGTGACCTCTCGCCGCACGAGTTTTTTGGTGAGCTTGGGATCTTCCGTCTGCTCACAGAGAGCAACGCGATAGCCCTTGCGCAGCAGGCGCTGGATGTACTGCTCGGCAGCGTGGTAGGGAACGCCGCACATGGGCTGCTTCTTTTCGCGGTCGCGCGAGGTGAGGGTGAGCTGCAGTTCGCGCGAGGCGACGATGGCGTCTTCGTAAAAGAGTTCGTAGAAGTCGCCGATGCGGATGAACATCAGGCAGTCGGGGTGTGCCTGCTTGGCGGCGAAGTACTGGCGCATCGCCGGCGTCTGGGCCGCGCTGTCATTTGCCACGGCAGGCGGTGCAGTCTGCTGCTCGGTCTCTGTTGTTGCCTGGTTTGTCAAATTGTTCCGCCGGAAGGGCCAGAATATCGCAGATGTACGGAGTGAATGGAACAGGAATTCAGGTCCTGTGGATAGCCTGTGCCAAAAGGACCACGCCGACGATGAGGAGGCAGATATGCACCGTCTTCAGGAAGAGCTCGCCACGCAGCTTAAGGTTGATGAAGCGTCCGAGAAACGTCGCGACGACGGCTGCCGGCAGAGAGATGAGAAAGAGGTGTGTGATGGTCGTGGTCCAGAGGCCTGCGAAGTGGAAGCCCACCGCGGCGGCGATGCTCGCCGGCAGGAAGTAGCCTTGCAGCGTCGCGCGGAAGCGCTGGGGCGACCAGCGGCGCATTGCGCCGTAGATGACGAGCGGCGGTCCGTTCATGCCATAGGCCCCGCCCATGATGCCGGCGAGAAATCCGCATAGCAGCAATGCAGCATGGCTGTCCGATTTCAGTTCCGGCAGCGCTGTGCCGAAGAGCGAGTAGGCGGAAAAGAGCAGGATGATTACAGCCAACACACCTTTGACTGCAAAGGGATGCGCGCTGCCCAGCAGCAGGACTCCAAGGGGGATGCCCGCGAATGTCGGCAGGAGCAGCCACAGGCTGCTGCGCAGATGGATGTGTCTCCAGTCCTGCGCGACGATGATGGCCGCGATCACGATGGAAAGCAGAACTGCAAGCGGCGCCGCGACATCGATCGGAATCACAAGCGCGAGCAAAGGAACTGCGACCAGCGCCTCGCCGAATCCGAAGGTGGAACGGATAAGAGAAGCGATGAAGACGATCGGCACGATCCAGACCGCAATAGGCATCGATTCATTTTGACAGTTCTATCGGCTGGTGTGTCCGGTGGATCCCGGCGTTCTCGCGCGCGATCACCGAAGCGCTGACCGGAGCGGGCCAGAAGAAGATGGGCGGCAAAGACATCCGCGAAATTGCAGCCTAGCTCCAGGGTGCGATTGCAACCGAAGGTCAGGTTCGCATCTGTGCAGTGATATGGTTTGTGTGGAAGATGATATCGGCTCAGAGGGCCGAGCCAATGAAGACCCGCAAATGCTTGGTTTGTCTCTTCATGTTGTCGGCTGCACTGATGCGCGCTCAGGAAATTCCGTCGCTGACCTCCGCGCAGTGGAGGCAGGATTTGGGGTATTTAGCGAACGAGATCGCAACCTATCACCGCGACCCGTATCACCTGATTCCGAAGGCGAGATTCGATGCCGAGGTTGCGGACTTGCGGCGCCGAATCCCATCGATGAAGGATTACGAGATTGTTGTCGGGCTGCAGCGGCTGACCGCATCGATCGGGGATGGACACACATTTGTCGACACTGGAATGCTTTATGGGGCAGTACCAACTGCCGTACCCATTGAGGTGTTTTGGTTCGGTGACGAGCTTCGTGTGGTGCGCGCCGCACCGGAGTACAGCAGCGTTTTGGGAACGAGGATTATAGCGGTTGGCTCGACGCCGATCGATGAGGTCAGGCGTAGACTTCAGCCGCTTATCCCCCAAGGCGAGAGCGAATGGTTTGCGATGGACAAGAGCGCACGACTGATCACGCAGATCGAACCGCTTGCGGCTCTGCATATAATTCCCGACGGCGACACGGCCTCTTTCACGTTTGAAACCGATTCCGGCAGGCGGTTCACGCTTGCGCTTCGCGCCGATCCGCCGGGCAAGAGCACCGCGATGGTAATGCCTGGCGATCGAGTTCCGCTCTCATTCCAGCATGCGGATGATGGTCTCTGGTTCATCTATTTACCGGACTCGCAGACCGTGTATGTTGATTTTCGGTCATACAAAAACCTTGAGCAGGAGACCAAGCCGCTCTGGGACTTCATAGCGGAGCATTCGCCAAAACGTCTGATCGTCGATATGCGTTGGAATATCGGCGGGAACTACATGCAGGGACGCGAGTATCTCGTATCGAAGATCATCTTTCTGCCGCAACTGAACCGAGCCGGACGGCTGTTCGTGATTACGGGGCGGAGGACATTTTCCGCCGCGATGACGAATGTGACGGATTTCCGGCGTGAGACGGAGGCGATCCTGGTGGGAGAGCCGACGGGTGCGCGTCCGAACGGCTACCAGGAGAACCATTGGTTTACGCTGCCGAATTCACGCATTCGAGTGTCCTGCGCGATGTTGAGGTACAGGTTCCAGCCCTTCCGAGACAGTGCAGCCGTCTTTCCGGACCATCGTGTCGATCCCGATTGGAAGGCATTCCAGAGGGGCGGCGACGCCGCTATTGATTGGATACTGCGTCAGCCATTGCCTGATGATAAGCCGCGGCGAGCGGCGCCTTGAACGGCAGCGAGCGGCCGCGTGCGATTGCGATTACGGCGGCGGCTGCGCAGGTCGGCGAAACTATGTGCGGCATGGTGATGGAGACACAGACTTTGCCGGCTGAGTACCTGCGCGTGGGCGCCACCCGATATACTTGAAGATGGCTCCCATGACCCTGTTCTGGCTGCGATTGGCGGTACTTCTGTATGGTGTTGCCGCACTGGCGGTGCTGCCGGCGGCGCTGTATGATCGCGCGCGCTGGACCCTGCTGGCGGTCCCTGCCGCAGTCGCTGCAGCAATGTTCCACTTCGTATCGCTGGCGGAGACGCTGAACGCGGCGCACCACAGATTGCCGGTTGAGACGCATGAAGTGCAGTCCTTGTTGGCGCTGATTTTGGCGTTGGTGTTTCTCGCCGTCTATGCGCGGTATCGCAGCGTGTCGCTGGGCGTGTTTGTGCTGCCGATCGTGTTTCTGCTCGCGATGCTGGCAGCGTTTCGTCCTGGGCAGGAGAATTTTCCCATGCCGGCGAAGACGGGCTGGCTGGTGCTGCACATCACGTTGTTGATGGCGGCGTATGCGGCGCTGCTGGTTTCCTTGTCGGCTTCGATTCTGTATCTCGTTCAGGAACGGCGGCTCAAACAGCGCACGAAAACGAAGGCGGGCGGAGGCGGCGGCTGGCTGAAGCCGTTCGATACGCCGCTGGAGACGATCGACCAGATCGCGCTGAAGACGCTGCTGTTCGGACTGCCGTGCATGACAGCGGGTCTGCTGATCGGATCGGTGATGGCGCTGGAGCAGGATGGGCCGGCATACTTCAGCGATCCGAAGATCGTGCTGACCTTCGGACTGTGGGCGGCGTATGTGGCGATGATCTTTATGCGGCGGATGTCAGGGCTGCGCGGCCGGCGTGCGGTCTATATCTCGAGCTTCGTAGTGATGGTGGTGTTGTTCGTTTGGGTGGCCAACCAGTTCTCCGCGGTGCACAGGTTCCAGACGCCATGAGCCAACATCGAGAGCAGAGCCAGCGACTGACGATTGTGAAGCCCGCGGAGGAGGCTCCGCTGGAACGCGGGCTTGCTTCGGGGACGCTGGTGCTCGTGGGCGTGAATCACACCACCGCGCCGATTGAGGTGCGCGAGAGGCTGTCGATCCCGCTGGCGCGGCTGGCGGATGCCGTGCGTACGCTGGCACAACAGCCGGACGTTCGCGAGGCGATGGTGCTGTCGACATGCAACCGCGTGGAGTTCCTGACGCATCGCGAGGCGGAGGATGAAGGAAGCGGGGCGGCGCTGCTGCGGTTTCTGCATGAATACTTTGCTATCCCAGCCGAGACGGTCGGACCGCATCTCTACGAGTATCGCGGACGCGAGGCGGTGCGGCATCTGTTTCGCGTAGCATCGTCGCTGGACTCGATGGTGGTGGGCGAGCCGCAGATTCTGGGGCAGGTGAAGGAAGCGTACGGCGTGGCTCGCGGTGCGGGCACGGTGGCGGCTGCACTGGATCCGCTGCTTCAGCGTGCGTTCTCTGTGGCGAAGCGTGTGCGGACGGAGACGCAGATCGGGAGTTCGTCCGTCTCGATTGCGTCGGTTGCGGTTGATCTGGCGCGGAAGATTTTCGGCTCGCTCGAAGGACGCACGGTGCTGCTGGTTGGCGCGGGCAAGATGAGCGAGCTGGCGGCCCGGCATTTGATACGACAAGGCGCGACGCAGATTCTGGTGGCGAACCGGACCGAGGAGCGGGCCGCGGGAATGGCCGGACAGATCGCGCAGCAGATCTCGATGCAACTGGCGAACGATCCTGCGGCGATCCTGTGCGGGACAGAGGTGATTTCGTGGGAGAAGCTGCATGAGCAGGCCAGCCGCGCGGACATCGTGATCACGTCGACGGGAGCGGAGCAGCACATCTTTACGCGTACGCAGGCGAAGGAGATGCTGGAACGCCGGCGCAACCGGCCCGTGTTCTTCATCGATATTGCAGTGCCGCGCGACGTGGACCCGAAGGTAAACGATGTCGAGGGCTGCTTTGTGTATGACATCGACGACCTGCAGCAGGTAGCAGCGGCGCATCTGGCGGACCGCGGCAGGGAATCGGCGGCCGCGGAGAAGATTGTGGCCGACGAGGTGACGAAATATCAGCAGGCAGTCGAAGTGCGCGGCGCAGTGCCGGCGATTATTGCGTTACAAGAGAATGCCGAGGCGCTGCGGCGAGCCGAGCTGGAACGCGCGGCGAAGCGGCTGGGGCCGCTGACGGCCGAGCAGCGGGAAGCGCTCGATGCGATGACACGATCGCTGACCGCGAAGCTGCTGCACGCGCAGATTGTGGAGCTCAGGAAGAAGGATGAGTAGACGCTTCGCGAAGATTCGAGGTGCGAGGTGCGCGGTATGAGTTGAAGCGGCGGTTTGAGCTGCGGTGGACGATACGCATGGCAGCGCGATAGCATGGCCCGCAATGATAACGAAATCTTTTTCCCGCCGACAGGTGCTGCGGGCCGGTGCGATGGCGGCAGGCGCAGCGATAATGCCATTTGAAACGGAAGCGCAGAATGCGGGCGCGAACAGCAGGCCTGCGACTACAGGCCCGGGTGCGGCTCCGCAGATGGCTGGGCCAAATCCGAATGTAAAGCTGAAGCAGCCGACAGACGATGCGAAGTTGCCGATCCGGCTCGGCCTCGCGACCTATACCTTCCGCAATTTCGATTCCGCGAAGATGGTGGAGTACGCAAAGCAGCTGAAGACGCCGTACCTGAACCTGAAGGACATGCATCTGCCGCTGACGCCGCTGGACGAGGTGAAAGCGAAGGCAGATGCGTATCGCGCACAAGGGTTCACACTGGTAGCGGCGGGGAACATTACTTTCGCGAAGGACGATGACGACGATATCCGGCCGAAGTTTGAGTATGCGAAGGCCGCCGGGATCAAGACGCTGGTATGCATTCCGACGCATGACAATCTGAAGCGGCTGGAAAAATTTGTGCGCGAGTACGACGTGAAGCTTGCGATCCACAACCATGGGCCGGAGCAGAAGGACTTTCCGTCTCCGTTCGATGTACTGAAGGCGATCCAGAACCTCGACCACCGCATCGGTCTGTGCATCGATCTGGGGCACTCGCTGCGCGCGGGTGCGGACGTGATCGCGGCCATCCATGCGGCGGGGCCGCGGTTGTATGACCTGCACATTAAAGATCTGGCGGACGCGAATTCCAGAGAGAGCCAGGTCGCGGTGGGCGAAGGCATCATGCCGGTGCGGCAGGTGTTCGAGGCTCTGATGGCGATCAAGTATCCGGGAACGGTGGACCTAGAGTATGAGATCAACGCAAAAGATCCCATGCCGGGCGTGGTGGAGAGCTTTGCGTATATGCGCGGCGTGCTGGCGGGGATGGGATACAAGTAGAGCCGAGGTTCGAGGGGCGAGGTTCGCGGCTCGAGGTGGGCTGCTAGGTGCGAGGGTGGTTTTTGACCAGCATCGGTGCGATTGGATCGCATTCGATTTCCACGACGCAATCGAGCGCATGAAGGAAAGCCGCGGTTGCGGCCAGTGCGGCTTCGTTTGGATGAGGCGAGTGCACCAGGTGGGCCGGCGAGCCTGCGCTGAGGCCATCGCGGATGGCGAAACAGCGGTCAGGACGATAGGTGCAGGACGCCAAGTCGGTGATGGACTGGGCGTCCGATGGGGTGAGGAGAATCGTGTGCGGCGGCGCCATGCGGTCCAGCATGGAGAAGATCTCCAGCTTGGATTCGAGTTCGTCGGGGACGAAGTCGATGGCGAGGTCGGCGTTGCGGACAGCGTCTTCGACAGTGAGGGCGGTGGAGAGGGAGCCGGGATTTGGTGGCTGCTGCTCCCACGTCTCAGAATCGAGACGTGGGGCACCCGCATTTGTGAGAGATGAAAATTCATCCTGAGCACGGCGGAGGTTGGCAGGCATCACGTCTTCGAGGACGACGTGGAAGCCTGCGCTCACGCAGGCGAGCGCGAATGATCGGCCGGCGGTCCCAGCGCCAATGACGGCGACGGTAAGAATTGAAAATTGCGATGGTTCGTTCCCACTCATGCGCGTCCTGACGGCCACGCATGAATGGGGCACCCAGAGTTCGTGCGCGGATTCACTTTTTGCCTTGCAGCGCCTGGAGAACAGAGTCGTAGCTGGGATCGGCGGCCTTGATGTGCTCGGCGACGCGCTTGCGCTCCTCGTCGGTGAGGGAGGGCAGCACGGTAAGGATGCGGCGGAGGGTGACGGAGATGTCGTCGACGTAGTTCATGGTGCGGATGGCTTCGCCGGAGAGAGGCATTGGGACTCCTGTGAGTGATGTTGTCGCCATTAAGTCTACCGCGCATCCCACCCAAGCGGAGCTTGGATGGGGCACCCGCATCCGTTTATTGCGCAGCCGGCGACTCGCTCTTGGGCGCGATGTAGCCGTCACGGTCGGTCATCTCCATCAGCGCGGCGAGCTGTGCGGCGAAATCGGGATGCAGCGCATCGGGTGCGTAGCGCCAGGTCCAGTTGCCATGCGAGGCAGAGGGCGTATTCATCCGGGCGTCGCCGCCGAGGTGCAGGATGTCCTGCATGGGAATGATGCAGAGGTTCGCGACCGAGCGCGCGGCGGCGCGAATCATGGCCCAGACGATCTCGCGGTCATCGCGGACAGGCTGAAGATAGGTCTGCACGTTCGTGCGTTCTGTCTCCGTGGCACCGTCGCGCCACCAGCCGAGCGTGGTGTTGTTGTCATGCGTGCCGGTGTAGACGACGGTGTTGGGCACAAATTCGTGCGGCAGGTAAAGGTGTGAGCCGCGTTCGGCGAAGCCGAATTGCAGAATCCTCATGCCGGGCATGCCGAAGCGCTCGCGCAGCTCGTCGACCTCGGGCGTGATGAGGCCAAGGTCTTCCGCGATGAAGGGCAGCTCGCCGAAGACCTCCTTGAGTCGCTGAAAGAATTCATGGCCGGGAGCCTTGATCCATTGACCGTTGACGGCAGTTTCTTCGTCGGCGGCGATGGACCAGTAGGCCTCAAAGCCGCGGAAGTGGTCGAGGCGCACCATGTCATACAGGGCCAGCGTGCGGCGCATGCGTGCAACCCACCAGTCGAAACCACGCTCACGGAGTTCGCCCCAGCGGTAGAGCGGATTGCCCCAGCGTTGGCCGCTGGCGGAGAAATAATCCGGCGGGACGCCGGAAACGCGGAGCATATGACCTTCGGAGTCGAGCTCGAAGAGTTCCGGATGCGTCCACACATCGGCCGAGTCGTAGTTGACGAAGATGGCGACATCGCCGAGGATGCGGATGTCGCGTTCGGTGCAGTAGGAACGCAGGGCGCACCACTGCTCGTCGAAGAAGAACTGGATGACCTGTTCAATGGCGAGTTCGCGGCCGTAATCATTGAGCGCAGCGGTGAGAGCGTCGTGCTTGCGCTGCGCATACTCGGCCGGCCAGTGGTTCCAACTGGAATAGCCAAAGCGGCGGCGCAGCACGTTGAATAGGGAGTAGTCAGTGAGCCAGCTGGTGTTGTCCTGGGAAAATTTGAGGAAGCGCGCGCGAGCCTCGTCATTGGCGTTGTCGAGGAATTTTGCCGCGGCCTCTTCGACGAGCGGTCGCTTGGCATCATATGCAACGCCGTAGTCCACCGGGCCGGCATGACCAGGCAGGCCGGCGATGCGGTCACGAGAGAGCCAGCCTTCGTCGACGAGGCGTTCGAGCGATATCAGGATGGGATTGCCGGCGAAGGCGGAGAGCGCGGAGTAGGGTGAGCTGCCATAGCCGGTTGGGCTGAGCGGAAGCACCTGCCAGAGGCGCTGCTTCGCGGCGGCCAGAAAGTCGACGAAGGCGTAGGCGGCGGGGCCGAAGTCGCCGACGCCGCCATAGGAGGGGAGCGACGTGACATGCAGCAGAACACCGGACATCCGGCTGGAATTCATTTCGCCTTCTCCCGAGTCATCCTGTGGCCCGAGAAAATGCGGGGATTCTTCGTCCGTTCGACTCGCTGCGCTCGCTCAGGACTCAGAATGACAGCAGTCATCATCGATGGCTCACTGTGCTTTGGATGCCGGCGCTAGCTGCC
>Ga0134125_10004306_pt1 | contig 16308 bp, 13 predicted proteins | sample KB31751_FD_96464 | JGI IMG/M metagenome (GOLD analysis project Ga0134125, IMG submission 96464) | Terrestrial soil microbial communities with excess Nitrogen fertilizer from Kellogg Biological Station, Michigan, USA - KB3-175-1 | ecosystem: Environmental > Terrestrial > Soil > Unclassified ...
ACAGAATCTCGTGCTGGCCTTCCTCGCCGCCATGTTCTCTTATTACGCTGTTGAAACCCCCTTCCTGCGGCTCCGCGAGCGGCTTTCCTCCCGCCTCCGGGCGCGCCGCGCTGCGCTACGCCAGCCAGAGAGCGATTCCCTTGCCGGGCGTCCCCAGCCAGTCGATCAGGTTGCAAGCTAAGCTCAAGGTGTTGGAGTTTACTCCGGCTCGTAACCTGCGAACATGAACATTCTTCTTGTTCACAACTCCTATCAACAGCCTGGCGGGGAAGATCGTGTCTTTCAAATGGAAGCGGATCTCCTTCGCTCCCATTCCCACCGCGTAATTCCCTATCAGTCTCATAACGATGACGTGGCGAGCTCCGGCCGCGCGGCTTTATTCGCGAAGACGATCTGGAACCGCCAAAGCTATTCGGAATTACGGCGCGTCATTCGTGAGAACGAGATCGATCTCGTTCACCTGCACAATACGTTCCCGCTCATTTCGCCCTCCGCTTGCTACGCCGCTGCCGCGGAGCGTGTTCCCGTTGTGCAGACGCTGCACAATTACCGGCTGCTTTGCCCCGCCGCGACGCTCTATCGAGAAGGCCGGATATGCGAAACATGCGTCGGTAAATCGATCACGCTACCGGCCGTGCTGCATTCGTGTTATCGCGGCAGTAAAGCTGCGAGTTTTGCGAGTACCGCCATGCTGGCGTCGCATCGCCTGGCCGGAACCTGGCAGCACAAAGTTTCAGCCTATATTGCATTGACCGATTTCGCGCGCGAGAAATTTATAGAAGGCGGGCTTCCCGGCGGCAAGATCCGCGTAAAGCCAAACTTTATCCATCCAGATCCCGGCATCGGTCCAGGCGCGGGTAAGTACGCCCTATTCATGGGCCGCTTGACGCCGGAAAAGGGAGTTCGGACTCTACTCGATGCTTGGAAAATTCTCGATGGAGCCATGCCACTTGAAATAGCAGGCGACGGACTGCTGGCGCAGGAAACACGCGCCGCCGCCGCGCAAATTCCAAACATTTCCTTGCGAGGATGGCTTCCGAGAGAGCATCTACAAGAAATGATCCTCAATGCGGCAGTCGTGATTGTGCCGTCGGAGTGGTACGAGCCTTTTGGATTAACCATTGCAGAGGCATTCGCTGCCGGCGTTCCCGTGATTGCCAGCCGCTTGGGCAGTTTGGCTGCAATGATTCGTCATCGCGAAACGGGTCTGGTATTTGAGCCCGGAAGTGCGGCGGATTTAGCCGCCCAGGCGCGATGGCTGCTATCGAATCCGAATGAACTGCCCGCAATGCGAGTGAATGCGCGCCGCGAATTTGAAGAAAACTATACGGGCGAAAGAAATTACCAGTTGCTGATGAACATTTATCGGGATGTGCAAAAAGGCCGGGATGCCCGTAAAACTTGAAAATTCCCAGCCGCTACGCTTGAGCCTGCTACCGCTGAGCATTGCGGCTATCGCCGCCACGACAATGATTCCCGTCGCGTTGCGCCGGCCCTCGCTTACGTTTGTCGATATCTCCATTACGCGCAGCGACGTGCTGAATAACCTGCTACTCTACCTGCCGCTTGGAGTCTCATTGGTTGGCCGCGGCTTTGGAACCTGTGTTGCGACGGCAGCGGGCGTTTCTGTTTTAGCGGAGTTGCTTCAATTCGGCCAAGTCAATCGCAGCCCGTCGCCGGTAGACGTTGCTTGCAACATAGCCGGCGGTCTCATTGGTTTTCTCCTGGCGCGTTTGCTCCAAAAATTGATTGGGTTCTCGTTGGAATCCATCAGTTTTAATCGGCCCATTGCCGCGCTTTGTCTCGCTGTTGCTGGAACATCGATATTTGCATTGGCTTGGCACCGAACGCGGACCGATTTCTCCAATTGGGATCGATCGTTCCCCCTGTTTATCGGCAAAAATGCAGCCGGTGATCGGCCTTGGCAAGGAACAATAGAGCGTCTCGCGATTTTTGCGCAAGCCGCCTCATCCACTACGATTCGTGAGTTTGCGGAAAGCGGTCCGGCTGCAGTTGGCTATGGTAACGTGCTACCTCCCGCGATTGTCGACTGGCCCAATCGGGGCGGCGCGCCGCATCAGTGCGCCGGCCGCTTCAGTGAGTTGCCGGAAGATGGCCACTGGTTTAAATCGCTTCAAAAAGCAGGCGAATTGACTATCCTCGCGTGGATCGCGCCCGCCAATATCTCACAGCGAGGTCCCGTGCGCATTGTTACCAGTTCGCACGACGAATATAGCTGCAACCTCATGTTGGGACAGATCGCCCGCTCGCTCACATTCCGTTTGCGCACGCCCAATACCGGCGGAAATGGAATGAATCCGGCCCTCTATACACGGCCTGTGCTGGTTGCGAACCGCCCTTCATTCATCGCCGTAACGTACAACGGAAGCAAATCGCAACTTTACGTTGACGGCGGACTTGTTGCAAGGACGAACCTCGCCGAACGGAGGCCGCGCTTTCCACAAAGGGTGGTACGCCTGCTTCCTCCGCTGATGCCCATTCGCGACCTTGAGATCAATGTTTGCGAGATAGTGATTGGCGCGCTCACCACCATCGGTATATTGGGTCTGTTTCGCATTCCCTTAGCTCCGCCCCGCCGCTCATGGTTGCTTTCCGCCGCTGCAGGTTCTGTTTGCGGAGCACTCATTTGGATTGCTTGTGTATCGGAACCACGTCTTGGCCTGCGCGTGTTCTTCCTAAGCTTGGCAGGAGCGCTGCTCGTTCCCTACGCTCGCTATGGCGCTTCTTCGAATAAGTCATCATCAGGCTTGTAAGGCCTAAGCTGTGGCGGATGGCTGTCTGGTGTTAAAAGCCAAACGTGCCGGTCGCGAAAATAACTTACTAACTGCCTATTTTCCGCGGTTCCCAAATCCAGCGCCCAAACCACTCGCGCGTTATCGATAGAGGCATCATTGTGAATCCATTCGTGGAATCCATGCGCCGGTGAATAGCGCACGACTACCAATTGTCTGCCGTGCGCGCGAGCCAGTTCCTTGCTTATAGCGATTCGGCCTTCCGGATCTCCCCTATTGATGTAGTCACCCGTTTCGTAGCGAAAAATGCCGGTGATGTCGGGCGGCACAATAAGGTGGACGCTATACCAAAACAGAAATTGAGCCCCACAGAGCAGCAGAATAGTCGTACTCGCCCAGCGAGACATCTTCTCTAGCCCCATAACGCTGATTAACAAAAGAATACAGGTGAGCGCAGCAATGTAATGTGGATAGAAATACGGATAGAAGTTAGTGCCTAGCCCAAAGATTAAAACCGCAAGAACGCTATAGGCCACCAGCCACCGCCGCGAGCTGAAGAAGAACAGCGCAAGCGCAATATAGAGCGGCGGCAGAAAGAAGAAGCCATAGTAGCGGAGGCGGTAGAAGAGCCGTTCCAGATAGGTTGAGACGGTCTCTGTTCCGCTGCCGTGGATAGCGGCCTGCGCCTGATAATCCAACATCTGTTCCGGCGTCAATTCGCGATGCGGCTCCGGATTGGGTTGAAAAGTAAATGTCGCCGGAACGCCGTATTGATAGCGGCTCAGCATGTACGGAAGCGTGGTCCAGCTTCCTGTCACCGATCTATTTTGAAGCGCGGTGAGCCCGGCCGCAGGCAAGAACGAAAGAGCCCCGATCGCGAAAATTCGCCTCAGGCTGTGCCAATCCACTCCCACACTCAAAAAGCACCCAACACACACGCACAGCAGAACAAACTCAAAAGGCCGGCTCAACAACTGTAGCCCCAATCCCGCGCCCAACAAAACGGCGTTCCTGCCGCCGTGGCGCGCGCACTCTTGCGTGCCGCGTCGAGACTCGTCTCGACGGTCTTTGAAAAGTCGATAGGGCAGCTTACTACTTCGAAGCCGTGGCAGCGCGCCGAATACCAGGCATCCCGCAATCCCGGAAACGGCGCCGCCCCAATAGCAATTCATCCATTGATTCAGCGGTCCTAACTGAATCACAGCGAGAAGGCCGCCAACCACCGCCCACCGCTCGGTTGTCCAGCCGCGCAACATCCAATAGCACAATGCGCACAACACACCGATGGAGACGAGCACTCCAGCCCAGTAGAGCCCAAAAACGGAATGGCCAAACGCCAGTACAATGCCCTGCCCTAATGGAAAAATCGAGCTGTAAGTCGGCTGTTGAAGAACGAAATTCGTCTCGAAAAAGCGGTAGAGCGGATGAGTGGGGTTCGAAAACCGGAAATGACTCAGCGTGTCGGCCAGCAGCAGATAGCTGAAATCGTCTGCTCCGCTGGGCGTGGGTACCGGCGAGCGCGGGAGCAAAGCGAGCCGCAGCACAATAGGCATCGCGCCAAGGCCGAGCATGATGGCGCCCGGCCGGCCGAGTAGCGGGCAAGCAAATCTAACAACAACCGGCCCCGCAAATAAAAGCACCACCAGGCACGCTGCAAAAAGCAGTTCCACAAAATCGACCGCGCCAAAGCCAATCGTGTTATGCAACGGCAGGAATGAACGAAAAATGTGGAATAGATACATCGGCTGGCTGGGCCGCGCAACGCGCGGTTGCGATCCGTCGAAATAGTAACACTGCCACCCTTCGCCGCGGTCTTACCAATGAACCAGTCAAACTGGCTGTCGAATATGATGACAACAGGCATTTATGGAAATCCGCAATCTGGGTAAGCAAGGCCTCCAGGTCTCCGCGCAAGGGCTTGGATGCATGGGAATGTCCGATTTTTACGGAGTGCGCGACGACGAACCGGAATCCATCGCCACCATCCATCGCGCGCTCGATCTCGGCATTAACTTCTTCGATACCGCTGACATGTATGCCATCGGCAAAAACGAGGAGTTGGTTGGTCGCGCGTTGCGGGGAAAACGGGGCCGCGCCGTCATTGCCACAAAGTTCGGTTTCGTTCGCGATGAAAACGATCCGTCGAAGCGCGACGTCTGCGGGCGGCCGGATTATGTGCGCTCGGCTTGCGAGGCGAGCCTGCGGCGCCTGAATACCGATCACATCGACCTGTATTATGCGCATCGCATTGACCCGAGCGTGCCCGTTGAAGACACAGTAGGTGAAATGTCGCGCCTCGTCGAAGAAGGCAAAGTCCGATTTTTAGGACTTTCCGAAGCCGGACCGAAGTCGCTGGGACGGGCCATGCGCACGCATCCAATTTCCGCGCTTCAAACCGAGTACTCGTTGTGGAGCCGTGATGTTGAAAGCGAAATTCTGCCCGCGTGTCGCGAATTGGGGATTGGTTTTGTTCCTTATAGCCCCCTGGGCCGCGGTTTCTTAAGCGGCGAGCTAAAGCAGTTTGACGATTTGCCGGCCGATGACGCGCGCAGGAATCAGCCGCGCTTCCAGGGCGACAATTTTCAAAGAAATCTCGATCTGGTCACAAAGCTTGGCGAGATCGCCAGGGAGAAGGGATGCAGCACATCTCAGCTTGCGTTGGCTTGGGTTCATGCGCAAGGGGACGACATTGTTCCCATCCCGGGCACAAAGCGCCGACGATATTTGGATGAGAACGTTAGTGCATCCTACATTAAATTGTCAAAAGTCGAACTCGCCGAGATCGACAGTGTTTTTCCCAACGGAGCTGCGGCCGGCGAACGCTATCCCGCACGTATGATGGCTCAAATCGGAATCTGAGGAAGTTTTAAATCGCGCTGCTTCGCGCGTACAGTACTACTGGACGAAATATCAGTACAGATTGAGCACGCTTATTATTGCCTGATTAAGCTCACTTAATTACCCTATTTAAGTTGACTAGCAAAGTCATCTTGAAGCCTCTCGTATTGCTTTTTGCAACTTTTGTTGCCTTTTCCGGCCCGGCATTTGCGGACCTGATCGGCACCCAGGTCACCGGCTATTATGGCGCGCAGTCCGCATATCCCGATGGCAACCTCTTCGATCCGGCTACCAACGTCATTCCTCCCGATTACTTGAACAGCGCCGGTACGACCGTAACAGTGTCGGGGACGGCTGTTGAGTTTGGCGAACAAGATGGCGTGGTTCGCATCACCGCTGATTTTACTGACAACACGTTGACTTTGACAGCGGCTCCTGTTGACGCGTCGGTGGTCCCAACAACGCCAGAGATGTATGTCTTCGCGGGTACCGGGCAATTCACCAGCCTCGCAACCATCTCCGACAACTTTACCGATGGCGGCCTGATTGCCAGCCTGAATAACCAGATCATGACTTTCCAATGGTCTGGGCAAACCGAGTTCACTCAGCCGCTGACCGCAACCTACGCAATAGGATCCGCTTCTGGTGCGGGAGAGGCGCCGGAAGCCTCGACCGCTTGGCTAGCCGGCAGCATTCTTGCTGGTGCGCTGCTTTACCGGAATCGAAAGTACCTATTAACCAAACGGAGCTAATCGTTCGTGTTTAATATTCGTCGAGCAAAGTTCGGAATCGCCGTAGCTGCCTTTATGGCGCTAACCGCCGGTGCACGTGGAGTCAGCGCCGCTGCTCCGGTCTCCGATGACTTTAACTCCGTTGCGCTGAACACAAATCTCTGGACAATTTACAATCCCGCGGGAGATGGAGCCGTCGTTCTGAATGGTTCTCATCTGCAGTTAAGCCTCCCGGCCGGGCAGCCGCACGACCTTTGGACTAGCGGCAATCAAAGCTTGCGCGTTTTGCAGCCAATGGCGAATGAAGATTTTTATGTCGAGGCAAAATTTGATTCGCCGGTTTCCAGCACGATTCAGGATCAGGGCATCATCGTAGCCCAGGATGCCGGCACTTACGTTCGCTTCGATGTTTACCGCAACGGTTCCGCAATCAATTACTTCAGCGCGAGCTTTGTAAATAATCAGCCCACCGTTCGTGTATCCCGCGCTATTACGGTAACCCGCTGGCCGATCTATCTGCGCGTGCAGCGGCAAGGCAGTACATGGACGGGAATGTGGTCCACGGACGGGATCAACTTCGCGATCGCAACGCGATTCACGCTGAACATGACGGCGGCGCAGATCGGTCCATTTGCGGCGAACAATAGTTCTCCCGCTCCGGCCTTTAACGCATCGATCGACTACTTTCACAATCTACTGGATACCGGTTCCGGCTCAGGATCCGGCAATTCCGGAGTAGCCGATTTGACAGCGATCGTGAGTCATTCGGCGGAATTTGTTTCCGGTTCGCAGGGAACATACACGATACGAGCGGCCAACGCGGGTTCCGCGGCCTCGACCGGTACGGTGACCATTACCGATACGCTTCCTGCGGGTCTCGTCCCCATGGGTGTAAGTGCCTCCGGGTGGAATTGCCAGATCAGCGGCCAAACGGTTACCTGTAGCACAGGTGCGGCCATCGCCGCCGGGCAAAGTTCACAGCCCATTACGCTGGTTGTCAATGTGACTGGTGCGCCGGGTAGTGTTACAAATTCTGTAACTATATCGGGTGGCGGCGAAACCAATACGGCGAATAATTCCGCATCGGACGCAACCACGATTAGCAGCGGCCAGACCTCAACTGTTACCCCCGTATCGGATGAGTTCAATGCTGTTGCACTGAACACGAATCTTTGGACGATCTATAACCCCGCCGGAGACGGCTCAGTTACGTTGAACGGCTCCAACCTGTTGCTAGGTCTTCCCGCCGGGCAGCCGCACGATCTGTGGACAGGTGGCAATCAAAGTCTGCGTATCCTGCAGCCGATGACAAATGGGGATTTTAACGTCGAAGTGAAATTCGATTCTCCCGTTTCGAACACCATTCAGGACGAAGGCATCATCGTTGCGCAAGATACGAATACTTATGTTCGGTTCGATGTGTACCGCAACGGCTCATCCGTAAATTACTTCAGCGCTAATTTTGCTAATAACAATCCCACTGTTCGCGCCTCGCGCGCTATTACGGTAAATAAATGGCCTCTCTATCTCAGAGTGCAGCGTCAAGGGAGCACATGGACCGGAACCTGGTCCACCGATGGTGTGAATTTCACGGTTGGAACGCAGTTTACTCTTAACATGACCGCCGCGCAAATCGGACCATTCGCCGCCAATAACGGTTCATCGGCTCCGGCGTTTACCGCGTCCATCGACTACTTCCGCAATCTGCTCGATGGCTCGGGCGGCGGCTCGGGTTCGGGCAATCCTGGCGAACCGGGCACTCCCGATTTGACAGCATCGGTCAGCCATGCATCCAGCTTTGTAGCCGGATCGCAAGGCACTTACACGCTGAAAGCATCGAATGTTGGCTCTGCCGCATCCGCCGGTCAAATTACGATGACCGATTCGCTTCCCACGGGGCTTACGCCGGTCAGCGCTACAGGTTCCGGATGGGCCTGCGCGATCAGCGGCCAAACCGTTACCTGCAACACAACGGCGCTGATTGCCGCCGGTCAGACTTCGCAACCGATTACATTGCTGGCGAATGTAATTGGCCTCGGCAGTGTTACCAATGTCGCGTCTGTTTCCGGTGGCGGCGAAACGAACGCCGCGAACAATTCGGCTTCCGATCCCACGACCATTACAGGAGTCACCGGACAAGGGCCGGTCTCTGACGATTTTCATTCTTCAACGCTCAATTCAACGCTTTGGACGTTCGTAAATCCCAAAGGCGACGGATCGGTGAAGCTGGAAAACAATCATGCGCAGATTTCCGTTCCGGCCGGCAGCTCGCACGATATTTGGACTGGCGGAAACAATTCCGCGCGCCTTATGCAAGCCGCCGCCAACGCCGATTTCGATGTCGAGTTGAAGCTCGATTCCGCGGTCGATTTGCCGTGCCAGATGCAAGGAATCCTTGTACAGCAGGATCTGAATAACTATTTGCGCTTCGATGTATATTCGAGCGGCACATACGCGCACTTATTTGTAGCGAGCTTTGCGAATGGTGCGCCAACGGTTCTCCTCGACAGAGTGATCGGCGAAGGTATCACGCTGCCCTTTTTCCTCCGCGTTCGCCGTACCGGCGATGTCTTTTCCTATCAGACTTCAACAAACGGATATACCTTCTCCGAAGCTGTCCACTTCACCCGGCGTCTCACTGTGAGCCAGGTTGGGCCGTTCGCGGGCAATAACGCATGCGGCTACACGGCTCCTGCCTTCACCTCTTCTATCGATTACTTCTTCAATACCGCCGCGCCAATCCTTCCGCAGGACGGCGTCGCCGGCACAAAGCCGGTAATCAACGTCTGGTACGGAGATAATCAAACGTTTGGCCAGAACGGAATTCCGCAAACCTGGATCAATATCCTCGGGACCGTTCTATCGCCCAACGGATCCCTTAAGAGTCTGCAATACAAGTTGAACGGAGGCGCTGCGCAGCCATTGTGGGTTGGTCCCGACGTGACGCGGCTCAACCAGCCGGGCGATTTTAACGTCGAAATTGCCTATTCAAGCTTGCGGCCGGGCGCAAACACGGTTTCGATCGTTGCTACTGATCTGGCTGGGGAGCAAACGACGCACGATGTCACCGTGAACTACGTGACCGGCAAGACGTGGCCCCTTCCTTACACGATCAACTGGACGCCCTCCACAAAATTGCAGGACGTTGTGCAAGTAGTGGATGGTAAATGGGAGATCCAACCGGACGGAACTGTTCGTACCGAGCAGGTCGGCTACGACCGGCTATTAGACATCGGCGATATGTCGGCGTGGAAAAACTACGTGGTCACGGCAGAGGTCACCGTGCACTACATCAACGACTCGAACATTCCCGCGCCGCCGAGTCACACCGACAATGTCTTTGGCGTGGGATTCGTGGTCGGTTGGAAAGGCCATACAAAAGATGTTTTTGGACGCCCCAGTTCGGAACAGCCGGGTGTGGGTCATCCCTTCCCCGCCGTGGGCTGGTACAGCAACTCCGGTGGCATTGGACCCTATCTGAGCCTCTATCAGAACACGCCCTCTCATCACGAAAGCGTAATGGCTTATCTGCCGAGCAACGGCCTCGCACTGAAATTCGAAACGAAGTACGTTTTCAAGATGCAGGTAAAGGCCAATCCCGATAACCGCAGCAGCCATTTCAGCTTCAAGGCTTGGCCTGCGTCTTCTCCTGAACCCTCCCAATGGAGTGTGCAGGCCGATGGCGACCTGAGCCAAGGCTCCGTCTTGCTCGGCGCGCACCGGACCGATGTGAGCTTCGGCAAAATCACCGTGGCGCCCGTGCCGTAGGATATCGGCGAGGAGCCCGGAGCGTAAGCGACGGGTTCGGCCCCCAATTCCGTACACTGAACTCGATGGCGCAAAAGCCGGACAGTACGCTGTACCAACTCGGTAAGTATCTTGGATGGATCTCGCTGCTCCCCTCAGGCGCGATTGCCGGATATTTGATCGGTAGGCTCGTCCAACATTACGTTCACTGGGAAGGTTCCGTTGCCGTCGGCGTTATTGTTGGCATCGCGGCGGCGCTTGTAAAGCTGGTTCAGGAGATGCTTCATGAGGACGGCCCGAAATCGAGCGGCCGCGGGCGGTGAATAGCGGTTTGCAGAAGCCGGATATCGACTATGCACAAGCCACCCGCCGCCTGTTTTGGCTGACGGGCTTAGTGGGATTTGTTGGCTCGCTTGTTGCTCTAGTAATGTGGGGAGGGCCGAGCGGGTTGGGCTTTGCTATTGGAAGCGCGGCTTCGCTTGCCAACCTCTGGATGTGGTACGCAATCACATTGCGCCTGAGCGGCGATAGCGGCCGGCGGTCGAACCTAGGATCCGTATTTTTCGCCGGCAAATTTCTCGCTTTATTCGCCTTGGGCTATGTTATTCTTAAAACTTTGAATATCGAGCCGCTTGCGGCGATCCTAGGGTTATTTTCAAGCGTTTTGGCTGTTATCGGGGAGATTGCAATCGAACTGGTGATCGGCAGCCGGCAACCACCCGAAATAAAAGGTTAGATACTCCACTTCGAATGGAACACGAGATCTGGATTACTGCACTCTTCAATAGGTTTTTGTCGGGACCTGCCAATGCGGTTTTAGGCGTCTTCGGATTGAAGGCTGCCGACCCCGCTCATCCGTGGGCGGACTCGCTTGCAATCGAAATTGTCGTCGTTGCCTTAACGATGATTCTGTTCGCGTATTTGCGTACGCGGCTTTCGGTAGACAGCCCGGGAAAATTGCAGCACTGCTTCGAGCTGTTCTACGAATTTATCCGTGCGCAGGCTGAAGAAGTCGTGGGGCACGGCAGCAAACGATTCCTCGCATTTTTCGGAACCATCTTCCTTTTCGTGCTGTTCATGAATTTGATAGGAATTATTCCGACATTGGCGTCGCCGACGATGTTCCTGGAAGTGCCCACCGGTTTGGCTGTGGCGACCTTCATCTATTACAACAGCGTGGGTTTGCGCGCGCATGGTGTTGGCGGCTACGTGAAGACGTTCTTTGGACCCTTGATTTTGCTGGCGCCCCTGATGTTGCCCATCGAAATTATCAGCCACATGGCGCGGCCGCTCTCCCTTACTATCCGTCTCTTTGCAAACATGTTTGCCGGAGAGCAAATTACGAATACATTTCTATCGCTGACCTATCTTTTTATCCCCACGCTTACCATGGCGTTGCACGTTTTTGTTTCATTACTACAGGCCTATATCTTCGCTCTTCTGGCGATGATTTATGTGGGCGGCGCGGTCGCCCATGACCATTAAATTCCGGCATTATCCGCTTGCAGTGTGAGCCCCGGGCCCCCCAGGACACCGTGCGGAACCACCTCCTGCAGGCAACTTTATAAGGAGCAACACAAATGAAGAATAAACTCGCTATGCTGAGCTTCGCCTTAATGGCGCTGGCTAGCCCCATGTTCGCCCAAGGCACGGCAGGAGGAGCGGTCGCCGACCATTCCTACGCCGCGGCATTCATTGCAATGGGCATCGCTTCGGGCCTCTGCGGCCTCGGGCAAGGTAAGGCGGTCGCATCGTCCGCTGAAGCTATGGCGCGCAATCCTGGCGCAATGGCCGGCATCCGTTTCGCGCTCATCATCGGCCTCGTGTTTATCGAGTCGCTGGCACTCTATACCCTGGTCATCACTTACGTCGTCAAACGCTAGAACGGTGGCGCACGATTTATCGTGCCGCCGTGGGTTTGAACCCACGGTATTCAACTAATGGCCGGGCCTTGTCCCGGCCTTCCTAATAGCTCAATCCATATCCCCGCGCGAACATCGTCTGATAACCGGCATCGCCAAGGTGCAGCGTTGTGGATGTAGCTTTCGGCCACGTATAAGATAGCTTTCCTGTCGGCTTATAATCCCCAAACAACACATCCGCAACACCTTCCCCCTCGCTGCCGGGTAGCCACGCCGCGACAATCGCATCCGCGTAGTTTGTGATGTCCTCCAAAAACAGCGGCCGGCCCGAAAGAATCACTACGACAACCGGAATTCCCGATGCCTTCATGCGCTTCACAAGCGCGATATCCGATTGCGAGAAGTGCAAGTCCGTCGTATCGCCAAACATCTCGGCATACGGCTTCTCGCCGATCACCGCGACTCCCACCGTTGCTCCTTCGGCGCCGGACCCATCCGCCGAATACGTTACGTTCCGCGCTTCTTTCTTCATCGCAGCCAGGATCGTAGTAGCGCCCGGCAGCGGCTGGCCAGCCTTTCCCTGCCACGTCACCGTCCATCCGCCGCTTTGGATGCCGGCATCATCTGCGCCTTCGCCGGCCACATGAATACGCGATGCACGCTTCGCCAGCGGCAGCACCTTGGCATTATTTTTCAGCAGCACTAGCGACTCGCGCACCGCCTGCCTTGCCACTCTGCGATGCGCCGCCGAGCCGAACGATTTTTGCAGGCGTCGATCCGCCAGCGGCGAGACTTTCTCGTTCATCAGCCCCATGGCGAACTTCACCCGCAAAATACGGCGAACCGCATCGTCAATGCGCGATTGCGGCACGCTCCCGTCGTTCACAAGATCCTTCAAATCGTTGAAAAATTCCTGATAATGTTGGGGCACCATCACCATATCCATACCGGCATTGATGGACTCGCGGATCTGCGCCTTATAGCCGCCATCGACCTTGATTTCCTGAAGGGCTGCGTAATCGGAAATCAAAAAGCCCTGAAATCCCATTTCGTTTTTCAACATGTCCGTAAGCAAATGTTTGTTCGCTGAACATTTCACGCCGTTCCAACTGCTATATGAAGGCATAATCGTGCCAACGCCTTCCGGCACGGTCGATAAATAGCCCTGCAAGTGGATCTTTCGAAAGTCCGCTTCGTCGAGGCGCGTGTCGCCATGATCGAGCAATGGTTTGCCCGCCGCTTTATTCATCAAACCGGTGCCCATCACAGTGCCGCCATCACCGGCGAAGTGTTTGGAACAGGCCAATACCGCTCTCGGATTACCCAGCCCGTCCCATTGCAAGCCGCGAACCGCCGCCGCGCCCAGTTCCGCAACAATCTGAGGATCGTCACTAAAACCTTCATAGGTCCGGCCCCAGCGAATATCCTGCGGCACGGCCACGCACGGCGCGAACGCCCAGTTAATCCCCGTCGCGCGAACTTCCTCCGCCGTAATCTTTCCGATCTCCTCAATTAATTTCGGATCGCGAGTGCAGCCAAGGCCGATATTTTGCGGAAACAGCGTCGCCCCCAGCACGTTATTGTTGCCATGAACCGCGTCAATCCCATACAGAAGCGGAATATGGCGCTTCGTCTGCAGCGCGCGCGATTGGTATTGGTTGTAGAGCGCTGTCCACGATCCCAGATCGTTGCCCGCCTTTGGGTCGGAATCGCCGCCGCTCAAAAGCGAGCCCAGATGGTAATTCTCAATGTCGTCGATGTTCTTCAAAAATTGTTGATCCGGCTGCGTCATTTGGCCGATCTTTTCATCGAGGCTCAGCTTACTGAGCAACTCGTTCACCTGCGGATCGAAATTGATCAACGATCTGCTCTGTGGCGCCGCCTGTGCCTCGACTCGCTGTCGTGCCATCCATAACACCATCGCAAAGCAGAAAAGAGCGGCTGCGGAAACGAGTCGAAGAAAGCGCATTGTGGTCTCTTGAGTTTATTACGGGAAAACGTGCGCGTTTACCGGTCTACCGTTTCCGATTTGCTAATAACTAACTAGGTATGTTGAAACTGCAAGGAGTTCTTCCGCCGCTCTCGACCCCCTTCGATCACGAAGGAAATCTGTACCGTGCAAAAGTGGCCCACAATATGAGCCGGCTCAATACAGTTGCGCTTTCCGGCTATGTGGTGGGGGGCTCCACAGGTGAGAGTCCGCTGCTGAGCACGGACGAACGCATTCAGCTCTTTGAGTGGGTGAAGCAAGACAGCGCTGAAGGCAAAATTCTGATTGCGGGAACCGCCTCGGAAAGCGTTCGTGAAACCCTGCACGTCGTGAATCGCGCGGCCGATATCGGCTACCATGCCGCCCTGGTACTCGGTCCCCGCTATTACCGCAACACCATGCATCGACCGGACACGCAGGCGCTTTTCTACCGGTCCATTGCCGACCAGGCGCGCATACCGTTATTGCTCTATAATTTCCCGAACGTCACCGGCTACGACCTTCCCGTGGAAACGATTGCGGCGCTTTCCGAACATCCCAATATCGTCGGAATGAAAGATAGCTCCGGGAACGTAGAGAAACTTGCGGCCACGGTCAAAGCGGTGAAAGCCGGGTTCCAGGTTCTCTCCGGTTCCGGGACAACGTTTTGGCCCGCGCTACAGGTGGGAGCAGCGGGTGGCATTCTCGCCTTTGCCGATTGCGCGCCCTATGCGTGCGTCACTATCTGGGAAGCATTTCGAACCCGCGAATATGAGGCCGCTGAAGACTGGCAGAATCGCATTCTCCTCGCCGCCAAACTGGTGACCGCAACCTACGGCATTCCGGGTTTGAAATACGCGATGGATCTAAACGGCTTCTATGGCGGCCCGCCCCGACTTCCACTTGTTCCCGCCACCATCGCGGCGCGAGCCGAAATCGAGCAGGCGATGCACGGCATTAGAAGCTAAACTAACCTCCGAAAGTGCTGAGCCAGAGATGACTACTCATCTGTATCGCTGCCCCACCATCGCTGACTGCTGTAAGAAACGCGGGTTCATGAAACCTACGTCATTTACATCTACAGTTAAGCCGGCGGAATTCACTGAACAGAGCCGGTCTCTACAAGAAAGGATCGTAAATGGAAGACACCAGCACTCTTATCAGGAAATACACGGAAATGGGAGACATCGAGCAACGGGTCCGTTTCGGAATCGGTTCCGCTGCCGCTGCGGCAGCCATCTTTGCGCCGCTCAGCTATAAATGGAAGGGCGTGCTAACGGCGATTGCCACCGAAGCCATCTTAACCGGCGTTTACCGCATCTCGCCGATACACCGTTACATTCCTGGGTGACGGCATAGCTTGGCGCCCGCTATGCAGGCGGGCGCCCCCGGCGCCTAGTCGTGTCTTGTCTTGGCTATCGCGCCGGTAGCGCAAACGCTACGTAGCTTCCGCCTGAGGCCGAGTTTGATTTTCCACCGCCGCATCCGATGACCACAAATTCGCGGCCGTTTACTTCGTACACCGCGGGTGTCGCATTGCCGGCAGCGGGGAGCGTAGTCTCCCAGAGCAGCTTACCGGTGGCCTTGTCGAACACGTGAAACTTCTTGTCGATGTCCGTTGCTGCAATAAATAGCAGGCCTCCCGCGGTCACAACACCTCCGCCATAGTTCTCGCTGCCGGTGTTTTTCATGCCGTGCGCTGCTAGCTCCGGAAATTCGCCAAACGGAATCTTCCAGCGATATTTGCCTGTGTTCAGGTCGATTGCGTTCAACGTTCCCCACGGCGGCCTCACAGCCGGATATCCGTCGGGATCGAGAAACTTGTTATAGCCATCAATCGAGTAGCGTTGTTCAATCCGAGGATCGTTCTTTTGCTTCGAATGGACTGCGATGCTTTCGCCATGCGCAACGAATTTCGTGATCGCGTCGATTTCCTCCTTGGGCAAGCGCGCAAACGAGGGCATTCTTCCGCCGCCGTCGTGAATCATTGCGGCAATCTGGTCGTCGCTGAGCTTCTTCGAGATATCGACAAGCGACGGAAATTCCGGCGGCGTTCCTTTGCGGTCGGCGCGGTGGCACGTCGCGCAGTTCTTCAGATAGAGAGCTCGCCCGGTGGATGCATTGGCGACAGATGTTTTATCCACCAGGCGGAGGACCCACGCCATCTCATTGGCATTGACGTAGAGAAGGCCGGTCTCGGGATCCCATGCCGGTCCGCCCCATTCCGCGCCGCCATCGAACCCGGGAAAGATGACGGTTCCCTCGCGGCTCGGAGGAATGAACTGGCCCGCGCTGCGTAGCTTCTTAAATTCGGCCAGAACGGCACGATGTGCTTCGGGCGTGCGCGTGGTCAACATGTCTTCCGTTAACCGCTGCCGCGCAAAAGGCGCGGGCAATAGCGGAAGGGG